>Ga0180434_10002026_pt1 | contig 27904 bp, 13 predicted proteins | sample SS_ome_7_FD_132453 | JGI IMG/M metagenome (GOLD analysis project Ga0180434, IMG submission 132453) | Hypersaline lake sediment archaeal communities from the Salton Sea, California, USA - SS_1_D_2 metaG | ecosystem: Environmental > Aquatic > Non-marine Saline and Alkaline > Hypersaline >... | reverse complement strand
ATGCCTGTAACCATCGAACAACAACTCCCCTCTACATGGGATTTTGCTAAATCTTTCTTCTATCAAAACACCTACACTCCGCCGGTAGACCTCAGTGACGCAGGGCTAAAGCCTCACCTCCTTGCAAATGTCGACCCTGAAACTGCTCAGGCAGCTCAAAAAGTCCTTAGTGCCCCCGATGTACGAAAAATTTTTTCGGAACCTCTGAGCTATGACCTCAGCAAAACCATTCCAGAACGTGTTAAAACTCTTCGTAACCACGGTTTTACAACTCTAAGCACAAAGCCTGAAATGTCCAGTGGTATACTCCACCCCTTCTATAGCGTTGTCGAACACAAGGACGTCCCAGGATATGTCATCAAATCAGGTGCAGATCGAGTTCCAGCCGATCAATACATCATGGGCCCTGTAAATCTACATCTAGATGAGATGAGCCACTTCACTCCCGAAGATAGTCTAATGCGCATCGCAATGGCTGCGCGTATTCAAAGAGTATCACAAGAGTATAACCTAGGTGTCCACGTCCCGAAAAAGTACGTTGTTCAACTACCGGGAAGTGATTCTGAAACAAAGGCGACAAGAAAGTACTGTGTGCTCTCTGAAAAAGTCGATATTCCCTCCCCAGACCAGACAGTGAGGAATATTCAAAAAATGCAGAGAGAGGAACAGCGTCAACTCGCGAGAAAAATCTCCACTCTCGTTGCGAAAGTGGGGATTACAGATGCGACTTTTGAAAACATCCGCGTCGACTCTAAGGGAAAAGTCACGATCATCGACACCGAACCTGCAGGACTCATGGTCGCTAAGCAGTCCGGATTTAAAAACTGGCTCTTCCACCCAAAAGCTCATAGTGTAGAAAAATGCACCAGAATTGGGTTATTCACTTTAGCGTATTCAGCTAAGACCAAAGAATTAGACGCTTTTAGCAAAGTCGTCTATGAAGAGTATTCAAAAGTTTCCTCTCCCAAACTTTCGATATGGAAAATCACGCTTGCTGTGGCTGGTATGGCTGTCGTTCCGGTGATCCATGCCATTGGAATCATCCAGATTGGGATGGTCACCCTCGCCCTCAGCGTTCTCATCATTCCATCAGCGGTACTGGTCACCTCCTTCATTCTGAGTCGTCGAGCCAAGAACTTGCATAGCCAAATTCAAGAAACTGCGACAAACCCTTCCGAGCTCTGGTTCGATATCACAGAAACAAAAAGGCGAAAAATGGAGGAGGTGCAAAAAAAGCTGTTTCCGTTGCAAAAGCAGTTCTTTAGCTGTATAGAAGGGGTTCCCCATGTACTCCAAATGGTTGATAAGCAGCTCAAGCTGCAATTCGCATAATAGATTAAACCTTAAGGAGAACACATGCCGTCGAAGACAAAAAAAAGATCGATCACAAGCTTTGAACTATCTAGATTCTTGCTTTTAGGAATGCTCTTACTTTGCAGCAGCCTTGCAGCAAAGGACTCGATGATTCTTTCTGATGAGTTTGTCGCATACCATATAGGCGTAGCGAATGAAGAAATCGAAGATGAGGAGATCTTCTATTTGATAGAGGAGCTCGTCGACGGCTTGAATCATGCAGGCACCTCTAACTACTCAGCCAAAGAACTCATTAACTTGATTGAGGAAGGGCATAAGATCGATCCCTTCAACATGGCAAAGTTGATCGCGCTACTTAAAATGGCAAACGCCTCGAACAATGCCACTTGGGTTATCGTCACCGCGATTGAGCACGACTCCCCAATCACGACAGACCACATGATCAGCCTAATCGAAACGCTGGCTCACGCCAATGCTTCCAATAACGCCACAACAATCATCCTAAAAGCGATTGAACACGGCGTCCCGTTTGGCCCCAAGGAAAGACTCAAATTAGCCGAAGTGAGTAAGATCGCGAACGCCAGAAGCAACGTGGAAAAAATCCGCAAAGCGCTTCACGAAAGAGAGGTCAATTCCTAAGAGTCCAGGCTCTTTGACAGTCGTTCACTCCCCTGATTCTAAAAAAGAGCATCTTTACCGAATCTAAACATTCTTGATCTACAATTGGTCTCCTAAGCCCTATAAAGCGAACTAGATGAATTCTACTGAAAGCAACTACTGTCTGAACCACCTCGACCGGGTCTACTCCCTACTCGACCCCACCGAAGCGCAGCTTGATCGTTTTATTGTCGTTCGTGTAGTTAACAAAATCCTCCTCCTTGTAAAACGAATTATTTATTATCTGCTTGACTATGGTAGGTGGTACAACAGTGATCTTGCCCGAAAACTGGTCCAACACTACATCTATGAAGCAACAGCACAGCCTGCCGTAGAGCCAAAACTCCTAAAGATATGCCAACACCTTCTCAAAGAGCCCTGCACAAAAACGCAATCCTATGAGATCAGGCAAGCGATCAAGGTTCTTCGTCCTCGAAAAAAAACTTCACCAAGAGTGCTTCTTCACATTGCCGGAGATGAATTTGGAAGGGGTAGTCAGCTCGAGGGAGCTAAGTCTTCAGAGATGCTCGAATTTCTTTGGAAGTTTCTTAAAGATGGAAAAGGCTACGGAGTCGATACAGCACTGCTCAAAGAGTTAGAAGAGGCTACCATTTTTGCTCTCTCTATCGATGAAATGTCTTTTTCAGCGGAGACACCTCCAATAGAGCTCATCGAAAAGTGCCGAGAGCAGATACAAAAAAGGCTCACCCAGAAGAAGCCTTTTCTCCTTCCGGGTGGATGGGTCGGTGCTCCCGGGCATGCCATGTACTACGAACTTTTCCCTCAAAAAGAAGGAAAGGTCTCGCTACGCATCTTCAATTTAGGGGGCGGTTCTGAAAACCACCCAAAAGCAGTGGTAGATGGAAAGGAAAAGACCTCTTATACAGAATGGAGCGATATTCCAACAGACAAGGTTCTATCTCATGAATTCCTACAAGCGCTCTATGAGCTGCGGCATTCTCCTCAGCACGATCAAAAACGCTCAGATTACAGCCCTGTAGATATCTACAAGAGCTTACATGGCCTCTTAGGTCAGCCAAAACAAACCGTCGTTGTTCCTGAGTACCTGATGTCTGGACAACGCTCTGGCACCTGTACATGGCGCTCACTTTGCGCCTTCCTAGCGAGCCGGATGACAAGGGCAAACTACAAGCGGTTTAAACATGATGTGCAAATGATGGCTCTGACTGAGCGAGTGGAAAATGCGACTGCTGTGGCTCGGGACGAATGGAACCTGATTCATAAATCTCACCAAAGTCTAGGGCGCAAAGTGCGTAAAGCGTTTAAGAACGCCATCATCGGAAAAGAAACCGTCTTTCAGGACCATCGAAAACTGAAAGAGGTTAGGAAATTTCTTCAGTCGCACCGCCCCTCTAGAGCAAAAGGAAACCCCGCTACAAAGGCTCAATTTAAAAAGCCTTCAGATGGCACAGCTCCCCTTCCCAAAGAAGCACTCGTCACCGCCCCTCCCCTTGACAAAGGACTAAAACAAGTCCCCTTTCACCCTCCTTCCGAAGAAGATGAATCGCTCTACTACGGTCTCGCAGAAGGGGTTCAAAAATGCCCAACACTGGAAGAGAAGCTGAGCCTTGCCGAAAGGTGTTGTGAAAAAGCTCTACGGCAGAAAAACCACCAAGCACTTGATCTTGGAATGGTCCAAATGATGGAGAGGCTTCCAAATCAAGCTGATGACTTTCTTAACCTAGTTGAAGGAAATCCCGACCTCGCAAGAGAGTGCATTCTTTCTCTAGGGCGTCTTTCTAAGATGTACTTCGAAAATTGCTTTCTTGTGGACAAATCCGAAAATGTCGACCCAGAACGCTACTTTGTCCTAAATAGAATCACACAAATGCAAGTTCTCCTAGCCGGCGTCGTCGACAGGCAGTGGGAAGGCGTCTACCTCAGCCACTACTTTTCTATACCCTTCTTTCATTTCGAGAAACTCGAGCACAACCGAAACATTTGTCAAAGAGAGGAATGGATAAGCCTGTTCATCCATTCCTACTATAACAGCCCCCCAGAAACGAGCATGCAGCATAGCTATAGTAATTACGATGGTGACGACGAAATCTACGGCAAAAAGCTTATCCAACTCCTCGAAGCCTCTTCTCCTCAATTGAGAGATCAACTCACAAGAGAAGACCCCAGCTTCCCGCTAAGGCCTGCTGTTCAGCAAATGACTCGGATTTTCTCTAGCAAACACCTCCCGGATTGGATTCAAGCTATCCGTAGCACCCTCCTCTCTTCTCACTACATTCTCAAGGAAACCGTTGCCAAACCTCTAACCCCTAAGGGCCCCTTAGAAGTACACATCTCTCCCCCGGAGGACAAAGAAAACTCGAGCACACTTTATTACTCTGTTCCAGGGATGGATGGTAAGCTGTTAGAGGTTTACCCAAAAGTCAAACACGACAGAAACAATCCCGAATTAAGATATAGCCATCAGTTCCGCGCTTTTTCCAATCCTGACTGGTATCAAGATGCACTAAAGATTTTAAGTGGGAAAGATGAAAAACTTCTTTATCAAAAACACCCCTCCAAAAATTCTTCACTCACCCAAGAAGAATTCCAAGAACTCCTACAAATTCGTTCCCAAAGTGACTTGAGCGCACAAAAACTTCTTGGCTATTTAGTAAAATACCCTGAGAAAATAAATGACCTCGACTTCCAAGTGCTCTTCAAAGCACTATTTTTATCCATCACATCTAACAGTGATTTTAATTATGAAAAAGAATACACCACCTCCTTGGAATCAGGCTTATCCTCTTTCTTAGAAAAATCGTATCAAACCTTTTTGAGTCAAAATGAAGTCCAAACCTCAGTCTTTTTACTTCAAATCGCCCACCTCCTCTCCTTTCATTTTCCAGACACTACCTTCTTCCAGCAATCTCGAGCTCATCTCTACGATCTCCTATCTCGAACGAGTCTAGATATCGAAGAAAGAAGCGCCATCCACGCTGAACTCTTAGCTCAATTAAAAGATAAAGAAACGCTCGATCCAAGAGATGTTCAAGAGCTTTTGGTCGGATCGACCTTTTTATCAGATCATCCTGTACCTGATAAGTGGTCAGATCCCATGACAACTAAAAAAGCAAAAGATGCTCTATTAATCCATCGAAGAGCACTTAAAGAGGCATTCAGCGATGTAGAAAGAAGGGATGCTCTCTTCAATAAAGTCCTCAAAGAGGTAGAGTCTCACGCCGGTCCTCAGACATGGCACGCCGACACGGAATCAACAGCGGCCTGTTATCGATCTGAAGATGGCCAGTTGGTCTATTATCCCCTGTCAGGTTCCCTTCACCGCTCTCATCAAACAGGGGGAATTTCTTACGAGGTACGCTCCCATCCGTTTTTTCAAAAGCTTTTCCCGGATGTTGTTCAAGCCGAGACATACCAAGGGGGTGTTCTTAAATTTCGTGATCAGAACGGAATGGAAACACTGGTTCAACTGAAGAACAATGAACTGAAGATTGAACAGAACCGTGGAGGCAGATGGATGCGTTTTCTGCCCTCGCACCACCTCTATGAGAAAGTGGAAAAGAGGGTCGTTTCAGCTTTAGGAAGTCGTGAACTGGTTCACTCCTACACCCACTGGCAGGACATTCAACATCCGGATAAGATCGATATCGTAGATCCTCAATCACAAAAGTCCCTCTATACAGCGACAATTCACAAAAACCAACTCAAAGAAATCCGTCGAATCAGAGACGGAGCTCGCCTCGGGACTCCATCAGAGATCGCTCGTTCCTTCGAGGATCCCACATACATCCATGAGTGGTATGACTCTAATGGAAAACTGGTTGAGCTAGAGCTCCCTCGCTTTAATTTGAGCTTTGTCATGGATCCCAAGTTAAAGGTCCTAAAGTGCCTCGAAATCGAAGGTTACGTCCTGGACCCCGAGGCAACGGTTCCATCACTAGGAGCCTTCAAACGCTTCCTCTCGTTAAAAAATGCAGCGGGAAAAGAGCTTGTTCTCATTCCAGACCAGAAGTTCACTCCTCCCCAAGAACAAGAGGTACTCCTCCCACGCTTTTCCGTGCGTCGGGAAACAGGCCTTCAGGACCGTGAGAAGCAAAAGTACTTCAGCTATGAAGTGGATCCAAAGGGCCAACTTGCCCCCTCTTCCCGCGCCTCTGGATTCTACCTCGCTCTCGTTTTAGGTCTCTCCCAAGAGTACGCAGCAGCAGCCAAGACTCTCGTTGATGAGGCATCCAAGCTCACTCCACTGAAAAAAAAGGAACAGAAGATCCTACAAGTTCTTCTTTGCTCTCATTTGATCACGGGTGATGCCTGTGGCAATGCCTACGCACTGAGGAACTATGTAGGGTGTCGCCTGCTTCGTCACGCTTTATCGCATCGCGAAGTGGTAGATAGCGACACACTCAATCTCATCTACGAAAACTACAGAGGATACCTCGACCACCTCCACCATGTAACAGCGCTTCCCCTGGACAAAGAAGACGAGATCCTCCTGCTCAAGTTCCTTCTCTCTAAAACCTTCGATTCTCTCCTCTTTACAAGGCTTAAAACCCTCGACCCAGAAGCTGCAGAAGGAATAAGAATTGTTGACGATGAAATTCTTCCATCAAATGAGTTCACTCCCTCTTTCAAGAACCTCAATCTATCTGAACGAAGCTCTTCCCCCCCTCCTTTTGATAAAATTCCTGTCACTCGTCCAGGAAAAATCCTCTCGAACTATCTACTCCACTTCTATGAAATCGCAAGAGCTGGAAGCGCACAAGACAAAGAAAAACTCTACAAACGGCTGATCTTTTTAAGAAACGATCCTGACAAAGCATATCAACTTCTTGGAGAATTTTTAGAGACGGTACTTCAACACCCTCGAGAATTCATCGCTGCTCCAGCTCAAGATAAGAATGAAGACTTCAGAAAATGGAAAAAGAAGACTGTCAAAACTGCAAACAGGCTAAGAAAGAGGGCAGAAACGTCTCCGGACACGCAAGCACCACCACCCCTCCCTATCCATGAGTCCCCAGTACAACCTAACAACCCTTCCGTACAACGACGACCAATGACCCTTTCCTTTCAGGAGTCCTCAACAGCTTTAAATGAGCTGACAGAACACTTCTCTACTTCTTCTAAAAAGCACCCAGACCAAAAGTCTGCTCAAGAAATGCGCCTCTGGATCGAAGCGAAAATCGAAGCCCTTCCAGTCACTGTCGACCCGATAGAAAAGGGTGAATGGGAAAGACTCAGGGAAGATTTATACGTTTTTGAAGAGAAGGCAGCTACTGCTTATTTTCAACTCGCAGATGGATCCTCTCTAGAGAGTCTCGGAATGACTCTAGAAAAAAGAGTCTCTGGGCTAAAAACCGAGCTAAAAGAGAAGGAGCTAGCTCTCGAATCTCTCGCCAACAAACCTCCCAAAGACCCTCTCGACAAATCCCTCCGTGATCTAGAACACTGGGGAAAAACCCGTAGCCCACTCACTCTTGAAAAGCTCATCCTTTACTTTGGACAAAGAAGCGTCACTGCACTTTTGAGAGACAACCCTGCCCTCTGTGAAAAGGAAGCAACCCTCCTTATGGACACTGTCGGTGAGTACCTCATTGAAGCGACAGCAGCTCAACAGATTGTACGAGCTCAAAGCATCCTTCACAAAATCAAAAAACTCCCCACCGGGGATCATCAGGGACGACAGATCCTGACTCAAAAGCTCGGCCAAACGCTCATTGGAACAAAAAGAGCGTACGATCCTACAGTGCAGCCTGAATACCTCGTCTTCGAATACGCAAGCGACCTTTTAATCTATGAAAACCAGGTTCAGCAGATCCATGACTTCCTCACAAATAGCCACATCAACCCAGTTGTAGAAATGATCATGGGCTCAGGAAAATCTTCCGTTCTCCTTCCTCTACTCGGCCTCCTACGCGCTGATGGGAAAAACATTTCAATGATCGTCATTCCCGAGCCACTCCTCGAAGACCTCTCCGAAAAGACTCAAAAAATCCTCATGAAGTCTGTAGAACAAAGGATGAAAATCCTCCCCTTTGAGCGCAACACGGACCTCTCTCCCTTACACTTAGATCTCATTTTGGATGATTTGAAATCTGTCAGAGACAATCGTGAGTGCCTGATTATGACAGGAAAGAGCCTCGAGTGCTTGCTGCTCAAATTTATCGAAGAGTATGACAAGTTTCTCCAATCAAAAGAGACTGAGCTCCCCGAAACCTTAGTCAAGATGAGAGAGATCCTCATCCTACTCCAATCTGCCGGCTACCCCATCATCGACGAAGCCGATACCATCCTCAACATCCTCCATGAAACCTGCTTTAGCATGGGAGAAACCCTTTCACCACAAAAAGAAGATCTCGCCCTCATCTCAGAAATCTATGCTCTACTGTTAGAAGATCCCGACATTAAAGAGTTGGCACAGCTTGAAAGCGACCCTTCACCTGATGAAAGAGCTCCACAGCTCACTGAAAACGTCTTTAAAAACAAGGTCCGAGCCTGCTTAGCCAAAAAGCTCTTAGCTAACCTGAAAACAGCTGCCATCGGTGAAAAAGCCAAAGCATTTTTCCAAGAACTCAATCCAGAAGATCAACAAATTGTTTTAGACTACCTTTGCCGAAACGAGGAAAGACTTCCAGCAGCCCAAGCCTTCTACAACCAGCTCGATAAAGAGATCCAAGACAGGCTCGCCCTAGCAGGTGAAGAACTTTGCCACCTTTTATCTCACACACTTCTAAAAATTTCAGACGAAGGATATGGGATTGATGAGGAGTACCATCGCATCCATGCGAGTCCCTTTGCAGCCGCCCAAACGCCGAGCCACGGCTCTGAGTTCGCCAACCCCTACGTCACAATGAATGCGACTTATCAGATCTATTCGAAGAAGGGAATCTCGCGTACTCTGATAGAAAAAGAGATCGAGCGCCTTCAGGCGAGCGCGATCAAAGACCTTCAAAGCATGCCTTTGGAGGAGTCAAACGCCTGGAAAAAATTCTGTATCCTGAGAGGAGACTCCAGAATCCCCCTCTTCAACTATAAAGAGAGTGAACTCGATCTGCTGGTCAAGTCGATCAATTCAACCCCAGAGAATAAGCGTCGTTTTGTCGAGAAGATCCTGCTACCACAAATGCAACTACACAAAGAAAAGCTCAGCTGCAACTCTCTCAATATGATTGCCTTTTTAAGGCGAGCGATGGCCTTTACAGGCACCTTGTGGAATGGAAAGAGCATGCACCGCTCCCTTACCCCACAGCCTGCAAAAGGCACGGATGGGAAGACCTTAGCACTCCTCTACGGAATGAAAGAGGGTGCCGTGATCCCTGTCACTGCAAAAACCGGAAGAGAACTCTCCAGCGAACTCCGCTCTAAAAACATCGATTTCGATCTCTTTGCTGACGCGGGAGGTTACTGCAAAGAACGCTCCGACGTTGAAATTGCAAGAGATCTAGCGGCAGCCGACAAACCTGCTGTCGCCTGCTATGACAAAAGTGGAGTGCAGGTCATCGTAAAGGGAGACAAGATCGCTGACTTCAGCCGCACAAGCCTTCAACCAAATGAACGACGAACCTTCTTATCTCAACGGTTCACGACTGGAGCGCACGTCACACAAAAACAAGATGCTATCGGACTGGTCACGATCGGAAAAAACATGATTTTAAGAGACCTTCTCCAGAGTGTCTGGAGACTCCGCGCTCTCGATGCTGGCCAGAAGGTACACTTCCTGATCAACGAAGAAGTCATGGATGTGATGCGCCAAGAATTAAAGCTATCCACCACCAGCCCCATCACCTACCAAACGATTGTCGACTTCATGGTGCACAACCAGTCAAAGAGAGTGGGCGACGACAACCTCAAGGCTCTAAAAAAAGAACTCCGCAGCATCCCTCAGATGATCCTCTTCTCTGTCATGATGAATCCCAAGGTCCCCATAGAGAGGCTGCGAGAACTCCATGATCATCTCCGCTCTACCTGGGTCCAGCAAGCCACGAGACGACCTAGAGAACTTTTTGGAAAAGTTCCCATCGAACGCGATGGCGATCTTGTGGTTGAAGAAGAGAAAAAACTCTTCGAAGAGTCACTCGAGACCCTCTCTACTCAATACCCCTGGCTTGAAGAGTTTGGAATCGACATCCTCTCTTTAAAAGAGGAGGGAGAAAGTATCATTCAGAGAATGGAAAACTCCCTTCATCATAAAGTTGTCTCTCCGCTCAGTGATGATGACAATACCATGGAAATGGAAACGCAGCGAGAAGAAGAGGTAGAAGAGGAGGTGGAGATTCAGGTTGAAGAGATCGTTTCTGACGAAAAAGACGATATCACTCTGATCAATTGCGAAGCTCGTGACCATGTCAAAGTAGACTCACTCCAAGATGAACACCTCAAAGAGTTGAAAGAAAAACTTCCTGTTTTCACCCTCGAATCCTATCTTAGAAACGACCCCGAACTCAGGGAGTTCGCAAGCGCCTTTAGCGAAATTGAAATGAGTATTAACGCCCTTCAATTTACTGAAACCACTCGCTCCGTCAAAGAGCTCCGTCTATTCGGCTTCCGTCAGACACCTGTCAATTTTGTGAGAATCGAAAGTCGGACTCAAAGAACTTACCCTTTTTCCATCAAAACCACGGTTCATCTACTGACACAACAAGACATGCGATACTTAAAATATTTCAACTACCATCTTGAAAACGGATTCCAAAGGGATAGTGATAGAGTGGAATTGACACCTGAACTGAAACTAAACATCGCGAAAGTGAAGTTCCTTTACGGAAACTCGCACTTTACAAAAGACGAAATTGACATCCTCCGCCCGTGGCTCAGGTCTGAGGGACCCAAAAAGATGGAGCGCTTCTTCCGAACCCACGCCGTCTCCGGCTTCCCTCAAAGAGCCCTTGCCTACAACACTAGCTCCCTCAAGCAACTCTTCACCGAGCTCAAAACAACCGCCGCAGCTTAAAAGACCCTTAGCCTGGATATTTCATGAACACTCGCAAAACTGTCGCAAAATGCTTGTCGTCCCATTTTCACAAGCTTTCATGAAATATCCAGGTTAGTGAATCTTTTTCAGAATCACACCGACAGGGTAATGGTCTGAAGGATTGTTTAAATCAGGTAAGAGCTGCTTAGAATCAGCTGGGCCGGACTGGAAACCCACTGTCGGATCCGTCATTATATAGCGCCCACCCTGTTGTTCTTGCAACGTGATAATATAATCTTCTTCATCGATAGAAAGTTTTCCCACTTTAGAGTGTTGAACGGTGACCATCCGCTGTTTCACCGTCGTAGGACCCACGGAGGTTCCTACAAGCCCTAACTTCTCGAGATGCTTCTCAAGATCGGCAACCTCTTCAGGAGTCTTGGTATTTGCGTCCATTCCCATCACCAGCTGAAGAGTTGGGTGCTCTTTAACCAACTCCTGGAATTTTTGATAGACAAGGCTCACTTGCCGACGGCCATCGGACGCATCGGTCGAAGCTCCATGCGCCGAAGCAAGGAGAAAAGAGGGACCAGATTTGAGCCTCGCCAGAAGGAGGTTAAGACGTCCTTTCTCGAAGCCGTCGTAACCCTCCACTGTGAGCACCTGCGGGTTGGGGTCCCACTTTGCTGAGCGTAAAAAAACAAAAGTCCCATCCTGATCGTTTTGTTGCTCGACAGGGAGAAACTCTCCTCCTTTCACCAGCGCCTCTCGAGTATAAAGGTCTGATTCCTGCGTAAACAGAAGATCTGCGTTACCCTTTCGAAGCCGTTCTTTTAAAAGTTCAGCGCGACGCTTTGGGTCTCCCAATGTTTCTGCAAAGAGACGCTTGACTTGGTTCACCTGCTCTACCTTTTTCGCAGTCAGATGGAGATTGAGGACCTGGTAGAGCCAGTAAACAAAAACTTGACCTGATGGAGTTCTAAAAAATTCGACATCCTGAATCTCTGCATCACGGCCCAGCAACTCTTTCAATTGTTCTTCAGTAAACTGCCCTAAACTTTTTTGAGGTCTCGTCAGGTCATAGGTCTCTGATTGATAGAGATCCTCCATTAAATTGAGCTTTAGTTCATTAGGGTTTTTACCTTTCAATAGAGCCATCGATCCTAAAATAGGCAAACTAAAGTCCTGCCCCCTTTGCGCTGCCTTATCTGGAAGGCGCTTATCTAAACTGAGCCAACCTTTAGGAACCTGATTTAAGAAACGGAATATTTTTTGGTGTTGAAATTTGGTGATGAAGCTCTCGATCTTTTCCCCACCGTCTGCATCCTTCTTTTTCAACGCTCTTAGAAGGTCTGGGGTCACGAGCTCACCCAGTGTGGGACCGTGCTGCCGATCTTGCTGAGCAGCTTGCTCCAAGGCCATAGGGTCGTCCTGCCACCTCGCAAGGGCTTCTCTCGGCACCACCTGCCGAAACACCCAATCGCGTGTCGGATTCATTTCTGGGCCATAATCCCCCGCAAACTCAAAGGGATCCGAAAAAGCTCCTAAAACATTTGCCGTATACACATGGAGGGGCTCAGCACAACACAACCCCCAATAAAAGAGTAAAACAAAGAATACTTTCATGCCCATCAAGCTAATAAAAAGAGTGAAGAAGTGCAAGAGTCAATGAAATAAAATACAATTCGCACTCTCATTTATTCAAAAAAAAACACATTGAAAATGCGGTAGAAATAGATTATCATTTTCGAAAATTTTTTGATTTAGAGGAGTTTTATGCAACTTGATCGTCCAGCTCAGCCAGGAAGTCATTTAAAAAACTATAAGGAAGCTCTACTTTTTGGTTTGGATGTCCGAGATGCAAATGCGAGCCGTAAGGAGTGGAGCCATCATTTCCGCCCTTTAGACAAATGGATTGTCCACCCAGCAACGCGCTTTCTGACAGATCGAGTGACCTTCCCCGCCCTTGAAAAAATTTTCCTGTTCGCCGGTGATCATGGCACCAGAGCTCTCGCTTGGTCTCAGGGTTCTGATTCCGCGACTCTCCGCGCGCGGCTCTCAGATCCTTTCACTACAGAGCAACTTCAAGCATTTTGTAATAAAGTTGAGAGAGCCACTTCCTCTTGGGGAAGAAGAAGACCTTCTCAGAATTACTTTCTTATCTATACGGACACCTGCACCGTTGTTGCCGCGAAATACATATCGACAATGGCAAAGGATGGAGCAGCGCTTCTCACCCTTCCAGAAACAGCTCGATCTTTGACAGCGCAGATACAGATAGCGGCCCAAGAAGAAATCATTGATGCGATTGCACGAGATCTAGTGCATACCACTAACCGACTCACTGCTGCAGCACCTCCTGAAGTGCCAGCGATTGAAGGCCCTTCTGAAGCCCCTCCAAGTCTAGAAATTATGCCTCATGGCAGTGCACCCCCCGCTCCTAGTCCACCTGATGATGGAGGAGGATGGACGTCAACAGTATTAGGTGCAGTAAGAGCGACAAGGAATTTGTGGCCACAAGCAGAACGATTGCTTGGTCAATATGAAACGACTAGAGAGTGGGCCGGAACACTTGGAGACTACCGTCACTATGTGGAGGCAGGGGGGCGTGTAGCCGATGCTTTATCGTACGGGCCTCCAGTAGATCTAAGCAGTCCAGCGACATATACCAGTCTGGCCACTGCCGCCGCAGTTGGTTTCGGGACTAAATTCGCACGCCAAGCTGCTGAAGAACAGCTCGAAGCTCTCCGCATCGCTGCTGACGAGCAAATCAATGAGGGTGAAAAACTCGCACGCCAAAAACTCGTCGCTGAAGTCACGAGCCGCATCTGCAAACAAGCTTTGGAAGTTCTCACGAGCCAGCTCCTCCGGTTTTGTACAGGGTGGGCTTTCTTCAAACTACTTAGCATGAGTATTATAATTATCGTACCTCACGCTGATGGGGAAGGTTTTGAGCAGATGGCCTGGGTCACCTCTCTCTGCATCACCGCCGCGATGGCACTACTGTGGTATGATATGTTCTCAAAGACCGCCAGCCGTCTTTACACCTCCTATGCCGAGGAAGAAGAGCCTGAGGGCTCAACCTTTAGCGAGCTTCAAAGCTATGTCAGTCAAGAGACCCTTGATTCAATGGTGCTAGGCGTTCAAGAGAGATTTGGAGGTTTCATTCCTGCCTCATTGGTGAGTAACCCTTATCTCAATAACTTCGCCACTAGAGTGAGGGATTTGAAGCTCGATGCAACGAGTGACGAAGGCAGCCAGTCACCTCTCGTTGAAGAGGTCGACTAAGACTCCCCTATCAGACATTAAAAAAACCGGAGAAGCTCTCTAAAACTCTCTCCGGTGAATGCCCAAAGCCGGAATCGAACCGACGACCTGCGCATTACGAATGCGATGCTCTACCAACTGAGCTATTTGGGCATGCTTAGATGTCAACTCTATCAAAATTTGAAAAAAGTGGCGAGCCGTGGCATCCTAAGGAAGAATGCGTAGTTTACTTTTGACCTTACTTTTAGCTGTAAGTCCTCTCTCTGCTGTTGATCGCGAGATCCACGGACAGCGGATCGAGGACCTCACGTTCAAGGGCAGCCTCGACCTCCACCGCAGCGAAAGCGAAGGGCTTTTGCAGGTCCTGGGAACGCTGAACGCTTCCGACTCCACCCTGGATGAAGTCGAAGTCAAAGGCACGCTCCTCCTCAAAAATTGTATCGTAACGGGCGAAGTCGCCATTCTAGGGACCTTTATCGCAGAGCGGAGCCGCTTCGATGAACCCATTTTTGCTTTTACAAAAGAAATGGAGTTCAACTGTAGCCGTGTCGACTCTATCCACATCAACAAGGTCGGCCACACACCCCTCACTCAGATTGTGAAGCTAAAAAACGGCACCGTCGTTGAGGGCAACATCACTTTCGAGTCTAAAAACGGCGAGATCTGGCTCTACAAAGAGAGCCGCTTCCTCGGCGCCGTCGTCGGGGGAAAAATTGTTCCTATTAAAGAGTAGTCCAGATATGCCCTAAATTCTTACGAAAATGGGGTAAAATGGTCGACAAATTGAACAGAACTCTCTCGAAGGCAAGGGTCTTGCACCCTTTCCGAGAAGGAGATCTGTTGAAGGTGGCGAAAGCCATTTTGCAACAGTTTTGTGAGAATTTAGGGCATATCTGGACAAAAATCTTCCGGGCCAAAGATCAATTCCTCTCCTTTTCGTAAAGGGTAGGAGAAGTGGGTTTTGAGCTGGTTGCGGACGGTGACCAGAGAGTGAAGCAGGGCCTTGTCCGCAGTGCACCTCTTGTACTCGTCAAGGGTCATCTGATCGATCGCCTCCTTTGCCGCACTCACCCCGCGGATGCTGAGGTCTACCTCCATCCCTAACGCCTTCGTGAGCGTTGTAAAATTCTGCAAAAACTCCTCAGAGGGAAGTGGAACTTTACGAAAAAGGGGGTCGATCTCCTCTCCCTCTCGAACCAGTTGGAGGAAAAGGCTTTGGGTGAGCTCTCCTTCGTCGATCAGGTTGAAGTGCACACGAGGAGCTCCTGCGGGAAGCGCTGGGGATTCAAAAGTGTAGAGTGTTCCGCCGTCGACTGCACGCGTGCGTTCCGGGTAGGGAGTCGGATCTTGGGAAACCTTTTTCGCTGGGTAGTTCAAGAAATACTGAAACAGCTGCGCTGCGGGATCTCTCAGGAGAAAGACACCCTCTAAAAAACCTTCACCTCGCGCGGTGACCGCCTTTTCCATCAACCCCCAAAGGGTCGAGGTGACCTGCCGCTTTGCAACCGTCCGGTCGCTATCGGGCACCACCCTCACCCCTTGATAGAGGTTAGTGAGGATGGAGCGTCCCTCACGGGCATACTCGACAGCCGCTGCATGGCTCAACCCTTTACAAAAGAGATCGACGTAGGTGTAGTAACGGAAACGGTGAGAAAGGTAAATCTCTTTCTCTCCAGGCGGCCGCTCGGGGGAAACTGGCGTCTTTGAACGCTTCTGTAGAAGGATCTCCCCTTTCTCCCGTGCTTCATCTACGAGGCTCTTTAGTTCGCTCAGCCCAGACGCATCCGGCTCGTCTTTGTATTTTTGAATGTAGGACTTTTTAATATAAGTCAGACTGTCGATGAGAGCATCAATGTCAGCAAAATTTGCTTCACTGAGTGCAGAGGGTTTCAGCTCACGGTAGAACCGATTGACCACCCCTTGAATCACCTTGACGGTATCGACTAAAGGAGCTCCTCCACCCCACCAGCCTGTCAGCTGGCGCCAGGGGTCCGTCCCCTCCAGCTTTCCATAATAACTCTTGATCTCCGGCCAGCCGCTCCGCCTAAAATGGAGCAGTGTCCGTAAGTTTTCCCGATAGAAGTCAATCTTTCCTGGGTCCATCATCACGCCCATTTTTAAGTATTGAGCTTTTATTGACTAATGAAATATCCAGGTAAACCTAGCTTGCAACTGCTTCCATAGAGTGCCCCTCCAAAGAGCTAGCACCCTCTCTTAAAGCCGCTGGACGTTCTTTCTCTAAACAGTTGAAGTGGCGTCGTAGTTCCTGTAATTGACAATCTAAAAGTGTGGTAGTAGGCGAAAGTTTACGAAGAATGTCTTTCCCCTCTAAACAGTGTTTTGCGGAACTCACTGAATCCAATGCCAGATTGTACCTAGCTCTATCAGCGTCAGAAAGAAGCTTCAGCTTTTTGCTAGAGAAATATCCCAGATCTTTTAGAAGTTGCTCCTCTGCCGTTTGTAGAGTCCGCTCTATTTGATCAAGCTCTTCAATGGGTCGTACCGAATCCACCTGTAAGATCATTTTTCTCAAAAGGTCTCTTAATCGCTCTTTTAGGAGGTATACAGGCTCATCTTCTTGGATCCTCTCTTCAGCAAATCGCTTCTCAATCGCAGTATCCAATTTATACAAAGCAGAAAGATCTAATCGACTTTCAAACTCAGGGGGAATACCCCCTTTATACTCCATGACTTCAGAAAGTGCAGTGAGTAAATCCCTGTTGGAAAGGCACATCGATTTAAGCTTTGCTACGATTTCCTCGAGAAGCTCTGAGGACATCGATTTTCGCTCGATTCCCCCCTCAAGCTGCTCTTCAATTTCTCGAGACGTCTCTCTAAGTAGCTCAACTTGAAAAGAGAAGCCATTTTCTACATCTTTTAATAAGTGAGAAAGCGGTCCAGAGCAGATGCCTAAACAGCAATCTTTCAGCTGAAAACGGCCCTTTTCGAGGTGTGAAATTCTCGACTGAATTCCCTCCAGCTCCTGGAAAATTTGCTCTATTTTACCCTCCAACTCCCCTTGCACCTTTAAAATCATCTTCTTCAATTTCTTAAATTGTGAAGGCGAAGCGTTAAGTGGCTTGGACTCCTCTACCGCTGGAGCAGATTCTCGATCCTCTACGACAGGGATGTGCTGCCTCTCTCTTGGCTTTGGGGGATTCGAGCAGCAAGGGGGAGGAGCGAGCAGGCCGCGGACATACGCATAAGAGCCCCTCTGGAGAAGGCGCCCCTCTTCTAGGCTGAGGATGCGAGACTCAAGACTCTCCAGCTCGCGGAGAAGAGCGGGTGCTTCACTTCGGAGGTAAAGGGTTTCAGCGCGGAAGAGGAGGTACTCAAATTGATCTAAAAGCCGCAGCGTCGGTGCTTTGTAAAGACCCATACTCTCCATCAAGTAGGGACAGATAGAAGGAACAACAATGGACAGGGGAACGAGCAGAGGGGTGGTAACTGCAAAACCAACCGCTTTGAAAGTAGAGTGGAAGAGGTCATTGAGATCACCTACCACCCCCTCTTTTCTACCCTTGCTAATTTCGTGAAAAGTGGCTTTCAAAATCAGGATCGCGATCGCCTGAAAGGTGACACGGAGCGTTTGAAGTGCGGCGTTTGCAACCAAATAGACTGTCTTCGCTGCAGAAAAGAGGACCAGGGGCAGGGTCTCCATACGACTGACTACAAATAAAGCTCCTTTTTTCAGAGCTCCTGCTGAGCCGTCTTCGAGGCTATACTTTGCCTGCCACTCAAAGGGGGCTATTGAAAACTCGAGGGTCTTTTGAACAAGCCGATTCATGGTCCCACCCACTTTGTTTACTAGAGTTTGGAAGCTATATTAAAAGGGTAGGCAAGATAACTCAAACTTTATAGACCATTTAACGAAGAAATCTTCTTCAACGATGTCAATGAACTCCATCTAAAGCCTCGAGCATGTGACCCGAGGCTAAAATTTGACACAGTCCTTCTCTATCGAGTTGACTAGGACTGGGCGCGAAAGTCGATTACCTGGCTAGGAACTTCTTCAAAGTGGACTCCATTCGTAGAACTCGCATCGATTCCAAAATTCCCCACTTGAGCCGCTTCACGTATCCGGCCAATCACTTCAGGTTTGTTGAGCCATGCGAGCGCTGACAACATCCGCCTTCTTCTAGAACCGATGATCGCCTGCTTTTTCGTAAAAATCGCAGGAGCGTAGGTCACTTTTTGTAGCTTCTTTCTGCTCGCACGATCCGCCCCCTTTCCTTGCATGATCTGCGCGAGCTTCAGGGTGAGGCAGTTGAGCTTTGCTGCTCTATCAATGGCATCTTTACAGGTAACATTCAGTCTTTCGGCACCCGCTTTAGCAGCAAGACGTGGAATGAGCATCGCATAAGTGATTTCTAAAAAGTCTTGGCGCTCTTCCAGAGTGAGTGACTTTCGACCTTTAAAAACCAACTGATGCACTTGAGCAATCACTTCATCCAGCAGTGTTTTGAAACCAGCTTCTGTTTTCCAGCTCTCAGGGAAGTAGAAACCAGTTTCATTCGGATCCCCTAGCATCTCTAATTTGAACTTCTTTCTGAATTCTTCGTAGGATTTCTCTCCCTCACCTAGAGGGTGCTCATAAAATTCAGTATCCTGAGCAAACACAACGAAAGTAAAGGTCTCCCGAAACTCCCCCTGAAGAGCCTTGATCGCTTCGGTACGCTTTGTCTCATCTCCTGGCTTTCCAAGATCTTTAGGTCGATGGCTTTGCAGACTGACGTAGAGGTGGCCTTCCCCCTTCTTTTGAGCTTCTTGGAGATAGGCTCTAAACTCAGGAATCACTTCAGCAGAATAGACCGCACCTTCTCGAGTCGGTGTTCCCATCCTCAGCATTCTTCTCCTCACTGATGTTCCTGCTTCATCGCACATATCGACATCAGCAAGGACGTAAGGGACGTTCGACTGGGTATTCGGATCGAAATTCACATTGATCGTCCCTTGAAGCTTTCCACGCTCGACAGCGACTTTATCGGCACCCAGGACCGCTTTTGTTCTCCCAATATCCTCCGCATCTCTTTCTTGGATAACGTGTTCCAGCCGAGAGTAATCTTTATTCAGCTTTCGTCCTGTATTCAACCAAAGGTCGACCACAGACTCCGAGAAGGTGTACAGCTGGTTTTGAGTGTAACGGACATACGCAGCAGCGCGGAAAAGCTCTCCACTCAAACCTGTATTTCTCGCAAAATCAGCATCTTCAAGGGCATATCTCATCTGATAAAGGGCTTGATAGTAGTAATATCTAGCCTTTGTCTTGTCCCCTGCACCGCGAATGAGGTAGTCAAGATAGCGAATCGCACACTCATCGACAGGACTGCGTCGAGGAAGCTTTTCTATAGCAGCCTTTTTATCAACCAGATCACAGTCAAGCTCTTCTAAATGCCTCGTTTGCTCTTGAAGACTGATGCAATACTTCTGCATTTTCCACTCATGATCTTGAGCCATGAACCAGCTCCCTACCCACTGAAAACCCCAATAGATCCAATTAACGACGGTCTCTGTCCATGTGGGCTCAATGATCTCATCACAGGTCACCTTAAGATCCTCGGCCAACTTTATCACTTCAGACAACTTGGCATAGTCAGTCGATACGCAGGTCAACTCTCCTTTACAGATCTGTGCTTTGATACGATGAATGCTGTACTCTACATTTCTAAGAATGCACTCTTCTTCATCTCTTTCCTCCGTTGTGTAGCAGGTGGGTTGAGAGATAAAGTATTTCTTTCTTTCCTCAAAGCGCACGATGAGTTCATATAAATAATCACTCAACTTCTTGAGCTCATCTTTCAACGGAGGCTGATTCGTAGGATTCTCAACAGCGCGCCCTTCAAAGAAACGACCTCTTTCAACAGCCTCTAATCTCTTTTCCTCCTCATCTGGACGCTCCACCTTAGGTGACTCTACCTTGCGGTGCTCTTGTAAAGCGTTAAACAGGGATTCAACTTTGGCAAATTCAGTCCGTATTCTTTCTCGATAACCGGCAAATCTTTTTGCTAGAATTGATTTCCCTTTGAAACAATTGTTGTATGTTGATGTAGCCGAACTTGATGCGAGTCTTAATCTTGCCGCATCTTTTTCGCTTTCTTTTTTACTATAATCTTTAGCTCTATCTTTAAATGCACGCTGCCTTTTTTGGAAATAGCGTAAATCACTTTGGAGACCCCTTTCCACCCTTTTTAGAGTCCGTTCTATTTCAGGAAGCTCTGTAATCGGCTGGATCGAATCCACAATTGAAGTCATTTTTCTTAAAACATCTCTCAACTGCTCTTTAATCTTGAACACAGGCTCATTTTCACCCACACTTCTTCTCTTAAAGAATTTCTCTCTTGCATCGTCAATCAACCAATACCAACCGAGATCCAATTTACTTTGGAGCTCTTGAGGAATCTCTCCCGTAAATTCATATACTTCAGAAAGCGTATCTACAAATTGTAAGTAAAAACCACACGGCAGCTTCAAGCTGTTTTTACAGGCATTTAGCTTGGGTTCTGAAATGGATTCTCGAGCTATTTCACCATCAAGTTGGTTTTGGATTTTTTGAATACTCTTTTTTAGTTGCTCAATTTGAAAAGAGCAAACGTTTCCCCTCCTTAACCGATCTACCGACGAAGAGCGCGGCAGAGCTCTCGTTTCTCTAACAACACTACGAGTAGAAAGATCATCTCGTGTCACAAGAGCAGAGGGGGTTCTATCTTCAAAAGCGTGCTCTCTTCTTACGACTTGATCAACTGTTCCAGCCGCTTCTGCAACAGGTGGAGCTTTTGCTGGTTGTGCATCAGGCAGAACGGTCGGCTCTTCAGCCCGAGGTGTAGCCGGGAGTGCGTCAGGAGCAGCAACTTCAGCTAAGACCTCAGCCGAAGCCGCTCTTGGAATAGCTAGGCGTTGCTCCGCTCTTGGTTTTGGGGGAGCCGAGTAGGGCCGTGGAGGACGGACGTCTCTTGTTTTCAGAGGCCTCGTGCGACCCCGCAGTTGTGGAGGTCTGGGCCTCCCACCTGAAAGGCCACCACCGCCACCACTGCCACCACCATCGGTAGAAACAAGCAGGAGGTTGCGGACATACTCATAAGAGCCTTTCTGAAGAACACGATCGACTTCCAGGCTTTTGATATTCAATTTAATGCTCTCTAGCTCGCGGAGGAGATGAGGCGCTTCGCTTGGATCAATGAGGCTTTCAGCACGGAGACGGATGCGTTCGAATTTATCTAGAAGATGGAGTGTCGGAGCTTTGTAAAGACCCATGCTTTCCATGACGTGAGGACAAGCTGAAGGCACAAGAAGAGAAAGAGGAAGTAAGAGAGGAGTCGTTGCGACGAAACCCACCGCCTTAATCGCCGAACGGAAGATGTCGTTAAAGTCTGCTGTAATCACCTCTTTTCTGCGCTCGCTGATCTCATGGAAAGTCGCTTTTAGAATGAGGATCGCAATCGCCTGACAAGAGACACGGAATGTTTGGAAGGCGGCGTTTGCAACCATGTAAGCGGTCTGCGCCGTACAAAAGAGGATCAGAGGAAGCGTCTCCATACGGCTTGCTACAAACAGAGCTCCTTTTTTCACAACTCCAGCAGACCCGTCATCGAGGCTATACTTCGCCTGCCATTCGAGGGGATCTATCGCAAAATCGACTGTATTTTTAACGAGTGTTGTCATGACACCTTCCTTTTTCCCAATGAGTGTATGAAGGCCACATTAAGGCAATATTAAGATTGCTTAGATTTCATAAACCACTCAGCGAAAAGGCCTAACCCCTCTTCAAGAGGGACTTTCGGGTCAAAACCAAGAACTTTTTTTGAATGGGTCAAATCGGCAGAAGTCGTGTAGACGTCACCAGGTTGCATAGGGAGAAAATTCAACTCTGCTTTCTTTCCGAGAGTCTCTTCGAGGATGTGAATAAACTGCATTAGAGGCCTGGGGCCGTGGGAGCCGAGGTTAAAGATGTCGCACGCACACTCTTTATCGAGAGCGAGAGTGATCCCATCGACGATGTCTTGTATATAGGTGAAGTCCCGTTCTAGTTTTCCTTCATTGTACACATCGATCGGCTCACCCGCGGTGATCGCCTTTGCAAATTTATAGTAGGCCATGTCCGGGCGTCCCCAAGGGCCGTAGACGGTGAAAAAGCGTAGTCCCGTCGTCCGGATCCCGTAAAGCTTATGGTAAAGCTGCGCCATCATCTCGTTGCTTTTCTTTGTCACCGCATAGAGACTCTCGGGCCGCTCGGTGGGATCGCTCTCTTTATAGGGGGCTTTAAGACCATTTCCGTAAACAGAAGAGGAAGAGGCGTACGTTAAGATCACATTGGGGCGCTCTTTTAGAACTTCCAGCAGATTGAGGAAGCCTTGAACGTTGTTCTCGATGTAGGCGTCGGGGTGAGTGATAGAGTAGCGCACTCCAGCTTGAGCCGCGAGATGCACGACATGGGTCGGCTGAAACTCATCGAACACCTTTTCTAAAAACGCCTTATCCGTCACGCTTCCAGTGACCACTTCAACGCCCCACTCATGCAAAAGCTTAGCACGCGCTTTTTTCAGGGAGGTTGCGTAGTAATCGTTGAATTGATCGAGGCCCAGCACTTCATCCCTCCGCTGATGGAGATGAGTTGCAAGATGGAAGCCTATAAATCCGGCAGCGCCGGTGATCAACACTTTTTTCATAGACCTACAACTATATCCTGTTCTGCGATAAAATCTCTACCGCTATGAAGACGACCATTGCCGCTTTTGATTTTGATAAGACACTCACAACACGTGACAGCTTTCTTCCCTTCTCCCTCTTTGTGGTGGGGTTTTGGCGCTGGATAGGGATGCTTGTGAAGCTCTCCCCTGCCCTCTTGCGCTACTTCGTTGGCATGGAAACCCGCCAAAGTTTGAAAGAGCGGATACTCACCGACCTCTTTAAGGGAGAGCCTCTCTCTAAGCTCGAAGAGGAGGCTCACGCTTTTGCACAAGAACTGCTTCCCCGTTTCGTGAAGCTGAAGGCTCTAAAGACGGTCGAATGGCATCTAGAGCAGGGGCACACGGTCGTTCTCGTCAGCGCGGCACCCTCACTCTACCTCGTCCCTTACGCAAAGGCCGTGGGGATCCACCGTGTTCTCGCCAGTGAACTCGAGCTCGATGAGGAGGGAAAACTCACCGGCCGGCTTAAGGGGGTCAACTGCCGAGGAGAAGAAAAAGTGAGGCGCCTCAAAGAGGCCTTTGGCCCAAAAGAGGGCTATACACTTTACGCCTATGGAGATAGCAAAGGCGACCGAGAAATGCTCGATTTTGCCGACTATCCTCACTACCGCAAAATTTGACGAAAAGCACTTCAGCCCTCTATGATATCCGCCATGTCTGAGACAAAATCGACGCTCAAAGTCCCTCCCCATTCTAAAGAATCCGAGATGATGGTGCTAGGCTGTATGTTGACAAGTGTCAACAGCCTCAACGTCGCTGCCGACATGCTGAGTGGAGCTGACTTCTACTTCACCGAGCACAAAACCGTCTTCGACATCTTAAAAGAAGCATACAAGAAAGACCGTCCGGTCGACGTCCACCTCGTCTGCGAAGAGCTCAAGCGCCAAGAGAAGCTCAAAGAGATCGGTGGAGCGGCCTTCGTCACCTCGCTTGCTCAGTATGCTGGAACCTCTGCCTACATCGAAGAGTACTGCCAGGTCGTCCGTGACAAGGCCGTCTTACGCTCGATGATCCAAGTGGCCCAGAATGTCGAGCGCAAAGCCCTCACCGAACCCGACAATGTCCTCGACGCCCTCGACGAAGCTCAAAAACTCTTTTTCCAGATCACCCAGTCAGCCCAGTCAGAGATCGGCGTCCTTCTCAAAGAGATCCTTAGTGGTGTTAAATCAGACTCTCAGCAGCCTTATCTAAAAGAGCTTCAAGAGAAGCAGGAGCGCTTCCAAGAGCTCGGCCCTCAGGAGCTCGGCATCTCGGGAATCCCGACCCACTTTACCGACCTCGATAAAATGGTCTCGGGTTTCCACAACTCGAACCTCATGATCCTCGCCGGACGTCCTGCGATGGGTAAAACGGCGCTCGCCCTCAACATCACCGAAAACATCTGCTTCAAAAACAACATCCCCGTCGGCGTCTTCTCCCTGGAGATGAGCGCTGAGCAGCTCGTTCACCGGATGATCTGCTCCCAAGCAGAGGTCGAGTCAGACAAGATCCGCACCGGCTCACTCAACGGGATGGAGTTCCAGCGTATCGTTGCGACGGTCGGTCAGTTAGAAAACCACACCCTGATCATCGACGACCAGCCAGGTCTCAAAATCACCGACCTCCGCGCCCGCGCCCGTCGGATGAAAGAGAGTTTCAACATCGGCTTCCTCGTGATCGACTACCTCCAGCTCATCAGCGGCTCAGGCTCCAACCGCTCTGGTGAGAGCCGTCAGGTCGAGATCTCTGAGATCTCCCGGATGCTCAAAAACCTTGCCCGTGAGCTCGACATCCCCATCCTCTGCCTCTCCCAGCTTTCAAGACGGGTCGAGGAGCGCGCCGGACACCGCCCCATGATGAGCGACCTCCGTGAGAGTGGATCGATCGAGCAGGACTCTGACCTCATCTTCTTCCTCCTGCGTCGTGAGTACTACGATCCCAACGATAAACCCGGCATGGCCGAGCTGATTGTCGCCAAAAACCGTCACGGAGCGATCGGAAACGTCAACATGACCTACCGCAAAGAGATCGCCCAATTTGCCAACTACAGCCGCCTCTCCCCTCAGGAGGCCGTCCAGATCGACCAGGAGACCGAAGCGGCCTTCAGCGAATTCTCTCCTTAGGAAAGACTGATTAACTCGCTTTCCGAGAGTTTCTCAAAATTTTTTCGCTGTGGCGCCGATTGCAGTTCGATGTAAACTATTAAGTTTACAGAGAACGATATCAAGCTACAGTAGAAAAAAGAGGAGAAACTTAAGAGAAGGAGAAAATCAGTCTTTCCTTGATTTATTCGCCTCTCTGCAATATCATATGTCCATTAAATTGATCCCTATGGAGTAACATGTCATCCGTTCTTAAAAAACGCCGCAAGAAAATCGCTAAACACAAGCGAAAGAAGCGTAGCCGTCGCGACAGACACAAAACCAAGTAAACTTTTAACTCTTAGTTAAGTCAATGGCCTGGGAATACCCCGTTGAGTATGATGTCATCGTTGTCGGTGGAGGTCATGCTGGATGCGAGGCAGCGCTTGCCTCAAGCCGGCTTGGCTCTCGCACCCTCCTTCTCTCGATTTCTCTCGATACGATCGCCAAAATGAGCTGCAACCCCGCCATTGGGGGAACAGCAAAGGGTCAGATCGTCCGTGAAATTGATGCCCTCGGCGGCGAGATGGGAATCGTTGCCGATCTCACTGGAATCCAGTTCCGCATGCTCAACGACACGAAAGGACCAGCTGTTTGGTCTCCTCGCTGCCAGAGCGACCGCCTCGCCTACCAAACGGAGATGCGCCACCGTCTGGAGCGCCAAAACCACCTATTTTCCAAGCAGGGTACCGTCGAAGAGATCGTGGTCGAAGAGGGCCGTGCGACCGGTGTCAGGACCAAGGAAGGCATCACCTACCGCGGAAAAACAGTGATCCTCTCTTCTGGAACCTTCATGCGCGGACTCATCCATATCGGCGATGAGAATCTCGACTCGGGCCGTGCAGGAGAGCCTCCCGCGATGGGAATCTCTGCAAGCCTCGCTTCCCATGGACTCAAACTCGGACGCCTCAAAACAGGAACTCCCCCTCGGATCCACCGCCGCTCGATCGACTTCAGCCTCACAGAAGAGCAGCCCGGCATGGAGGGCGTGGCTTTCTCCTACGACTCCGAAGGCCTTCCTCGCCTCCCTCAAGTGAGCTGCTATATCACCTACACGACTGAGGAAACCAAGAAAGTCATTCAGGACAACCTCCTCCGCTCGCCGATGTACTCGGGCAAGATCCAAACGATCGGCCCCCGCTACTGCCCCTCTATCGAAGATAAAGTCGCCCGCTTTGCAGACAAAGAGCGCCATCAAATCTTCATTGAACCGGAAGGACTCACTACTGAAGAGTTTTACGCGAACGGCATCTCCACCTCTCTTCCTTTCGAAGTGCAGATGGAGTTTTTAAAAACCATACCCGCCCTGCGTAACGCCGAAGTCACCCGCCCCGCCTATGCGATCGAATACGACTATGTCGAGAGCGGACAGATCGCTGCCACACTCGAATGCCATTCGATTCCGGGACTTTTCCTCGCCGGGCAGGTGAATGGAACGACCGGCTACGAAGAGGCAGCGGGCCAGGGGCTGATCGCAGGCGTCAACGCTGCCCACAAAGTCCAAGAGAAAGAACCCTTCGTTCTCTCCCGTGCAGAATCTTACATTGGCGTCATGATCGACGACCTGATCACCAAAGGCATCGATGAGCCCTACCGGATGTTCACAAGCCGCGCCGAGCACCGCCTCCTCCTCCGCCAAGACAACGCCGACCTCCGCCTACGTGAAAAGGGTTACCAACTCGGTTTGATTGATGAAGCGCGCTACCAAAAGCTTCAGGAGAAGAAAGCTCTCATCGAAAAAGAGAGCAAACGCTTTAAAGAGACCTATATCCATATCGGCAGCCGCGGCTATACCCTGGCCCAGCTGCTCCAACGCCCTGAAAAGAGCTACGCCTCTCTCATGGAGGAGTACCCCGATAAAGTTTTCGATCATGGAAAAGAGATCAACTTCCAGCTTGAAATGCTCAAGTATGAAGGGTATATCGAAAGACAAGAGATTGAAGTGAAAAAGCTTCAGCATATCGAAAAGATCCGAGTGCCGAGCGCCTTTGACTTCAAAACCGTCACCGGCCTTCGCAATGAGGCGAAAGAGAAGCTAAACGCCGTACAGCCCCACACACTCGGGCAGGCTCTACGCGTTCCAGGCATCTCCGTCGGTGACATCTCGGTATTAATGGTAGCCCTAAAAGTGAACTCAAACTCGTGCAAAAGCTCCGCTTCCTAAAGCTTGAAAACGTCTCCATCTTCGAACAGCTCCAGCTTGAAGAGAAACTGCTACGTGGATCCACAGAGAACTTCTGCCTCTACAATGTGGGCTCCCCTCCTGCTGTTGTCATGGGCATCTCTGGAAAAAAAGAGGAACTCGTTCATCTTCCAAATCCCCTTCCACTCATCCGCCGCTTCTCTGGTGGGGGCACGGTCGTCATCAACGAAGAGACCCACTTCCTCACTTGGATCTTTAACCATGCTGATACCCCCACAAAACCCTTCCCGAAATCGATCCTCCATTACGTCGGAGAACAGGTCGAAGAGCTCCTGCCAGGCTCCACGATCTCTGAAAACGATTTCACCCTAAATGAGCTCAAGTTTGGCGGAAACGCCCAGTACATCACGAAAAAGCGCTGGCTACACCACACCTCCCTCCTCTGGGATTACAACCCAAAACAGATGGCCTACCTCAAACACCCTCGAAAAACGCCCGCCTACCGCGAAGGACGCTCCCACGAAGCGTTTTTACATAAACTGAAAGACTCTCTATCTGAACCTGAAGAAATTCTTGAAAGACTCGAGGAAGCTCTTGAAAAGCGATACAATGTGATTCCGACAAGCCTAGAGGAGGTCGAAAACACCTCTCCAACGCGTCGTTCTACTCTCATTTTAGAACCAGAACAATGAGAGCTGTTTTAATACATTTTTTTTCGAAAAATAAAATAGTAGTTATTATCGCATTTTTATCTTCAGGCGGTTATAATTTTTGATATGTGATTCGGTAATTTTAGTTTAACCTCAAAATTCCGATCATAGACTTAAAAACT
>Ga0180434_10002024_pt1 | contig 27917 bp, 44 predicted proteins | sample SS_ome_7_FD_132453 | JGI IMG/M metagenome (GOLD analysis project Ga0180434, IMG submission 132453) | Hypersaline lake sediment archaeal communities from the Salton Sea, California, USA - SS_1_D_2 metaG | ecosystem: Environmental > Aquatic > Non-marine Saline and Alkaline > Hypersaline >... | reverse complement strand
GTTTCTCCTACTTCCCTATACGCCTGATCTGGAGGTTTGCCTTCGGCAAGCCTTTTGTCATACAGCATCTTCCTCTCTCTTCTACTTAGGGGGTTCAGTTGCTTTGGCATTGTCCATCCTCTGGAAAAGGGCTTTTCCAAAATCATGAAAAATAGCTCTGCTTTCTTTCAGGTTCTTGTCCAGTTTCCTCAGGCTTCGGCCTATGCTGTTCATGACCCTCAACATTTCCAGACGGAACACTGCTGGATTGTGGAGCTGAAGCAGTACCCTCTGCTCTTCCTGGATCTTCTGCATATCCTCTTCCGATATCAGCGTATCTCCTGAACTCTGGTCCGATGTTGACTTCTGCATATTCTGCTCTTCCTGGGGGAGTGTAGGCTCCTTGGACTTCTTCTTTGCCTCTGGAAATTCCTTTGGGGGTGTGAAGCTCCTGAAGTCTGGTATCGGAGGAAACTCCGTAGTCTTGTCTTTGTTGTTCATAATTTAAACCTCCTTTGGTCTTTTCATATATTTTTTCAAGCTCTATAAGCTCATGAATATTCATTCGGTTGAATAAAGGGTGCGTCTGGTAGAATTTAAGCTTAGGCCCTCCATCCATGTGATAAACTCCTGGATTCTGCTCCATGTACTGATAGGCTGCCCTTAGCTTATTTTTCTTGAATGTTCTTATGTAAAACCCTCTCATCCCTGCATAATTCCACATAAACCACAGCACAAAGCCGACTACAAATAGGAGTATGGCATATGCACCGACAATGTTCATGTCCATTATCCTGCTCCCCCTGGTGTTGGTGTGCCTAATGGAACAACCCCACTTCCTGATCTAGCTGAAAGGCTGTCTACTGAAGATGCAAGATGCTCTACTGATTCTGCTGCTGACTCGATGGCAGACCATGATCCTCTCATCTCCTTGAACATCATGACAAGACATACCGTAACAACTACGACATACAGTACCATCATGATAGTTGTACCATGCTTTGCCCAAAAGCTTTCCTTAACAAGCCTTGCATCGAGGTTCTTCTGAATACCAAGCCTCTGAAGTCTCATGTCCTCATCAACATAGTATGCACCAGCTTTCTTCATCTGCTCATCTATGTCACCGATGCAGAAGTTTATCCATTCACCATCTTCCCTTTCAAAGTACCAGATAAGATTCTTTCCAGCATAGATCTTCGGCTTTGGCAGTACCTTCTTGAATCTCTTTGTTGACAGCCAGTAATCTCCCCCTGTCCCAACTCTCTGGTACATGCCTTTGTCATGGGCTGCAGGAACGATAACCCCGTTGACCTTTCTCCAGAGAACTATCTTCTGGTTGTATTTTAGGATCTGGAAAAGAAAATATAAGCCTATAAGCAGGACTAATGCAAAAAGGAAAGCCACTCCAACATAGGTTAATGTGCCACCCATGCCACCCATATTAAAACTGGGCAGGCTTACTCCAGCATCAGACAAAACATCTCCAACTGCCATTATTTAAGTTTCTCCCGATGTCCGCATCGTCTGCATATTCTTTCAGAAAGAGTTGTGTAAACATTACTTGATCCACATTTGCCGCAGTACACCTCTATAAGCTCATCCTCTTTAGTCATAAATTGTGTGTGTGCTACATCTATTTAAAGTTTGTGGTAGGGGGGAGGAAAATTAGAGAAAACCCCCCCAAACAAATACAGGAGGTAATACCTAGCATGGCAGCAGGGCATTACTTGGAACTTTCTAATATCTTCTTCTTTATGTTTCTTTTGGTTATCTCAAAGTCAACTCTTGCAAGAATCCCTCTCATCTTTCTACTTGCATCCCTGTATTTTCTTCTGCATTCCTTATCACAACAAGCCTCCCCATAATGATACTTCATGGGCATCTTCTGAAAGCAGTACTTGCATCTCATCTCATCCTCCTAAGAAACTGGTAAGCCTGTGACAGACAAAGCAGGCCAACCATAAAAGTGACTACATAATAGATGAGCCAGAAGAATTTAGGCATATCAACATCATTAAGGAACAGTATTGACCCTACTATCATAAAAATGCCTACTGCAAGCGTAAGCAGTACCGCAAAGCCCATGATATTATTTTGATTCATTGTTTATCCTCCAAGTGTTTCTTTTATCTATTAAGATAATCACACATTTCCTCTGCTTCAATACATCCATCATAAGATAAATGTTCTAAATCCATAGGTTTATCATCCTTAATTTCAGAATGACATACACCACATAAACTCATTTCTTATCCTCCAAGTGTTTCTTTTTTAACTTCTTGTATTCCTTTTCATCTGCAAATTCAAAACCATCTTCGCACTTTCCGAATACATTTTTATCAATATCATCAAACACTTCTTTCTTTGCTTCTTTGATTGCTATGTCTAAATATTTTCCACAAGTATGTTCAAACATATCTCTAATAGCATTATCAGGATGTAAATCAGGTAATATTAACTTTATTCCAACTTCTTTGTTCCATACTTTAAATGCTTTTTCTTTAGCTTCTTCTACTTCCTTTAATATCTTCTCTTTGTCATAAACATCTATTTTCATAAGAAACTAGCTATGGCAAATGCAATCATTATCACAGGGATAAATGGGATCTGCCATTCTCTTCCTCCTGTAAGTAATTTTTTGACCAGGAACTTAAATACAAACGAAACTATCGTAAGTACCAGTGCAAAGTAAACAATACCTAAGAAGCTGGGCATAAGCATTGAACATGCGATAAATATCTTCAGGTCTGCGAAGCCTCCCCATAAGTCAAGGTCTGTAAATAAGATTCCAAACAGTAAACCTGCAATACCTGCCTGGATGATCAGTAAAGGATCCTTCATCGACCCAAGGATAAAAGTCACTATCAAAAAGATAGTCGTAAGGGACGCAGGGATAAAGCCCTTATCTTTATTGAAGGTCCAGAAGTCAAGTATGCTTAACGCAATAAGAAAACCTATACCTATCGCAAAATTAAGGTTGTCTATCATCATTCACCTTTTTAGGGAATCTTACACAGTTTATACAGTTATATCCATGGGTATAATTAACACCCTCTTTTTTTTCTTCCATTCTTTTGTGTGTGTGTTGTTTTATTTAAGTTTTTTGTTTTTCTTTTTGTTTATATCTTTTACATATATGATATGATAATGGATGTGTGGCTTAGTCATCGCTTTCCCGTATTGTAGATTTGCTTTTATAGTATGCTTGGAATCTTCTTCTAGATTACATTTACCACAAAAAATCAATTCTAAACTATCGCAGTACCAAAATTCATTTACTGAAAGTTTGCATTTACTGCATCTTGGACTCAATAAAAACTCTTGGTTGGTTGTGATTTCCCATCCTGCATCTTTGATTAGATCTAAATTGATTACTTTCTCATTCCCATTCATTTACTCAGTCTCCTAACTTTATACTCACTGGATGTTTCTTTTTAAATTCTTTTTCCATATGTTGTAGTCTCTCTTTTTTTAATACTAACTCGGCAGACTCTTCATTTATCTCCTGTTCCAAAGCTATCATCTCTGTTCTGGAAATTTCCCCTTTCTCTTCTACATTTTCTATTTCACAAAAATCTTTCAAAAAACTTTCTACTAAGCCAGAAAGATTATTTGTCTTCTTCTTTGCCTTCAATAGTATGTTTGTATCTATTGAAAGATTTACATGTTGTTTCATTTATAATACCTCCTTTGTTATCACTTAGAGGTTACAGGTACCTTCATTTCCTATGGAAAAAAAGTCCCTTTTTCAACCTCTCTCTTATTTTAATACTTATTTATTTATTTATGTATTATATAAAGTTATAGGTAGTATAGTCTATATTTTTCCATAAGAAACAAAGGGGTTCGCACACAACATAAATCCTATAGTAGATATAGGTATAATATAAGAATTCTTAAACTTAACCTTCATTTCCTATGGAAATTAGAAAAAGAAAAAAAGAAAAAAAGTTGTTTAAGCACCGCCTCTATCTCTCAAAAGACCACTGCCTCTTAAACTATTTATGATCACTACAACCAGTAATACCAATACTATCATTGCTCCAATCACAATAAATGTGCTGAAGAAATCAGTAGATGTTGATATTGCTGCTCTAGTCTCATTAATAGCATATCCAGCATCGTTTTCTGCAATGTAGCTATAACTGTAGTTTACAACCCAATTAGTGTTGTTGTAGGTTATATCTGCACCTGTAAATGCAAGATTACAGTTAGTATAGGTATAGTTGCCGCTTTCGATAGTTACTCCTGTGCTGTTCAATACAGTTGTCAAAGAACACTGGACATCCCGAAGTCCAAGACCTAATGCTGCGAAGTTGGTCCCATTCTCAGAAATTCCCTGTAGCACTTCACTATCGGCATCAGTACTTGTCCTATCATTTACAGAATCAGCTAATCTCACAGCAGCTATCTGGAATACCATAACTATGATTCCAATCATAAACAACATCGCTATGATGCTTAGATAGAGATTCAAACCAGCTACTCCTTTCTTTTGCTTAAGTAGTTGCTTTTGCTTCATTTTTAAAAAAGGAAGGGGGTTTCCCCCCTTAAGACTCTTTCAACAATCGAAGAGCTTATGCACCACCAGAAGTGATGCCTGTTGCTCTTATACTGTTAATTATAATTACAACTAACAATACAAGTACAACCATAGCTCCCAATACTATGAATGTCGAGAAGAAGTCTGTAGAGTCGGCTAAACTAGCAGTTGTAGCGTTGATTGCTTCAATAGCCTCAGTATCGGTTACAGAAGCTTCCAATCTAGCACCTGCGATCTGGAATACCATAACTATGATTCCAATCATAAACAACATAGCTATAATACTCAAATAAACATTAAGCCCAGCTACACCTTTTTTCTTACTCAGAGCTTGTAATTTCATCCTCTTTCCCCCCTTAATTTGTGTAAGTTATATTTATGGTAAGCCTACACTCTTACCTGACGAAAAAGATTAAGAAAAAGAGGCAAAAAAATATTTAAATGATGTGACGCATGTGTTACATATGTCACAAAGGTCTAATCCCTGCTAAACAGGAAGAATAGTATACTTATTCCTGTAACAAACAAGACCACAGAGAGTGTTGTAGGGTCTATCAGACAATGAACACCATCATATTCTACTATTCTCATAAGGATAGCAAACACAGAACATACAAAACCAGCTACTGCCGTGGTCTGAGGGAAGTCTCCTTTGCCCAACATGTTCCTCTGCATGAAGTATCCGCCGACAGCAAAGATAACCCATATGCCTACAAGTATCAAAGGCATGAACATCCCTCCAGTTACGCTGTTAACATAACAGAGAGGTGCCTCTAGGCCAACCGTTACATTATAACTTGTCAATAAAGGATATGCCATTATTCTCCTACCTTAATAACCCTCCATAGTGAAAACATCAATCCTATCACAAGGACGGTTATTATAGTTCCTGTCACGACTGGAGGAACGCCTATTGCAAGCATGCCTCCTATAAAGATATTGAATATTGTCCTGATAGCATCCCAAATCAATCCACCGATGCTCCATATGGAACCGAGCAACAATGTACCTGCAAGGATAAACTTATTGTTAATGTCCTCTTCCCTAAATGCAGACTGCCACTCTTCAGCATTTTCATTCGTTTCCTGGAGGCTTACTTCAAGGTCTGAAACATTAAGGTACTCTGAATCTACAAGGGAACTATCCCCTCCATAATTATTTGCTACGCCTATACCAAAACCTACTATGGCTATAAGGAAGAGAGCTGCTAGTAAGACATTTACAGGAAAATCACTAAACTTTGTATCTACCATCTTATTGCACCTGCCTCTTGCTTACTTTCCATATTATAATACCTCCAGCTATTATGATCCATATGAACGATGAAGCCATTCCAAATATTGATCCAGTCTGGAATAGATTAAGCATACCTAAGAAACTTAATCCAACTGTTCCAAATATTACTACACCTATACCGCTTGATACTGCCATCAGTGCTAACATAAGGAATGCGAAAGCTGATAAGATTATCCCTGTGTAACCAAAGACATCATATGCTGTAAGATCAAGGTCTAATGCATCTGTACCAAATAATTGGCCATCTCTATAGATATGTACAAAGTAGGTCTGGTTTCCAAAGCCCATAGGCACGGTTCCTGTTATGCTTCCTCCGCTGGCTGTGGTCTCCTGGCTGAACACTACCTCTGTGATGTTGAAGTTGAAGATAGTCATATTAATTGTTGTTGAACTTCCATCAGTGGTAGTCCATGTAAATGTAGTCTGCCTATTATCAGGGTCGGCCTCATAATCATATACAAGATTATCTATGATGGATGTAAGTTCTTCTATGGACTGTCTTTGTCTTAAATCAATCAGACAAGGAGTTGCCTGACATAATGCAAGAGATTGTTCTGATTCATATTGAAGGGTTCCGTTTAGGAACACAAGGAATTTATAGATTACATCTTCAGTTACAAGATGAGCAACTGTCTGACCTCCTGCATCAGTCTGACCCATCTCAACAGGTACAAACTCACTATCTTCTACATAATATCTCCAGACCTGAACTATAGCTCCTTCAACAGCTCTATAGTAGCTGTTTTTATAGTTGATCAGGAAGGATGTAGAATCATCAGTAGTAAGATCATAAAGGAAGATATTATTTGGAGCATTTTCCAGAGAAAGATTAAAGTTCTCAATATAATGATATTCAACAACATGATCTTGATAGTTATATCTTGTTACAGCATCTAGCTGATAGGATGTTTCATTTAAGGAGCCATTCGGTAAACAGATTGGATAGTTAGCATCATCAACCTTATCACCACTAAATGTAATATTAAATGTAGGATCAGAATAGCTTGTAAGCGAAATGTCTACCTTTATAGAACTATTAACAATAGGATTTGGTATCACTTTTGTTTCCTCATCAAGCAAGGTATAGTTTAGGACAACATAGTCTCCGGGATTACAATTTGATATGTTCAGAGAGATATAATCTTGAGTACCTGACACATTCCAGTTGTTTATAGAGGGTGATGTTGAGATGTTATAATACCATGTCCAATTTACTTTCTCTGCTTCTCTGCTAGGTACAGTAAAAGATATATCAAACTTAACAGAATCATTGGAGATGTTTGTCCTTGTTGGTGCAGACTGGCTGGTGTCGTTCCAGATAAGCCATGCATCCACCCCATAATCCATGATACCTGTCATGTTAAGATACAAGGTATGGCTTGAAGTTCCCCCTTCAGTTATAGGGTTTGTAGCTATCGCAGAATCATTTACATAGAAGAAATAAAATTCCTTTGATGCATTTGCCTGATTGCCTCCAGAATCATTTGCATAATAGTAGATAGTGTTGCTACCTCCGTTTGATTCGGTTAAACTAAGAGTTGTCTCCTGGTTGCAGCTCTTTGCAACAAGGGTGGAGTTCCATGATAGGTTATACCAGCAGTCTTCAAGAGTGAGGTCCACTGCAGAATAATTAAAGGATATGTTCAGGGCATGTTCGAGGACAGTAAAATTGGTAAGAGGGCTTAGCAGTGTAAGTATAGGAGCTGCATCGTCAACAATCAAAGTATAGTTGGTACCCCAATCAAAACCTGATGACTCATTACCTAATACTATGCAGTTCCAGGTATAGACTCCATTCGGGATGTTAAGCAGCCAGACATAGTCATACTCAGAAGTTTCTGCTGCTTGGTTGGGAGTAGTGTTAGAATCATAGAGGGATGTTGCTGTGTCCCATATGGACAACGTTATGTTATCTATCTCCATGTTTTCCTTAGCAGAGGTGTTGCATGTAAAAAAAACATCCTGTGAAGGTGAGTCATAACTATTTGGAGGATCCTGAGCATCAACCTGTACACCAGCTTGAGTTTCTTCGCTGCCCCATAGTATCGCATAGGTACCGTTCTGGAAACCGTTGTATGTATTGATCTCATCTTGATCTAAAGTTAAACCCATAAACATAGCATAATTATCTAAATTTCCTTTCCAGAAATTTATATTACCATCTTGGCATCCTAAACACATTTCTCTATCGGCTGTAGTGACCAGATTATTCATATTGAGAGGTACTGAACCAATATACTCTTTTGTATTGTTAAAATAATAAGTATAGTCTACACCACGTATAGTAAAGGTGAAGAGTTCACTTATACCTTCCTTACCTGCAAAACCAATATCAGATATATCACTTGCAACACCGTTAAAGTTAGCCTGACCACTCCAGGTTGTGTCTGCGTTATTTCTTAAGGCAAAATTATCTGATCCCGTAGGTTGCCAGAACCAATGAAAAGTACCTGAAGTACCCGCATCATTTACATTCATTACATTAGCCATGATGCTTATGTTGTCATATATTTCGGAAATAGTTAGAGGAGATGAAAAGATAGGATCAATATGGATAAAATCATCTGTACCATCAAAGGTTAAGCAAGGTGAATTGGCATAACAAGAAGTATAGTTCCAATCACCTGTACTGTTTCTTAACATAGCATAGGGCTGTAATCCCTGTGTTTTTCCAAAGTTTTGAATCTTTGTTCCACCATTCTCATCCATCGGATAATAGATTTCTAACTCTGGTATCGAAGTATTGAGGAAAGATGTATTTGTCTGTGCGATGTCACCGCAGCCATAATACGCATGGATGTCTTGACCTGCATTCCCAGCACTTACTGTCGCTACACCAAACCATGTGCTGCTATTTTCTCCCGTCACACCAAACACTTCCTGCTGTCCTGTGGAGTTTACGATGTAGGTACTTGTGGCATTGGTATTCCCTGTCTTAGGTATTTGGAATGGTACAAGGATGTAACCCCCTGTGTTTATGAATGCAGGAGTAGTTGCATTAAGCCTATAGTCACATGTCACTTCAAACCATGTTGAAGGGTTTGTCTGGAAGATGTGGTTTGTACTCCATGAACCATCCAGATATGTTTTCCATGAATATTTAAAGCTAAGAGTTTCTCCATAATAAATCTTGTAGGTTGATTTGTCTGATATTTTTTCTTTCTTATTTTCTTTTACTTTGTCTATAGATTTTTTGACAAACTTTTGAACATTTCTTTGTTTCTTTACATCTTTACAATCATCCTTAGAAGTTACAGTGCCATTTCCGTAAGCTGTTTTTTTGGTACATTCAGTTTCATAATATTCCTCTGTAGTTGTGATTAAAAGTTCAACCTTGTGATCATAGGAATTTGGTATAGACTCTATTGTATATATTGGTTTATAATTAACACTACTCTTCAAGCCCGTAACATCACAGATTATAGAATGTTCTGTCAATCCATAATCCTGATCATGACATACAACTCTCACATCATCTGAAGCAGCCTCTATGATTATTGGGACTAGGCAAAGCATTACAAGCATCCCAATCAATATAGTCTTTTTCATATGAATGTAGGCCCCCTTAATACATTGATAAACATCAGTATCCCTGCTATGATTCCTATTACCGCTACCCATATGGGCAAGTGAAGGAATATCCATGTTGCACCAAAGAATCCTGTAAAGGTACCCGCAAGGGTTGGATTTTGGTAAATTACTTCATAAGAATTTGAGATAGGTACACTTACGATGATGGCAAGTATGAGGATAAATACATAAGGTACAAAAAATACAGGGTTAGATTTTATCAGGAAGCTTGATACTATTATCGAAAGTGCATATCCTATTATAAGCATTGCGGAGATCCATCTCAATGAGGTGTAGGCATTGGGTACCTTACCAAAAGTGTCATCTATTATAGCCTGGCCTTCTGCTTCAGTGTTAGCACCTATATTTGCTGCATTGTCGCTTAGTGCATTGTAGGTCGTTGTGCCTACATAGGTCATGATAACCATAAACAGGATTATCACAAAGGCTATCCCCATCCAGAGGAACAGGTCCGTAAATGCACCTTTCTTATTTATTTTCATCTTAATAATCCATCAAACTTGATAGTGACTTTCTTCTCCTTGTTTTTTATTTCACTTAATAATCTTTTGACAACTTCGGAGTCTGTCTCCATTACCCCGTTGCCCTTTATTTTTTTCATGCTTAATATCCAGACCCTGTCATCAGGGTCAATCCTAATCATCTTTTTCTGTGTAGCTCTTAGCTTTCTACTCATCTTTTCCCTCCTCTTATTGGCAGATTCCTTTCAGACCATTTCCACATCTTAAGGTCAGCCAGCCATTTAAGCAATGCAAGTATCACAACCACAAACAGCAAAGGTCCAAGCATTATCGCCAGGAATATAAAACCAAACCTGAATACCCATGTAACAAAATCAAACATCAGGAAGGTATCTGCTACCTGCCATGCAAAGTAGGTCATGAACCAAAGCATAAGATAGCTTAGGAAGAACAGGCCCATCTTTGCATACTTGCCATAGTTAAGCTCGATGAGCTTACCCATATCGTAAGTGTTGTTTCCGTCTATCTTGACTGCACCTATAAAGCTTATGATCATCAAAACCAGGCAGACCAGCAACAACACAACATATAGTATTGAGTTATGGGTAGTCCCCTCAACACCTTTGGGTGTTATCTTAAATTCTGAAGATACAAAACCATTGTCGCCATCCCAGCAGGTAACATACTGCTTGTAGGAACCGACTGTACTTGTCTGGCTGTTGGTTAAGGTATAATTGAAGTATGATCCTTTGTTAGTCATGCCCTGATTATCCACAAGAAGAGAATCATTTGAATGGAATATGGTTAGGTTGCATGCTGCTCCTGTTGAGCAGAATGTATTGTTATTAAAGCAGGGAACTTTTAGGTCAAGGGTCTGGTTCTGTGGATAGATCATAGTCTCTGCTGATACTGAGATGATGCTGACTAGGAAAATCATTAATCCTAATGTCCATATTAATATTTTCTTGTTCATTTTAATCATAGGTCATCTCGATTTATTGTTGTTTAAGATATAACGCTCGAATTTGTTTTTACTATTACGCTAAACACATGTTCTGTTGGTTGTGATGAACAACTTCCTACATCACATTTCATGTCCATGGAATAGCCTACTCCTACTTCCAGCGATTTCCAGTCGTTTTGATAAGCATCAGCATAACTTCCTGAATTATAATTTGTTGTATTTCCATTTGAGCCGATGGTTATATTTGTTGTAGTATATGCTGTTTCAGAATCGGCATTATCGGTAAGTGTCAGCCAACAATGTCTGGGAGTCACACAGGTTCCTGAATCAAGATTGTTATGTGCTATTGCTATGATTGTTCCATTTTGCCTTATTGGTAAGCCTGTTCCGATGGCTACCTGATTATCTGCTACTTCTAAAGAGTTGGTATTGGGAAGTTGATCGTGATCAAAAAACTCATATTCCTGTGTATAAACTGAAACTGAACTTCCTCCAGAAGCTATTTCGTCCCAATTACATTTCCATTCATCATTCAAATTTATACATTCATCAAAAGTTGCATTATCCTCAACATTCAACTCTCTACTTACATTTAGGTAGAGAGGAATAAACCAACCATTGTATTTGAAAACTTCGTTTGTTAAGTTAATGTAAGTATTTTTCCATAAGTCAGGCAGTTTGGCTCGTTCATCGCTGAAATAAACATCTGCATTTGTGTAGATAGAATCATCAGTTACTGGTACACCAGAACTTGCTCCTATTGTAAATGTTGCTTTAGAACCACAACCGTTAATTAAATTCCCTCCAATATCCAGACAATCATCAACATAGATTGAATCGTCTAATGTTAACCTGCCTGATGGCATAGGTTGAAGTATTGGTTTTATGGTTGTAGCTTCTAATGTTGTTATATTTGCTTTTGGTACTCTCAAATTACCTTCAACATTTAGATTTCCAACCATTTGATTATCACTAGAACCATTAGTGATTAATACACCATCAGCTAAATAATCTCCTTTAGCCCAAAAGTTTCCAGCTGAATCTAAGTAACCTTTGGTATCATCTACTACATCTAGTATATTTACTCTACCTAAGGCTTCATCAAGGTTCATACCTGTTGATGGTGCTATTGCATCTGAATATTTGAATACCCAGTGTTTCCCCACCCCCAAATAGGCAATTTCTAATCCGTGTAGATTTTTTATATAACTCCCATCACCTCCGAGTGTTATGTTTTTTGTACCCATCATTCCATCTATACTTATAGTTTGAGGTTGTGTTTCGTTTATCTTAAGATTGGTTCCATCACTGTACCATGTTCCATTTGCTAAAAAAGAATAAGTGCTATCATCTAAGACAGAGGTGTCTTCATCTGGAGGTAATATGACAACAGCGTTAGATTTATTATATCTGTAGCCCACACTAAGACCCCCATAAACAGGAGTTGCAATTAACATAATCAACAATCCTGTCAATAATATCTGTTTATACATATTTTCCTTTTATATACCTCAGCGGATTTAAGGGGCTTCTCTGCCTAAGTCCCTGGCCCTGAAGGTTAAGGTTAACACCAGGGATAAATGTTTCATTCTGGTGTACTGACCTTGCTTCGTGCAAGGATAATCTTTCTCCTCCGTTCAAGGCTCTTAGATAAGCACTATGGACTATGTCCACTAGCTGTCTTACTATCATAGGATATAATTTTCTTTTTTCAAGCTTCTGTGTCCTGAATTCCTTTAGTACCAGAGCAAGCTCTTCAGGGGTAAGCTGGATGAGACTTTTGCTGCCGTCAGGCTGCTCTTTCTCATAGATCCATTTCTTTTCAGATATCTTTATAAGATGTGCATCAGTATCAAATATCTTCTGGAAACAGTCCTCCATCGTCATCGTAGCAAACATGACCTCATACTTCAAGTATATCTGGTCCGATACTTCCTTTCCGAAGTCATAGACCTTCCAGTTGATTGTATCTTCATCATAGTTTGACAGGATAGTGTTTCTGTTAAGGTACATAGAAAGTATTCTCATAATCTCACCGATACCAAACTCAGTAAATATCCTTTCCTCATTTGATTTTGGCGGTGAGAAGATAAGAGAACCATTGACGAACTTTGGCTTGTCTCCTCTTAGCATGTGTTCTATCCTTTCTAATATAGAATCAAGTTCAAGTTGCCACTGCACAAGGTTTTGGTCATCCCCTCCTGCAACCAATGTATTGCTCGCATACTGTCTTGGGTCTTCCTGCTGTTCCTGCATAGCCTCTATGTAGGATTGCTGTTGAGGATATTCTGGCACCTCATCATTTAAGGCTTCTGGGTTAACATAATCATTTTCCATTAAGTATCACCTCTATAGTGTGTAACATATATAGCATCCTTATTTAAGGATTACCCCTGGCCTGACTTCAAGACCGCTAAACTCTTCTTCCAGAAGTTTCTTGAGGAATTTCTTCCTTTTCTTTGATTCTTTTGGAGCCTTGAATCCTAAGTTGAAAACTCTTGCTGTGAAGTCAGGTAAGTATAATGATCTCTTCGGAGACTTGATTATCTTAGACCTCTTTATAGGCCTTACCCTTTTTGGTCTTGGTAGAGGGATAGGGGGGGTTGTTATTTTTATTATAGGAACTTTAGGTATACTGATAGGAGGACTTGTTGGAGGGGACTTGGGTGGACTCTTCGGAGGCCTACTAGGAGGGCTTATAGGCACTGAAGGAGGAGGACTTTTTGGTCTGCTTGGTTTACCGCTACTTCCTCTTCTTGGTCTACTAGGTTTTGGAGTAGATATAGAAGGTGTACTTATCTTTGGTGTTGAAACTCTTTTGATGGAAGAAGTTACCTTAGACAGTTTTATTGTACTAGGTATCGATGCGATTGACAATGACCTTCCCAAACTCTTTGATGTAGATTTTGGAGATGATGATTTTGTTCTTGCTAATACTCTTAATGGTCTTTTGGCACTAACCTTAATCTCAAGGGGTCTGCCTTCACTGCTAACCTCATCTACAACCCTTGCAATCTTATCTGAATAACCTGGAACGTCTGTAATCTTCTCAGGTGTAGTGAACTGAGATGCTATAGGTAATTTAGTTTTTGTTTCTATTTTAAGTATCTGTTGAGGTGTAAGGTCTGAAGGACCTTTAGCTTTCTTAAGAGCCTTTGCTATATCTTCACCAAGTTCGGCAGGATCTATGAACTTAGCCTGTATTATATCAGTAGGAACCTTTCTTTTAAACGCTGTCTGCTTTCCTGGGATGTCTGGTCTTTGGATAATTGTCTTTGCAAGTAATTTGTCCTTTGCTAAAACACCTCTTTCTCCACTAGGAGCTATGAATTGGGTAACTTCAAGCTCTGAACTTCCTAACCTTCCAAATGCCTCTGTGCCGCCTGTTCCTTTTGGAACTACCTTTACATCTGGCTGGATTATAATCTGGGCTTTTTTTCTTCTTTTAAATAGGCTTTTGGTTAGGTCTTCTATAGGTTCTGTAACGAGGTCAACAATATTAGCTTCTACAGATCCAGAAACAAATGACTTTCTCGCCTGTGCAGCCCCCTCTTCAGCAAGTGTTGGTGTTGAGAAAATACCTTTTACATCTTTGCTTTTACCTGGGAGTATATCCACTTCTTTTCCCAAAGTTCTTTTAATTCTTTGTCCTATAGTAAGATCATCTCCTTTGAATATCTGGCTTGGCCTTGCTCTGAAAAAATCTTCTGCTGAGGATGCCAATGTAACTTTTTGCCCTACAAATGAAGCCTGCTCTGCCTGACTAAATCCAAAACCCCCTCTAAATGATGCAAGTCTTGTATCTACCTTTCCCCCAGTAAGAAGTCTTATGTCCTCAAGAACTTTCTGTCTCTGTGCAAATGAGGGAGAACTAGGTCTTACTGTTGGCAGCCTTCCAAGCTGTTCTACCTTAGAAGCTAACCTTGCTTCTGGTTGTAAGAATTGTATGCCTTTTACTTCAACAGCTTTGTCAAAAATATTAATAAAACCCTCTTCACCTATTGCGATAGGCACCACATCAGCAACTTCTTTTCCTTTATAGATAACCTTTGTAGATCTGGTTCCCTGTTCTATCCTCGCCCCTTTGCCTAATCTTGATTTAATCTGCTGAGCAGTTTCTAAAGGATTATAAGAAAGGATGTCAATATCTTTTACTTTTCTTTCTCCTTTGACAATGGTCTTTTGAGCAAGGCTTCCTGAAACAACATCTCCTCTTTTCTTAACAACATCAAGTATCTTCTCTTGAGTCTTAGATATTTTAGGGATTGAAGGTGTTTCCTTTAAGGGGATGGTTGTCTGTGATACAGCCTTAAGAGGTTTTGTTTTTCTTATTTCCCCTGTCTCAGGGATAAGCTTAAGGTCTATGACATCATCAGATTGAGAAAGGACTGTCTTTTGCAACCTTTTGACATCAAGGGAATCATCAAATAGTGAAGATCTTATGAGCCTTCCTTCATCAAGCTTTGTAGATACTGAAGGTTTTAATGGGATGTTTTTTACGACCTCTTCGCCAAAGGCAGTAGTTTTAACCCCTTTGTATTTTGGACTTATCCTTTTTGATATTGTAGGTATTTTGGCAAATAGAAAATCCTGACCTACTTCTGCCGCAATAAAACCGAATGCAAAAGAAGTTTCCTGATTAATTAATCTGCCAATTTCAGTGAATGGTGGTTTTCTTTCAACAAATACTTGCTTTGCACCTTCGCCTATACCTTTTACCCCTGTCTTTATGGTCTGTATAGGTCTTGTTGATGATTCTACACCAAACTGAACTAATCCTAAACCTGATGATCCTGCACCTGCAAGTCCTGCTTTAATCTCTTTTGAAAGATTGGTCTCCCTGCCTATGTTTTTGGTACTTGTTTCCCTCATTTTTCTCTGTAGTTCAGATAGCCCAGCAGTTATTCCACTTCCTACGGCTTTCCTTTGTTCTAATATATTTTTCTTGCTCTTACCTTCAAGTGATTTTTCGTAGGCAGATACAAAAGTTTCTTTTAATGTTGGAGGTTTGCTTTCTGTTACAAGCCCCGCCTCTTTTGATTCATATTCTCCAGATGTTATGCTCTTGATTACCTTTTCTGGAGCAGCCTCTGTTTTTGGAGGTGGTAAAGATGTTGTTTGTTGGAATGGTTCTTGTTTTTTGGAAGCGTTTACCTCTTCAAATCTCTGCCTTTGTGTTTGAGTCACAATTCCTTGAGTAAGCTGTCTTAACCCTTCTTCCTTTTTTCTTTGTCTTTCTTGTTGTATGGCCTGGACTAATTCCCTCTCTCTATAAATTCCTTCAGCAGTAGAGACTAATGGAGTTGCAAAAGGATCAACATAACTCCCTAATTCACTTTCTCTATAAACACCAGCCTTTGTGGAGACTAACATCTCTTTTTTAGGATCAACCTCTTTTCCAGTAGAATCAACAAGTTTTCCACTGCTTGTTGAAGCTTGCTGTTTTGCTTTAAATTGTGCAGCAAGAGTCCTTTGTCTTGCCTCACCTTCTCTTTTTTCCTCCAGGGACTTATATGCTGTCTCTCCCCCTATCTTCCTACCCTTATCATCTACCTGGATCTTTCCAGAAGAAATAGCTTCCTTAACTTGTCTTTGAGAAGTATCATACTGTGTACCTGGCTTGTCCCATACTGTAACATTGATCTGTCTTGGTCTGCTACTTCCTCCACTAGAAGAGCCTACACTACTCTGGCCTATGCCTCCTGATGACCCTGGTCTCCTAGCCATCAAAGCCTCCAGATCATATCGTCAAAATTATTTTTCTTCTTCTTTATTGCTTTTTTCCGAGGCTTAATCTTTTTTTCTTGCGGTCTTATAGAAAATCTGGATCCTCCAACAGTTATGACCACAGGAGACAATTTCTTTAGTTTAGCCTTTGATTTTACTTTTGGTTTAACACTAGAAGGTTTTTTTCCAAAAACCAGTTCATCCAGAGAAGGTGTTTTGTATTTGGGCATAGATGATTTTCCTCTTGACTTTGCCTTTTGTCCATGAGAAGCAAAAACCAAACCTAAAGAAGGTTTTTTCTTTGTCATAAACATCTGTTTGGCTTCACTTTGAGCCTGTCTTTTTCCAGCTTTTTTGGCTTCCTGAAAAACAGCCTTTTCGTATTCTCTCCTTCTTGCGGATTCCTTTTTCTCCAAGGCTATATCTTTTATGCCTTTCTGAAATTCTCTTTTTTCCTTAGATTTTTTAATCTTTTTTCTTATGCTTTCAAACATTTTAGAATCAGCCTTTCCTCCTATGACCTTTTACTCTTACTTTTCTCCTAGAACCAGGCACATTTCTCAGATGAGATTTTACATTTGTTCCCATTGGTATTCACCTCTTTTATTTTTGTAAAATTTTGATTGTTACATATGCTACATCGATAAGTTTATAAAGATATAATCAAACTAATCTTTTAGTTTGATTTAGCACACACAAAAAAGAGGGGAAAAATTGGCTTCAGCATTCAGAAAAAAATATGATATAGATTCTAATTCAGAGCATTGGAATATGGCTAAGGATTATAATCGTATAATCCAAGATCTTCTAAGAGATTTTATCAAGTATGATAAGATAGCTGTAAATGGTTGCGAGAATGTTGAATATCAGTTTCAGTATGATACCAATCCTAGCATGAAAACATCTGCGAGGTTAAATGGAATAAGTAGGATGGTCCAGACCCAAAGACAGATATATATTCTTGTAACTTTCGCCATGAAAAAAAAAGAGACTCCAGAAAAAGTAGGAGAACTGAAAAAAGAGACTATGGAAGTAGAGACAGCACTTACAATGATACCTGAGACAAAGGTTGACAGCAGGACAAACTCTCAGACAGTCCATATCAATGAAAATAAATTTTCTATGTCTCTTGAAAAACTAAGGGCAATCCAGGAGGATCTCATCAAATATCTTGATGCTAATAATCTGATTTATCCTCCATCAGACGAATGGGGTGAGGATGAATGGATGGACAACTTTGTAAACAATGGCTAAAAAATTAAAAAAGATAACCTTAAAGCAGCTTGGAGAATTGATTTCCAAAAGAGTTGAAAATCATTATGATGCTATAGCTTTTGCAGAAGGCGCAAGGGGAAATGGGAAAAGTACATTCATAGGAAAAGTATGTTTCAGGCTAAAGCCTCCTCTCAAGAAATTCAGGATGAAAAGAGACATCGCTTTTTCAAGAGAGGATGTTGTCAAGCAGTTATCAAAAAAAGAGAAAGGGATCGTATGGGCTGATGAGCTTGTTAATGTAGCTTACAACAGAGACTTTTATGAATCTGGCCAAAAGGTCTTACTGAAAGCTCTGAACATGTATAGAGATTCTGGTAATGTTTTTTTTGGCTGCATCCCAAGATTCGTTGATCTTGATGCACAGCTCCAGAGACTTTGCAGGATGAGGATTGTAATCCCAAAAAGAGGTTTAGCAATCATACATGAACCTGTTCATTCTATCTACACAAAGGATCCCTGGGACATAAAAACAAACATGAAGATTGAAGCCAACTGGACATTGAAGAATAAGAAACCTCAGTGGCATAAGCTCACAACTGCAAAAGCATATGTAAGGTTTGGAAAATTTGCACCTCTAACTGAAGAGAAATATAAGAGGCTGAAGAAAGAGAAGAGAGGAAGAGTGATGGAAGAGTATAGTATGCGTGATGATCTAAAAGAAAAATCATTTTATGAATCTTTGGTTGAGGAAATCATAAAAGGAGATATGACAAAAGAAATGTTTCATACTGTGATAAGAGTAAAGGGAATCAAAGCACCAACAGCAAAGAAAGCTGTCAATAACATCCTGGCTGAAAGAGGAGATAAGCACAGATGGGGCCATTACATCAAGGATGCAAGAGGTATGACCGAAAAAGAGGGCCAAGTACACAGCACTAAGGAGGGTGTACTTGGCTTCTGAAAATGTATTTAATCATTCGGTTAACCGAATGTGACAAGAATAAGACAATACTGAGGGTATCAAACTTATTGGCATTAGTTTGCAAATGAAATTTCCCTCGAAGGCCAAATAATATGGAGATTAAAATCGACAAAAAACATTGGAATTCCTGGCTAAAGATGCAGGATCTTTCTGACAGAACAATCTATGAATACAATCTATATCTTGAAAGGTTTGGTCTTGACCTAACATATGTCTCTAAAGCATATCTGTTTAATTTCTTAAGAGATGTTAATACCAATGTAGCAAGAGCATTCCTAAATAAATTAAGGCTTTATATCAAATCTATGGACTTTCCACAGGAAGTAAAGGGGGTATTTCTGGAGTTTGATGTACCAAAAATAACAGGCAGGAAGAAGCGTAAAATACCGATAGTCCTAGATGAGAAGCAGATCCATATGCTATCCTCTATGATGCCGAATGAAAGGTCTAAGATAATGACACTTCTGGCATTCTATGGAGGTTTGAGACTTGGAGAACTATGCAACATCCTACCTTATGATTTCAACTGGGAAGTATGGCTCAAAGATGAGGAAAAGCAGGGCAGTTTGAAGGTCAAAGGAAAGGGCAACAAGGAAAGGATAGTCTTTGTGCCATCGTTCCTCATGAAAAGGATTCACTATTGGATAGTTAATTATGTTTCCAAGAGGCAGACCAGAGACCAGTTACTTTTCAAGGGAACACTGGCAAATAATTTCAACAGATATATTACAAAACAAAGTGCAAAGATGGGGACAAGAATTACCCCTCATGGGTTAAGACATTCTTGCGGTACATGGTTGAAGCAGCATGGTTTTGATATTAGGGATATTCAGGAATATCTGGGCCATGAATCCATCTCAACAACGCAGATCTATGCACATGTTAATCCAAAAGAACTAAAAAATAAGTATGAAGGCATCTTTGGAAATCCTTTATAAATAAACAGTGTATGGATTGCCCTATTCGGCACAAAAAGGCAGGGTATTTTATGACGAAAAGTTAGTCAAATTCCATAATGAATTATTATTCAACACCTTGTCAATAGGTATGTCAAACTTTCTCCTTATGGTGAAGAAGTAATTAAAAAATATACATTTCTTATTTCTTTCATTACATACTTCACAATTTCCATAAGCAATCTTAAAATGTTCGTTTGCAATAACTTTCTTATGAATGTCTACATGAATAAATTCTGTTTCTATATCTTTCATTACAAATTTACTTCCATCTGAAATTTTATTGTGATTCTTATATTTATTCTTCATGTTCAACCTCTGAAGTTAAAATCCTATGACCAAGATGTTTACTCCAAAAATTCAAATAATTGTAATCATCTACTTGAATAATTTCATTACAATCTTTACATCTTTTTATTTGAATTTTCATAAGCTCACCAATTTATTGAACATAATATTTAGGTTATGAGAAGTTTTCCTGAAAGGAAAATTTGGGGTTTTCCGCAGAAAACCCTCATAACCTTTATTATGCGTTCCGTAAGGATAAAATCCCCCGAAACGTTTTAATCTCTTATGCTATAACCTGATTTAGTCTTAGCACCTAATCTCTTTGCTCTATTCCCAACAAGAATATACTTAGCACCCATAGGGCTAAGATACAATCTTTCTGTTCCTTGAACTGTTTTAACAGTTCTCTTTGTTGGTTTCAAATCTCTTGTAATTACCATTGTAGTTACCTCCATTTAATTTATTTTCTCCGACGTCGGTTGGAGTATGATATTTCTTTTCTTTAAAATATTTACAAGTAGGATTATCGGGACATTCTGTCCAAAAAACCCATAATGGTTTTCCAAAGCATATCTTCCATTTCATAAATCTACATCTCATAATTCTTCACACTCCTCATATAAGAAATTTTCAAATGCATCTTCAATTAATTCATTTTGAAAATAATCTCTTAAACAATCATAACAATAATTCTTATGCCAATATTTAAAATATTTCATATTTTTAGTTTCTTTACAATTGTGACATTTCATCTTCTCACTTCCATAGTTTCGGTGGATTTTAAGTTTTTGCGTAAGCAAAAATTACGCATAATATCAGGATTTAACGAAGTGTATAACACACTATCCTTATTCTGTGCTTCATTTGTATTTTGTGTTATACATTTGGGTGTAGGCGTAGCCGAAACCTCTAAATCCTTATTAAACTCCTTTTGTGAAACAAAAGTCGGCGTAGCCGAAGTAAAGTAAGGGGACTTTTTTAATGATTTAAATAAATGTGCGATAACATCAACAGTCCAACCATTACCAATACAAAAAAACCTTTTACCATCTGGTATTCCTTTTGTATAATTATCATCAAGAGTCTGTAATCTTTCTGCTTCTATTAAAGATAAAAACCTCATCTTATTTCTATTAGTATTTAGATAATACTGGTTTGTATGACTTCTTGATGTTGTTAAAGTATATGCTTTTTCTGAATTTACATCTCTTAAAAAGTCTATTCTTTTTTTCTTTCCGTAATATCCAAAACAAAAAGGTTTTAATTCTCTAAATGGTAAATTTTCTAATATACTTTTTAACAAAATCCCTTTATCTTTTGGTTGAGTTATGTTAGGTATGTTAGTCCAATAAAGTCTTTTTCTATCTTGAGCAGATACTAAATTTGAATTAATTTCTATTGGTTCAACACCTAAATATTTTGAAATTATATCTTGATATTCTTTCTTCATCTTAACATTTTCTAATAAAAAATATTTTGGTTTACATTCTCTTAATAATCTTACAAACTCAAAAAAGAGTTTACTTCTTTCGTCATTAAAATTTAGTTGTTTTCCCGCAAAAGAAAAACCTTGACAAGGACTTCCTCCAATCAACAAATCAATTTTAGGAAGTTTATTCCCTTTAATTTCTGTTACACTTCCTAATTGAATTGTATTTGGGTGGTTTTTTTGTGTTACTTGTATTGCATATTCATCTATTTCACTTGCAAAATATTTATCAATTTTTATTCCCGCTCTTTTTAAAGCCACTTGTCCACAAGAGATTCCATCAAACAAGCTTAGCACATTTATTCCTTTCATCTTTTTTTGAGTCCCCTTACTTTATTGAGTTTAATCCTTATTATGTTCTCCTCGTTAGAGGATTGTTCCTTCGGAACAAAGTTCAAAAACCCATATACGAGGTATTCAAACCGCAGAGCCAAATCGTTAGTAACAGCCAGAAGTGGCGAGTATCCACAACTACTTATTACACTTAGATGGTTGGAGTTATCATTTTCTTGGAAATCATACTCTCCACCTGTTCGTAGGGTTTTTGAATTGAACATAATCGCTATTAATGGAGTTTTGCGAAGCAAAACCAAATTCCAAAGGAATTTGAGTAAAAGTTTGAGGTGTCATATTCTATTCCTCCATCTACTCATTAATTCTGTATATGTTCTTCCTGTTTTATTTTTATGTTCTATATTTAGATTGGTTATAAATTTAGATATTTCTATTAAGCATCTATCTGAATGAACTGTCTCAAACTCTGTAGTAGGAAAAAAACAATAATGTCTCCATTGAGGATACCATTTGATAACTCCAAGTTCAGAACCATCGCATTTAGACAAAACCCTATATCTTCTTGTTTTTTTACTTCCTTTTGTTTCAATAAATTCTAACCATTCTTTATTTTTTGACATCTTCAAGCCTCAAACTTTTATTTCCATTAATCGCTATTAAACGACTCGGATTTATCCGAGCTTGAGTTTGAATCAGGTGCGTCTACTAATAAATCTTTTAAGATTTTTCTTTTCTGTTCTATTGGAATATGTGCAAACGGACTTTCTTCTTTTGGAGAAGTTATGATTTTAATTCTCTTGTTTGTTTTAGCCCTTATTGATTGTAAACTATGCAAACTATTGCATTTGTTTATCCATTGTATAACTTCTCCTTTCGTAATTTTGTCCGTTTGTATTATTTTAACCATCTTAAAGCACCTGATTCAAATTTCGTTTAATCGCTATTAAACTCTTTTTCGTTTACGAAAAAATTTGCGAAGCAAAAGTTCGCAAGTCCTCCGATTATTATTAACATAATTTATTCCTGCATTGAACATCATAAACAAGATATGTCCTCCTGCAAAAACACCAATCATTTTTCCTGCAAGTGGAAGAAGTGATGTTGTATCATAAACTAAAAGACCAATTCCCCCTATTCCAACAAAAATTAAAGATATGTTGCCCCAACCTGAAACTCTAAATTGAGTTTGTAAAATTAGAATTGACATTAAAAGGGCAACTACCATATATTCAAAATATCCAGAATAAAGTTTTTGTTGGAAACCAATCAATGCTAATTTAACCATAACTAAAAATATAATTGCAACTACACTTGTGGTTAAATTCATTATAAATGGTTGGTCTTTGTAAAGCCAGTTAGCCACTTCTTCCAGTCTTTCTATTAATCGTTTTTTGGTTGGTTTTTTTGCCATTGTTTATGATTGCCCCGCTTGGAGGAGGACTTGCGAATTGAGTTTAATTATATTAGGATTTAACGAAGTGTCCGAAGGACATTTAGGTGAAGCAACTTGTTGCGTAGCCGTTAAATCCTTATTAAACTCTCCGTTAGGGATTGCCGTAGGCAAAGTAGAGGTTTTGTCCGATATTAACAAACACATCGTAACTCTCCTGCTTGCTTATTTTTATAAGCACAATCTTTAATACAAATTTGTTTTGAATATGGAAATAAACCAAAATCTCCTAAATCACTCATTGAAAATTGTTCGTCATTGAGAGCACACATATACATGCAGTTCGGAGCTCCGACTGAACAAGTAACATTTGCTATCTCCCAAAAAGAGCCTCCGAACGATTCGCAGGAATTTTTAAAACTATCAACTCCCCCAAATGCTCTCAATGTAACCATTAAAATTAAGACAATGAATGTTATAACAACTAAGGAGATTATTATTGTTACGATTGTTTGTTTTGGTATTTCTTGTTCCATTTTTTAGCTTTGGAGGACAAAACCTCTATTGAGTTTAATTGGTGTTATGTTCTCGGCATTAGCCGACACCGAAGGTGAGTTTAAAAAATGGCGATTAATCATTTTCTCTATCCTCCATATCTTGTGCTAATTTCATAAGACAAACAGAATTTCCACAGATAAACCCTTTCTTACAAATTCCTGCAAAATTATCTATATGAATGGGTTTATCACAATAGATACATCTAATTCTTCTATATTTCTGTTTGTCTGTTTTTAACGATTTACGAGCCATTTTTTAAATTGAACATAATTGGTGTTAAGTCCTCGTGAATACTTGGAGCGATTGATTGTGAAGACTTGGAACAATCAAAGTCGCGAGTGTATTTTTTAGTATTAAGAGCCGACACCCTTTTATAGATGTCAGCACTTCTTTTAACCATTGGATTAAAGGAGGTTAAAAGTATGAAATTTACAAGAGAAGGGTATATTAATGGTGCTACCTTATTAGGAACTGCTATTGCTATGTTTTCATTTGATAAAATTTTACAAGTATCTGGATGGAAGCATTGGATATTCATTTTAGCAACCTTCTTTTTCTTAGGTAATGCACTGATGGAATTTTGGGGATTAGGAAAAAAATAAAGAACCATTCTGATATTGCTAATATTCCAAAAAGAAGAACCAGTATTGTTCCTATTATACTTAGAAGAATATTTAGTCGGCTCTTATTTAAATCCGAGCGATTGGATTTAATCCATATTAATCGCCCCAAAGGGCAATCACGAAGTGATTGAGTAAAGGAGAGCGCGGTTATCATTTTTTCCTCCGAAAATCAAAAAGTTCAATTTGTTTAATTAAATTATTCATTCCCTCTATTCTCCATTTGATAGGTTTATCCTTCTCAAAATCAAAACATAAATGTGTTTCTTGATATTTTATATCTTGTTTGATAAAATCTATTATTTTATTTTTTGTTTTTGCAACCCCTCTATCAAATTCTGTTGAAGTTCCTGTTCTTTTGATTTTCTCAAATTCTTTTAATCTTCTTTTTTCTTTATCCATCTTACAAGCACTCTCCTTTATTGCGATTAATATTGGGATTTTACTCCCGAAGGCTCGACACGAAGTGTCGAGAGTTATGAGCGTTAGCGAATAATTGAGATAAAATCCCAATTATACGATAGTTCGGGAGACTATAATTTTTTTTAGTTTGTCCCCCCGTTTTTTAGTATTTCCATCACTATGTGATTATAGACTTGTTCCATCTCTTCTGGTTTTGCTTCTTGGACTTCCAATAGTTGTTTTATTCTTTCTCTCAATCTTCCAAAGCATTTTCCATTTGTTTGCTTTTCACCAACAAGTATGCCAGATAATTCTTTCATAGAATCATTAACTATTTTAGAATACCCACCACCACCATCTTTATACATAAATCCTTTTATGCAAATCTCAGCAACAGAACATCCTACACCCCTTGATTCAATATACTTTAATGTTCTCTTTGCATTATTGCTGAGAGTTGAAACATCAGATAAAATCTTTTGTTTTGCCTCTTCCAAAAAGTCTTTCTTGATTTTCTCTAAAGGGGCAACCTCATAAACCACATTTCCTGTAGATTTTGGAATCCTTAATAATACTTCTTTAATAATCAAATCTTTATCAATAGTTTCTCCATTGAATGATGGCATTTTTTGTAGAACTTTGCTTATGATTTCATCTTCATTAACTTCATGCGATTGTGATTTTAAGTTATAAACCTGCTCAGCCAACTTTTGCTCGAAGTTCTGTAACTCTTGAATCTTATTAAAAAAATCCTGCCTTAGTTCAATTAGGTCTTTCCTTATCTTTGAATCATCAAATCTTATCTCTACCTTTCCTTGCTCTCTTTCTTGTGTGGGTCTTGAATAAGGTATCAAGTTATCAGGAGCTTCAATCTTATCAACATCTAACTTTCCTTTAGCTATCTTAATAGCATCTTCATCACTCAACCAAGAAGGCTGAACATAAACATTACTAACCCCATCATAGCAAGATAAAAAGAAATGTCCTTTTTTTAAATTCATAATCTCTTCTTCTTTAGGCTTCATCTTCTTAGGTAATGAAATCTGGTCTAAGGTATGCTTAACTTCATTCCTTTCTGATTGATAACCCAAAATCCACGTTGAAATCTGTTTAAGGGGTATCTTATCAACTCCTGCCATATCCTGTGAATCAATCCAAACAAAATTCTTATTAGTTGCCCCTTGCCTAATAAAACTCTCTACAACTCTCTTACATGGGTTGTTATATTTTTGTGGCAAGAACTTCCATGCTTCAGGAATAACAATTATTACCCCTTTCATAGTCTTTAAGACTTCATCAGCTACGCTTTGAATAATCAATGATTGAGCTTCTTCGCTAAACCTTTCTAAGTTCATTATGTTAATTCCTTCTCTTATGTCTAATGTTTTTGATAGATTAGCATACTGAATCTGAGGGATTAGATTCTCTAAGTAATGCTGTAATCTTGTGTGTATCTCTTCTTTCAGCCCCCTTAATTTTCCAGAAGCTAATTCCTCATCAACCCTTTTTTTAATTTCAATGAGAGATACTGAACCTTTGCATAATCTCATAAGTGTTCCTTTCTCTAAAAATAGCTTCTCTTTTGCATAGGCTTCAATCAATGATTTAACAAATTCATAATCGCTTCTATCCCTAAAGAATGGGGCTATTTCTGTTCCTTCTGTAAAAGACTTCTCTCCTATTTTTGTTTTAAAGATTACTGCCTTTAAGCCACTCCTTTTAATCAGGGCTTCAAGAGTGGTGGTCTTTCCTGAAAGTTGGGTTATACCTGTAACTATCAAATGTGATGGAACAATGTTTACTTCTTTTCCTGTCTTTATTTCATATCCTAATTTTATTTTCTCTTTCATCTTTTACCTCGTTTTTCGTAAGGGGGGACAAACTTTTTAATAAATTTCTCCCGAATTTTGTATAATACTCCTTTTGTTCATATTATTTCGCATTTTAAGTATTTTTCCCTTGTTTTATGAAGTTCATTGTTTATCCTCCAAGTGTTTCTTTTTTAACTTCTTGTACCACCATTGTTCTTTTATTGTTGTAAGTTTCTTATATTTAGGCATATCTAAGATGTACTCTAAATCATCAAACACTTCTTTCTTTGCTTCTTTGATTGCTATGTCTAACATTTTCTCCTCAACTTCAAAATCATCTGCATGAACATTTTTTTTATAATATTCTAATGCTTTTTCTTTTGCATTCATTTTTTATCTTCCTTGTTCTCAAACATAAATCTTAGGATCCTGTTTTTGTATTTCTTAGGCTCTTTCTTCTTTTCTGGATCATCAGCAATTAACCAGAAGATTATGATAACAAAGAATGCTATCATACTAGTTAATTTGACTACATCATAAAGCACCACTTAGATCTTCCTCTTTTGGCTTTTCCTGTACTTCCTGCACAAAGACTGGGCTTCTCACTTCATAGTATGTCGTCTTTCCGTCTTTGCTTGTCTTCTGCCATGCTGTCTGCATGACGGGATATGCTTTATTGTTGATGAACACTTCCCCTACTTTTATTTTCAAAACTTTTGTCATTTTCTTTCCTCCTTATCACGGGCTTCAACGAGAACAAGATCAAATGGTCCAAGGTAAGGATATGAACTTGTTATTTTCGCAGCCCTTGAATATAAAAGCCTACTCGGATAGTGGTTATTTATCCTTTCGGCATATCAAAGGGTTTCTTTGATCATGATTAAGGCTTGCACAACTTTTCAAATGTCTTAATGATATGCTTTAAAGCAAGCCTTTTATCTTTAAAACAATTTCGGGCATTTACCAGTTCAACGATTCTATCTTCTTCTTTGTCTAGATCTATCTGTATCATTACCATTCTCTATTTCCTCCATAGCTTTTGTATAGCACTTAGTGCAATATGAATGCGAAAAAGAGTAGCCCCATGATCTTATCATTTCTATCCCTATATCCCCTAGGTTATGCCACTCTCCTTTATACCTTATGCTTGGACATTCACAGCACACTGTAATTATCCTATCTTCTAGCATTTACCTTTCTCACTCCATAAAAGAGATCATACTCTTTGTCCTTGTCTATCGCCCTAAACTCTAATACTGTCCAGATAAATCCTATAGGTAAAAGTATTATAAGTATCAGGCTGGTTATGAATACTGATCTATAACTTACCATCTTTAAGCTCCTTTAATTT
>Ga0180434_10002023_pt1 | contig 27932 bp, 19 predicted proteins | sample SS_ome_7_FD_132453 | JGI IMG/M metagenome (GOLD analysis project Ga0180434, IMG submission 132453) | Hypersaline lake sediment archaeal communities from the Salton Sea, California, USA - SS_1_D_2 metaG | ecosystem: Environmental > Aquatic > Non-marine Saline and Alkaline > Hypersaline >... | reverse complement strand
CGGTACGTGCGGTTCGATTCGGTGGGCGAACTGGAACGTCCCGAAGTTACCCTGGTGGTGGTCAAGGATTCCTTACTCCGCGACCACTACGTTACGGTCATCGACGTGTCCGAGACCGCGGTGACCGTCGCGGACCCGGCCGTCGGCAGAAAGGTTCTCAGCCGCAGCCGATTCGAACAGGTATGGCGGTTCTGCGGGATTGTACTCAATAAAACCGCATCTTAGAGCTACTTCGAGGACGATTTTGGCCCGACAACGCCGGCATCTAACTTTGCAGCCGGCCGCAATAGAGCGGGTTATTCGGATAGGCTCTTAGGTCAAGCGTGCCGGTAGACCTCCCAGCCCAGGTAGTTGTCCAGCGCCTCCGTGACGGCGTCGGCGGTTTCGGCCATGTTTACGGCGGCATGGTGCTCAAAGCCCATTCTGCATATGTACTCCAGAAGGATCTGGAGGTTGGCGATCTGTAGTACCCCGTAACCGCCGAAAGTGGCCAGTTTATCAGCGGTGAAACGGCCCTGGCCGGTGTAGACGCTTATGACTCCGTCGCTGTCGTCGGTAGAGGTCCTGCAGAATGTGACGGGGCCGGCCTTTATCCTTCCGACGACCGTCCCGTAGGTGTTTTCCTTTCCTACGGTGCCGGCGATGATCTGCTGGTAGTCCATTTTCGGACGGGCGAAGAATGATTTGGGCAGGTTGCTGCAGTGGAACACCACGCACTTGTCCGGGTCGTCGCCGTAGTTGTTGTTCCAGTCGACCAGGGCGCTGGGCGAGCAGGAGGCCAGTTGGAGCACATACATGGCCAGCAGGCCGGTGATGTCCACCTCGCAGGCGCTGGGGCACAGCGCCTCGCTTGACATGCTCATGAGCGTGCATGGAACCACGCCGAAGAATTCCTGCAGCGCCGTCCAGCACTGTATAGCCGTGCCGTTGAGGTCGTTGGCCCTGACCCACCGGTCCAGTACCGTTCCGAACTTGGCCATTTTCAACAGGGCCCCGGCGGATATCCCGCCGGTGGGGACATACTTCTTTACGTTGTTGAGCTTGGCCTTTACCGCGCGGTCCGAATCGGAAAGCCGGTCCACTTGGCCCAGCAGCTCGGACAGGTCAATGGTTTCCACCGAGACGCCGGCCAGTTCCAGTATCTTCTCGCTGTACCGGACGGTGTTGAAGGCGCCGGTTCTGGCCCCTATGGCTCCGAACCTGCAGTGTTCGAGGCCCCTTACGATCCTGCAGACCGCCGCGAACTGGTCGAGGTCCCGCTTGAAATCAGCGGATTCGATCGGAACCGTGTGCGAACTGGTCAGGCTGTAGGCTATGCCCGCCTGCCTTAGGTTGTTGCACACGCTGATCTTTCCGCAAAAGGAGTCTCTTCTCTGAGAGATATCCATCCGGGGCGGTGAATCGGGCTGCGCGTGCACCAGGATCGGTACTTCAAGTCCGCTTCTCTTGATTGTTTCGGCCACGCCTTTTTCATCCCCGAAGTTGGGCAGGGTCACGATGATACCGTCGATATCTCCGGCCCTCGCCGCGAAAAGCTCCGCGCATTTTTTGGCGTCCTCGAAAGTTTCCACAGCTCCAAACTTTGTCTGCTGCATCGACAGCGCTACAGAGCCGTACCCCCCGTCCTTGAGAACCTTGAGAATGGCGCTGCGGCCCTGCCGGGCCAAGACGTCGGGGAAGAATCCCCTGTTTCCGACGATAACGCCGAATGTTGTCTTCTTCATTTTTCGTTATCCTTTCCCGGCTGCCCGTAATAAGCATTTTTGCCGTGTTTTCGAAAGTAGTGCTTGTCCAGGAGCACCTTCGCAATTTTTCGCTGGTCCGGGTTTATCAGCAGAGTCGAAAAGGCCATGGCCGCTACGTGTTCCAGGGCTTCGGCGGCCTCCACCGCGGCGGCGGCCGAGCCGCCCCAGGCAAAGGGGCCGTGGTTTGTCACCAGAACAGCTGGCATCGCCGCCGGGTCGATGTCTTTGAACCGCCTTACGATAACTCTGCCGGTGTTGAGTTCGTAATCACTTTCTATCTCGGCCTTGGTCATCGCGGCGGTAACGGGCACGGGACCGTAAAAGTAATCGGCCCCTGTGGTGCCCAGCGGCGGGATCGGCCTGCCGGCCTGCGCCCAGGCGGTTGCATAAAGCGAGTGGGTGTGGCATATCCCGGCAGCACAGGCGAAGTTTCTGTAGAGTTCCAGGTGTGTGGGAGTGTCGGACGAAGGCCTCAGATCGCCCTCCACCACGTTGCCGTCGAAATCGACCAGCACAATCGCCTCTGGGGTAAGGTCGCAGTAGGCCACGCCGCTGGGCTTGATGGCCACCACATCCGCGCGGCGGTCTGCGCCGCTTACGTTTCCCCAGCTGCCGACAACCAGCCCGCGGTCATGGAGCTGTTTGTTGGCCTGGCAAACCTGTTCTCGGATACGCAGGTGTTTCATTTTTCAGGCAGTCGCCGGCCGGAAAATCTCAGGACCCTTTCACGCGGTCTTTTATGCTTAACAGGTCCTTCATCACCCCGGCGAGCCCGCCGGACCAGTCCGGCAAGCCGAAGGCATCGTGAAGCTGACTATACAGGGCGTAAAGCTCGCTGTATACGCGGCGGCGTTCTTTGTCGGGCTTGAAGGTTTTCGGCTTTATGCCGCACATGGCGGCTTGGGCAGACGGGACGTCATCGAACCCGCCCAGTTGTTTGCCGGCCGCTACGGCCCCGGCGATAGCCGCGCCCAAAGCACAACTCTGAGCCGATCTGGATATTTTCATCTCACGGCCTGTGACGTCGGCATATATCTGCATAAGCAGGGGGTTTTTCTCGGCGATACCGCCGCAGTTTATCACCTCCCTGACACCGACGCCGTACTGCTCGAACCTGTTGATGATGGTCAGTGCGCCGAAGGCGGTGGCCTCGATCAGCGCCCTGTAGATTTCCTCCGGCTTGGTGTGGAGAGTCTGACCCACCAAAAGCCCGGTAAGCCGCTGATCCACGAGCACCGTCCGGTTGCCGTTGTTCCAGTCGAGCGCCAGAAGACCCGACTCGCCCGGCCTCAGGGCGGCCGCCTTTTCAGTCAGAACCTCGTGGGTGCCCTCCGGTCCGCCCGGCCTCAGATAGCTGACGAACCAGTTGAATATGTCGCCGACCGCCGATTGACCCGCCTCGAGGCCGAAATATCGCGGAAGTATGGAACCGTCGACTATGCCGCATATTCCCGGAATGTCCGGCAGGGGCTGGTCACTCGGTGACACCAGCATGTCGCAGGTGCTGGTGCCTATGATCTTGACCAGCTTGCCCGGGGCTATTCCTGAACCTACCGCGCCCAGGTGGGCGTCGAAGGCGCCTACCGCAACCGGTATGCCGGCGGTAAGAGCCAATTTTTCCGCCCAGTGGTCGGTCAGACCGCCTGCCGCCGTTTCGATCGTATCGGTCCTGCTGTAGAGCCTTTCATGAAGATCGCCGAGCCTGTCATCGAGCTTGGCCAGGAACTCGCGGGATGGTAGACCCGCCCAGGCGTCGTTGAACATGGCCTTGTGCCCGGCCGCGCAACGGGACCGCTTCATTGCCACCGGCTCTTCGGTGCCGGTCAGTGCCGCCGGTATGTAGTCGCAGCATTCCACCCAGCTGTATGCGGCGTCGAATACCTTGGGGTCCGTACGCAGGCAGTGGAGGATCTTGCTGAAAAACCATTCGGATGAGTAAGTTCCGCCGCACTTGGCCAGATACTCCGGGTGTTCGGCGGCGGCGAGTTTGGTTATTTCGGCGGCCTCGGCGTGACCGGTGTGATCTTTCCAGAGCCAGGCGTGGGCGTTGGGGTTGTTACTGAATCCTTCAAGCATGCACAACGGTGTGCCGCTGCGGTTGACCGGCATGGGTGTTGAACCGGTGGTGTCGATGCCGATGCCGACGATTTTTGACGGTTCAAATCCCTTGTCGGCCTGCCGCGCCGCCTCCGCCGCCGCCCTTACCGTGACCTCGATGCCCTTGAGGTAGTCGGCCGGGTTCTGTCTGGCCAGGTTGTGGTCGGCTGGGTCGAGGATTATGCCGGCTTCACCGGTCTCATATTCGTAAACCGCGGTGCCGGCCTCTTCGCCGCTTGCGGTATTGACTATCAGGCATCTTACGGAGTTGGTTCCGAAATCCAAACCTATCGTGTAAGCCATGGGGCACCCCTGTCAAAAAAACGGCCTGTCTGTCGCAGGGTGGAAATGCTAAGGGTTTGGCGGAGGAAAGTCAAGGGCCCGGAGACGGCGGTGTTTCGTCTTGGGCCGACGGCGGCATGGCATGTTCGAATGGTTCAAAGCCACGGATCAGCTCCGAGGTCCGCTTTCGCCGTCCTGAGCTAAGCGAAGGATCTCACAGATTAACTCGGATTTTGTCGATTAGCACAGACAACAGGGGATCGCAATTCAGGATCAAGCGGCCGGGCGATTTGCGGTTTGCCATTTGTGCCGGTTGCGGATATACTACGGTGCCGTATTCAAGGCAGTATAGTTTCGGAGCCGGCGATCATGTTGCTCAATGTTTTGCGTATACTGTTTCTGCTGGTGATTCTCTCTGTCTGGTTCGTGAGCATAAGCTCACCTTCGGTGTCCGAACGGGCCAACCCGCCGGATTTCTACGCGATATTCTACAGCGGCCTGGGCCTGGCGGCGTTCGCGTTCTTTCTGGACATCCTTACTCCCAAGAAATCACTGGCCGCCCTTGCGGGTGTCTTTTTCGGCCTGCTGGTCGGGATGTTCATCAGTTGGGCCCTGGCGCCGGTTCTGGACATGATAAACGAAGTTTTCAGGATCGGCTTGAGCGATACCGCGATACGGGCGGTGAAGTGGATGATGGGGGTGTGTATATGCTACCTGGTGATCAGCATAGTGATCAGGACCAAGGACGACGTGCGTTTCGTGGTTCCCTACGTGGAGTTCGCCAAGCAGACGAAGGGGGCCAGGCCGATCATCCTGGACACTTCGGCCATAATCGACGGACGCATAGACGATCTCTGCCAGAACATGGTTTTTGACGCCCCGGTCCTGATCCCGCGGTTTGTGCTTAACGAACTGCAGTTCCTTGCCGATTCGGGGGAAAAAATGAAGCGCACCCGCGGCAGGCGAGGCCTTGACGTTTTGGACAGAATGCAGAAGAACCCTGACATCGACGTGGAAATAGACGACACGAAGCTGCCGGAGATTGAAGAGGTCAACGGCGTCGACCAGAAGCTGATCGTCCTGGTCAAGCACCATAACGGCCGCCTGGTTACGACCGACTACAACCTTACGCGGGTGGCCAACCTGCGGCAGGTCGACGTTATAAACGTCAACGACCTGGCCAATTCGCTCAAGACGATAGCAATTCCCGGCGAAACGCTGCAGGTGAAAATCATAAAGCCGGGTGAGGAGGCCGATCAGGGAATAGGTTATCTCGACGACGGCACCATGGTTGTGGTCGAGGGCGCCCGCGACAAGATAGGCAGGGAACTTGATATAAGCATAACCAGTTCCATCCAGACTTCGGCGGGTAAAATGATCTTCGGAAAGCCCGAAGGCTTTTCCGCGCCTTCCCAAAACAACAGGAAAGCCGGCTCCGCGGGCCGTACCACAGACAACCGCAGGCGATAGGGCAACCGGTTCAAACAGCGGCTGGGCGGGACCCCGGGGCCGTCCGTTGCCGGACTAAATGAACTTGGTAGGGGGCCCACTTAGTCCATTAAGTCCATCATGTCACAGCGCCTCCCTCGCCCCGCACCAGCGCTATCTGCTCCAGCAGAGCCTCGACGGCCCTTTCGTAGGGCACCGCCGCGACCTTTTTGCCGCCGCGGTAGATGAATGCCTTTTCCCTGGCCGCGCAAACGGCGATGTCGGCGTCCGCGGCTTCGCCGGGGCCGTTGACGATGCACCCCATAACCGCTATTCGCAGTTTCGCGCTGTTGCCGGTGACGGCCTTCTTTATCTTTCCGGCCAGTTTGATCACGTCGGTTTCGGCCCTGCCGCAGACGGGACAGACCACCAGGGTCGGCCCGTCAAGCTCGCAAAGACCAAAGGATGCAAGGATTCGCTTCGCAATGGCGACTTCGACCAGGGGGTCGCCCGCGACGCTTACCCGGATGGTATCTCCTATTCCCTCGGCTAGAAGCGTTCCCACTGCGACCGATGTGTCGACGGCGGCATCCTCAACGAGTCCGGCGTGCGTTACACCGACATGCAGGGGCCATTCGAAAGCGGCGGCCAGGACTCTGTTGACCAGGATGGTTCTGACGACGTTGCTGCTTTTGGCGCTTAGGATGAGACGGTCGAATCGGCGTCGCTCAAAAATTGCCACGAATTTTTTCATTTGCGAGACCATCAGCGCAACGCGTTTTTCCATCGGAACATCGCCGGCCTTGAGGTCCCGTATGCTGGCTTCGTTTATGCCGATTCTGACGGCCGCGGAATGCATTTTAGCGGCATCTATTATCCGCAGGATCTGTTCATGCCGCCTTATGTTGCCGGGATTGATGCGTACCTTGACCGCGCCGGCCTCGATCGCCTCCACGGCCCGGTCGGCGCTGAAATGGACGTCGGCGATCAGGCCGACCGGCACGCGCCCGGCGATCCTGGCGAACGCCGCGGTGTCGGCCTTCCGGGGAACGGAAAGCCTGACGAGGCCGCAGCCCGCGGCGGCGAGCCGCTTGACCTGAGCGATTGTACGGTCTATGTCGGTGGTGGCGGTCCTGGTCATGGATTGAATGACTACGGGATGCGGCGACCCGATCATGACCTTGCCGACCTTGACCGTCCTGGTTGGTCTTCTCCGGATCATTCGACGATTGTAGCTTGCCCGCCAAATCGCGGCAAACTAAAATGCCGGGCAGAGATGTGGTGGTCCATACTTGTCATTTTGGTTATCGGTTACAGCGGCCTGGGCCTGGTGCTGTACTTTATGCAGTCGTCGTTTCTGTACAGCCCGGTCAAGGAGGTGACTTACACCCCCGAGGAGCTGGATCTGGATTTCGACCAGGTTACCTTCAAGACTTCGGACGGCCTCAAGCTCAGCGGTTGGTACATCCCCGCCAGGAATGCGACCTTCACGGTGCTGTTCTGCCACGGCAACGCGGGAAACATGATGCACCGCCTGGACAGCATAAACCTGTTCAACAACATGAACCTGAACTGCTTCATTTTCGACTACAGGGGTTATGGGGCCAGTGAGGGCACTCCCACTGAGGCGGGAATCTACCTGGACGCCAAGGCCGCCTACAGGTGGCTGACCAGTCACAAGAAGGTCCCGAGGGAAAAGATCATAATCTTCGGCCGGTCACTGGGCGGAAGCATCGCCGCCCATCTGGCGCAAAAGGCGAGGGCCGGATCGCTTGTGATCGAGAGCGCTTTCACTTCATACGTGGACATAGGCAGGAAGTTCTATCCCTACATGCCCGTCCGGTACTTCGCAAGGTTCAATTACAACACCGCTGAATATATTAAGAACGTACACATTCCCGTGATGATAATCCACAGCCGCAACGATGAAGTTGTGCCCTTCGAGTTTGCCCTTGAGCTCTACGAAACGGTCGAAGGTCCGAAGAAATTCGTCGAAATATGGGGCAGTCACAACGACGGTTTTCTCATTTGCAGCGATACCTACAACAAGGCCTGGAAGGACTGGATGTCGTTTTTGACCGAGGGCCGGAGGCACAAAAGCGCCGGTGCGTGAGGTGGCTGCGCCGGGGGCCGCGGCCTTTTAACCTTCAACCTTTAACCTTTAACCCCTTTGCGGCGAAAGCGGCAAAGGGCGCGGCCTAAGGCCCGCCGCCGCCACCACCGAGGCTATCGCGAAGTCGGCGGTGTGGGTGATGCTGACGCTTATCGGCCCGATGCCCTTCTGCCTGGCGATTTCAGCAACCCGGCCGCTCAGCTTGACCTTTGGTTGGCCGGACGGGCTGTTTGTTATTTCCATGTCGGTCCAGGCGATACTACCCCTCCAACCCGTTCCCAGCAGCTTCAGGATGGCCTCCTTGGCCGCAAAACGGCCGGCCAGCTTCTCGACCTTGTTCCTGTTGGACTCGGCGTAGGAACGCTCCGCGGCCGTGAATATCCGCCTCAGGAAACGTTCGCCGTGGCGCCGAAGCATCTGTCGGATCCGAGAGCAGTCCACGAGGTCTATTCCATGCGCGATCTCGTCCATCAGTCGGAGAGCCCCTGCCGGCACAACAGGTAGATTCTTTTGCAGCAGTAGTTCACGAACTCATCCTTGTTGATGATCCGTGCCCCTTCGGCCAGTTCCTGCGAAATTCGGTCCATCGCCTCGCGCCTGCGCTGCAGTACTATCCTTGCCTCGATCTGACGCTGCACCCTCTCGAAAGGTTCCAGTCGTCGGGTACGTTTTTCCTCGAGTTTCATTATGAATACGCGGCCGTCCACCTCGAGAGGGCCGGCCAACTGGGGCGGTTCTATCATTTCGGCCGCCTCAGCCAAAACGTCGTACGGCTCGGCGAGATTGGCCGGATTAACCGCCTCCCATAGTCCGCCTGAGTTTCGCCGGGGTCCGCGGGAGTGGGCCCTGGCCAGCGCGGCGAAATCCTCTCCCCCGCGTATCCTGTCCATGATCTCGGCCGCTGAAAGCTGCGCCGGTTCGCCGCCGCTTGAGGTACCGGTCAGGGCGGATCCACCGGGCTGTAAGTCGATCAGGCGGAAGGTTATGGAAGGTTCTTTGGCGAAAAGATCGTCTTTGTGGGACTGGTAATAGTTCGTCATTTCCTTGTACGTGACATGTTCGTCCGGCATCTTCGAAGCCAGGTATGCCTGGCTGAGCAGGGTCCTTCGCTGGTGTTGTCTGAAATCGGCCCAGTCCATGCCTTCCTGTTCGAGGGCTTCTTCGGCTTTTGCGTAATCACCGCCGAAGCTGTCCACGAATTTTCTGATTTCACCTTCGACAGCCTTTTCCAGCGCCTCATCGACGTCGCCGGCCTGTTTGGCTGCAAGCTCGTAGAGGATTATTCCTGATATCCTGCCGACGACGAGATGGTCGATTTGTTCAATTGTGTGATTTTGGAAGGTCTCGAAGTCGGTGTTTCGGGCGGTTCGTTTGAAGTTTTCCACGAACGGTGCGACTACCTCGTCAGCGGTCAGCGTCTGTCCGCCGACCGATAGTGCCAGGCCTCCGGAGACTTCGGGCAGGTTGGCGGTTACCGGCGGGGGTATGCTCTCGAGCTGCTCGGCCGAAAACCGCGGCTTTTCGGCGTCGTTGCAGGAGGCCGAGAAAAGAAGCAATACGGCCGAGGTAACAGCCAGCCGATAACAGGCTTTGACCGATTCAAAACCCTTGTCTTGCAGGTCATTGTTTAATTGCCGCCGGGTCAGAAAACCGAACATCAGGGCCCGATGTGGCCGGGCATGTTTTTTTATTCGGGGAAATTGGATTTTGGTCATTCGATATTGTTTCGGATTTCGAATTTCTTGCTTCGGATTTCAGCCGCCCGGACCCGTTCAAGTAGTTTCGTTGACGCTGTAGTATACACCAAATACTTCAGTTAGAAAGGACCTTTTGCAGGACCCGAATGATCGCGCCCGGTTCCAGGCAGTCGTCCGGCAGCCTCAGGCATACTGTTCGGGCATCTCTGACCGAGATCTTTCCCGCGGCCGGATCGAACGTGACGGCCGCGGCCGGGTCCACGCCCTTGTGGAACGAGAAAACCAGTTCGCGGCCGCTGGCGACAATGCCCCTTATGCCGCGGGAAGCGGCGATTATCCTGAGCAGTTCCATCGAAATGAGCCTTCCGACCTCTTCCGGAAGCGGGCCGTAGATGTCGGCGGTTTCCGCGGCAATCGCTTCCATATCCTCGGCGCAGGCCGCGGTGGCGATTTTTCGGTAAAGGTCCATCCTATGTCTGTCTTCGGGCATATAGCGGCCCGGAATATACGCCGAGCAACCTAGTTCGAGCTGGGTTCGGCGGACGGGGGGCTGAGGCTCGTTCTTGAGCTCTCTGACGGCCCCGGCCAGAAGTTCGCAGTAAAGCTGATAGCCCACCGTTTGTATGTGCCCGGACTGCTGGGGGCCGAGTATATTGCCCGCGCCTCTGATTTCCATGTCCCGCAGAGCTATTTTGAACCCCGCTCCCAGGTAGGAATAGTCCTCTATAGCCTTCAGCCGCCTCGCGGCCATGGGTACTATGCACCTGCCGGCCGGAAGCAGCAGGTACGCATAGGCTTTCTGCTTGTAGCGTCCGACCCGCCCCCTCAGCTGGTGCAGCTCCGCCAAACCGAACCGGTCAGCCTGGTCTATGAAGATGGTATTGGCGTTGGGGATGTCCAGGCCGGATTCGATGATAGTGGTGCACACGAGAACGTCGACCCGGCCGTTTACGAATTCGATCATAGCTGCTTCGAGCTGTGACTTGGCCATCCGCCCGTGCGCGACGGCGATTCTAGCGCCGTTTAAACTGTTGCCCAGAAGCTTTCTTATCTCCGCGGCCTTCTTGTCTATGGTTTTGACCCTGTTGTGGACGAAGAAGACCTGCCCTCGACGGTCGATCTCGCGGTTGATTGCTCGCCTGATGGTTTCCGGATCGTAGGGAACCACACTGGTGACTATGCTGCGCCTGTCGAGCGGCGGTGTCGCCAGGCTGCTTATATCCCTCAGCCCCAGAAGGGCCATGTGCAGCGTTCGCGGAATCGGCGTGGCCGTCATGGTCAGTACGTCCACGTTCGCCCGGAGTCTCTTGAGCTTTTCCTTATGTTCGACGCCGAAACGCTGCTCTTCGTCAACTATGACCAGGCCCAGGTCGCGAAAGGCGATGTCGTTGCTTAGAAGCCTGTGGGTGCCGATAAGCACGTCGACCTTTCCCTCTTTCGTTTTTCTTATTATGTCGGTTGTCTGGCCGCGTGTTTTGAACCTGTTCAAGACTTCTATGCATACCGGAAAGTCAGCGAACCGTTCGACAAACGTTCTATGGTGCTGGACGCTCAAAACGGTCGTGGGCACCAGGACCGCCACCTGCATGCCGAAGGTGATGGCCTTGAATGCCGCTCGCATCGCCAACTCGGTTTTTCCGTAGCCCACATCACCGCACAAAAGTCTGTCCATGGCAACGGCGCGTCTCATGTCGGATTTTATCTCGTCGGCGGCTGTGATCTGATCCGGTGTTTCGGGATACACGAAGCACTGTTCGAACTCGGCCTGCCAGGTGGAATCATCACCGTAGGCGATGCCCCCGCAGGAACGGCGCCTTGCCTGGACGGTCAGAAGGTCGCATGCGATACTCCTGACCGCCTCGGCGACCCTTTTCTTTTGTCTTTGCCACTTTCGCGAGCCTATGCGGCTGAGTTTGGGCCGCCGGGGGCTGGTGCCTATGTATTTCTGGACCAGCGCTATGTTTCGGGCTGAAACGCGGACCCTGGCCCCCTCTGCGTACTCTATCGTGAGGTATTCGCTTATGCGGTCTCCGTCACGTATAGTTTCGGTTCCCAGGAACCTGCCTATACCGTGCGAGAGGTGTACGACATAATCGCCGGACTGCAAATCGGCCAGCGTATCGACCGGCGCGGCGGGCCTCATGGGCCTTTGGGTTCTGCGGATCGGACACTGGCCGAACAGTTCGTGATGGCTTATCACGATAGTATCGAGGTTTTTTACCACGAAACCCCGGCTTAACCAGCCCCGCAGCGGCTGGAAGTTTTTGGGTACAGGCGAGCCGCCGTCTGTTATGATCTCCGTTATCCTCTTGATTTCGGCGTCGTTGTGGCAGTAAAACAAAACCACCTTTCCGTCACGGGCCTGCCCCACGATTTGTTCGAGGGCCTGTTTGCTTCCAGTGAAGAAGTCGCCGCTTTTGTGCTGGAGGTGGTGGACGCTTCCCACGTCGAGCCGCACACCGCCGCCTTCGGCGGAGGTGGGGAACCGGCTTGTTTCAACCCGTGTGAACCGCTTCAGTGCGGCGGCGACGTTCGGCCACGCATACAGCCACGAAGGGTCGCGCCAACGGTGCCGGCCGACGATCGCCGCCTGTTCGACGTCGGCGGGTTCTTCCACCACGATTAGTGTATCGGGCGGCAGCACGTCCAGAAAAAGGCCTTTGTCGGCCGGCTGCGAGAGTCGGGCGCTGAAGACTTCGGCCCGCCGTACGGGACCGGTCGAAACGTAGCTGTCCGGGTCGATCCGGCGGATTTGCTCTATGCTGTCGCCGAAAAATTCCAGCCTAAGGGCTTCGGCCACGCCGGCGGCGCCCGGGGCCGCCGGATCGCATTGCCCAACCACCGGCGCGAAGATGTCCAGGATTCCGCCGCGGCGGGCGAACTGGCCCGGCACGTCCACCCTGTCGACCCGCTCAAAGCCGTTCTTGACCAGCCACTGCGCGATTTGGTCCGGTCCTGTTGCCGAACCGGTCTCGAGAACGAGTCGACCATGCGCCAAAGCCGGCGGACCGGCCGCCGGTTGGCAGATCGCCTGTATCGAGGCAGCCGCCAGCAGTCCGCCGGGGTTCTCGCATGCCTTAAGCACCAGTCTCAGCCTCTGCGAACACAGCGGGTCCGCCGGATCCAACAGGTCCTCGGGGCCCTCACAGGCAGGCAGCATCTCTACCGTCCGTCCGGCGAAGGTCTGAAGGTCGTCGGCGGCCCTGTCGGCTTCGTCTATGTGCGCCGTTATGAAAACAAGCGGCTTTCCGGACCGGCTGCTCAGATAGGCTGCCAGCATCGCGGCGAACGAGCCCCACGTACCGTGCGCCCTAACGGTCCGTCCGGCGTCGCCGGCGATCCGGCGGGTTATCTCCGAAACGGTCTTGTCACGACCCAGGTCGAAACGCCGCCAAAGCTCTGTGCTGCAGCTTGACATTTTGGTTTTGCCCGGCCGCAAAAGGAAATCCGCCGGTCACAATGACATGGACGAAGTGGAGCCAGTGAATGAAATGTACGGGGCCGCTTGTCCACTTCGTTCATGTCGTCCATGTTGCCCACTAACGGTCAGCCTTCCGGCCGCCTTTCTTTTTCAGCCCTCAAGCGATTCTCTGGCCGCCTTCACGACGGCGTCGGCCGTTATGCCGAACTTTTCGAAGCAGGTCTTGCCCGGTGCCGAAGCGCCGAACGACCGCATTCCGACGAAACGACCCCGGTCGCCGAGCCACTTGCGCCAGCCATGTTCGACACCGGCCTCGGCAGCCACCCTGGCCTTGACCGCCGGCGGCAGAACAGAGTCGCGGTAGCGTTTTTCCTGCCTTTCGAACAGTTCCCATGAAGGCATACTGACCACTGAAGCCCTTATGCCCTCGGTGGCCAGTTTGTTCGAGGCTTCCACCACTGTGGATACCTCCGAGCCCGTGCCCATGAGTATGACGTCGAACTTTTCTCCCCTGGCGAGTGTGTAGGCCCCCCTGGCCAGGTCCGCTGATGAGGAGCAGCCGGTGCGGTTTATTACCGGCAGTCCCTGGCGGCTGAGTATAAGCGCCACCGGTCCCTCCTTGTGCTGCAGGATGAAACTCCATGCCGCGGCGGTCTCGTCGGCGTCGGCCGGCCGGATCACCACCATATTGGGGATGGCCCTCAGCGCCGCCAAGTGCTCCACCGGCTGGTGCGTGGGTCCGTCCTCGCCGAGACCCACGCTGTCATGGGTGAAAACGTATATCACCGGATATTTGGACAGTGCCGCCACCCTTATGGAGGCCCTCATGTAGTCCGAAAAAACCAGGAAAGTCCCCCCGTAAGGCCGCAGAAGGCCGCTTACGGATATGCCGTTCATTATCGCCCCCATCGCGTGCTCCCTGACGCCGTAACGGATATACCTTCCGCCGTACGCATTCGGCTGGAAATCCTCGGCCCCCTTGAAGCGTGTGTTGTTCGAGGGCGTAAGATCCGCTGAGCCTCCTATAACCAGGGGAAGCCGCGGCATCAGCGAGTCGAGAACCATTCCCGAGGCTTTGCGGGTGGCGATCGAGGCGCCCGGTTCAAACTTGACACCGCCGGACGGCTCGAGGGACATTTTGCCAGCGGCCGCTTCGGCGAAGTTCCGCGCCAGGTCCGGCTGCAGCCTTTGGTATTCCTCGAAGCGCCTTTTCCATTCGTCGTGGGCCTCCGCCGCCTTTCGTCCCGCCGCCCTCATGTGATCGAGGACTTTTTCGGGAACGTAGAAACTATTATTCTCATCCCATCCGTATTTTTTCTTTATCAGCCTTATTTCCTCATCGCCCAGCGGTGAGCCGTGCGCCTCGGCCGTGTCCTGCTTGTTTGGGCTGCCATAGGCTATATGGGTTCGAAGCTGGATCAATGTGGGCCGGCCGGCGGCGGCCTTGGCCCTTTTGACAGCCGCGTCGAAGGCCGCCATGTCGTTGCCGTCGCCGCCGACGACCTCCACGTTCCAGCCGTACGACTTGAATCGATCGGTCCTGTTCTCCGTGAAGGAAAGGTTCGTTCCGCCGTCGATAGTGATACGGTTGTCATCGTAGATGACGATGAGATTGTCCAGCTTGAGGTGCCCGGCAAGGGAACAGGCCTCTGAGGCAACACCTTCCTGCAGGCAGCCGTCACCGGCTATTACGTATATCCGGTAGTCCACTATGCGGCACCCGTTGCGGTTGAAGTGTTCGGCCAGGTATTTTTCCGCGATCGCCATTCCCACCGCGTTGCCGATACCCTGCCCGAGCGGTCCCGTGGTGACTTCAATGCCGCGGTCGGGATCGTATTCAGGGTGACCGGGTGTCTTGCTGCGCCATTGGCGGAAGTTCTTTAAATCTTTGATGTCGTAGTCGAAGCCGGTCAAATAAAGCATCGAATACAGCAGCATGCTGCCGTGTCCGGCTGACAGGACGAACCGGTCGCGGTTGTGCCACTTCGGGTCGGCCGGGTCGTATTTCATATGTCTGGTCCACAATACATACGCCGCCGGGGCCATACCCATCGGCATTCCGGGGTGGCCTGACCCGGCCTTTTGCACGCCGTCTATGGACAGGAATCTGATCGTTTGGACGCACAGCTCTTCGAGCTCTGAAAGTCCGGTGCTCTTGTTGGCTGAGTTCATTGTCTGCTCCAGGAAATCAACTGTGATAAATGGCAGTACAGGATACAGGATAAAGGATCCGGAATCCAGAATTGAGAATCCAGAATTATGTGGACCCGGTGGCTGAATGGACTGAATGGACTCAGTGGACAAGTGGGCTCAAGGGGCTTAATGGCCGTTTTTGCGTTGTCCATGGGGTCCACCCGTTCACTTTGTCCATTTCGTCCATGAATGTCCATTTCGCCGGCGATGTTCCTTAGTCCGGCGCCTTCACACCTTCATACTTTCACACCTTCAAACGTGCTCTGCGGCCTTGCCGGAGAGCATTGGCCCGGGCAAAGCTGTCTTGACAACCGCCGGTTGAATCAATAGCATTACAAGTTTTCCGGCCGGCGGGCCGGTGGGGAATATGATTATGAGAATACGGCCTTTCAAGGCTCTACGATTCGACAAAAAGGTGGTGGGTGATCCCGGAACCTGTGTTTCGCCGCCTTACGACTGCATAAGCGAAAGCGAGCGGGCCGAGCTTTGCCGCAAAAATGAGTTCAACATCGTTCGCCTAATTAAGCCCGAGCCCCGTCCCGCTGACACCCCGGTGGATAATCGTTATACCCGGGCCGCCTCCCTGCTGGCCGATTGGATCCAAAAGGGCGTTCTCAGGCGGGACGACCGCGAGGCGGTCTATGCCTACCTCCAGGATTACACAGTCCATGCACAGCAGTTCCAGCGGGTCTGCTTTATCGGCTTGGGCGGGATCGAGCAGTTGGGCAACGCCGTGCGGCCCCATGAGAACACCCTCGAAGAACCCATAGTGGACCGGCTGAGCCTTACCAGGGCCACCGGTGCGGTCTTCGGCCTGATCTTGATGCTTTATGATGATTCCGAGCAGGTCGCCGAGGCGATCGCCGGCGAGCAAGTCGACGGCGGCCGGCCGCTGCTGGATTTTCGCGATGATGAGAACGTGCGGCACCGCCTTCTGGCTATTACCGACGCCGGGAAAATCGGCTCCATCAGGGAAATGATGGAGCCTAAAAACTGCATAATAGCCGACGGCCACCACCGTTACCAGACCGCCCTGGCCTATTTCACTCGGGCGCAAAGGCGGGACGGGGCGTTTCAAATGATGGCGTTCGCCAACGGTCGGCAGCGCGGCCTTTCCATCCTTGCCACCCACCGGCTGGTGGCGAATCTGAGGGACTTCCGCTTGCAGCCTTTAATAACAGGGCTGCGTTCGAATTTCAACGTGGTCGAATACGGCTTCAACGGCGGGCGGTCCAAGGACACCGCCAGGAGCCTGATGCTCGAGCGGATGAATAAGGAATTTTCGGCCGGCGAAACGGCCGTCGGAATGTACGCCGGGGGCGCCTTTCACGCTGTCGTGTTGAAAAACAGGGCTGCAATGGACTCGGCGGTTTCCGGAAGGAGCGGCGCCTGGCGCCGGCTCGATGTTTCCGTGCTGCACAAGATGATACTGGAGAGGCTGCTCGGCATCGGTGAGAGGGATTTGGCATCGCATAAATATGTCGAGTACGTCAAGGACACCGACGAGGCGGTCGCCGAATCGATAAACAGGGTCGACGCGGGCGAAAAGCAGATCGCGTTCTTTATGAACCCGGTGACCATGGAGCAGCTCAAGAGCGTTACAAAAAGCGGCGAGAGGATGCCGCAGAAATCGACCTTCTTCTATCCGAAGGTCTATACGGGCTTGACCGTGCAGAAACTTTAGTTTGCGAGGGTTTTAATCATGCCAGACTGGAAGAATCCGCCGAGATTGTTCATCCCGGGTCCCGTGAAGGTCAACGACGACGTTCTGGAGCAGTTGTCACGGCCGACGGTGGGGCATCGTTCGAAGGAATATTCGCAGCTTCACGCCGAGACGGTGTCGATGCTCAAGAAGATATTGTTTACCGATCAACACGTGTTCCTTTCAACCTCCAGCGCTTCCGGAATATGGGAGGCGGCCATACGGAACTGTGTGGGATACGACGAGAAAGTGCTGGCGACATGCTGCGGAGCCTTCAGTGACAAATGGGCGAGTGTGGCCAGAAGCTGCGGCAGGAACGTTGAAGAGTTGAAGGTCGACTGGGGCGAGCCGATTCTGCCCGAAATGATCGATGAAAAACTGAAGGCCGGAGGATACGCTGCGGTGACCCTGGTCTACAGCGAAACAAGCACCGGCCTGGCGAATCCGGTCCATGATATCAGCCGCATGATGAGGGAGAAATACCCCGATGTGCTGATCTTCGTGGACGCCGTAAGCGCTATGGTAGGCATGCCGCTTCGGTTCGATGATCTTGGGTGGGATGTGACGTTCGCGTCCGTCCAGAAGGCCTTCGCTATACCGCCGGGTCTGGCCGTGGCGGCGGTGAGCAACCGCGCCGTCGAAAAAAGCGAAAAGGTGCCGGGCCGGGGCTACTACTTCGACTTCGTGTCCTTCGTCAAATCGGGCGAAAAGAACCAGACGCCGACGACTCCGGCAATACCTCACATAATGGCCTTGAATTACCAGTGCTCCAAGCTTCTGGCCGAGGGCATGGAAAACGTCTGGGCCAGACACAAAAAGATGGCCGATGTGGTGCGGGCATGGGCGAAGGAAAACTTCGAACTGTTCTGCCGGCGGCAGTACGCCACAAACACACTTACGACGGTCAGGAACATCCGGAACATCAATGTCGCGGAACTTATCGGACGCGTTCAGAAAAAGCATAACACGGTATTCGGCAACGGCTACGGCAAAATCAAGGAACAGACTTTCAGGATAGCGCACATGGGCGACATCACGCTCGACGAGGTCAGCCAGCTGCTCGGATGGATTGATGCTGAAATAGCGAACTAATCCGGCCGAGAAAACGTATTGTGTAAATATTCTCCCGTTCGACTACTTCCGACAAGGAGAGGAAAATGTCCGGTAAAGCATCTCTAAACAACACCCTGCCGCGGTCTTTTCTGCCATTGTGCCTTTTGGGCGCCTTTTTGATGTGCCCGCCCGCCGCGGCCGAGGATTCGTCCAGCGTTCACGCCCTGCGCCAGATGGGAAAGGCATTTGCATCCATAGCCGACAAGTCGCTGCCGGCCGTGGTCGGGATCAAGGCCGAAAGCCGTGTGGAGCAATCCAGGTCGTACAACCCGCCTGGTCTGCGCCGGTGGCCGTTCGGGGACCCCTTCGACCAGTTCGACGACGACTTTTTCGACTATTTCTTCAGGCGCCAGCCGCGCCGGCGTCAGCCTGGCCGCGGTTATCAGCAGATAGCCCAGGGTTCGGGTTTCATCATCTCGCCGGACGGTTACGTATTGACGAACAACCATCTGGTCGGCGGCGCCGACAAGGTCATGGTCAAGCTGGGCGACGACCGCGAATTCGAGGCCAGTGTCATCGGAACGGATCCGCAGTCGGACGTTGCGGTCGTGAAGGTTGAAGGCGAGGTTTTCCCGGCTCTGAAACTGGCCGATTCGGACAAGCTCGAAGTCGGGGAATGGGTCCTTGCCATCGGCAACCCGTTCGGTCTTTCCCACACCGTCACCGCCGGAATCGTAAGCGCAAAGGGCAGGAGCAACGTCGGGCTGGCCGACTTCGAGGACTTCATACAAACCGACGCGGCGATAAACCCCGGCAACTCCGGGGGGCCGCTGCTGAATCTCGACGGTGAGGTGGTGGGGATCAACACCGCCATCGTCAGCCGAAGCGGCGGGAACATGGGGATCGGTTTTGCAATCCCGATCAACATGGCAAGGGGCATTTATGAGCAACTCATCGAGGGAGGAACGGTGGAGCGCGGTTTTCTGGGGGTGGTCATACAGGACCTTACCGGCGAGCTGGCCGGATCGTTCGGTCTTGACGAGCACACCAGGGGGGTGCTGATACCAGAGGTGCTGGAGGATTCAGCAGCCGAGAAAGCCGGCCTGCGGCGCAACGATATCATTGTCGAATTAAACGGGCAACCTGTCGAGAAGGCCGACGTACTGCGTAATGCTATCGCCATGGAAAAACCCGGCACCAGGGTGGAACTGGTGGTTCTGCGGGATGGAAAGCGCAAGACCTTCACCGTGGAGCTCGGCCAGCGGCCGGGACGGAAGGCTGCGGGCGCCGAGGGCGAATTTATGGACAGTCTGGGCTTCAACGTACAGGATCTGACCGACGAGCTGGCCGACCGGTTTGGCTACGGCGATTTAACAGGCGTTATCGTAAGCAGTGTTGAAATGGGGTCTCCCGCGGATCGGGCCGGTCTTTCGGCGGGCACGCTTATAATGGAAGTCAACCGCAAGCCGGTCAGCGATGCCGGGCAATTCTACGAGCAGCTTGGACAGGCTGCGGAAACCGGCTCCGTTCTACTTCTGGTGCGAGACGGGAATTACACCCGGTTCGTGGTGTTGGCCGTTCCGCGTGAACAGGAGAAAAAGTGACATTATGGGGTCACACCTCCACTTTTAACATTTGCCGTCCGGCAAATGTTAAAAGTGGAGGTGTGACCCCATACGTTCTGATTCGGGAGAATTACATGAGTTGCAGACTTGCAATCGCCGGGGTCACCGGTGCCGTCGGGCAGGAGTTTCTTAAGATCCTCGAACAGAGGGATTTCCCCTTCGATTCGGCCAGGATGCTGGCGAGCAGCCGGTCGGCTGGAAAGAGTGTTCAGTTCAAGGGCAAGGAATACCGGATCGAAGAACTGACCTCCGGCAGCTTTGACGGGATCGATATCGCACTTTTCAGCGCAGGCGGCGATCGGAGCAGGCGGTTCGCTCCGGCGGCGGTGAAGGCCGGTGCCGTAGTGGTTGACAATTCGTCGGCCTTCAGGATGGACGAAGACGTTCCACTGATTATACCGGAGATAAACCCGCAGGAAATCAGCCGGCACAAGGGCATCATCGCCAATCCCAACTGTTCCACTATCATAGGGATAGTGCCCGTCTGGCCGCTTCACAAGGCCAATCCCGTAAAGCGAATGGTCGTGAGCACCTACCAGGCTGCAAGCGGCGCCGGCCAGAAGGCCATGACAGAGTTGGAGAACCAGACCCGTGAGGTGCTCGAAGGCAAGGCGCCGACCTGCAGCGCTTTTGCGTACCAGATAGCGTTCAACGTGTTCAGCCACGATTCGAAAATCGACTCCACCGGCTACAACACCGAGGAAATGAAGATGGTCCACGAGACCCGAAAGATATTCGCCTGCCCGGACATTGCGATCACCTGCACCTGCATCCGCATTCCGGTGCTGCGGGCACATTGCGAGAGTATCAATCTGGAGTTCTCCGATCCGATCACGCCCGAGCAGGCAAGGGACCTGCTGGATACGGCCCCGGGTGTGGAAGTCCTGGACGACCGGGTCGGAAACCGCTTTCCCATGCCCATCGATGCCACCGGCAGGGACGAGATACTGGTCGGCAGGATCCGCCAGGACTTCTCTATCCCAGACAAACGCGGCATAAACCTCTGGGTGGCGGGCGATCAGCTGCGAAAGGGCGCCGCCCTCAACGCCGTGCAAATCGCCGAAAAGCTTCCGCCGGTATCCAATTGAGGAATATCAAGCTCATCGTGGCCTACAACGGTCTCGGTTATCACGGCTGGCAGATACAACCCGGCCGCAAGACCGTTCAGGGCGTTGTCAGCGCAGCGGTGACCGACTTGGTTTACGGCCGCGGCGCCTGGGAAAGGGCCGCCGAAGCTGAACCCAAGGCCCGGCGTAGAATCATAGTCCACGGAGCCAGCCGCACCGACGCCGGCGTCAGCTCCCTCGGACAAGTCTGCCTTTTCCAGGTGGACGACAAAAATCCGATTCCGGTGGGAAATTTTCGCGGCGCCATTAACCACAGGCTTGCCCGCGACATTGCTGTTCTCGAAGCCTCGGAAGCGCCGATAGGCTTCGATCTTATCGGAGAGGTGAAGAGAAAACTCTACCGATACTCGATGTGCATCGACGAGACGCGGCCGGTGTTGGATTTGAACTGCTGGCATATCGGCAAGAAACCGGACCTGGAGGCCATGACTAAGGCCGCCGGCATACTGGTCGGAAGGCGCGATTTCAAGAGTTTCGCGGCCGCGGCCGACAGGAGAACATCCACGATCAGAACACTTTTCGACTGCAAAGTAACCACCGACCAGCACCGCGTATACGTTGACCTGGAGGCCGACGGGTTCCTTTACAATATGGCCAGGAACATAGTCGGTACGCTTGTGGACGTCGGGTTCGGCCGTCTGGAAGCGGTCGAGCTGCCGCGGATCCTAGACGCCGCAAACCGCCGAGCCGCCGGTGCGATAGCGCCGCCCGAGGGGCTGTGCCTGATGTGGATAAGGTATTGAAGATAGTTCATGTGATAACGCGGCTGGTTCTCGGCGGCGCCCAGGAGAACACATTGATAACCTGCCGGCTTCTGGCCGGCAGGGGGCACGAGGTGACTCTGATAACGGGTCCCGCCGCCGGTCCTGAGGGGGAGCTTTTTTATCAGGCCAGCAAACAGGCCTATCGCGTAATAACGGTCGACGAGCTTGTTCGGCCCATAAATTTCCCGAAGGATATTCTCGGCTACGTGAAGATAAAGGAACACCTCAGACGGATCGGTCCCGATGTTGTTCATACCCATTCGGCCAAGGCCGGCATACTCGCAAGGCTGGCGGCGCACTCGCTCAAGGGGTCCGGATCGCGCCCGGCGGTTATTCACACTATACACGGGCTGGCCTTCGGGTCCTACCAGAATCGCCTTTTGAACGCGCTGTGCATAGCGGCTGAAAGATACGCGGCGGGTCGGACGGATTTTTTCATCAGCGTCGCCGATGCTGTTACCAATGCCGCGCTGGAGGCCGGGATCGGCCTGCCCGGCCGGTTCGCCACGGCCTACTCGGCTTTCGACGAACAGCCGTTTCTAAAGGGTATAACCGGTCGGCAGAGGCGCCGGTTCCGCCGGTGTTACGGCATCGGTGATGACGCGGTGGTTCTGGTGACCGTGGCGAGACTGTTCAGGCTAAAGGGGCACGATTACATAATCGAAGCTGCGAAGAGCATTGCCGGGCGGTTCGACAATGCGGTTTGGCTTTTCGTCGGCGGCGGCAGCCTGGCCGGCCGCCTGGCGAAGAAGGTAAAACGGATGGGACTGGACGGCAAAATAAAGTTCACCGGGCTGCTTCCACCCGAACGTATTCCGACGGCGGTACATTCCAGTGAGATACTGGTTCACTGTTCACTTCGCGAAGGGCTGGCTCGGGCTTTGGGCCAGGCGATGCTATGCGCAAAGCCGGTGGTGACATTCGCCATCGACGGGGCCTCGGAGTTGGTGACCGCCGAAAACGGCCGCCTTGTTAAGGTAGGCGATGTCCGCGGGCTGACGGAAGCATGTTGCGAACTTATCGCCGACGCGCAGCTGCGGCAGCGGCTGGGTACGGCTGGAAGGTCCCTGGCCAGACAGAAATTCGAGCCCGAAAAAATGGTCGACATCATCGAGGCCGTTTACCGCAGGGTCGTTAAAAGCTGAGACTTTAGTCGGACCCGTCCGAATTTTCCTCAACTCAATCGGAATCGGGATCGGAATCGGGATCGCGATCGATAATTCGATTACGATTACGAGCACGAGCACGAACACGAGTACGTGTACAGGTATGGGGGATGCCTCGGATGGGCGCCAGGCCTACTCGTCTACTTTATCCAGCAGATCCTCCAGCGTGTATCTGGCGAAATTTTCCTCCTGCGTCTTCTTGAGGTTCTCCACGGTCTTCGGTCTCAAGTAGTCGGCCTGGGCGAAGGAGGCTTCGGTCACCGCGGCCGCGATCTCGTTGAGCCTGATATTTGCCGGATCCTTGGCCGGGATGAAGCCCGCCGCCGGCTCGGAACATCTGGCCAAAAGACGCCTCGCCACCAGCCGGCCTAGTAATTTTTCGCCCAATTCCGCCGGCATGTTCAACTTGCTGCAGATGAACTCGGACGGTACGGGTGCCCGGTCGGCCTCGAAGGCTTCCGCGGCCAACCGCATGATTTCGACGGCGGTGAGACTGTCGGCCAGGAAGTAATCCTGCCTTTGCGTTTTTGCGGTGATCCGCGCATCGTCGAGGCTGCCGAAGTTCTGGGTGGTGAAAGTCAGCGTAAGGCCGAAAAGAACGATCAGCCAGGTGACGAATATCCAAACCACCGTCACGGGAAAAAGCGCCAGCATGCCGTAGACGGTGCTGTAGGGCTTGAATTCCGTCACGTAAAAACTGAACGCTCCCCTGACGAGCATCCACACCAGCGCCGCGACGGCCGCCCCCCAGATGGCGGCTCTGGGACGGACACGGGTATTGGGAAGCACGAAGTAGAGAAGGAAAAAGGCCAAAGCGGCGACCAGGTATGACAGTACCGGCGGCGCTACGTGGGACATAATGGTTCTGTGGAGACGCCCCAGGGTCGAGTACTGAGCCGTTACGTATATTCCGGCGCCCAGCAGCAGCGGCGCCAGCGTAAGAAGCGCCCAGTAGTTGATCATTCGCTGCAGGAAGCCCCTGGGCCTCGTTACTTGCCAGATGTTGTTGAATGCACGTTCGATGGTGGAAAGAAGCGAGAGCGCTGCCCAGATCACCACAACGGCGCTGAAAATCGTTATGGAGCCTTTGTTGACGCCCGTAAAAAACCGCTGGATAATGCCGTCGAGATAATTTGTAAGCGAAGCCTCCTCTTGCGGCTTGTCAGTATCGCGGGAGGGATATTTTATGTCGGTAAGGTGCAACTCCTCGTAGACGGCCGACTTGAGCTTGTCACCGACGGTGCTGTAGGGCCCGAAAGACTGGAATATCAACAGGGTTACGATGGCAAGCGGAACAAGTCCCAAAAGGGTGTTGAATGAAAGCGCCGCGGCCTGCTGTCCGCAGCGATTCTTCCTCAAAAGCATGGCACAGCAGGACCACAGCTTGACCTGGAAAGCCGCCAGGCGGGCGGCCCTGCCGAGCCGCGCGGTGGGGGTTGAAATAATTCGGCTGAACATAACATGCCTTTCGAACTTTTTACCTGAGCAGTTTATCGAGGCCTTCCCGGATGCCCTGTCTCAAGCGGTCCTCCAGCTGCCGCCTCAGCAGGTCGCCGATATTTATTTCGGGCTTGTCGATCGTGCCTTTGATGGCCAAAGTCGTTCCCGCGCCGGCGGATTCGCCGCCGCCGTAGGGTAACGTTACCGTCATGTCCAGGCTCTTGTCCAGTCCGATAACCCCGTTGAAAATATAGGGCTTGCCGCCGACAAGGACGCTCATTTTTTCGTACGAAAGCAGTCCGTTTTCCAGCGCGAATTTTGTGGGCTCGATATCGATTTGCTGCTCCTGAAAGCTCATGCCGGCGGCCTTTGTTATGATTTCCAAAAGGCCTGATGAGTTCATGCGCATCCGGCTTATCGAAATCGTACCGGCCACTACGATTTCCTGCCGGTGTGCCTTTCCCAGGGGTATGGCCAGCCTCTCGCAGTCGAAGTCGGCCAGGCCACTTGTGCCGACGCCCCCACGGCGGGCGATCCAGAAAATCGGGTTAAGATAGGGCAGCAGAGTTCCGGCGGTTTCTTCGGTTAAGCGTACGCCTTCGGCGATTTGCATAGGTTTGGAAATCCGCAAGATAGGCGGATCGCTGGTCAAATCAACGCTGCCTCCGAAATTTATCCGGCCGTCATTTACGGCCGACGTGAAGGGCTTTACGTTGAGCATGCCCTTTTCAATGATCAGGTCGGTGTCGGTGGGACCGAATTTCAAACCCATGTATCCGGCGCTGTCGAAGCCTATCGTTGTCTTTGCGGTAAGGTTGGGCACGAGCTGTTCCGGGCGTTCGACCGGGTAGGTGCTGGCGAAGTTCAGCGACTGGTTTCTGCTGCCTGCCAGCTCGAAATGCGGCGGCAGGTACGGCCTGGCCAGGCTGATGACGGACTGCCACCGATAGCGGCAGTCCAGGTGGCCCTTCAAATTGGTGGTGCCGCCGGCATCGGTTTTTTCGAATTGCCCCTTTCGAATCTCAATGTTCGGAGTATCCACCTTGAACTGTTTTATGGATATGGTGTTTGTTTCGGTGCTGATTTCGGCTTCGAGAAGGATCGAGCCGGTGGCGGCTTCGAACGGCTGTCCGCCCGGGTGGGAAAAGACGAAGCCGCGGATGGTGGTGTCATTGGTGAAGTAGCGGTAGAGGCCTTTTTCCCAGTCCAGCGAAGCCGTTCCCTTGCTTGCCAGACTGCCGGCCATCTGCGTTTGTTTGAAATCCACGAACTGTCCGACCTGCGACTGGAGCTTGGCAAGGTCCAGGTCCGCGTCGACGTCGAGTGATTCCGGTCTGCCTGAGCAGTTGACCCGACCGAAGGCCGACTCGAGATCAAGTCTGTCGAAATTGACACCGGCGGCTGTCGAGCTGATCTCGGCCGCCAGCGTTACCGGCGCCGTAAACTGCATGGGCGTGGAGCCGACGGATCCGTTCAGCCCCTCTACCATGGCCCGGCCCGATATCCGCCTTTTGCCGTTCGCCGTTTGCGTGTTTATGTTGAAGGTAAGTGCGCCGGAAGTCACCTGCATGTCCTGCCTGAGCCGGAATACGCCGGGAATCTGTGCAAAGGCCTTCGCCAGGTCACACCGAACGTCGGCCGTTAGGTCCTGTCTTGAATCCGCCTCGAGAAAATCGCCGAGCGAGCGGGCGGTGGCGGGTACGGCGCCTGTCGCCCGGGCCTCGAACCAGTCGCCGCGGACATCGAGCTTGTTGATATTTACGAATCCGGCGGTCCTGTAAAGTTTTACCTCGGTGTCCAGGCGGCTGGTGCTGAACCGATTGCCTTTGAGCGCCGGCCCGGCAATATCCAGGTTTTCGGCGTTTAACGTGCCTTCGAGCCTCTCCACGCCGCCTCCGGCGACGGCGCCCCGTAAACTGGCCGAAACTTTTCCGGATGCGCTTGCTTCAACCCCGGCCAGCGAAAAAAAAGGTCCCAGAGAGGCTATGTCGAGGTCGTTTACCTCTACGGCGAGGTCTCCGCTGGTGGTCTCCAGCCGCCAGGGTGTTCTTTTTGCCGGCCGCAGGTTCCCCGAAGCGCGCATCTGTGATTCGCCCTCTTTTGCCGCGACGGACATGGCCACCTCGAAGCTGCTGCTGTGTCCGGGCGGCCGCAGCCGCAGCTCGGAATTTATCCTCTCCAGCGTGACGGCCTGGCTGTCGGGGCCCGTGACTTTGACGGAACCGTCTTTGACAAAAAGGTCGGCCCTGCTAACCGGAAGTGCGGGCGGCCGCGATGGGGCCGGCCTTCGGTCCGAGCCGGCAGGGGGTCTGGTACGGCCTTCGGAAGCGACGGTCAGCTCCAGCGAAGGTTTTTCTATCACGGTTTTGCCCAGCGAAAGCGAACCGGTGAGCAAGGAGGCGTAATGGGGTCTGGCCCGGATGGTTTTCGCGGCGAATGCCACGTTTCCGTCGGCGCCGGTGAAACCTATGCCCGCCGCCTCTATGCCTTTGCGCCAGCTCATATTGATCGATTCGATCCGGGTGGTGCCGTCGACGGCGCTGTTTATCTTCTCCAAAATGAAACGCCGGCCGCTTTCGCTCGAGATATAGACCGGCGCAAGCAGGATCACCGCCGCGGCGGCGGCTGCCACAACCGCAGCCGCCCATATGATTATCCGCCGCGGCGATCTGCCGGATTTGGCTTTTTCGGGACCGGTGTGCTCTGTTTTCATCTGTTATTACCTCCCATGGCGTGCAAGACCTGGCGACATAACATTTAGTTGTGTGGACGACGTGTACGACATGGACTTTGTGGACGAAGTGGACTAAATGGACCCGTCTATTTTGTCCATGCCTTCCATTTTGTCAATGCCGTCCACAAAGTCCATTTTAGTCCGCTTTGCCCGACAAAGAAAGCCCCATGATCCAAGGCTGGCCCGGAAAAAGGTGTCAGAAAAAAGGGGGTGCCCCCTTTTTCTGACACCTTTCTTTTCACTCGAGCATTATCTCGTCGGACTTGTGCTTGACTATCGAATCGATTTCGTCAGTTCGATGTTTGGTGATTTCATCGATCTGATCCTTGCCGATCTGCATCTGGTCTTCGGTGACGAGCTTGTCCTTGTGGGATTTTTCGATCAGTTTGTTGGCGTCCCGCCGGATGTTGCGGATGCCGACCTTGGTCTGTTCGCCGATCTTCTTTGCATGCGTCACCAGCTGGGTCCGTCTCTCCTCGCTCAGTGGAGGGATGTTGAGCCTGATCAGCCTGCCGTCCACGATGGGGGCTATGCTCAAATCACTGCTTTTGATGGCGGTCTCTATGGGCTTTACGGAAGCGGGGTCGAATGGTTTTATGAGGATGGTGTCCGGCTGGGGGACGGCCAGCGTGGCGATCTGTTTCAAAGGGGTGGGCGAGCCGTAATAGTCCACCTTGATGTTTTCCACAAGCAGCGTGGAAGCCTTGGCGGTTCGCACGCCCTTGAGTTGTTCGTGCAGTGATTCCAGCGTCTTTTGCATCTTGTCGCTGGTGTCGGAGAGAATCTCTTTTACAGTCATGTCGCCTCCGGGTCGGCCGCCGCCGGTTCGGTGTCCGAAGTGCCGGCTTCGATGAAAGTTCCCACAGGCCGGCCGGTGACGGCGTCCTTTATGCTATCTTGTTTGAAAATGTTCAACACGATTATAGGCACGCGGCCCTGCCGGCACAGACTTATCGCGGCGTGATCCATGACTTGCAGGTTCTTTTCCAGTACCTCGCTGTAGGACAGGTGCTTGAAAAGCACCGCGGCAGGATTCTTTTCGGGGTCGTCGCTGTACACGCCGTCGACTTTGGTGGCCTTGACGACCAGGTCGGCGTTAAGTTCCGAGGCCCTGAGCGCCGCGCACGTGTCGGTTGTGAAAAAAGGGTTGCCGGTTCCGCCGGCCAGCAGTAGGATTTTCCCTTCGCGCAGGTGCTGTTCGGCCAGCGGGGCCGAGAACGGCTCGGCCAAAGGACCCGCCGCGATTGCAGTCAGGACGCGGCTGTCGGATCCGAGATTCTTCAGGGCCTCGGCCAGCGAGCAGGCGTTTATGACCGTGGCGAGCATACCCATGTGATCGGCCGTG
>Ga0180434_10002021_pt1 | contig 27945 bp, 34 predicted proteins | sample SS_ome_7_FD_132453 | JGI IMG/M metagenome (GOLD analysis project Ga0180434, IMG submission 132453) | Hypersaline lake sediment archaeal communities from the Salton Sea, California, USA - SS_1_D_2 metaG | ecosystem: Environmental > Aquatic > Non-marine Saline and Alkaline > Hypersaline >... | reverse complement strand
TGCATGAAGCCAATAAAGGACGGCAGGATGTTCATTGCAGGGCTTATGCGCGACCTTTCCGATTCCTTCAAATGCTCGTACTGCGGGTACAGAGGCCCCTACATAACGGTAAACAGGGAGGAGTATGAGAAATATCTGGAAGAAAATAATGAGTAAACTTATTCTTTCTGTCCTCCAGAATCTTTTATTTCTTTGAAGAGTACGCAGCTTTTTACGATATTTTTCATTGTTCCATAGGCGATTTCGGTCCCAGCTGATGATTTCACTACCCTCAATGGCTGCCCCTTGCTATCCTTCACGATTTCGCCTTTATATTCTATGCTTAGATGGCCTCCTTTTCCAGGAACAACATCAAAACCGCTTCTTCTCAGTGCTCTATGGGCCTCCGAGGGCTTCATTCCTTTGATATTGGTTATTCCCAGTTTCAAAGCCGCTTCTTCAGTGCTTATGTAATCCGGATCATTTTCCGGAGGATAAGAATCTCTTTCATTTTCCTCTTCGTCTATAACTTCTATCTCAACCGATTCTTCCTTCACAAATCGTTCGGCGTATTCCCCGAATAGTTCGTATGATTTCTCAAAATCATCCAGGCATTTGTCGTTCTCCAGTATGGCTTCTATGATTTCATCATCATGCTCATCAAGAATTTCTGCAAGCTCTTCCCTGCTTTCAGGAGCTTCGCATACGCTGCTGAGAAGCGCTGCCAGTGAATATTTCAAATGCTGTGTAGGTGACATTACCGAAAGCCAGTCGTTTATTTTCAGGCCCCCGTCGCTGAATGCTTCTTTGAACAGTTCTTCATCAAGACAGCAGAGGACTTTATATGCGTCATCAAGAGTCATTTCCAGGGTTTCAAGATGCGGTTCTGCAACCGAAAGGAGTTTTGCTTCCTTTAATGCCAGCCCGTTTTTGACGGAATAAACTGCTATATTCGCGCTTAAGCCCTCTTTCTTGAATTTGATTGCAGATGCTATCTTTTCATAATCATCATCAAAAACATCATTGAAAAGCCTGACCTCGCTTTTTCTGGCAGGGATTATCCGGTTGACTTTTTCAACAAGCTCTGTCAATGGGTCGCTCTTTTCAACAACAACAGAAGTTACGCTGCATATTGAAATTATACTATCTGCATCCCTGGGATGAAGCGCAATTGCCAGAAGACGTGAAAAATCATCCTCGTTCAATTCGGACCTGATACGGGCTATGTCATCTTTCCAGTTCTCTGATCTTTCATTTATTTTGGAAACAACATCGGTTTTTGCCAGTTTCCTGAATTCAGATAGCATGTCCAGCTCAAGAACGGCTGTAAGAACCTTCACATGCATATATTCAACAAGAGCAATCATGCTTATTCTTGCAGTATCAATGGTAATATTTGTAAATTCCTCCATTTCTGACTGTGAACGGGGAAGCATTGCCAAACTTCCATCAGTATAGAGTTCCAGATGTTTTATCAGAATATCGTAATTAGCATCGATATCCCTAACGTGTACAGATGCACAGTGAAGTGCTTCACATACCTCTCCAGTGTTTTTCAGGTACTTGTCCTTAAGGCCGTCCCTGCTTCTCTCAACAGACCCCGTAAGATCAGATGGTGAAAGTTCGGTAAGCCTGTCATTCAGCTCGTCCTGCACACCTTTTATCAGATGGGACGGATTAAATAATGTAAGAATATTTTCCAATGAACCGTTTTGCTTTGCCCTTTTTTCCAATCTTTTAGTTAATTCAGAATCATATCTATTTCTCATCCTATCAAGTAGTGCATCACGTTTCAATGTATTCGCCCTTGCTCTCCTTATATGGTTTCCTGGCTCGCTTTTCTTACGCTTATCAAGCTCTCTGAACAGGAGTTTTTTGTTAATCATGGTGTTTATTTATATATGTTAGTGTTTATAAAGATTAGTGGTCAATACCTCAGAGCCTCTTCCACTTCCTCTTTCTTTGAGTTCATACTGCGCATTTCCCTTGCACTGAAATCACCGAGATATTCCTGAACGTCAACGATTCTTGAATTTGTAAAGCTTACTACTGCAACGGTATCCGCTTCCAGAATATTATCCACTAAAACAGGCTTTTTATCGAATAAATCAAGTAGATTAAGAACTGCTTCACGGACCCTTTCATCGTCTGTTTCAAAAAACACATTACCTCTGCCGACAAGAGCAGTAACAATCGTCATTATATGAACCGGCCTTTTGAATACCAGCATGTCCCTGTCCTCAAGCTCATCACCACCGATAACCGTTTTATCATGCACAACAAGCCCGAAATTATTTGGCTCTATACCTATCTCGGCAAGCGCTTCGAGCATCCTTTTCCTTACGATAACTTCGATTATGCCCGCATCCTCTGCAATCTTATCAAGTCGCTCCCCCATATCCGCAGGAATGTTTGAACACATGAAAATTTCTGTTTTTGGTCTGTCTTTCAGGCATCGTGCAAGTTCAATCCCATTCATTTTGGGAAGCATAAGGCCTGTAACCACGTCGACCATTCCATCCATTTTCCTTATTCCTTCAAGGGCGCATTTTCCGTTTTTAAAAATAGTAATGTCTTTACCCGCTTTGTTTGCAGCGTATTTTGCAACCGCCCGCATGGATTTATATCCGTCGACAAAAACCCTGTGTCTTTCCATTGCTAAGTGTTGTAGAAATTAGATTTTATAAGTATTTGTACCTTTACGTCGTTGCATGTCGTATTTGTTGCTAGTAGTGTAATTTTAAACATATACTTCTATATTATATAGTCATGAGGAGGAGACAATTGAGAATAAGGTCGAGAACTTTTGATCCCGACGGACCGGAGAACAGAACAAAAAGAAGAACATCCAGAAATTCGAGAATAGAGAAGAGAATGAGAGTTCCGCCTATTGTTGAAGCAAATATTAAATTCAACGGACTGGACAGAGATGTCAGGCTCGATGTTGGGAAAAAGGATGCATCATTCCTGATATGCTGGGATTCAGATATAGTAAAACCAGAGTTGATAGTTTCTTCCGAAGGAATAGATGAATTCGTGATGGGAAGAATCGAAAGAGCAAGACGTATTCTTCCTGATGATCCAAAATCGGATAGACTTACAGTAAATATAGGGATAATGAAAGAACATCTTGGATTGACAAAGAACGGAAGCGATGAATGGGAGAAAAAAGAAACAAAGGTTACTCATGTATTGAATCTGCCGACTAAATTCAAAATAGCAAAAACAGAGCATGCAATTCTTAGTATAGGAAAAGACGGTTTGACTGTTACTCCATTAACCGAGCAGGAAGGTTGGGTAAAAATGATTAGTCCCAAGGAATATAATTTCACTTTCGATGTAAAACCCGGCGAGTCTGCGATGGTGAAGTTTGGGTTCAAGTGGTAGTTCTTCTTTTCTTCCATATATTTATAAATTTAACGTGTTTAATTATACTTGTTAAATGGTGATATAAATGGAGAATGTAACTCTAGAAACGATAACCAAACAAGTTGGTAATTCGATTGCAATATTCATTCCGGCAGAGATAAGAGATGAGCTGGGCCTTGGTCCGAATGAAAAGGTAGTGGCCAGCATCCATAAAAAGAAAAAGAAGAACAAAAGGGAGATTCTATCAGTTTTCGGGGCTCTTAAAGGCACAAAAATAACATGGAGCTGCAGGGAGGACAGATTACATGAGTGGAGAGAATAACATAATCTTCGATACGTCTGCCTTAATCGAATTTTTCCTGGGAAGCAAAAGCGGAGAGGAAGTGAAAGATCTATTTATAGACGAGAACACATCAAATTTTATCCCTGCTTTGGTCATGGCAGAATTAACCAGCAAATTAATGAGAGCCGGCAAAAACCCAGAAAAATTCACTAACGTATTGGAACAGAATTCCACCATTCTGGATTTGGACCTATCCACAGCAAAAAAGGCAGGAGAATTGCATTCTATCCTAAAGAAGAAAAATAATGAAATTTCCCTGGCAGATTGCGTTATTATGATGCACGGGAAAAATGAGAATGGAATGATAGTCACGAAGGATTCGCATTTCAAACACTACGAAAAAGCTAAAATACTGGAATAGTTTTGGAAATTCTAATATTATTTTAGCCAAAGTTCATAATTTTCCTGGAACGGCTTGAAACCTGCCTTCTTGTATGCTCTTTTAGCCGTTTCATTGTGAGTATCAAAATTAACAAGAACTCGTTTTATCTTTCTCTTCTTGAACCAATCCAGAATTTCTTTGATGAATTTACTGGCAATTCCTTTTCTTCTATATTTCTTAGCGATATATACTTCCTCTACTTGACCATAGTATTTTAGTTTTAATACTGGGGGTGGTTTTTTGATCTGCCCTATGCCATATCCTATAATCTTTCCTTCGTCTTCCGCAACCCATAACCTGGCATTCCTTGACTTCATCAGTTTTCTAAAGTATTTTGTTGAGATTTTCTTCCATTTGGCTTTATCTTTAATCGGTATGTAATATCTCGAAAATTGAACATGATATGGTAATAAATCCATGGAAAGCTCAATAATATCCGGAAGATCCTTTTTAGTTGCACGTCGTATTTTTATCATAATCTTATCCTCCATTTTTCCTCGTGAGGCTGGAACCCTAGCTCTTTGTATAGCTTTTTGGTTCTTTTATTACTGGTGATGAAATCTACTTCTGCTTTTTTCAGACCTCTTTTCTTGAACCATTTCTTCAATTCAGCAAATAGTTTCTTTCCAACTCCTTTGCCTCGGAACTCTGGTTCGACATAGAAATTCCCGACATGTCCCATCGGCCTTTCACTTTCTGCAAAAACAGGAAAATCCTTTTTCTCATTCCCCAAAAGATGTCCAATTGGCTTTCCCTTCTCAATTGCAATAAAAGCCACTGCATCTTTCCTTGTAATATACTTTTTGAAAAATCTCCTCTGCTTTGAATGAAGATTCTTAGAAAGTCTTGGAAAATCTGAAAATCTTTTCTCATGCTCCAAAATCAGCTTGCAGGAGAAATCTACAATTATATCTAGATCCTTTTTTGTTGCTTTTCTGATTTTCATGCAAACCCTTCGTCGTATATATTAATAATAGTATGAGGCGTAAATAACTAATATGGGCGAAGAAATTGTAGAGAAAGGATATGACGAAGTTGCAGAGAGATACCTTGAGAGTAAGGATGAAACCACTCTTATATTTGCCAAAGAGCTGGAGAAGCACCTAAAGCCCGGAGCTAAGATATTAGATGCTGGTTGCGGTCCTGGAATTCCAATCGCAAAATACCTTTCTGAGAAATTTGAAGTTTATGGGATTGATATTTCAGAAAAACAGATTGAACTTGCAAAAAAGCTGGTTCCCAAGGCAAAGTTCAAGAAAGCTGACTTAGTTGCTCCTGGATTTGAAAATGAAACATTTGATGGAATTATTTGCCTTTATGCCCTGATTCATGTGGATAGAAAGAAACATTTGGAAATTCTAAAAGAGTTTTATAATTTGCTGAAAAGTCCTGGATATCTTATGATTTGCATGGGTTTGGAAGATTTTGAAGGTGAAGAAGAATATTTGGGAACGAAAATGTTCTGGAGCCAGTACGATCAAAAAACAAATATTGAACTTTTGAAAAAAGTAGGATTTGAAATAATTTGGAAAAAAGACTGGGCAAATCCCAAAGATTCCAATGACCGGCACCTGTTTTTGCTTTGCAGGAAATAATTTACCTCGATAAAATTCCTATTCTTCAATCTTTTGCCCAGTTTCAAATCGGAAGCCGTATTCCGCGCGGAAAAAACGTAAAAAGAAATGACAGCAAATACCACCATATTATATAGTAATATAATGGAGTTACTGAAACAGTAAACCAAAACCCTGTTTTCCGGCTACTCCCAAACTCCTGGTTTACTGATATGATAATAAAATATACGCTTTCATGCTGTTTTCCAATCTTTTCCCCTGCTTTGCCTGCACAAGCGGGATGGCACGTTCAACTTTTTCCAAATCATATTGTAATGGTAAACCACAGCGCCAAAAAGCACATGCGGTTCCAAATTAATGGTTTACTATAATGATATATTACTGGAAAACTGGAAATGAAATGAAAGGTTGGTTTACTGTATTGGTATTTGTTGATTTTGTGTTCCAAAAGAGTTTTGGAATTTCTAAGATTTTTTCCACTTTAGCTTATTGATTACAAACCAGATGATTAAACCGCATATTGTGATGATGACAGCATCGGAAACTTGCCAAATTAAAATTTCCAATAAATCAGATATACTAATTGGAAGCTCATGCTCGATAGCCCAGATAAACACCATTAGGTATTGCATGATGAAAGCAAATACAAATGAAATCACTATTGTTTCTTTAATGTCTGATTTATTTCTCCAGAAGTAGAATATCAATGCAACTGCAGGTATTACAAACAAGTTCATCAGCTGGTATATTTTTGAAATTAATTCATTGACTAGTAAGGGAGATACAAGTAAGAGAGGGTCGAAAAAATGAGACTCTATAAGCATCTCCATTATAATTGTATATAGAAGATACAAAATGATACCAATAACAAACATCAATCCGAAATCCTTCCAGTTGATTTTCATAATCTCATTTCACCTTAATTCCTATTTATTTTTATCTTTTCCAAAAGAGTTTAGGAAATTCTCATAATCTTCTGTCAAATCTCCTTTTATTTCCTGGAATTCCTTTTCTCCTTTCAGTTCTTTCAGGATAAACCATAAACCAAGGCCGAGAATAAGAACTGACAGGCCATTGGCTATCATCTCTGCGACAAAAGCGGCCCAGTTGATTCCTGTACCGAATGAACCTCCCTTAGGTGCAAGGGTTATTATAATATACGACAAAACGGAAAAAACGGAAAGTATTATCGGAACGAGCGAAAATCCGAAAACAAACGAAATGAATCCTGCTTTTTTCAGATGAGTTTTATTTCTCCAAAAGTAAAATCCGAGCGGGATGCAATACAACAAAATAAACAATAAATGAGGAAGAATAGAAAATCCCATAATGTCAAAAGAAATTGTCGCAGCTATTCCTGCAATAAAGAAATTAAATAGTATAAACAGTAAGAAGCCGATAACGTACATTATGGCAAAATCCTTCCACGCCAATCCCATGAAACAATTTTACTGCAAATGTTATAATATACTATCTATTCAAAAAGAGTGTTAGAATTTCTAAAAGAGTTTTTACTCAAAGGGATTTTTAACAGTTAACCATTTGACTTTCTTGAAGTCCTTTGTATTCTCCGTAAGTATGTATGAAACATTATTCTCTTGCATGGTAGCTATCAGAAGAGCATCGAAAAAGTGTATTTTATATTGTTTTGAAATATTAACTGCATCAACAACAGTATTCGAATCATAATCAATCATGGTTCCAAGTGTTTTGAATTTGAATAGATATTTCATTACATCCTCATGTTTCTGTGGTGGATCAACTTTTTCCAATAAAACACGGCTTAGTTCAGCAAGATTTTGAGAACTTATTACCATATCACCTGCCTCAATTAGATTTTGTATCATCGAGACTGAGATTTTATGCTTTTTGTCCTGGCTATCGACAGAATATATGAGTATATTAGTATCTACAAGTGTGCTAGTCATATATCTCATTCCTGCTTTTATACATCTTATATTTGAATTTCAGACCTTTCCTGAGCATTTCTATGAATTCATCCGTTTCTTTCTCTCGGTCACGGCCCTTTAATTTATGAAGGGCTTCCTGCACAATTTCGCTAAGTGAGCCCTTTTTTCCACTATACTTTTCCTGTGCCAGTTTTCTTAGTAATTCTTCATCTTCATCATCAAGAGAAATCATTACATTTCCCATTTGATCACCCTTTAATAAATAGATATGTAGATATATATTTATATATCTATCTCTTTTTGTTTATTTTTGTATAAAATAGAATCAGCTTTGTTACCTAAATTTGAATCACTACTGGAAAATTTTAATTTATCGTAGATATCGAATATACTCTTGTATTTCTTATTTTTGTTGTCCGCCATCTTCGTCAAAATATTCACCTAATGATAGATTACAACTCAGGAATTTATTTCTTCCGTTTTTTGCCTTTGAGAACCGGCATCGGCTTTGCAACCCAGCTCTTTTTCTTCAGGCAATTGATGATAATCGGGATTGCGACAACAATGACAATTCCGGAAACAAGGAAGAGTTCATAAAAAGTAGTATCCGCCTTTTCCTGGCCGGGTGGAATGAAACCCACTACTATTATTACGATTGAAGTGATAAGCCCTATTCCTGCAACAAGCCACAACCCTGCAGTGCCGAACGGAATCCTGAAGCTTGGTTTTACATCCGGCTGGGAATAATGCAGTTTTATTGCCGAAGCGAACATGAGCACATACATTATCATATACAACTGCGCGGTAAGGGCCATCAGAATCCAGAATGATGCGCTTACGTCGGGAACGAATACGAATACAAGACCGAAAATGGTAACGATTATACCTTGCAATATAAGAATTATTGTAGGTGTCCCATGCTCATTCGTCTTCTGCATGAATGGAGGAAGGCAACCGTGCTTTGCAGCATTAAGAATACCTTTGCTTGGTCCTGCAATCCATGTATTAACCTGCGCAAGAACCCCGCCGATAATGAACAGCATTACTATCGGGAGAAGCCAGGGAACATTGTAAGAATCAAATAATGCGGAAAATGCCTCCATAACTCCGGAAACAAGGCTTATCTTGTCCTGGGGAATAACTATAGCTATTGCCAAAGAGCCGAGGACGAAACAAATCAAGGCAATGAATGCTGCAGTGAATATCGCCTTAGGATAATTGACGGTAGGATTTTTCACTTCCCTTATGTGTGATGCAGTCATCTCAATTCCTGCAAACAGCACTATTCCACCGAGAGCAAGTGCGATGTTATTAAGGTCTGTTATATCCGGAACAAGCGCATCAAGTGAAAGGCTTGTTTCAGACTGGTTTCCCTGGAAAATAAACAATAATGAAAGGGTAATAAGTAGCGCTCCTGGAAGAAGGGTTCCGAACAATGCTCCCATAGAACTTATTCTGCTTGATAACTTCATTCCAAGGAAATTGAGAATTGTTGAACCCCAGAAAATCACTAATATCGAACCCAAAATGAAAAACTGGTTGTTTGCAAGTGCAGGGTCGACCACAAATGCAACCGTGGCAGCTGCAAAGGAAAGTATCGTCATATAAAGAGCAAGACTTTGAATCCACTGAAGCCAGATTGCGAGGAATCCGAACTTCTGTCCGAATGCCTGTGAAACCCAGACATACACACCGCCCATCGACCAGCCGGTTGCAAGGGATGCTGCAACAAGGGCAGTTGGAATGAAAAACAATATTGCTCCTACGGCATAGAAAAATATTGAGGAAAAGCCGTATTCGGCATTGGAAGTAAGACCGCTGAGGCTGAACATGGCTGCAACTGTCATAAGAGCAAGAGTCATATATCCTATTGAACGTGCAGGCGTTTTCATGTAATCAATTCAACACACGTGGCGTTTTCCTTTTTTCGGCTTCGGCTTCTTTTCTTTTTTACTGAGGAAATCGCATGCCTCTATTATATCATTGAATACAGCATCCGCCATTTCCCTGCTGAAGTTTTCCCTTGCAACTATACGGAATACTTCAACCTTCTGTGCATTCGGCGGAAGAGTGTATGCAGGAGTTATCCATCCTTTTTCCCTGAGTTTTGCAGCAAGCTGGAATACGTTGTAATTGGGTTTTCCCTTGAGTTTTACCGCAAGAACAGGAAGGCAGTGATGCGCGCTTACAACCTCGAATTTCTTTGAATTGATGAGCTTTTTCATAAGATAAGTGCCGTTGTCCATGGTATTCTTCATGATTTTTGCATAGCCTTTCTTTCCAAGTCTAAGAAAGTTGTAATACTGTGCAACGACCATGCTCGTTCCCTTGGAGAAGTTCAAGGTGTATGTGGGCATTACTCCTCCGAGATAATTGACCTTGAATACAAGGTCGTCCGGAAGAACTGATTTGTCTTTCAGCACAAGCCAGCCAAGACCGGGATAAACAAGTCCATATTTGTGGCCCGAAGTATTGATTGATTTTACCTGCTCAAGGCGGAAGTCCCATTTGATTTTGGGTGCGGTGAAAGGAACTACGAATGCACCGCTCGCACCGTCGATATGTATCGGAATGTCCCATCCTTTCGTTCTTTTTATCTTAAGCAATAACTTGTTGATGTCTTCTATCGGGTCCATCTGACCAGTGAAAGTTGTTCCAAGAACACCTACAACGCAGATGGTGTTTTCGTCTATTTTTTTCTCAACATCCTTTGCAGTGATTACGTATTTTCCCTCCTGCATTGGAATCAGTCGCATTTCAACGTCGAAATACCTTGCGAATTTCTCCCATACTGTATGCACATCTGTTCCCATAACGATATTAGGCTTGTCATAGGGCTTTCCTTTTTTCTTCATCCTGTTTTTCCATGTCCATTTGTGCGCAAGTGCTCCGAGCATTACACCTTCGGAAGAACCTACTGTGCTTACACCGATAGGTTCCATGTTCTTCGGCGCATTGAACAGCTCTGCGAGCATTTTCACGCATCTCTGCTCTATTTCCGCGGTTTTCGGATATTCGTCATGGTCTATGAAATTCTTGTCACGGGTCTCTGAAATAAGCTTGTCCGCATGGGGCTCCATCCAGGTCGTTACGAATGTCGCCAGGTTCAATGAAGGATTGCCGTCAAGCTGCAGTTCGTCTTTTATCAATTGATATGCAGCATCCGAAGGCATTCCATCCAGGGGTATTTTATCTTTCGGGACGGGTTTGTCAAAATACCTCAATCCATAAGTGCTTCCTTCCCATTTTTCCGATGATTTTTTCTTTTTTACCATAGCTTATCTCCTCTTCTTTGCGGACTTGTTTGGCTTTTTCTTCTTCACTATTTTCTTTGCCGTAGCAGGTGCTGCAGTTGCTCCTGCCTTTTTCCAGCTCGGCTTGCGTATATGATGTATAACAAGCGGAACACCGGCCATTATTATTATTCCCACGACCAGGAAACCATCGTAGAAAAGCTCATTTCCGCTGGTAACCTGCGAGGGTGGAAGGAACCCTATCACTATTCCGAACAACGAAGCAAGGAGGCCGATACCTGCGATTATCCACATTCCCAGCTTTCCTCCGGGAACGGTATACGGCCTTTTCACATTCGGCTGTGAATACTTCAGCTTGATCGCAGCCAGGAACAGCATGCCGTACATTATCAGGTAGAGCTGCGCCGTAAGTGCAGTGAGTATCCAGTATGAACTGCTTACCGTAGGCATCAGCAGGAATGTAAGCGCAAGAATCGTAACTATTCCTCCCTGCACAAGCAGAATATTAACCTGCACCCCGCTCTTGTTCACTTTCTGGAAGAACGGCGGAAGCGAACCCTGCTGTGCAACTGCAAGAATACCTTTGCTTGGTCCTGCAATCCACGTAACGACTCCTCCTAGTGCTCCCAGCACCATAAGCAATGCAAGAAGCGGTATTGCCCATTCAATGCCGTAATCCTTGAAGAAGTCGGTAAATGCCTGCATAACACCGGCTACAAGGCTTATGTCCGTCTGGGGAACTACTATTGCAATTGCGAGAGAACCAAGTATGAAAATTCCGAGAATTATCGCTGTAGAAAGAAGTATTGCCTTCGGATAATCCTTCTGCGGGTCTTTTACCTCCTGCGCATGGACAGCTGACATTTCCATACCTGCGACAGCAAGAAGCATGCCTGCAACAAGAACTATATTGCTTAAGCTGCTCATATCAGGAATTAGATTATCCCATGTGAATTCTATCTGGGTTTGTCCACCCCCAAGCACCCATAGGAGACCTAAAATGATTATTATCGCTCCGGGAATTATCGTTCCTGCCATAACACAGAAACTGCTTACCCATCCGGAAGTTTTCATTCCCCTGAAATTGATAAGCGTAGATGCCCAATAAACCACCAGTATTACTCCAACCATGTAAAGCGGATTCTGCGCCAGGTCAGGCGTTATTATGAACGCCAGGGTAGCGGCACAAAAAGACAGAACAGTAGGATACCAGATAACATTCTGTATCCACTGGAGCCAGATAGCAAGAAAACCGAACCGCTCTCCGAACGCTTCCTTAATCCATACATAAACTCCTCCTCTTCGGGGCCAGCCTGTTGCCAGCTCTGCAGATACAAGAGCAGTCGGTATGAGGAAAAACACTCCGATAAGAACCAGGAAAAAGACGGATGAAAGCCCGAGTTCCGCCATCGTAGGCAGGGACCTGAGGCTTGCAATAGCTGCAACGTTAATCATTGCCAGAGCAAAAACTCCGAGAACCCGCTTTGTATTTTTATTGATTGCCATAAGAGAAAAAAACGCTTAATGTTTTTAAAGCTTTTCAGAAGAGAATTTGTTAAAATTAGTGTAAAATTGAAATAAAACAAAAAAATTATTGATATAACCTTTTTTCCTAAAATTAGATTAATCTATTTTTAGTATCTGGGTCTTCTCGGTCTGTAACAGTTCCTGCAATAGACCGGTCTTCCTTCAGTAGGCTGGAACGGTACCTGGCAGGGCTGTCCGCACTTTGCACAAACTGCATCGTACATTTTCCTGTCAGACCTATCATGGCCTTCATCTTCATCCATTTCTATATTCACCTATTTATTTCCTGCATAACTAAATTTGCAGGTTCACTAATGTTAATTGGGCTGGACCGCTATTTAAAGCTATGTTTTCAAAGCCCAGCCTCTTTTCTGAGGGTTTCTGCCATGTCTGTTTTCTCCCATGTGAAGTCAGGATCTTCTCTTCCGTAATGCCCGTATGCAGCGGTTTTCTGGTATATCGGCCTAAGAAGATCAAGCCTTTTGATGATGTCCGCTGGCTTGAATGAGAAATGCTTGATTATGAGCTCCTGGATTTTTTCAACAGGCACTTTTGCGGTTCCTCTTGTATCAACGAATACTGAAAGGGGCTTTGCAACTCCTATTACGTATGAAACCTGTATTTCGCACTGCTCCGCGAGTCCTGCTGCAACAATATTCTTTGCAACATACCTTGCCATGTAAGCTCCTGACCTGTCTACTTTCGAGGGGTCTTTTCCGGAGAAGCATCCTCCTCCGTGATGGCCTCTTCCACCATAAGTGTCCAATATGATTTTTCTTCCAGTCAATCCGGAATCGGCTGCAGGACCTCCAAGAACGAATTTTCCCGTTCCGTTTACATGAACTATGGTATTTTCGTCGAACCAGTCTCCGCATACCGGCTTGATTACGTGTTCCAGCAGGTCTTTTTTCACCTGCTCTTCGCCTGCTTCCTCATCATGCTGGGCTGCAAGAACAACAGTATGCACTCTCTTGGGCTTGTGGTCGATATATTCCACCGTGACCTGTGTTTTTCCATCGGGCCTTAGATATTTCAGGGTCCCGTTTTTCCTTACTTCCGCAAGCTTCATTGCCATCTTATGTGCAAGCATGATGGGTATCGGCATAAGTTCGGGAGTCTCTTTTGTTGCAAAACCGAACATTATTCCCTGGTCTCCTGCGCCCTGTTCATGGTCTGACTCTTCGTCAACGCCCTGCGCTATTTCAGATGATTGTTCATGGATTGAAACAACTGTTCCGCATGAATTTGAATCGAACCTGTATTCTGGCTTGGTATATCCTATTTCACCTATGACTCTTCTTGCAGTCTCGGCAACATTCACGTATCCTCTTGTTGACACTTCTCCCATTACCATGACAAGACCGGTAGTGACTGCAGTTTCAACCGCAACCCTTGAGTTGGGGTCCTGCTTTAGCATTTCGTCCAGAATGGCATCGCTTATCTGGTCGCATATTTTGTCCGGATGCCCTTCCGTAACGGACTCCGATGTAAACAGATAGTTCTTTGTAGACATTTTTTCACCTCAAAAATTTGTGTTAATTTATTTCGGGGCATTTTATTAAAAGCTTTTACCTGAAAATAATTCCAGGTGATAATTATGGGCGAAGGAACAAGAGAAGAAAGAATAGAAGAAGAGCGCGACCTTGAAGAAAAAGAACAGGATGAAAGAGACGAAATGGATTCGCAGCCAGGACTCGATTTAAAAGAGGGACAGGACGAACCGGGCGCTGATGTTGAAAAATACACTAATTTAATACGCGACTACAGGCATGCGATTGAAAAGCTCGACCATCTTATAAACACTCTGAAAAGTTCCATCTCAGATGAAGACAAAGCCGAAGTTGAAGACCAGATAATAGATGCGAGAAACGAAGCAGTTGCAGCAAAAAAAAGGCTTGAGGATTACAGGATAGCATTCGGAGATTCCGCCCCGTCATCAGAAGGCGAAACTATTGATACTCTTAACAGGCAGTTTGAAATCGCAATGGCTGATACTGAGGAAATCGCAAAAAAGAAAGAAGAATAAATTATTCAGAGTATTCTGGCGGGCAGTCCGGACAATCGGTGCATTCATCGCATGGAAGCCATTCCGTCTGCACAACACAGCATCCGTCCGATTCAAGATAATGAACCCTGGTGCACTGCCTCTGGCATTCTATCGGATCCGAGTAAACCGCTGCAGCCGCTTTGCAGTCGCTTTCGCTTTCATATCCTTGTCCGACTATTGCTATGATTACTCCCGGCCTCATGTACTGGTCGGTTATCGCAATTCCGAATTCGTCGCATGTATATGGAATGCACTGGCAGTCTGCACAGTGAACATATTCCCCGCAATCCTCATCGGTTTCGCATTCTTCTGTTCCTGTAACAACACCATCCCCGCATGTTGATGGTTCAACACATTCACCGTCACTGCATACGTGCTCGGGCCTGCATTCCATGTTATCAGTGCAAGTAGATCCTTCCACCCTGCATTCTCCTCCGAGACTGCAGTAATCATCATGAGCACAGTCGTCATCGTTAGTGCAGGGTTCGCCCGGAAGCCTGCAGTGGCCTGACCTGCTGCATTCTTCTCCGGCAGCGCAGTCAGTGCTGTCATCGCAGTCCCCTGCCAAATGAACACATTCGCAGCAACCAGTAGTATGGGCAGTGCATTCGCTGCATGCCATGTGTCCGTCGCATTCTATTCCTTCGCAGTCAGATGGTCCATCGCAGGGAATTTCACCGGCAGGAACACAATCCCCTCCATGGCATCCATATCCTGAATGGCAGTCTCCGTGTCCGGTGCATTCCGGCTCATCTTCGGGGGCAGTGCATACCCCGCCTGTGCACACGTCTCCCTCGTCGCAGTCGGTATCAGTCGTACATGTGGTTGGAGTTTTAAGACTGCACGTACATGAAGAGGGACTGCATTCGTAAGCTTCACCATACATCAACGAACAATCATCCGTGCATGTCATAGTACTCTCATACTTGTTAAGATCGGTCTTGTCAACACTTAGAGTATTTCCTGAACAGCTGATCGAATCCTGGGGCCCTACGCATTCGCAGTTAATGCATACCTCCGGATAAGGACAGGTATCCGGTTTGGGATTTGAAGAACTTCCAGTATCGCATTCCTCTCTTCCGCCTCCCGGAACTTCAGGAGTAGATATATATCCGTCTCCGCACCTGGGGGTTATTACCGCAGTTGCAGGAAGACAGTTGCATGAATGCGCATCGCAGACATAACCCTCTGCACAATCATCTGAACAGACCTCTGTTGAAGGATTGAAATTGTTGCTTCCTGCAGAATTTATCGCAGCAGTATTTGAATTGCAGCTTATTGTTTCTTCTGTTTCATTTTCAGCAGGAGGTGTTTCCGGAGGTTCAGGTTCTTCCGGAGGAGGCTGCTCAGGAGGCGGTTTAGGCGGAGGCCTTCCTCCTCTGTAGCATTTGCAGTCTATCCAGCAGAAGTCATTCGGATTAAGGCAGGGTATTCCCGCCTCGCATTCCTCTCCAGGGTCAAGAATTCCGTCACCGCAGTAGGGATAATAAATATCATAGCATTTGCAGTCAAGCCAGCAGAGGTCGTTCGGGTCTGCGCAGGGTATCCCGACTTCGCATTCCTCTCCGGCATGAAGTATTCCGTCACCGCAGTAGGGTTCCGGGGGAGGCTCATGATATAATTTCATCTCCTGTAATGGAGTTACTGCAGGGTTCCTGTCATATCCTGAAAGCGTATTGGTTACTATCTGTTTTGTGGTCCATAACCCGTTTTCATAATATGCGGATTGTATTTCTCCAAGCCCGTCGCCTTTGTTCCACCATACCGTGAGCCCCACTTTTCTGTCAAGAATGAAAGTAAGCGCACTCCTGTAATCCGGACTTGCGGATGCGTGGATTACCTTTTCGATTGAAGGAGCATTTACATTCGGCTGATGATAAAGATTGTTAAGTTTCGTGAATGTACCGTGCGCGATATCCATCGAATTATACGCTGTATCCGGCATTTCGCCCTTTGCATAGTAATTGAATGTATATGTAACGAAATCATATTTGTAGGAATATGATTCAAGGGTTCCGTTTATCAAAGGCCATACATACGTAACGAATCCTGAATTCCTGTCTGCGGAAATTCCCGTTCTTTCGTCTGTAGGCTGGCTGTTGTCAAGAACTGCATCGTAATCTATCCACCACGGCCCTTCCCAGCCGTTCCAGTAGAACATTTCATATGAATACTGCGCTCCATCCTCCTCACCGGTGAAAACAAGGAAATATGTATCCCAGTATTCGCTGTAAGTGAGTTCAGGGAGCGAAACTTTTTCTATTCCGGTAGTGTTTATTTTCTGCGGTGTCGTCCATTTTCCGGTTGACGCAGAAAACACGGAATAGTAGAGTTCTTTTCCGTCCTTTACCCATACTGCAAGCGCATTTCCGTAATAATCAACCGCAACCGTCGGGTCCGTGTCCATTCCTGAACTGCTTATGGATGCAGGCGTTGTCCATGCATAATTGCTCCATTTTGAGAAGTAGATTATCTGCTTGGAACTGGATTCCTTCGACCATACCGCAATCGCACTGCTGTCATTTGATGAAACATCGGGGTCATGGTCGTTGCCCTCATCAACAGATATAGGAGCAGCTTCACCTGTTGAAGCATGCCATCTTTTTGCAGAATGATCCCATAAGGAATAATAAACATCCCAGGTGTTTCCCTGGTGCTGCCATACTGCAATGGCATCAACGGGCGCTCTTCCTGTTTCAACACAGCCGGCTAAAAATACAAATGCCGAAATTCCCAGAATCAGAAGTAAAAAATACCTGAACGACATGCAGAGAATACTTCGGATATATTTATAAAAGTTTTATAAACTCCAGGTTACAAATAAACAGTTTTTTATATATTTGCACACTAAATATGCTTGATGGAAAAAAGATTGGCATCAGATATCGATAAGCTGAAAATGGAGCTTGCGGATCCAAGGCACAGAACTCCTGATGCGCATCTTAGAAGAAGAGAGAAGGTAAGAAGCATAATAACCGAGTTGAAAAGTTTCAGGCCTTCGCAGGAAAAAATATTCGCTCTTGGGGAAGCAAGAAAGCTTGAATGGGAGAATCCCCTGCTTGCATATGAGGAAAAAGCAAAAACAAGAAGAATAGTCCATGTTCCCGCGACAATGCTCAAAAAAAGCGAAATTCCCGGTGAAACAAAATTTTATTTCCCTGCGCATTTCAGGGAATTCGAGGGAGACGGACTGAAGGTATCCTGTTCGCTGATTGAAACGGGACTCACGAGCGACCTGCATTACCATAAAAACTTCGAGGAGAATATCAATGTTGCAAAAGGATCAATTTTCCTGACAACATTCGGACCTACTCTTACTAACGGCACTATGCTGAAGGCAGGAACTTTTACGATTATTCCGAAAAAAGTCTCGCATAATTTCAAGACTGAGACTGATTCGATAGTATTTACTGAAAAAATAGGAGCAGAATCGGTCGAAAAGATGCCGGGCATAAGCGAAGTCGAACCGCCCAGGGAAAGACTTGATACTAAAGGATTCGAGAAAGTGGATGAAGGGGAAATTGAAGCATATTCAAGACTATCGGTGCTGGATTATCCTCACAGGCTTGGATTTTTGGTTTCAAATTCTGAAAAAGCTTTTGAATATACGATGTCTGCCAGGACATTCTACTTCTGCGTCGAAGGATCAATGCTGGTTTCCGTAAAGCAGGGAGAAACCTGGAAAGAAAAACCTGCAGAAGCGGGCTCGGTAACGATATTCAATGAAGGAGTCAGCGTAAACCTTACTTTCAGCAAAGGCGCAACTGCTCTGTACATTGCAGAGGTAAATATATAGATTTTTAAGCATAATATTACATATTATTTCACATGGTATTGAAACCTTCCAGAAAACTCGACAACGTAGCATTGCTCAGGAATGCAAAGCTGATGGCGAGGGCAGGCGTTGAGAAAAAACTGCTTGAAGAATTCGAGAAAAAAAGGATAGAGCGGGTATTCAAAGGCAGAAAGGATTTTGTCGACAGGCCCGGAATGAAAAGAACAGCAGCCATCCTCAACAGAACCTTTGGAAAAGTTGCAGGATTTGCGCTTGAAAAAGGCCTTGGAAAACGTTCTGAAAAGATATTCAGGCAGATAGAGCCTTATGTAGAGGATAACAGCAGTGTTCTTGACCTTGGATGCGGAGACGGGAAAGTGGGCTATTTACTGAATCTTGACAAAAAATGCGAAGTACAGCTTATGGATACCGTAAACTGCAATAAAACTCCTCTGCCTTTTGAAATTTATGACGGAAATTCTGTAAGGAAGTCTGGTAATTCATTCGACCATGTAATCCTTATTACTTCACTGCATCATTCCGACGACCCTGTTCTTCTCATGGAGGAGGCGTTGAGGGTTGCTGAAAAAAGCGTGATAGTAATTGAATCGGTTTATTTCGAGAAAGTCCCCATGCACAGAAAGATGAATTCTTTCGTTGACTGGTTTTCAGGCAGGGTATTGAATGACCCGGAAGTGAATGTGCCGTTCAATTTCCTTACTCCTGAGGCATGGGTGGTAGTATTTCAGAACCTCGGGGGAAAGGTCGTGGGTATGGAAAGGCTTGGGTTTGACCAGCCGTTAGTGCCGGAATACCATGTTCTTTATGAGGTAGAGCCGGAATAGCGGTGTTAGAAAGATTTAAAAAGTGTTTTTAATTAATATTTCTTATGAGAAGGAGGGAGATGGGTCGGGCACCCAAAAAAGCAGGAGCCATGGTCACTGCTGCTTTTTACACCTCATTTGCCTTACTAAGTTCTTGTGCTCCGGCCACCTTCTCTTATCAGAATCCTAATGTTCCGAAAGACCTCAGCTCAATCGTTGTGAAGAACAAAACTGCAGAAAGCGATTTCATTGAAGTCCTTAAGAAGAGAAAAGTGAGCAATATAATCTCCGTAAAAAGCGTGCTGAACGGGAAGATGGTAAGTGCTGTTACCGGGGATTACATGAGCAATATTTATCTTTTCAAGGAAGGGGAATATTTTGGGAAGCTGGATATAAAGCACGATAAATATGCGGAGCCTGTTTTTCCAGTTGCGAAAATAGTCCGGTATGACGGAGGATTCGGGGTTTTCCTTGTTGCAAAGGATTTGAAGCTTAATGGAAAGAGGGTCGTGCAGCTCATACTTCTTAATGAGAACGGCGACCAGAAAAACATGAGCATTTCTATTGAAAAGCAGATTAAGAAGCATGGCGAAATCTGGGACCCCTTCGTAGGCGGTGAAAGCCTGGAAACAGGAGTATTCTTCACAGGAAGAACAAAAACCTGGGAAACGTGGGGTTCTGCATACAAAATAACCTATGACGGCGAAGTGCACATGGAGAGAGTTTTTACCGGTGAACTGGCTGCCTGTTCATGCTTTGACAGATGGAAAAAAGGAGAAGACGTATTCCGCATCAAGGTTGAGTAACCGTTTATAAGTTTAGCATGAGTAGGAATACCGATGCTTAAGCAAAATGAAAAGTCCAGGTCAATACAGGTTAAAATTGGGGGAATCCTTTCTGTTATTCCTTTGTCCCCGAATCAATGGACTTTTATCTCTCTTATCGTTGCGCTTGTAGCAGCCTATTTCATCATCAGCGGGGAATTAATCTACGGTCTTGTGTTTTTCGTTCTTGCAGGAGTGCTTGACCTTGTTGACGGTGCGGTTGCCAGGGCACGTGAGCAGACAACCCGGCTTGGTGGATTCCTTGATGGTCTTTCAGACAGGTTCGTCGAAGCTTTGTTCCTTTTTTCAATGATGTTCTATCCCTTGCCTGATGTATTAATAGATTCCAGGATATGGCTTGCATTGTTGATTTTCCTGGGAACGTGCATGCCTTCATTCGTAAGGGCATATGCAGAGCACAACCAGGTGATAAGCCACGAAAAAGCAAAGGCGATGGGAGGAATATTCGAAAGAAGTGAAAGGATAATATTGATTGCAATAGGTATGGTGCTTGGAATATTCTTTTCGATGGAGTATTTCGTTTATGCGGTAATTCTTGCGGTGATTCTTTCCGCGATAACCGTGATACAGAGGATTTATATCGTCATGAAAGAGGGTGGTAAGAATGGCTAAGGTAATCGTATACGGAGCGCCATGGTGCCCGTGGTGCATGAAAACAAAGGAATTTCTGGAAAAGCATAATATCGAATTCGAATGGAGGGACGTGCAGAATCCGGATTTTGCAAAAGAGGCTTTCAGCAAGAGCGGACAGGAAGGAATTCCGGTAACCGACATAGACGGTGAAATAATAATAGGATTCGACGTTGAGAAAATAAAGTCCCTGCTGGGGATAAAGGAATGATGTGCGGGCCTAGAGACTGTTGATTGTTTTCTTTACCGCAATTGCCTTGCCCTCATTTCCCAATTTTATATATAATGCGTATTTTACCTCATAAATGTCTATTATCTGATGCTTGTATTTCGGTTCGTCAAGCTCTTCTTCGCATTTTTCTATTCCCAGCTCGTATTTGTCTTTTGCTTCGGAATATTCGCCTTTTGCATCAAGGGCAACTCCCCACCAGTAATAGGTTGAGGGAATCGAAGTTCCGTTCTTGTGAAGTTTTGAGCACATTGCAATTCCCTTGTCAAGGTATTTTTCAGCTTTTGAAGTTTCGCCCAGATTCATCAGGGCTTCCCCGTAGCCCACGTAAATCCTTATCGAATTTTTTTCTGATTCAAGAAGCGATTCGTATTTCTGTTTTGCTATATTGTAGTCCTTTGCAGCCTTCTCATCCTCGTCTTTGCTTTTGTATACATCTCCCCTCATCTTGTATATTCCCGCGCTTTCATCCCAGGTTCCTACAAGCTCTATCATCGGGTCGAGCATATCCAGCGCCTTGTTTGAAAACAATCCGTTTATGTAAATCGTTGAAAGATACTCCGCTTCCGCCTCAATAAATTCCGGCGCATCCCAGTAGAAATCAAGGTCGTTCAACGCATCGTCGTATTCTGTGTTAAGCATCCTCATAGCAGATATAAGATTCAACCTGGAGATTACATCGCTGAATACCTCCGGATGATTGTAAGGGTCTATGTTGTACATGTTCAGGGTTGAACTGCTGATACTGTCGCAGATTGTGTCCCCGTCATTGTCCGGGCAGGTTGTCGCAATTTTTTTCTTGTTCTCTTCATGCGCTTCCATCAGTTCCTCGTAGTTTCTTACTTTCCCTGAAGTCGATTCGTAGTAAAGATAATCCCCGTGTTCAAATTCCCATGCAAGGAAAGCGTGGCCGACTGAATCGCTTCCAATGGTTACTATCACTCTTATCGGGAGGTCAAGAACATCGGCTATCTGCAGGGTTATTGCAGAGGTCAAATCGCAGTCAAGCTTGTTTTCCATAAGGCCTTTGCTGATAAGGCCGCCAGGCTCGTATTCTATTCCCATATCGTCTATTACACCCGTTATGGTTTCGAAGAATTCCCTTACTTCTTTTTCAGTTTCCGGTTTTTCAAGGCCTTTTTTCTTTAATGCTTTCAGTATATTTGACTCTATTTTTTCAAGTTTTTTCGTGCTTTTTGATTTTATCGTGTAATAATCGGTGGTAGAAAAGCCGTTTTCTTCAAGCACGGATTCATCCGCCTTTTTTATCACCTTAAGCTCAAGCTCAAGCCATTTTTCCATGAAGCCTTTTTCATCGCTTGCAACGACCACGTCAACCGAAGGAAGCTCCTTGTAGATATTTTCTTTCTTGACTTCTTCGGGCTCGTCTTCTGTTTCTTTTTTTGCAAGTTCGTTAAGATATCCTCCAATATCGAAATCATCTTTTGGGGCGGGCTTTGGTTTTTTATCTGATTCCGAATCAGGGCATTCGGCGCAGTAGCAGTCGTATTCTTCCGTTTCCGGATTGTACACTTTCTTGGAGCCCTTGTATAGAACGTTTCCGCACTGCACCATCTTGGGTTCTCCGCATGCGCATTCCTCCCATTTGAAATTCTGGGCTTTTGCCTTCGGAGAAAAGGAAAGCGCTGCCATGAGTCCGCCTGCAAGAAGGAATTTAGAAAAAATATCAGGAGATTTTTTATCCGGCTTTTTATCTGTATTTCTTTCAGAATCGGTTTTTGCAAGTTTTTTCTCCCTGCGCATGTGATATACTATGGAAAGAAATATTTAAAAATAGAAAATAAAAAAGAATAAATCAGGATTCAAGCTCCTTTCTTGATTTCTTGAACATCTGCATTGCGATTATCAGGGCAATTACTCCTATCACTATTCCCCCTAATCCTGCAATGAAGAGATTGTATGCCGCGGCATAGAAATCAATCATTTCCGCAAGTCCTGAAGCGACGTAAATAAGGCCGATTGCAAGGAATACGATCACTATTGCGGTATCAACCATCATTTTCTGGGTTTTCACCGAATATTCCCTGAAGCATGCCTTCATTTCCATCCTGAACTGCTCTATCGATTCCTCGATGCTGCTTGCAACTCCTTCTTTTGTGTAGTAGAACACGTCTTCTCCGATTATCTTAAGTATGTCTCCGAGCATATTATCACTTCGAGATTTTTCCTATTATGAATCCGAGTACGAAAGCGCCTGCAACGTATTCAAGAGGCTTCTCGCGGACGTTTTCCTCGAGCTTTACCTTTTCCTTTCCGATGAATTTCCTTCCCTTTCTTATATCCTCATCGAGCTCATCCATTAGTTCTTCTTTTTCCGCTTCGAGCATCCTTCTCTGTTTTTTTGCGAATCTTTTTCCTTTTTTTATTCCTTCGCCTACCCTTTCTTCCAGTTCTTCAACATCTTCGGATACGCGTGCTTTCGGTTTCTTTTTGGCCATAATATAACCTCCGGTTTCAACCGAATGGCTATCTCAGATTACTTTAAAAAGGTTTTTTATGTGCCTGAAAATCAGAATTTGAGACGCATCTGGGTTCCTTTCGCCACCTTAGGAATCCTTTTCACAGGTTTAGGCATTGGTTTTTTCTTTTCAACGGCTTTTCTAAGGAAATGAGCTATTACTCCCTGTGAATTTTTCTTAAGCTCTGCATAATCCCTTTCACTCTGTTTTTTCCCGAGAAGCTTCTGCCTGTAATCGATATTGTGGAAAACGCTCATCAGCAGGTCATACTGTTTTCTGTCTATCCCCCTGCCGATTACCATATCCGGATTATCGCCTACGGACTGCATGAACCTGTTTCTTGCATCACCGCCGATTGCGTCCAGCATGGGCTCAAGGCTTATGCCATAATTCTTCCCGCTTACAACATCCTTAAGGGTATCCTCGTAAATCCTCCTGAATAATCTCCAGCCCTTGTCCGTAACTGCAAATTCGGGATGGGCCTGTATTCCCATGACTGGATTTCCCCTGAAATGGCTGCTCGCATCCGCAATCTGTATCCCCCCGTTGCTCACTGCAAGCACGTTCATCCCCCCATCTGCAACAGCTACCTTGCAATTGTGATTTACCGGAAGTAGAACAAGGTCTCCGGCTTTTCCGACTCCCTTGATATCTTCGTAAAGCATAACCTGTTTTGGGCCTATTTCGAACTCCTCTATCATTTTGGAATAATTGCCCGTAAGCCTGGCTATCGCATGGAGCCCGAAGCATATTCCAAGGGCAGGCGTTTCCCGTATTACGCTGTCTATCTGGGCAAGCGCGCTGTCAAGATCGTTTGAAGGCATTACGGTTGAAAGTATGCTTCCCGCAATAACCGCAGCATCGTATTTTTTATCAGGTATATTTTGCTTTAATCCTCTTACGTAATCGAAAAGCATTATGTAATTATCCTGCATCGATTCACGCATTGCGGAAGCTATCAATTCCCTGGTAATGACTTCACTGTGCTTTACATCAAGCGGAGTGTAATCAAGTATGACTACGCTGAATGTGCCTGCAGCCTTATTCATGTGATAAATAAGGAAATAATATGTATTTAAAACTGACGGTTTATCTGAATCTTCCCATTATTAACAGGCCGCCGTCATAAAATCGTTTTAATAGAAAAACGAAACTGTTCCTTAATTTATCAACAGGGGAGAAAACATCCGACTTTTCCGCATAGGTTATGGAACCTACAAGCCCGATATTTTTGAAATTACCCGATTTGTAAATGAACTTTTCGGCTGCTTTTTTTGGACCTGGCCAGTTGGTGGTATCGTGACATGCTATAATGCCCCCCTCTACAAGCTTCGGGCACCATAATTCAAAATCCAGTTTAACCATTTCATAATCATGGTCCCCGTCTATGAAGACGAGCTCGACGGGTTCTTTGAATTCCCTTGCGGCTTCTTCTGACGTTTTGACAAGAGGCGTTACGATATCGGAAAGACCCGCGTTCATGATATTGTTTTTGAATTCATTAAATGTCCAGAGTTTACCGAATTTTTCTTTTTGGATTTTGGAGCCGGTATGCGGATCGATTGCATAAACTCTTATGTTTTTCCCGGCCTTTGAACCTTTTGCCAGATGTATTGTTGATTTGCCTTTCCATGAGCCTATCTCTACAATTACGCCCTTTCCAGTGCATTTTCTGGCAAGCTCATAAAGAAGTTTTCCTTCATTTTCACCCAGCCAGCCCTCTATTTCAGCGGTTTTTTTCTCATCCATGACTGAAAAGATGTTACAAACCTTTATATAGGTGTTCTTCTCTTAAAATAGATTAACAAAAAATCACGGAGGTGCATGTAAATGAAAAAGAAAAATGAAATAAGGAATACGCGAATACATCAGCCCGTGATTCGGCTTTGGCGTTGAGCCTGGCAGAACTAATTCTAAGCTGATCAATGGAAAACAAAGGCTTAGCGAAGGCGCTGCAAGCGAAATCCTGAGACTTTATGTTGAGGAAAGGATGAGCATCAGGAATATTGCCGACGTTTTGGGCGTCTCGCACATGACAGTTTACAGAGTATTGAACCGGCAGCCTCTGGCCGTATTAATGGAGGCATAAAAAGGTGATTATGATGGAAAGAAGATTAGAAAAAGGAAAAAATAGTAAGGAGATGGGAAGAGGGCATGAAGGATGCAAAAGGAAGCACTGCACGCTTCAGATGTTATTGCGCGAAAAAGGCAGGACTGAAGGGCTTCTAAAGCCGGATGAAGGAACGAAGCCGGGGCCTAACTTCGATGAAATCCTGAACGACTACGAATACAGGAGGGAAGAGGGCAGGCGCCTGTGCAGGATTGAGCGCATGATAAGCAGCATACAGGAAAAGGGCAGCTGCGACGGAGTAAAGCTTGAGGGTCTTATTCCCAGCTACATAATCGATGAGGAGATAAAAAAGCCAAAACCGGAATCAGAGCATAAAAAGCTCTGATTTTCTTATATTTAGGATCAGGAGCCAAGATAAGCGGATTTTGCTTCGTTTATCACCGGATCGGAAAGAAGACGCGGTATAAGACGTTTCTCCAGCCTGTCCTGGATTTGTGATATGCACTGTCTTGAAACGTTGAACCATTCTGCTATTTCATCCAAAGTGACTTTCTTTTCATCATCGTCCCTGAAGCACCTCTGCTCAAAAACGACCCTTGCTTTTGCACGGCTTGATTCACGCTTGAAAAGTTCATCCGAATCAATAAGCGAATATGCGTGTGAACGCACTATGTCAAATATCGATTCATAATCAGTAGTATCATCTACATTAAGATAAGGAGAAACAACAGCATCTTTTTTTGTTGCTGCATCGTCTTCTGAAAACAAAGGTTCGTCAAGAAAATCGAGTTCGCATGCCTTTTCGATTATTTTTCTAATATCGCGCAGTTTATGCCTGAAGTCTTCAACAGATATTTTCCCTGACTCCAGCTTTTGATAAATCTCCCTTGAATGTTTTTGAAGTTTTGAAGGGTCCTCTCCGTTTTCATACGCATCAAGGCCTTTTTTCAGGGCCTTGTAATATTCCTTTGTTGATGATTTGACAATAGGATTTACTTCTGCATCAAGATTAATTCTTATAGTAGTCCTTATCCACGGATCGCAGAATGTGTTGAACTGGACTCCCATCGAGGGGTCAAAACGCGCATATCCTTCCATTACTCCGATTTCACCGAAATGGAATAATTGCTTAAAATCAAGCCGTGTATCCGGATACGTATTGTAATAAAATCTCGCCCACTGGGATATTCTTTTCCTGAACTGTCTTCGCGCAGCTTCCATGGTTGGGGGAAAACCGAGTTCTGCCGATGCCTCGTCTGCCCTGTCCCTGTACTTATCGAATTTGTATCTCCTGTACCTGCCACTTCTTGATGGCTTCTTCTCGGGCTTTGCTCTTGTGAGTGCAACAGTAGACATGATGCTATTCTATTTGACACACTTTATAAATGTATTCCAAAATAGGAAAAAATGTAAAAAAATAAAAAATCAGCACCCGCCAAGTCCTGAGAGAGCCATGGCTGCAGACAAACCTGCAGAATCCCTGATTCCTTCAGTCAGGGGCTTTCTTTTCGAAATTCCATTACTTTCGAGCTTTATCTTCCTGTTAACCGCTTCTAGATACCTGTCCATCGGCATGCAGTCCTTGTACTGCGAAACCAGGAGATTCAGCCTTTTCAACTGCTCATCGGGATTTTTTCCCTTGAGCCATAAGTCCATCCTTTTGCTTGCACTCATGTTTTTCCTTGCAGTTCTTCTTGCATTCATAGATATCACCAAATTACATCTCTTGCAGGGTCTGTTTCCCTGTTTATTCTGCGCATTCTCTCAATTGCCTGGGTTCTTGCCGGACCTGATGTGCGCCTGTCCTCCAATATTCGCTTGAGTTTCTCCAGCTCGACTCCCAGCTTCCTAATATCCGGTTTGTCTTGCTTTCCGTTATCTCCTCTCATTTTCCTTGTTTTCATATAACATCACCCGCCGGTTCGTAAGAATTTACAACGCGCCATGCAGTCATTGTCGAGACGCCGGCAGAATCAGCAATTTCCCTAAGCCCTAAATTACTATTCCAATACAACTCCAAAATTTGATTCAGTTTTTCTTCATCAACTACTCTGGGTCTTCCTCTGGCCTGGTCGCCGCCTAAAAGAGACACCACCTTTTTTCATTGTTTTTCGACACACAATTCACCTCCATTTACTATATGTGTTATCTCTATATTAGAGAGTAAAAGTTTATAAAGAAGTGTATCAGAACATAAAAGACCACCAACTCTTTTTTAAATCTTTTCACACACATGTTACTTTGATGAACACCAGATATATTGCTAACCAAGAAGTTCGTGCATTAAGGGAATCCATACGTGCAAACAGAACAGGAAACGATAACCGTGAGAGCAGGGTGGGGAAATTCGCATTTGCAGCCGTTCTTGTTGCAGGCATAGCAACAGCAATTCCGCTTACTATTTGTTCGGGAAGAACTCCCACATCGATAGAAGTCAACGGCTCAAGTGCGATGATGCAGAAGGGATTCTGCGCGGTAAGGTGCAGCAAAAGCGGAAACGGCGCATTCTACTCTAATGATATCGTGTATGTTGAAGACTGGTCGACCGGAACCAAATACTGGAAAAAATTCTATGATAAAAGAGAGAATCTGCTTGTCGAAGGAAAGGGAGATGTCGACAACAGGTGGTTTTTCAATCCTGACCATAAGGGAAATGCACAGCTTGCACATGCAATGAGATTCGGGAATGAATGGCAGACGATGGGC
>Ga0180434_10002018_pt1 | contig 27964 bp, 21 predicted proteins | sample SS_ome_7_FD_132453 | JGI IMG/M metagenome (GOLD analysis project Ga0180434, IMG submission 132453) | Hypersaline lake sediment archaeal communities from the Salton Sea, California, USA - SS_1_D_2 metaG | ecosystem: Environmental > Aquatic > Non-marine Saline and Alkaline > Hypersaline >... | reverse complement strand
CTCCACGCAAAATGCTCGCTCCTCCAGTGGAGAAAGAAACTCCTGTTCAAGATCAACTAACTGATACAAGTGAAAAATCTACTCCAGTTCAACCACCGATAAGAGTGGTTAAAGAGATTCGTGCAGAAGACTTTGTTGAAGGTGAAACACAATGCATCAAACTTTCTGATCAGGTTTCAACAACATGGGCTAACTCAAGCTTAGGGCAAAATGCGAACATAGGTGCAGGTAAACCTTCTTTTCCTGTAGGTAAAGATCGAATTAAAGATGTGGAAGAAAATAGAGAAAGTAAAGGAACAGTAGATCTGACTACGCAGCACCAGGATCCAGTGCAGTCAGAAAATATTGAGCAAACAGAAACCGGTTATGATTGGTTTTGGCTCCTTGGACCGGTTGCGTTAGTGCTGGGGTTAGGAGCTCTTTATCTGCGTCCTAGAAGAAAAGAGGAACTTACACATGTAGATCTACTAGTTTCATTAGCAGGTGGAAAGGGAAATAAGATTTCTCCAGGATCATCTGTACCAGCTCATGTAAAAGATCAGGATAAGGTACGTGTAGGGCCACCCAGCCCTCAAAAAAATAAAGCAGCGGCAGCAAGGTTATCTACAAGTGAAGGGACAGGCCGAGATACTGCTCACTGTTCGATTCTTCGTCGCCAATTATTTGGAAATCATGACGGTAAAGAAGGGAAGCAGGCTATTGTAGAAGATAGTAAAGGAAGTGGAAGCAGTGTCACTTTCACCTTAGACGTTGGCCAGGACATAAACTTTCAAGAGACTTTAAGTGGGCTTAGTCCTATTAATCATACAAATGCAACAAAAAGAACTGACCAGATGAAACCTTTAGAGCCTTATGTAGGCTTTCATCCTCCAGAAACAGTTCCTTTTCTTACTTATGCTGCAAAGCAGGCGACGGTGCACTCGATTGAGGCTAAACGATTCGTTCATATGGCACTCCGTCGACTTGACTTAAGTCGAGCCAGTTACTATCAGTTATTAAATAGTCTTACATCGACCACACACCAGGTGCATCATTTGGAAATCAATGCTGCCAAGGTAACAGGTGTAGAGGAATCTCGAGAAACACATCAAGCCGAAGCATGTGATTTGGATCAAGTTGCTAAAGGCGATGTGAATACTTCTGTGCGCATATTAACTCTTTCTGGATTTCAAACCATTTCGAAAGAACAATTTACAAGGATTTGCTTACGATTCCCTAATGCCGTTTACTTTGATTTACGAGGTTCAGGTATTGGTGCAGGTCTCATTGACACCTATCGTGGTCATAGTATTTTGCTTACAGATAAAATGGAAAACGCTACATTCCAATACCAGAAGTTTGTACTAAAAGTCGAAGCCTGTAAAAAAGATTATGAATCAGGAAATTTTAGAGCATTTGATTCGATTTTTAGTGAACGAGGCGATGACATGAGATATGATCACCCTCTTGGTCCCTATAGATTTTTTGCCGAAGATATTTCGTTTCTAAGTGAATTAGACATTGATGATGCCTTTATTCGTGAAAAAGTTGCCCGATATCTATTCTCAAATTTCCCTTGTGCGAGATCTTTAGATTTATCTGGATGTAAGTATCTCACATCAAATGTCTTTGAGTCTCTTAAAGATATCCGTGTTGAATCTCTAATTCTTCAACGTTGTGAGAAACTTTTTGGTCGCTATCGCTCTTCAGGTGGCCATGGTCTTCAACGTCCATTCGTTATTGATCGAACAGCAGTCTCTAACATAGCATTCAAGTTAGATGAGATGAAGAAGTTTCTAGTGCATATCGACTTGCGAGGATCTGCTGCATTGAGACCACTAATGAAGGAGCAAGATGAGTCTCCACCGATGAAGGAGCAAGATGAGTCTCCACCGAGTGATGTTAGTGAGAGTCGGCCGGTAGATATTTCTGAAGAAGTTATGAAGGCAGCAAAAGAACTTAATGAAAGAAGGTGGTATCAAAAAGTATCAGAGGCTTTAAAAAGTTTTTATCCCCAAGAATCGGACAGCTCTAAAGCTTGGGAAAGTAGATTACAAGAAACTGAGACAAGTTTTTGGTACTCTCAAATCCTGAAGACGTTGAGCCTAGCAACAACTGAAAGACGAAATGTTGCACTTAGAAATGCAATTGTTAATTTAGAAGGGAGTGAACAACCCCTTGAGTTTTCAAGGTAGAGAACTTCAGGTTGACTTCTCTGGAGAGATTTGTTAGCTTTTTGCGTCTATGTATGAATAAAAATAGTTAATATTGTGGAAGGAATACAAGTCAAAGAAGCGATTCCGATCAAAGCTAAAAAAAAGACCTATCACTTTCGCGCTGCTTTTGAAGATTTGTGGTCAGGAATTAAAAACTGGCGCGTGTGGCTTTTGCTTGGTTGGTTAGATTTGCGTTTGCGTTATCGACGCTCGTATCTAGGGCCTTTTTGGATCACCATCAGTATGGCTGTGATGATTTACAGTATGGGATTCATCTATGGGAAAATTTTTCATGTGAATTTAGCTGAGTATTTTCTCTACATCTCAGGCGGAATGCTTGCTTGGTTTCTTCTGTCCACAACTTTAGTTGAAGTCATGGTGAGTCTTTCTGATTCGCATTCATTTATTCTTCAAGTGAAAATCCCTTTTTCAGTTTACATCTTGAGGATTATTACCCGTAACTTCATTGTGCTTGGGCATAATGTGCTGGCTGTCTTGCCGCTGCTCATCTACTTTAAATGCATGCCCAACTTGTTGATGGTCTTTTTTGCCCTTTTTGTTATTGCAGTCTCCATGTTCTCAATCGGGATGATTTTTGCGATGATTGGTGCGCGCTTTCGAGATGTACAGCCTGTGATCGCAAGTATTTTGCAGGTTGGGTTTCTCCTCACGCCCATTATGTGGAATGCAGACTTGATTCCGGGACGAGCGATTCTTGCGGTTTATCTCAACCCCTTCTACTACTATGTTGATCTTTTGCGTTCAGCAATTTTAAATACTCCGGCTCCCATGATTGCGATTAAAGGATCTGTGACGATTGCAGTTTTTGGAACGTTACTCATGTTTTTGGTTTTTTCAAAATATAGACACCGCATTCCCTTTTGGGTATAGATATGGCACAGATTGATTTTGACGAAATGATTTTAGACTTTCCTGTTTATGGAGCAGCCCATACACGCTCTTTGAAGAAAGAGCTTGTACGAGTAGCAACAGGTGGATTGATCAAACGCAGTGAAAAAGATATGTTTGAAATCCGCGCCCTCGATGGTCTAAGCTTTACAATCGATCATGGAACACGGCTGGGGCTGATTGGCCACAATGGAGCAGGCAAAAGCACCCTTTTGCGCATGATCACAGGGATCTATACTCCAACCTATGGATCGATTCAGGTCGATGGGGCTGTGACATCTCTTTTGGATGTCATGTTTGCGATGTATGAAGATCTGACGGGATATGAAAATATATTGCTTAGGGGAACTCTTCATGGTCTTTCAACAAAAGAGATTAAGGAAAAAGAAGCCGAAATTGTCAAAAATTCGGGACTTGGCGACTATGTCCATATGCCCATGCGTACCTATTCTACAGGGATGAAAGTGCGACTTGCTTTTTGCATCAATACCTGCATCCAGCCTCAAATTCTTATTATGGACGAGCTTGTAGGAGCTGGAGATGAGTCTTTTCAAGAAGAAGCCAAAGAAAAATTAGATTCTTTGATTTCTTCTTCAGAAATTTTTATCATAGCTTCTCATAACACCAATTGGATTAAAGATAATTGTAATAAAGTTCTTTGGCTTGATACGGGGAAACAGGTTTTCTATGGCGATGTAGATGAAGGGATTGATCGTTATAAACATTCTATGAAAACCCATGTATAATTTTTAATTATTGTTCTCAAAACCTTTCTAGATTAAACTATCTTTCAGTTTTTTTATTTTTTATATAGGTAAACAAAATGCCTGGCCATGATTTAAGAGTTCAGCAAGTGCCTCCAGGAAATGGACAGTTGATTGAAATTGTAGATGAGGAATCGACATGGAACTTCTCTCGGATTGCAATGGCTTCAGCACTTGCAGTTTTGGTGATTGGAGCTGTTTTTGTTCCAGCTGCCAACCTATTTTTGTTCACACCAAAGGCGCATGATGTAAGTGCAGTTTGTCAAAAATTAGTTGTTCTCGATGAGGCTGATCTTTTACCTAGTCCTCATGACTATTGTGTTGGAGAAGGTTGCCCCCCACAACTAAGTGAAACTCATTCCGCGACTCCCATTGATTTTGCTGCAAGGGAAAGACAACTACATAACTTAACAAGTACGGCACTGAATGAAGCTTCAATGATTGTCAAAGAGACTCAGGTTGCAAGTTATTTTAAGCGGGTACCTTTGATCCAAGAAAAGGCCTCTTCTTTTGAAATTGAAGCGCTTCAAGAGGCAAAAGATTTACTTACATGTACAGGACGGGAAGTCGGTAAAGTCCATGATCGTTGGTCTAAGCATGGGGACTATTATAGGTCAGATGATGATTGGGGGCTTAGGAGGCCTCGTGGTTATTATGTTGGAAAAGCTTCACGAGATCTGTTGGCCTACAAGGTGATTCCTGCTTTATCAGGTACTTGCAACCGATTGTTTGATGCCTGTGTTCACGCTGCCAATATTGCTAAAGATTCTCTAAGTGAAATGCAATGGCTCAAGCGAGCGATTGACCAGGTTGATTTTCTTTGGAATAATGAAAACCGCTCTTTGAGTCATTTCTTTTTTCAAAGCTCTTCCCCTCGTTTACTAAAAGAGGGAGCTGACTGTTTAGAACGTCTTACAGGACTTGTGTCTGATCCGACCATCGCGGATCAGGTGAAAGAAAAAGCGGCGAACTTTAGAGAGAGGTTTGATCGAATTGTCAAGCCTTATGCTTAATACTTAAGCTCTAAAAGGGACCTTGTAGTGAAGGATCTGGGACATCTAACGGTCCATCATTACGATATTCGAGAAGCTCTTCAAGTAGATGCTGTGCTTTCGAAGTATGACGCATCATCCGGAAGACTTCTAAAGCAATCGCTTTTGCTGTTGGATAATAGTGATTGGCAAGTGACCAGCTTGTCGGGTTGTTCCGGTCTGGATAAGTGACGCGTACGGGTGGAGCTTTAAGGTCATTAAAAGCTTCTTCTGTTAAAACTGCAAGGACTTCAGCTGCAAAGCCGCATGTTCGCCAGTCACAGTCAGCCACTAAGACACGGCCGGTGCGTCGGACAGATTTGATGAGAGTTTCTTTATCCAAAGGCTTGATTGATCTCAGGTCAATAACTTCAGCAGAAATCTGTTCTTTTTCAAGCATGTGGGCTGTTTTAATCGCTTCAAGCGTCATATACGAAGATGTGATAATTGTGATGTCTTTTCCCTCTTGCATTACTTTTGCAGAGCCAATAGGGACAGAGCTATTTTCATCAGAAATAGGACCAAACGTTTCATGGAGCCAGCGGTGTTCCATGAAAATGACAGGATTATTGTCTTTAACAGCGGCATGAAGAAGCCCTTTGGCATCACTTGCAGTTGCAGGCATGACGACTTTTATTCCGGGGATATGAGCAAATAGGTTGTGCATGGATTGGGAATGTTGTGGCCCTTGTCCCCAACCTCTTCCCATAATAAGACGGATAACAAGTGGAACTTTAAGTTGTCCAGCAGACATGTAGTTCCATTTTGCGGCGTTATTAATGAGTTGATCACAGGCATGAAGGAAAAAATCAACGCGGTGGAAACAGAGAATCGGTCGCATCCCTGCTAAAGCTGTTCCAATAGCGACACCAGTTAGGGCATTTTCTGACAGAGGCATATCCATCACACGCATACTGCCAAACTGCTCTGCTAAACCAGCTGCGGTCCCATAAATTGCTTTGGGGCCTGTCGCACCCTGACCCATAAAGTAGACGCTAGAATCGGCTTCCATGATTTCTTTTGTGGCTTCTAAAATGGCATCTTTGTATTTCAACTCTCTCATCAGGGCCTCACTCAGCGTATGCTTTTTCATCATCAAGGTCAAAGATTGGAAATGCGCTTTCTTCTGCAAAAGAGAAGCTATAGTCAATTTCAGAAGAGATTTTTGCTTCCATCGTTTCCAAAGCTTGCGTTGTTAGTGTTTGATCTTTGAGAAGTTTTTCTTGATAAAGTTTGATGGGGCAGCGCTCTTTCCAGGTTGTAATTTCTTCGTTTGTACGATAGCCAAGGTCCGGTTTACGACCGCCGACGTGTTCACAGAGGCGGTACGTTTCAAATTCAATGAAAGCTGGCCCCTTTCCTGTTTGAACGTGATCAAGGGCTTTTTTAGTGACTTCATAAACATCTTCAATGGAGTTTCCGTCTCCCAAAAGAGCAAAAATTCCATGAGCTTCAGCAATTTTTACCCGATTTCTCTCTGGTGGTTGCCTCTCGCTTGTAGGAGAATGAACAGCGTAACGATTATTTTCACAGACAAAAAGGAAGGGAAGTTTTTTTAGGGCGGCAAAGTTTAGCGTTTCTGCAAACACCCCTTCTTCTGTGGCTGCTTCACCGAAAAAAGAGCAGCAGACGGCAGAGGAGCGTTTCATTTGATTGGCAAATGCAAAACCGGCAGCAATTGGAAGACTTCCAGCAGCGATCGGACTAGATCCTTGAAAACCAACTTCGAGATCAATGAGATGCATAGATCCACCACGTCCTTTTGTACATCCTGTTTTCTTTCCGTAGAGCTCAGCGATCATTTTGTGAAAGTTGCCTCCTTTGGCAAGGTAGTGGGCATGAGAGCGGTGATTACTAAATACAGCATCTTCTTTTTGAAGTTGGGTGCACACACCAACTGCAATGGCTTCTTGGCCAATACTAAGGTGGATGGGACAACGCATTTTTTGCTCTTTGTAGCGGAGACCAATCGTTTCTTCGATCCGACGGATGCGGAGCATTTCATAGAAAAGTGAAAGTTGGAACTCTTGGTTCATATGCGCAATCCTGTTAACAGGTTTTGAGGTTTTGCTTGAGGCAAGAAAAGTTCTTTCTGAGGAAATAAAGGCTCTAATTCATAAGACCAAGCATCAACAATCATATTAAAGAAGGAGAATTTTCCTGTTTGGATGAGAGCCTGATCACTTTCATCGAAACAGATATTGAGATCTCCTGAGTCTTTCAGGGTATTTTCTTTTAGCCCTCCTGATAGAGTGATCAGTGGAACATCATTACCTTTAGCAATTGCTGCGGCCCCAAGTGTATCAGTTGAGTGACCAAGAGTGATCACTAAGTCAGTTTTCTTGAGTAGTAAAGCTAAGTGCAAGGTGACATCTTTATGAATAGGAAAGAGCTCACGAGCAGAAACGTTTAAAGAGTTTGTAAGGGAGGAGGCAAAATAAGTAGACAAATGACCACTTTTTTCGCTTTGAACGATGTAAACCATACCTTCATTTTCTTTTACCTGAAGGAGAAAGGCATGGAATAATTGAATGCATTGTGAGTGAGTGAGATAGCGATCAGGTGTTGTGAATAAACACTCATCAATCATCTCTTTTAAGAGCTTCCAGCGGTCCGAAAACATGATCTTCTCTCGTTAATTATGAAGAAAACTTAACATAGTCACCAACCAGGCTGCAAGAGAAAACCCGTTTAATGTATATTGGTATTCTGCAAAGGATTTAGGATGAAAGTAGCGCTTGTTCACGACTGGCTTGTCAAATTTGGGGGAGCTGAAAAGGTTCTCGAAGCGATGTCAGAGGTCTATCCTTCAAAAATTTATACTCTTGTGACTGATCAGGCTAATCTAGCAGGGAGTCATTTTGAAGATAAACAAATCAAGACTTCTTTCATTCAAAAGCTACCTCGAGCGAAAAAAAAATACCGATCCTACCTTCCCTTTTTTCCTCTTGCTATCGAGCAGTTCGACTTGACTGACTATGATTTGATTGTTTCAAGCTCTCACTCCATTGCAAAAGGTGTTTTGACTCATGCGGACCAGCTTCATATTTGCTATTGCCATACCCCTATGCGCTATGCTTGGGACCTGTACCAGCAGTATTTACGAGAGGCAAAACTAAAAAGTGGCCCGAAAGGAGTTTTAGCAAAATTTTTTCTTCATTATTTGCGTATTTGGGACGCCCATGCATCCACCCGAGTCAATGAGTATGTTGCAAATTCAGATTATGTCGCACGTCGGATTCAGAAGCTCTATGGGCAGGAGTCTACGGTGATCTACCCTCCTGTCAATGTTGAGGAATTTGAGCTATGTGAATCGAAAGATGACTACTATCTGACGGCGTCTCGCTTTGTTCCCTATAAAAAAATCGATATGATTGTTGAGGCGTTTGCTCATCTGCCAGAGCGCAAACTTGTTGTTATTGGCGAAGGCCCTGATATGGAAAAAGTTAAAAGTAAAGCAGGCAAAAATGTTGAGATATTAGGTTACCAAGATGATGCTGTTTTAAAAGGGATGATACAAAAAGCAAAGGCATTTCTCTTTGCCGCTGTCGAAGACTTTGGAATTCTTCCTGTTGAAGCACAGGCTTGTGGAACACCTGTAATTGCTTTTGGAAAAGGGGGAGTATTAGAAACAGTTGTCGAAGGGAAAACAGGTCTTTTTTACAAGCATCAAACTCCTGCGTCTCTTGTTGCTCGGATCAAAGAGTTTGAAAAGCAGCAGGACCAATTCATTCCTAAAGTGATTTATGATCATGCTCAGCCATTTGCAGAGAGTCGGTTTCAAAAAGAATTTAAACAGTTTGTTGAAGAGAAGTATCAAGCATTTTCTTGTTAGAACTTCTTGCAAAAAGATTGATATTAAATAGAAGGAAAACCATCCAGGTCAAATGGTGATTGATGTTGTGGTTTGTCGCAGCAAACCAAAAGACATGAATGAGTCCTAAAACAATGACTCGATTGGAAAACAGTTCTGTAGGCGCTGCCCATCGTTTAAAAAAGATTTTTTTGATGGTTTTGTTGTGTTGCATAAAGTAAGCAATTACAAAGGCAACAAGAGTTAAACTTCCGATGACTCCAAGCTCTGCAAAAAATTCGATGTAGACATTATGAACGTAAAAAAGAGCTCCAAATCCTCGTCCAAAAAGAGGAAAGCTACTGTAAGCTTCAAAGCTCTCGATCCAGTGATCAAAACGCACCTGCATAGAGTAACTTTGATAACCTCTCATTGAAAATGCATTTGACAAAGCCATGAGCAGGAAGCGGAGCTTGGGCCCAATTAAGGTTAAGATAAATGTTCCTGCAAATAGTGCGTAAAAAAGTAAATTTCGAAAAGACCTCGAGATACAGATGATATAAATAATGCCTAGAAGAAATGAAATATAGGCAGCGCGCGTTGTGGTGAGTAAAAGAGCAAAAAAAGTCAGGTAAAATAGGGGGTAGAGGAATCTTTTAGAAAGCCCAATTTGAAAATAGGGGTTTTTTCGTTCAGCAATTAGGAGAAGCAAAATAGACGCAACAAAACTTGCAACGATTCCATATTCATTGGCATAGGTTCCGGGTGCAAAGCGGAGTAGCCCCCAGGCAAATTGGGTAATAATCATGAAGCGATTGACAAATGCTAATGAAAATATTTTTAAATAAAAGCCAATAAAGAGGATGTATCCGATGAAAAGGGAAATGAAAAAACCATAAAGGTAAAGGCGAATTAAACGGTTTTTTTCATTGCTGGAAGAGCGATCTCGAAAGCAAAAAGCGGCACCAAACATGAAAAACGCTTCGCAAATGAACAAGAAAACTCTTCCGGTCATCGACGTTTCATAATGCAATTCTGGCCGATTGATGCAAAAGTAAGACGAAGCAAGAGCATAAAGTAAAAAGGGAAAAAAAATTAAAAGAGTTTTCAATTCACTGTAGTAGAGCTTGGTATAAAAAAGAAAAAACGTGGGTAAAATGAAGTAAAAAGTACGGAATTGGTAGGGCATAAAACTTGGGCAAAGGATATTTCCAAGGGGCCCTAGGAAAGCAAATAGATAAGTTAAGATCAGGCGTGAATGGGTAAAATTCAACTTGTTTGAGCCTTAAGCTTGCATTTTAAAAAAGAAACACATCATTAAATAGAAGATCAATTTCTGCAAGTTTTCTTTCATTAAAACACATAAAGTATTAAATAAAAAATTATTGAGGCTGGACTATATTTTTTAGGATTGAAGTTGAAGTTCAATAACGTTTGCTACTATTTCGCAAAACTTATCTTCTTTTTAGTTCCAAGCTATATCTTTTCTGTAAACGTTTCTACTCCTGCGGGATTAGAGTCTGCAATTATTACTGCAAATGGGGGTGGGGACCCCAATATCAATTTCACTAGCAGTATTCTTTATTCTCAAACTTTTCGTCCCTTAAATGCCAATACAGATTTTAGTTTTGCAGATCGAATGTTCACCATTAATGGTAATAACAATAGTTTAACGAGTGCAGGGGATTTTCGTGGTTTTTTTGTAAGAGGAGGAGGTGGAACTGGAGCAATAACCATTCGTAATATCACGATTGCGAGTGCGAATGCTCGGGGAGGTGATGGTGGATTGAAAGGAGGAGGAGGTGCTGGTCTGGGAGGGGGGCTTTACGTGGGTGCCGGAGCAGCTGTAACATTAGAAAATGCAACATTTTCTGGCTGTCGTGCAACTGGAGGCGATTCACTTGGTGCAGGAATTGGTGCTGGAGGAGGAGGAGGAGGATTACATGGAAGCGGTGGTGCGACGACTGTTTTTTTAGGTGGAACTGGAGGAGGAGGATTTAATGCTGCAGGCGGAGGAGGAACAGTTGCAGGCGGCGGAGGTGGGGGTGCTGATGCTCCAGGAGCAGCTGGAACAGTTGTAGATGGAGGAATAGGAGGCGGTGATTTTACAGGAGCTGGTGGAGGTGCTGGAGGGCTATCAGGTTCTTCGGGAACTGCAGGACTTAGTGGAGGAGGCGGAGGAGGAAGTGGTTTTATTATTGCAGGAAGCTCAGGAGGAGGCGGAGGTTTCGGCGGAGGCGGAGGTGGAGACTGTTTGGCTGGAATAGGGGGAGCTGGTGATGACTTCGGGGGAGGAGGAGGAAGTCCTGGAGGTTCAGTAGGAGCTGGTGGTTTCGGTGGCGGCGGAGGCGGCGGCGCTGTTGGTGGAACTGGTGGCACTGGAGGACCTGGTAGCTTTGGAGGAGCCGGTGGTGCAGCAGGTGCGCTCGGCGGTGGTGGAGCTGCGATGGGAGGTGCTATTTTTATTCAGGCAGGGGGAGAGTTAACTGTAAATGGTGGAATTACATTTTCTGGAAGTAGTGTCTCGGGAGGTTTAGGAAGTAGCGCGGGAACAGCGCTGGGGACAGATATTTTTATGATGTCTGGAAGTGATATCATTTTTGATATTACAACAGACTCCATTATTCCTTCTCCAATTCAAAGTGATCGGCTTGCTGGAGGGGGAGGAACAGGAGGAGGTTTAACTAAAGATGGCAGTGCTCTTCTCAGTCTCACAGGAGCCAATCGGTACACAGGTTCCACAGAAATTGACAATGGAACTCTTTTATTAAATGGATCTGTAATCACTCCTGTTACGGTAAATGGAGGAACCTTTACAGGAATTGCAAGTATCATCGTCGATCCCATTGTTCTCAACTCTGCAGATTTAATGAATTTAGGTGGAACCGTTTCTCCGGGCAATACTTTTGGTACCATTATTGTAGAAGGTAGTTACACGCAAGGCTTAGGAGGAACATTTCATGCGAATGTTGATGACATGGGAGTTTCTGATTTACTCATGGTTTCTGGAAGTGTAGATCTTGATGGAACTTTGCATGTTGAGACATTTCAGGGGAACTTCATTCAGGGAACGACGATCCCTATTATTACCTCAGGAGGTGGAGTCTCAGGTAAGTTTTTGATAGAAAATGTTCCCATGACCCCTTGGGGGACTCGCCTTTTTGGGGTGAATTACCTCTCGAATTCGGTTGTACTTACAGTCCTCGATAATGTTCTCTTTGAATTCAATTGTATTGCTAGTGGGAATCCGCAAGCAGTTGCTAACTATTTTATCAATCTTCTTCCTATTGATCCTAATTCTGACCTTGCGCTCGTGGTTGAGGTGTTAGGCTTGCTGGACTGCACAGAGATGAACAAGGCGCTAAATCAATTGCATCCAGGTTTATTTGGAGCGCTTGAGTGGATTAACCTATCAAGTAATAGCGTGATAGCTTCTATTTTTTCTGAGCATCTCTCCGAACTTTCTTGCTCACCGCGAGGATGTCGATCAGGTCAACCTGAAGGAAGACGGAATGATGCTTGGGTGCATCCTTTTAGTCATTGGACACATCAAAATAAACTGTCTCAGCTAAGAGGGTTTCACTCAACAACTGTTGGTGTTGCAGCTGGATACGATCGATGCTTTACAAACTTTTATTTAGGCGCTGGACTTGCTTATTCACAGACCAATCTTAAGTGGATGTCATTAGCTGGCAATGGTCAAATCACTAGCATTAACCAAGGCCTATACGGCAGCTATTATAATACTTTTATGACTGTTGATTTATCAACATTTTGGGGATGGGATAGTTATGACCTAAAACGCAAAATTTCCTATAGCTTTCCCTTCCCCGACGCAGTTGTTGATCGGACAGCAAAAAATAAACACTATGGCTTAAATTTTACGGCCCATTTTGGAGTGACTGGGGATTTTAGAAAGTGGCACGTTCCTATGCAGACTTTTGTAAAAGTCGACTATTTTTATTTGTATCAAAACCGTTTTCACGAACATGGTGCTAATAGCCTTAACCTTAGATGTGAGGCAGAAAATTTCTAACATGTTACAAACAGAACTTGGGTTTCAACTAACAAAAGACTTTTCATTTGTTGGAGGATGTTGGGCGCCTTATCTAGGGCTGAGTGGAGTCAGTAAAATTCCACTTGGAAGTGGCAAATACCGGTCAAGTTTCCAGTCGCAAAACAAGGACTTTGTTGTTGCAACAACAACGAAGGTTTTGAATCAAGTCGTTCCAAATATTGGATGTCGGGTGACAGCAGCAAGTGGACTTTCGATGACAGTTGATTTTCGAACTGAATTAGCTGGACAGTCTAAAAGTTATTTTGCGAACTTGCGTCTTGACTATCCATTCTAATAGAAAAACTACTCAATATGTTTGCTTAGGACACCAGCGAGTTTGAACATGTCTAGAGGCTCAGAGTTGCCAAAAACTTTTTCTAGTTTTTTGTCGGGCACAATCAGCCTTTTATTTTTGGGATCTTGAAGGTTATTTGCTTTTATGTATTCCCAAATCTTTTTCGTGACCTCTCCCCGTGTGAGTTCTTTTGCGCCAACGACAGCTGTAAGTTCTTTAGACAGGGTTTTGGCTCTGCCACCACCGCCGCCTCGCTTAGCTCCTTTTTTCGTTTTCTTTTCGTAAGGAGTTTTAGGGTGATTCTGATATTTTACTTCAAGCTGGTCAACTTCATTTACAATGACATTACAGTCTGGATAGTTGGAGCAGCTAAAAAAAGTTTTTCCCCAGCGGCTTTTCCGAGCTTTAATTGATCCATCACAACCAATCGCAGGACAGTCTGGGAGATCATCGGGAATGATTTCACCTTTTTTTGGAATGTTCACGATTCCATTGCAATCCGGATAGCGGCTGCATCCTAGGAACGCGCCAAAGCGACTAAAGCGGATTTGCATAGGAGACTCGCATTTGGGACAAGGTTGGTCCCAATTAAAATCTTCTGCATAATCGTCTTTGTTAAACTCAAGTGCTTCGATAGGAACAGTAAACTTACAGTCAGGGTAATTCGAGCAACCGTAGAAGTATTTATCGCGTGCCCAGATTTTTTGGAGCTTATGACCACATTTTGGGCAGTTGATGTCCGTCATAATTTTTGGAACAAAAGCTTCTTTTTCAGCTTTTTCCATGACAGGAACAAATTTTTCCCAAAAGCTAGCAACAAATTCTTTCCAATTCTTTTTACTGTCTGCAATACTATCGAGCTCATCCTCCATTTTTGCTGTGAACTTGATGTCCATGATCATCGTAAAATGGGTTTCAAGCATCTGAGCAATAATCTTTCCTAGTTCTGTCGGTTTGAGTGCGAGGCGCTCTTTGGTTGTATAAGCCCGACTATGAATTTTATTCATGATAGAAGCATAAGTAGAGGGACGGCCAATTCCAGACTTTTCAAGCTCTTTGACAAGAGAAGCTTCTGTAAAGCGAGGAGGAGGTTTTGTAAAAGCTTGCGAAGAAGTCACTTCAATGAGTTCAAGTGAACTTCCTTCTTCTAATTCAGGCAGTAGGTTTTCGTCTTGTTGCTGCTTTTCATCTTCAGTTGTATCTTCTTTTTCTTCGTAAACAGCTAGGAAGCCTTTAAATTTAATAATCGATCCAACAGCGCGGAGTGTCATGTCTTGATCTGTATCGATTTGGCAAGAAACTGTATCGTAAACCGCAGGGTTCATTTGAGATGCGAGGAAGCGGCGCCAGATAAGAAGGTAAAGTTTGTATTGATCGATCGTAAGGGAAGACTTAATGACATCGGGTGGGTGGCTTAAATTGGTAGGGCGAATGGCTTCGTGGGCATCTTGAGCACTTTTTTTCGATGAATACTGGCGAGGCTTTGCAGGGAGGTATTCTTTTCCGTATGCGCCATCAATGAGACTGCGTGCTGCGTTGATCGCTTCAGGTTCAATGCGAACAGAATCAGTACGCATGTAGGTGATCAAACCTTCTGTTCCTTCCTTACCTAAGTCAACCCCTTCGTAAAGGCTTTGAGCGATACTCATTGTTCGCTGAGCTGGAAAGCCATAATGGCGGCTGGCTTCTTGTTGAAGTGTTGACGTGATAAACGGAGGGACAGGATTACGCTTTTTCTCTTTCTTCTCAACTTTCGAAATGGTGTAGTTTGAGTGTTTCAGTGCTGCAGTGATTTTATTGGCTTCAATTTCATTTGGAATTGTGCAGATGTCTTTCCCTTCGATAGGCTCTTTTTCGACTTTCTTTCCTTCGACAGAATAAAGGGCAGCAGGAAATGCTTTTTCTTTTGGGTTCGGACGGAGGATGGCTCCAATGTTCCAGTATTCTACAGGGACAAAAGCTTCGATTTCTTTTTCTCGATCGACAACAAGTTTGAGAGCAACGGACTGAACACGTCCAGCAGAAAGAGATCCGCTTCCACTACGCTTAATACGCCTTTGAAGAAGAGGCGAAATTTTGTAACCCACCATTCGGTCCAGCATGCGTCTAGCTTGTTGAGCATCTACTAAAGAAGAGTCAATGGCACGAGGATGTTTAATCGCTTCGGTAACAGCATCTTTTGTAATTGCATTGAAAGTGACCCGTTTTACCTTTGGACCTTTTGGCAGAATTGCAGCAATATGCCAGGCAATGGCTTCTCCTTCACGGTCAGGGTCAGGGGAAAGAAAGACTGTATCACACTCTTTTGCTGTACGCTTTAGCTTTGCAATGACATCTTTTTTGTCTGGAAGATTTTCATAAACCGGTTCAAAGTCGTTGTCGACATCGATTCCAAAGCCTTTTTTAGGTAAATCACGGATATGACCAACCGATGACTCAACATGGTAGTCATTACCCAAAAACTTTTTCAGAGTCTTCACTTTGGTGGGAGACTCAACGATGATAAGTGTTTTACCTTTTGTTTTGCTTTTGGCCATATAATTTAAATATAAAAACTATGATAATTTATGAGGATATATGCGAATAATTCACATACACCCTACTATAGAGAACGCTGCTCTAAGTTAAACATCAGTAAAATAAACCCAATAAATCAGGTTATAAGTTATTTCGTTTTTTTTGGAAGATAATTCCAAAAAAAGAATGCACAGGATAAGGGGAATGCTACTTTTATGACAAGTTGAGACTTCTCAGAGTCGTTATTTTTCTTGATCGAGAAAGTATAATGGCCTACTTTATATCCTTAAAATTTTTGGATGATGATGAAGAAATTTTTATTTACTATTTTGATTTTGGGATTAGGCTTCACAGCCGGCTTTTCCTATCGTCCTGTAAAGGAAAAAGTTCGTCAGGATAGAAAGCAAAAGCACTATCGTATTGCCAAAAAAACCCATCCAATTCTTGGGAATAAGCCATTTGTCATTGTGACAATGTCTTACAACAATGCTTCTTATATTGAAAAAAATCTTTTATCAACACTTCAGCAAGATTACGACAACTTCCGCATCATTTACATTGATGATGCATCAACTGATAGTACAGGTGCTCAGGTAAAAGATTTTATAAAGCGTTATGACGATCGTGGAGTTGTCACTTTCATTCAAAATGAAACGAACCAAGGAGCCATGAGTAATCTCTATCATGCCGTACATAGTTGCAGTAGTGATGAGATTGTTGTAATCGTTGATGGAGATGACTTTCTTGCCCATCCTCAAGTCTTAAGTGAGCTCAATGCTTATTACGCCAACTCTGATATCTGGATGACTTATGGAAATTTTGCTGAATACCCTTCTTATGCCATGGGGAAAGAGCGAAAGTATAGCGATTGCCGTCCGATTAATTTGAAAATTCAAGATGAACGGGGAATCAGGCGACATGCTTTTGTCACCTCCCATTTACGTACATTTTATGCCGGGCTCTTTCAAAGAGTGAAGCTGCAAGACTTTCTACACCAAGGAGACTTCCTTTCAATTGGCTGTGATGTAGCCTCGATGCTGCCCATGGTTGAGCTTGCAGGAGATCATGCCTATTATATCGATGATATTCTCTACCTCTATAATACAGGCAACCCTAACTGTGACTTTAAAAAAGATCTAGAAGGACAGTTTGCAGTTGAGACGAAGATCCGAAACAAACCTGCCTACACTCCTCTTAAAGACCATCCAAGTTACGACTACATTCACCTTGATGAATGTGTTGATTTAGCTGTATTTTCTTACAATCGCCCTTTGCAGCTCTATGCCTTTTTGGAGTCTTGTCAAAAGTATACACAAAACTTGCACCGTACTTTTGTGATCTATCGATCAGGCAATGAACATTATGAAAAAGGCTACCGTATTGTTAAGGAAGCTTTTCCATATGTGACTTTTTTTAAGCAATCAGATGAAACTCCGTATGAAGACTTTGCTCCGCTCCTACGTAAAGCTGTCTTTGATCGAGACATGTCAACAGCTCGCTATGTGATCTTTGCTGTTGATGACATTGTTGTCAAAGATACGATCGATTTCAAAGAAGGTGTGAGTAAGCTAAAGCAAACAGGTGCTTATGGGTTGTACTATCGTATGGGCAGTCGTGTTGACTACTGCTACCTACAAGGTTTCGATCAAGGGATTCCATTTAGCTTGAAAATAGAAGAAGGACTTTATGCATGGCAGTTTTCTTCTGGAGAAGGAGATTGGGCATATCCGAATACTGTAGACATGGCTCTTTTTCGAAAAGAAGACATTTATCCCTACTTTCTCTGTATGAAGTTTCACAACCCAAATATTCTAGAGGCCCTTTGGAATGAACATGCTGACCTATCACAGGTTGGGCTTTATTATGAAGATACAAAAGTCGTCAATCTTCCATTGAATATTGTGATGGAGAATGAATGGGTGAATGAGCGGATTAGTGACGTTTCAACCAAAGACCTGCTTCTTCTTTGGGAGAAAGGGCTGAAGATGGATATCGAGCCGTTTCACCAAATGGATAATCACTCTGTCCACATTGAATATGAACCAAATTTTATAGAAAGATGAAAAAAGAGCTTTTGATTTTTCTGTTCATTTGCCCTCTTGTTTTTGTTTATGTTTTTTCTAGTCATGTGAAAAAAACACGGGCTGCAAGTGCTCCAAAAGTGACGATGCAAGATTCTTTCGAAAAGCTTTTAGGAGAAGATACTGTAGATTGGAATTATGTCCAAACAAGACAGGACTTGCAGGATTTAGACTTTTATAAAATGGTCTACAAAAAAAATCGTAACTACCAGTATGACTCCAACCCCATTTTTCGTATTCCCAAAATCGTCCACCTTATTTGGCTGGGTCCCCGACCTTTCCCCAGAGAATCTGTTGAAAATATACGAACATGGCTTGCACATCACCCTGACTGGACTTTTTATTTTTGGACGGATCGGAAACGGATTCCTCCTTGTAAGAATATGAAACTCCGCTATGTCAAAGATTTTGAGTTTAAGTTTCTTGAAAATGAATTCGAAGAATCACGGAACTGGGGAGAAAAGTCTGACATTCTACGCTACGAAATTCTCTACCAAAAAGGAGGAGTCTATATCGATCATGATGCTAACTGCCTCCGGCCCTTCCATGGGCTTCATACCGGTTACGACTTTTACGCTTGCTTAGAAATGCCTCATGAAGAAATTAACTTACTTGCATTGACAGCGGGTATTGGAATCATTGGGGCTAAACCTTACCATCCAGCGATTCGAGGAGCCATTCAGATGATTACTGACCGCTGGAAGCCGATGACAGAGAAATTTAAAGGAACCGATCCGCTTGTTCAAGCGCGACTTGTTTCTTATCGCACTTACATTGCTCTTACACTAGCTCTGAGAAAAAATCTTAATCTTCCAGGAAATCGTGACATCATTTTCCCTGCATGCTACTTTTATCCCAAGCATGGACTTCCTGGTTTTTACTCCCAGCATTTCTATGGAACGACATGGAATAACCTTGGGGAGACTCCTGTAGAGCAGCAATTGATGCAAAAGTTGCGACACTTGAGAAATCGAGATGCAAAAATCATCCGAGTTGAAATAATGAGTTTAATTGCTCTGATCGGGTGTTTTACTCTATACTTTTTGATTAATAAAACGATGAAAAGGGATTCAGGAAAATGAAAAAGATCCTTTTATGGCTCACGCTTCCCCTCTTAATCTGCGCCTGTGATAAGCAGGAGTCTAATCAAAAAAAAGAAGATTTTAATTCTCTCATGGGGGCTAACACATCTGTTTGGAAATTTGTTGAAACACATGAAGATTATCAAAATATACGCTTTTTCAAAGACCTCTACGAAAAAAATAAGCACCTACAGTTTCTCAAACAAGAAGATCTGATCATTCCTAAAGTCATTCACTTTATCTGGATAGGTCCCAACCCTTTTCCTCAAGAATCTGTGCAAAATGTTTATTCGTGGGTTGAAAATCATCCTAGATGGACAGTCAAATTTTGGACGGATCGGAAACGACCCTTACCTCATCCAAAAATGGAAATCCAACTCATTTCTGATTTCCAATTTGAATCACTTCGTGATTATTTCGAAGATTCAGATAACTATGCTGAAAAATCCGATCTCCTCCGCTATGAAATTTTGAATCAAGAAGGAGGGCTCTACGTTGACCATGATGTGAAGTGTTTTAAGCCCTTTACTCCTTTCCACTACAACTTTGATTTATACTGTGGCCTTGAGCCTCCACATCAGCCTATCATGAGTAGTTCGATCTCTGTTAATAATAACATCGTTGGTTCGATTCCTCGTCACCCGATTATAAAAAAATGTATCGAGAATGTGCAGGCAAGGTGGAGTGAAATTGCCTCTGCTTATCCAGGCAATGATAAAAACTCCGTTATTTATCGCGTGGGGTATCGTAGCTTTTCATCTTTTGATGATGCTGTCAGAGAAATTGAACCTCAATCAGGCCTGAGAGATATCGTCTTTCCTGCTGCCTATTTCAATCGTATTGATGATCGGTTTGCTCTTTATGCCCACCATTACTATGCCTCTACGTGGTTTGAAGATGAGTCTAAGTTTGAGCGTAATGTGAGGAGACGTCTTGTCTCTATCTCGCGAAAAAATAACCAGATTCTTCTATTTAATGCTGTGATTCTCACGGCCAACCTTTTCCTTTTTGGCTGCCTCGTTTTCCAATTCCGCAACCTTAGGCGTTTTGTTAAAAAGAAATAATGACTCCGGAGAAACTAAAAGAATTAGGCGAAGCTGGGTGGATTATTGGGCCAGAAGAATCAGAAGAAGGCTTTGTCAAACGGATTGACATCCAGCAGTCTTTTTCTAAGGGCAACTTGGAATCCATAGAAAAAAATCCTGGAGTCATGGACTTCATTCAAAAGGAGTTTCACGTCACACCTAAGTGGATTCAAGTCCGTTACTCTAATCGTGGACTCAAGCCTTGGGAAGGTGCTGCTTCCTGGATTATGGATTATGGAAACTGGATTCAACTGAGAAATGCGTTTAAGAAAGGAAGCTTTCTTGGTTATCGACGAGAAGATGTGATTTTGCATGAAGTGGTTCATAGCCTGCGATTTACATTTGAAGAGCCTCGCTTTGAAGAAATTATTGCTCATGCTTTCACACAAAAAAAGTGGCGTCGATTTTTTGGACCTCTTTTTGCAACTCCAGCCCATGCTTATATCTTTCTCACGACATTGCTTCTCACTCCTTTTGCTCCCTCAATTCCTTTTGGTTACCTCCTTTGGCGTCTAGGCTGTTTAATCAAAAATCAACGCATATTTAAAAAGTCTCTCAAAAAAATTCAGAAACTTTTTCCCCACCTCTCTCCTTATTCTGTCGTCCTTAGACTGACAGATCAAGAAATTCAACTCTTTGCTAATCAAGATGTAACCATTATTCAAGACTACATTAAGTCTCAGCAAAAAAATCTGCGCTGGCAACAGCTTTCTTTCTTGACGACACGCAGCTAAAACAGTATTGAAAGTAATAAGGACTTTCAATGTTAATAAAAAATGAAAAACAAAAAATTAGATAAAAAGTTTTTTCATCGTTTGTTTTTACTTTTTATTATTTTGCTGCTTCCTGTATTTGTATTTAAAGAATACCGGATTATTACAGCAAAAAAAGATACACGTGTTCTTCCTGCTCAAGACTTTTTCCAAGCTCAGCTTGTTGAAAATAACAATAAGTCTTTCACATTTATCATCTTAACAAAAAACAACATGGATGTGATCGATGAAAATTTTGAGTCGATCGTGAAGCAAAAGTATCCACGCTACCAGGTTGTCTATATTGATCAAGCTTCGACAGATGGAACTCCTGAACACCTCTATGAACTCATAGAAAAAAGTGGACAAGGACAGCGTGTTAAGTTAGTTGAAGCTGAAAAAGACTATGAGGCTTTTCAAGCCTATTTTGAGGAGATCTACTCTTTAGATAACGACCGAGTTGTCGTTCACCTTTCAGGCAATGATATTTTAGCTCACGACGAGGTTCTTGATCTAGTTGATCAGGCATATACCAATCCCGATGTTTGGATGACCTATGGACAGTATCTCGACTATTACAATTACCAAAAGGGTATTTACAAACCAAAGCCCCAGAAGCTGCTTTGTAAAAAACGAGTTCAAAGAGCTCCTTGGCTACTTGCTTCCCTTAAAACCTTTTATGCTGGCCATTTCAAAAAAATTAAACGGGATGAGTCAATCGAAGACTATTTCTTATCTCTTGAGAGTGAGGCTTCATTGCTTCTTCCTCTCGCAGAGCTTGGAAAGGCACACGTACAATTCATCCCTGATGTACTTTATATTCACAGTTCCCAAACGAAGATGAAAAAGCGGAAAATGAAGCTTTCTTCTAGAGCATTAGAGTATACTAAGACTGTTCATGAAGCTCTTCCCGCTAAAGAAGAGGGGGTTGATGTGATTCTCTTTTCGCAAAACCGCCCTCAAAAACTTCAGCTCTGTTTGGCATCCATCCAAAATAACGTGAAAGGGATTGGGAAGATTTCAGTTATCTATGATTGTGATGAACAAGCTTATTCTGCCTATGAAAAGATTAAAATGGGGCACCCTCAAGTGGATTTTATTCGTCAGGGCATTTTCGATTTTAAAAATACTTTTTTTCAAACCCTAACAGGGAGTGAAGTAGGTTCTCCTTACGTCATTCTTTCATCTGATCAAGTGGTTGTTCAAGAAGAAATCGTCCTATCACCCTGCATTGAAGCAATGAGAAAAACCCGTGCTTATGGATTTTACTTTCATCTTGGCAAGGCAGGATCCCAGGAAGAAAGAGGCATTTTTTCTTGGGTCATTGACAACGGCAAAAATGCTTGGAGAGAGCCAAATGTTCTTAAGATGACGCTCTATCGAAAAATTGATTTAGAACGTGATTTCAAAACAGCTGCTTTTAATAATTTGTCTGAGTGGATTGAGCTTTGGGCGAAGCGAGAAGCGCATCACTTCGGGCTCTCGTTTGAACATCCAAAGATTCTTTAAACCCACTCTTTTCGTCGTTGCCTTGAGCCAATTTTCAGTTCTTTTCGATATTTAGTGACTGTCCGTCTTGCACATGGAACTCCTTGTGCGTGAAGTTTGTCTGATAAAGCTTGGTCGGATAGTGGTCTTTGCTTATTTTCACTTTGAATGAGTTTAAGCAAGAGATTTTTAGCGACTTGATTGGAAATGACGCCTGACGTTGTTTGAATTGCATGTGTGAAAAAAGCACTTAGAGAAAGAAGGCCTCGAGGCGTTGTCACATATTTTTGATGGATAGCTCGAGTCACTGTCGACTCACTGAGTCCTAGTGCGTTAGCTAGCTTTTTTCTAGTCAGTGGAAGAGGAGCAGCTTCAATCCCTTCAAGAAAGTCTTTTTGTTTTTTAATAATGTATGTTCCGATGTCCATTAAGATCTTCCTTCTGCGATCCAAAGTACGGACCAGCCATTTTCCAGATGCAAGGTGTCGACGGATAAAGTCCAGTTCTTCTTTTGCGAGTTTTTCTTGCTTTAAGCACTCAACATAATGGGGATGGACATGTAACTCAGGAAGTCCTTCTCCATAGACTTCGACTTTCCAATTTTCTTCTTCTTTATCGATGATCAAATCAGGGGTGATTTCTTGGCGAGTTTCCATGTTAAAATGATGACCTGGAAAGGGATCTAAACATCTTAGTTCCTTTTGGATCAAGTTTTTCACTGTTTGAATAGGAAGGTGCATAGATTTGGCAATCATCTGGAGTCGGTTATGCAGCAAATCATCAAAGTACTTGCTGATCAATTGATAAAGGTGAGTGTTTTCCTTGTCTTGATCGATCAATTGCAGTAAAAGAGCTTCTTGTACATCTCTTGCTCCCAGACCGATAGGTTCAATTTGCTGAAACTTTTTCATGACTTGGTGACAAGAGGCTAGGTCTATTTCTAACTGTTCACAAATCTCTTTTTCTGAGAGAGTTAAAAACCCTTTGGAATTTAAGCTGCCTGCTATAAACGTAGCAATCTCACGTTCATGAGGCTCTTCAAAGTGAAGAAAGATTTCCTTTTCTAAATATTCATAGAGAGAGTCTGCCTTGCATAGATAAGAACAGTCAGCATAAGTAGCAGGAAGAGTTACATCGAGAACAGGATTTTGCTCTAGTTCATTGCAAAGCCATTCAGAAAGTTCGTTTAGAGGCATTTGTAGCACAGCAAACGCACGTTTCATCGCAAAGCTCATAATGAGCCTTTGATCTTGTTTAACTGTTTGCGAAATATGAGACATGCGCCTTCCTCCTTCTCATACCTTCCTTATACATAGATTATACTTTTCTTCGAGAAAGAGAATTCATAAGAGGTATAGTTAAGCATAAGGATTTGATTTAGAATAAATTGAATGATTCATTTTCATAGAGCATCGAAAACAACTTGAGCGCAAAAGATGAAAGTATCCAATAAATTTTTTTTAACTTCTTGAAATTAAAAAACGAAAAAGTTTTAATGTCGGCCGATTACAGCAAACGAGTGTGGGTTATGAACAAATTTCTCGTTTTTATTCTATTTGTTGCTTTTGCACTTCTGATTGTTGTGTCTAATCTTTATGTGCTATCTCCTGGTTTTCAGGAAATTGAGTATCCGAAATACCGAGAGGAGTATGCGTATAATTTAAAAAACCCTCTCATAGAGAGGTACCGCGAGTTGGCGATCGAGTCGCCGGTGGAAGTTTTGGAGGATTAAAGATGTATGAATTTGCTCTTGTTTCCTTTATCTTGGCTCTGCTAACTGGAAGCCCTCATCCAGAGCAAGAGGGGCAGGACATGAAAGGAGAAGAGATGGGTAGACACTGCAATGTTTGCCAAGCTGCAACCTTTTCTGACGCCCCAGAAGAAGATCCATCTGAAGGCCAATTGAGTTAATTCTCTTTTTCTGGTCTCTCTTTTAGATGGATGAATAGGGGGTTATTGTGTCGATAAATTCTTGAATTTCGCGTACTTTCCCACCAAAGATCTCACTAGATTACTCTCAAAAAAGAGCACATCATATGTTACTCCAAGAGAAGTGTTGTAAGCTTTTTTAATGAGTCCTTTTCCAAAATCCTTATGAAAAACCACTGTGCCAACAGGCATACGATCCTCTTCATCAAAATAGACATCTTCTTCTTCCTCTTCTTCCTCAGAAAGGACCGTGAGATATTCAGAAGGGATCTCTTTCAAAAAGCGGCTAGGAACCATGACCTTTGGTGTTCCCCACATGAAGCGATAAGTAGATGCTGTTAGGTAAAGGTACTGTTTTGCACGGGTCATTCCTACGTAGCAGAGCCTACGTTCTTCTTCGAGCGCTTCAATGGAATCTTTGGAGTTGATGTGTGGAAAAAGATCTTCTTCCATTCCAACGATAAAGGTGAGTTCAAACTCTAAGCCTTTACCGTTATGAAGTGTCATAAGGCGTACTGAGTTATGCTCAGGAGCTTCATCTAAGCTGGATTTAAGAGAAAGCTCCTCCAGAAAATGCATCAAAGTGGGAGTTTCTCTTTCTTCACTCCACTCTGCTGCTTTATTGATTAAGGCTTCGAGATTTTCTTTTCGGTCACTTGCTGTTTCAGGATCTGTTTTTAAAACATCGATGTAATGGGATTGCTCAATAGCTTCTTGAACAATCTCTTCAAGTGGAATTCCCTCATCACACATTGATTTAAGCGAAGCAATCACACCCAAATAATCATGCAGTCCCTCTTCTTGCTTTTTCGTTAACTTCATCTGAGTAATCGTTCCATTTAAAAGCTGGCGGCACAGCGATAGAATCGGCAGGGCAAGTCCTTCAGCAAGGTCCCGCCACTTATTAAGAGTTGTCGGACCGATACCTCGTTTTGGTAAGTTGATTGTACGTGCAAAAGAAAGAAAGTCAGAATCTGAGACAACCATGCGCATTAAAGCTAAAATGTCTTTAATTTCACGTCTTTGATAGAAAGAAAGCCCACCAATAATCACGTAGGGGATCTGGTACTTTAAAAAGGCATCTTCAAAAATGCGTGATTGCGCATTCGTCCGATAAAAAATGACACATTCACTTAAAGGGATATGTTCTCCGCGTGTTTTACTTACCAGCTCTTCAACAACAAATTGCGCTTCAGCTTGCTCGTTGCGTGCCATGAAAATTCCGATCTTTTCCCCTTTGCCAAGATCACTCCAAAGTTCTTTTTCATAGCGCTGCTCATTTTGCTCAATCAGAGCATTGGCTCCTTCTAAAATGTTAGAGGTGCTACGGTAATTTTGCTCGAGCGTGATGACTTGTGCCCCTTGATAATCTTTTTCAAACTCAAGAATGTTATGGATATTGGCCCCACGCCAAGAATAAATCGATTGATCTGGATCTCCTACTACAAAAAGATTGTTGTGTATTTCAGACAGAAGTTTTGTCATTTGATACTGCGCAGCGTTTGTATCTTGGTACTCATCAATTAAAATAAACGTCCAACGCTTTTGATATTTCTTCAGTGTTTCTGGTGATTCTTTAAACAGTCGAACAGTCAAAAAGAGCAGGTCGTCAAAATCAAGAGCGTTGTACTCTTTTAACTTGTCTTGGTACAGAATATAAAGTTCTTTTAAAAGTTGGTCATGGCGTGAATGAAAATCTCGGTCTAAATCTTGAGGTTTAAGTAGGTCATTTTTTGCATTGGAAATTGCAATGCGCAAGGACTTTAAAAGACCCTTTTCATCTTTGTAACCCAGCGAGCCTAAACAATTTTTCAAGAGTTGTAAGCTATCATTTTCGTCGTAGATAGTGAAGTCGTTACGGTATCCTAAAGCAGAGATTGACTCACGTAAGATACGTGCCCCGAGGGAATGGAACGTGGATGTCAGGACATACTGATCAGATAGCTCTTTAATGCGGTGGCGCATTTCAGCAGCAGCTTTATTGGTAAAAGTGAGAGCCAAAATTTCTGAAGAGGGGACACCAATTTTCAGCAAGTGAGCAATCCGACAAGTGACAACGCGAGTTTTGCCAGATCCAGCCCCAGCTAAAACAAGCATAGGGCCTTCAATATGCTGAGCAGCAAGTTGCTGTTTAGGGTTTAGATCAGTCATAAGGTAATAGGATACTGATCCATAAGCAGAAGATCAATGAGAAAGAGAGGGAGAAGCTCCCTCTATTGAAATAATAAGTTTTACCACCATTGGAGAGTGAGTGGCTCAAGATTTACCGCTTTAAAAGAGGAATTGAACTGCTGCTGTTTTTCCCTGGGAAGAGCAGTCCAGTTTGCAGGCTGTACATTTTTAAAGAATTCATAGTAACCATGAATCTCGCATTCCAAAAGAGAATCAAGAGGAATCTCACTAAGAATCGTCGGCTTATGCTCGACTTCAGAAGCACGAGCATTGAGTGCTTCGATAACTTCAGGTGCGAGCTGAACCCAAACAATATATGATCGAATCGAATGGAGGATTCTATGAATGTTTTCTTTTGAGGTTCTTCGAATACCATCAGCAGTTAATTTATCTAGAGAAAATTGCCGCAATCCATTGCCAGTCGACTCAAAACGGGCATTAATTGCTTCTTGTGCATCAAAAGAAAGTGAGCAGAACGAAGGATTATTTGCCACAAAGGCAGAGTAAACCCAAGGAAGCTGGTTATCATGCAAGGCGTTTATTTCTTCGACTGTTGTAGGAGCAAGAATATTGATTTCAGGGAAAGACCAGATTTCCTGTTGCTCGAGGTTGTCAATTGTCTGGATGCCATTTGGTAAAGGTAGGCGGAAGTCATAGAAGCGACGGTTGAATGCAGCAGTGACTTCTTTGCTTAAATGCGGAATCAGCTCTGAGTGATATGCACGAACGATATCTTCGCTAAGTTGATTGACTTCTTCTGGAGTCTTTGGATGAACAGGGGGCGTATTTAACTCAAGCTCTTTCGCCCGTTTTGCTAAGGTTTCCTGAGTTTTTGGCTCAATGCCAATCCATCGAACAAGCGGTTTAAACCAAGTGAGTTGTTCCTTACTCATCTCTTCAATGACTGTAGGTATAGAAAGAGGAAGAGTTTTAATCTCACATGCGAACTCAGTGCGATAGCTAAGGTTTAATTCAAAATATCGAAGGAGAAGAGCTTGCGAGCCTTCTTCAGTGAAGAAGACATTATATTGGTAAAGAGTTGAAATTTGCTTGTCTGAGAGAGTTGCAATTTCTTCTGTAGTTGGTTTAGCTGGAGAGAGCTTGGAAATGTTGAGCCCCAGCTCGATAAAGCGTCGGTAAAGGAGTTGTTGTTCAGGAGTAGAAAATTCTTTAAATTGCTCAGGATTTTCTTCACACTTTGCATAAAGTTTTTGAATTTGGCGGTCAGACATATTCCATGGTGTGATAAAAAATGTTTTTGCAAGAGCAAATGAAACCACTTGGCCAAAGGCATGGAAGGCTAACATGTTTGTGATTGACTGAGGAGTTAAAGCAACGGCAAAGCGAGCGTTAATGATAGGAGCAAAAGAAAGAGCTCCATAAAAAGTTAATGCTAAGGCAGCAGTTTTGACAATAATTTTTTTAAAGTCACTAGCGTCTTTGCCAATCAGAGCGTTGCCCGTGCTTGATAGGGCTGCAATGTAGCCTCCAACAATCGCACTTTCTTTAATGGTTACAGGAATAAAGCGTGCTGAAAGCAAGCTAGATCCCGCTGCAGTAATAAAGTTAAGAGCAGACTCTTTTGAAATGAGACTTTGACTAAATGATGAAATAGAAGTCATAATAATTTCCCCAATGTTAATTTTGGAGTAATTATGCATAGGAGTAGATTAAAAAAAAAGAAGAAAAAGAGGCATTGCTAATCAAAAATATTTTCAGTAAAATTTCTTCTTTAAAACTGCAAAAAGGAGAAAAGATATGCATTGCCCAAAATGTCACTGTAAAGAGAATACTAAAAGTGGTTTTACAAGAGG
>Ga0180434_10002017_pt1 | contig 27967 bp, 49 predicted proteins | sample SS_ome_7_FD_132453 | JGI IMG/M metagenome (GOLD analysis project Ga0180434, IMG submission 132453) | Hypersaline lake sediment archaeal communities from the Salton Sea, California, USA - SS_1_D_2 metaG | ecosystem: Environmental > Aquatic > Non-marine Saline and Alkaline > Hypersaline >... | reverse complement strand
TGCCTCCTATTTAACAACCCTTAGGTGGGTCTGCTCTTTAAGGCGTTTTCGCCTTTCAAAGTTAAACCCTCCGTCTGCCGGCTTCCTAAGAGCTGGCCCTCCCCAAACGAAAGCCTTTTGAGGTTTAGCTTCTTTATCTAGCTTGTAGGCAAGATACGCCCACCCTGCTACAGCCACTAAAACGATGGCACTCGACACAATCTCTTCTTTTCTCATTGCTACCCTCCGTCTAAAGCCCAGTCTTTAATATAAGTTTATTTCTGAAAAACTTATACCAAAAGGTAAAAAGAAATAGCGACGTATTGCCGCTACTCCTTCGGGAGTTACTTCTTTCTTTTTCTTTTATGTACCCGTCTTTCGGATACAACCCTTACTACGTCAGCGTCAGGCCACCCGTTAGGGTTACCTTCGAGCAGCCAATAATACTGCTGGAAGGCGATTTCCTTAAGTGTTATCACTTCACGTAGAAACATCAAAAACGCTGAGAACCCAGCTGAAAATACCATCCCTAGGAAGGTTGCCAGGAAGATCCCTGTGATTCTAAGCCTGTAGCTTATCTCACCAGATCCTCTTTTCCTGGCGAGCTTCTTTGGCGAGATGAAGATCGAAACAATCTTCGACGCCCTTCTCTTTGCTGGTAGCTTCTTCTTGGCTACCTTTTTCTTCTTTACTTTGCTTGCCCTAACACCGTTCTTTGCTAGTACGAGAGTAATCTCTCTGTCTGCTGATCTACTCATATCATCCCCCTAAAGTCTTGAAACGATTTCAAAAAATTGATCTTCAAGTTCTTTGTCTATCTTTTCGATTTCTTCCGTAAGCTCCTTGATCTTTTTCTTATCTGTAAGTGAAGCAATTTCTTCTTCAATGTGCTGCTTCCTTTTAATAAGTAGATACCTTTTACCCTGTATCTCCAGCTCTCTTGGACTTAACTTGTTTGCGTTGTACTGCTTTTTAGAACGTTTAAGCTTCTTCTTGTGTTTCTTTTTTGCCCTCTTATCCATAAATCCCCCTATATAGATTTTTAGTTAAATAACAAAAAGCCAGAACCCGAAGGTCCTGGCGATATATTCTCTCTATCTTCCTTATACCAATTTAAGGGGTCTATTTAACAAGGCGTAGGTGCCTTGTTTGCTCAGGAAGGTTTGCCTGCAAAAGATCTTCGCAGCAGCGGCTTAGCTGGCGCTGACTTCCTACCGAGTAGCCTAGCCTATAGACACAATAAAGAAGAGGGATCTGCATAGCAGCAGTTACAACTATCAGAATTAATGTGAGCATGGCTTATCCTACAGTGACAGAGCCAACAGGCTCTCCCCAATCTTGAATGTTTTTGTTTGCAACGCAGCCGCAGGTGCGATTGCCCGCAGATTCAAAAAGGCGGCCACATGAAATGCACCGCCTTATCTTTACCCTCATCACCGAAAGGCCCGCTAGCCTTCTGGCGTGATTTTTCATCTCTATGTCTTTAAGGATCGCTGGGGGTAGCTTCTTTACCGATTGATCTTTGGTCATACGTATTCTCCTTGCTGTATTCTCCTGAAATCACTAAAGCTGCCTTGAACCTAGCAGCATCTTCCAGCTTTTCTCTGAAAGCCGAAGTAAGGTCGCTAACATTCAAATCAATTCTAGGAACTCTTCCAACAACGATACCACTACTGCCAAGAGTTACATCAAAAAGTTGAATTTCTTTTGGATTTCTTGGGTTTATAACTGAACTACCCCACCCCATTATCTCCAAATCACTAGGCTGTAACGCTTCTGAGATAGCGCAGCCCCATCGGGGGTTAGCTACTGCCCCATCTAAAGTTCTTTCCATGCTGTATTCTCCTTTCAAGTATTTCTTTTCTTTTTTTAAGAGCTCGTTCATATATAGCGTAATCGCTCTTAAGTACTTCCTTTAGCTCACATCTTTGAGCCTGTGTAGGCGTAAAGGCTTTCTTTATGTCTTCATTTCTCGGAAAGTTTATATCCTCTAGCTGCGAAAACTCGCCGGCTACTCTGTAATTTTTCCACCCTTTAGGGCAGCCAATCTCTTCAAACAATAAAGAAAGATCCTCGTCTAAAGTTTCTTGGGTAGCTATGTAATACAACTTACCTAAAAGCTCTAAAGGGTCGGCTTCATATCTTTTTTTGTAGCCCCCACAAGATAACCATTTAGAGTAGTAATGCGCCATACCAGAACCAATACCTTTAAGAACTTCCATGGGGGAATCATTCTTATATCTCCCAAAGTGAAAATTATAGTATGACACCAGCCTATCCACAGGGTCTCTTATTGTAGTAATGTAACTAGCAAGCTTAGAAGGAACTAGGTTATGGACGCCGTAGTAAGTGTTGTGCCCAGACAATACTCTAGCTTTTTCTCTTTCCTCTATAGGCCTTTTATGCCAAGGGAGCTTTTCTTGTCTTCTTCGGTATCCATCTCCCCAAGGGCCTAAGTGTATAAACTCCTCGTCAAATTCAAAGTTCTTAGCAAGGTGGCCCGAAAACGTCGTTCCTCCGGTTTTAGGAAGATGTAAAAAAACCCACAAAGTATCCACAGTTTACCCCTTAATCCTGATACTCCACGCAGCCACATCAGCCTTTACCGTAGGGTTTATCTTTCGGTAATTACCAAGGTGGCCAAATAAAAGATGGCAATTTACTCCATACTTTTTATTTTCACATAAGGTGATTAGATTGTCAGGGTCGTTTTCAAATTGGGGAGCGAGGTGAAAGCTTATAATGTGGTGTACCTCTACCTTGGTTTTTGATCCGCATACTGCGCAGCAGGGGTTCTCTTCAAGATGCTTAGCTCTTGTCTTCCTCCACCGGCTCGACCGCTTTGCGCCCTTCGGGGCCTTGCCTTGGATCCTGTCTTTGATTTTTGATAGAAAGCTCATAGCGACTCCTGTTGAATTTTCTTCTATAGGAGCCTTTCGGTTGTTTTCTTCTTTCTCTTAACTTTTTTCTGAGCTCTTCATACTTCTCGTCAGCTTTTTTTCTTGCATGGTAATAGTTTAATTTATCACAAGGTTCTAGAGTTTCTTTTTTAAATTCCAGCTTTACACTGCACCCTTCTTTATAATATGCAGGCACTGTCAGGCGGTAAACTTCTAAAGTTTTCATACAATCTCCCGATATGGATATTGTGGGTTGAGAGCTCCCTAAGCAACACTCACCTCGCGCGCGGGGGGCTCAATACACATCCTTCCAAAAATCCCGTCTTATCATCTCTCGGGGCGTCTTCTCGGCTTACAAAACCGGAAGGCGCCTTATTTCTTATACTTTCGGAGTTCTGCTTGGCACTCGCCTAGAAGGGTAACTGCTTTGATCTTCTCGTCTACAATCTGTTGTTTGCAGTCGATCTTTTCTGGAGGCGGGCACTCGCATACTGGGCATGGGGTTGCGCAGGAAGGCACAAAGATCAACAGGAATATAATCCGTAGCATAATTTTCCTTTTTTCTTCCATCACATTCAATCTCCTTTTGATTTATGAACACATTTGAATATGTCGCAATGTTTACATTTGACATATACCGAACCAAGTTCTTCTTCTGGAATATGGTTTTGTATTTTGTTATCGTGCCATTCATGTAGGCCAAAAATGCACTTAATCAATTGGAATATTCTGCCCATGCTATTCATCTTTCTTTAGTCTTCTGAATCTTCTTGTCGATCTTGGCATATATTTTCTTCTGTAAAAGTTACTGATATTTTGTGACCACAAGAATAAACTATCTCTCCAAAGCCTTCTTTGTAATTAAACCTAGACTCCAAAATATCAGCACCACAATAAAAACAAGTTTCCATAGTTCAAAATCCTTTCTTCATTCAATTAACGTTTATTTTTTGAACCCAGAAAATTGGCCGTATCGGTTCATTTTGGTTTTCATCCCTTTGGCGCATTTGTTCCACATATGAGCGGCCTCGCGTTTTGTTGCTTGAAATGAAAATGATTTATGCCTACACTCTGGACAAGCGTACCGTTTCCAAATTTCATCAGTGTAAAGTGTTGATTTTTTCTCAATCAACACAGGTAACTGGTTACATTGCCAGCAAGTTTCTAAATCCATAGGCTTCATAAATCCTTAGTTATTTATGGTGGGCGACGTAACGGCAACACAAGGTCGCTTCGAGGTTTTTAGTACCTGCTTGATCTATGCCGCCCGCCTCCCATAATTCAAATATCCTTTGTTATTTTTAGTAATCCCATTGCCAATGATCTTCATGACCACAACGCTGACACTTGTTGTACCCCCACTTTGATCGGTCGCTTTTATCCTCAAAGGTCTTAAAATACCTATGCCCAAAGAAAAAACATATTAATTTTTGTAACCATCGCATCTTTAATTATCCTTTCTTGCGCAATTATCCTCAGTCTGATAAACCCAACCGGCTACGAGAAAATCATAAAAACTAATCTGTGATCATATTCAATTACCCTTAGTATTTTGAGTGTTTTGGTTTTTCTTCAATTGTGAATTTTCCGCCACAGACTAAACAGCGGCCACCTTTATGTAAGTAGTCCCAATCTATTTGGTCATGTTTTGTGGGATCAATTGGCCCACAATTTTCGCAAATAACTCTGACTTCCTTTTTGGACATTCAATATTCCTTGGTTTTTCTATTTACGCAAAGAACTTGCCTCCTAAATGGGGTCCACACCTTCTGGCAGTCTCGGCAATAGTATTGTTTTCCGCCGGGCCACCTGGCTACAGCCATATTGTGAAATAAGTGGCACCTTAGTTTTTTTACCCAATGAAACATATCAGCCCCTAGGCCTTCCGTCGCACTTGCTGCGATCCATGTTACATCCGTGGCAGGGATCTTCGCCCTTCTGGACTAGAAGAAGAATCATAGGGCCAGGAAGCGTACACTTTGGGGGGACGTAGCCCTGATGCGTAGCCATATCAGCCATAATATCTGTTTTCTTTTTCATAGCTATCTCTTTCCCTCCACTCATCCGTAGCCTCCTAGTATGTATGATATGTGAAATAATGGTGCTGCCCGTTCCATCTCAAAATCGAGTAAGCGCGATGCCGGCTCCAGGAATGATGTCTAAGGATGCAGTAATACTCATAAGTAATCTGGCTAGCCGCGTATGCCATCAATGCCTCCCTTTTTTAGAAAATACCGTCTAGTATCTTTTTTTCAATGAACATTGGAACATTATGCACGGGTTTTGGTACTCGCATAAAGTGGACTCTATCTCCATCAATATTCCATACGTATTTAGTGCCGGTTTTAGTATTAAAAAGATGGCCCCGGCGATGCCAATTCAGTTTCCCCCTAACCTCTACGATTTTCCAGTCTCTTATCTGAATCGTTTTCTTTGTGTCTAAAGAAGGGTGTTCAGAACTTCGAACAGTTTTAAATTGAGAGCGTTCAGCTCCTTTTTCCCTATCTGCCATGTGTAGTCCAGCCCGTATGCTTTGAAGGTGATCTCTTTTATATCCCAGTCGCTGTAAGGCGGGAATATATCTACTTTTACGCTTTGAGGAATGGTATCGTTCATAGTCTTAATTATGGCGTAAAGAACTCTTTGGAGAGACACCTTCCAAGTTTTACTTGTTCTTGCCGGAGCAATATGCCAAACATAGTCAGCTCCATCCCAGCCGTGAGATATCGTAACCCATCCCGAAGTTTGCTCTACAAATCTGGGGGCAGACACGGCTTCAGCCTTCCCTTTTCTAATCCTGGAAATATCAGTTTTTTCAGGTCTTAGCTCCGAGCCACTCTCCTGTATAGCTCCATCCATAATATCCATAAAAGTCTCGACGTCTTTTTCCGGAGTATTAAAGATGTCGTCTAAAAGGTTATGTTCGCTCATGAGCCCTCCCAAGGAACAACTACGTTAAAAGATACTCCTTCAGGAAATGCCTGCGACATTACGGTATGGGATGCCCCCACAGTCGCTATAGTCGCCATTTCCAGAACGTCGGCAAAGTTAAATGAAAGGGTTGAAGGGTGGGCAAGATACCTTATGAACTCTGTTCTAGTCCAGTTTCCGTCCTCGGGGATCTCGGACGCGGGAATCAGGGCCATCATCTTGTATCTCTTGATGCCCACAAGCCCAAAACGCCCTGCGCCTCCGGGCTCCATTCTTTTAAAGAATCCCTTCTGAGCCCCTGTAAAAGGGTGAGTCATAATTTTTGTAGTGCCCCTTACAGGCAGATTATCAATGAATTTTGATTCTATTGCAGACCCTATGCTTTGGTGCCAAAGGAAGAAATCACTAACTCCCGGGTGAAACCTGTCGGAAATCTTTAGGTGGGAAAAACCTTTTTTACTTAACTTTTTTAGCTCACGCCCAAGATAGGCGTTAAAATCGTTTTCAGACTTCATTGTGTTCTCCTAGAAAAACAGCTGGAGGCTCCAGTCAATCACCTCTTCTTTGTTTACGGCTGTAGAAGGCTTGTAGATGATTGATCTATTTGATGGGCTCTCCTTGATGTCCCTCATACCTGTAATCTTAAACCCTGGCCTTTCCTTTTTCCATAAAAGAATATATCCGCCAAGATCTGCTTCATGCTTATCGAGAAAAATCATTTCGTCTGCGTCAAACAGAGGTCGTCCAGTAAAATCACAAAAGTCGCCGTAATACCTTGGAACTATATCAATCATCTCATCACCAAGGCCCGTGAACTTATATGAAATCGACATAGCCGTAGGGCAAAATTTGTACCACTTCCAGCCTTTCTCGTTGATAAGTGAAAAATACATATCTTGAGTTATCCGCTCAGGGGGGACTTCGCAAAGCTCAAGGCTGACCATTCTCTCAAAAAGCTTAACCATGGCAGCTCTGTGCTGATAGAGATATTTACTATAACTGTAGTAATCAGAGGAGGCTGCGTACTTCTCAGCATGCTGCAGGGCAATTTTGAGATAATCATAAGCAGTAGGGGCTTCTGGCCTGTTGGTGGGTATTGTTTTAGAAAAATCTACACACCCCTCAAGGGCGTCTTTCTTTAGGGATCTTCGGTATTGAGAAAAATGGGTAATATAATCCATGAGGCCTCCCGGCTAGTCTGAAGCCAAAAGACCCTCCAATTTTTTAATAGCTGTTGGTAGATCTCGGCTCTTTTTAACGGCAGAGATGGCTTGGCGGATCCCTTCCGAATAAAGGGCCGCCTCGTTAGACTCATCTCTGTATACTGCAAATGTTCTTATCTTGAACTCATCGCCCTCTTCTCTGTGCTCCATCCTTATGTAGCCGTCAACCATATACCTTTTCCCTTGGCATACTTTCTTCGCTACAGCCTCGGCGCTTCTGCCTAAGCTCTCAACTTTTATGATGTTTGGCCTGAGTTGGCGATTAGAATTCTTGTCTGTGTACTGCTCGTTAACTTGGAGCATAAATGTGGTAATGGGTGTTCCAGAGGGGAATTTTGTAAGAACTGGCTCTGAAATGACAAGGCCGCTCACCCATACTTTGTTAATATCCATCATCTCCCCCATACCTTTAATTACTAATTAAATTAGCACGGAGGAGATGATTTTCAAAACCTATCCACTAGACAGGAACTTTTTAGCGTTCCCTTCGCCTAAAATAGTGCCACACCATCCACTCTTAGCCATTCCGTTTAGCTGACCAGAGTGCCTGTGAGCTTGATACATCGCGTTCTCTTGACCGAAGAAAGGATGATACTGGCAGGTAGCATACCTGCAATATCTTGAGCCGCAGTTGGCAATACCTCCCCAATTTGGGAGATCCCCATTAAGGCAGTGCTCACAGATATGCCTAGTAACTTCACCGTCTTGCGTAAGCTCAACGCACCAAGCGCTAGTTCCGCACTGGTAGCAGCTTTTTGGCGGCCTTTCTATGACCTTAAAGTGCTCGGGAGGAATGACTGAGTTTTCGGTAAGAATGCAGGAACCATGCGTAAGGCAAGCCTCGTAGATAACATTGTTATCAAATCTCCATTGCCGGCCAAGAGGGCCTGCTGCCCATAAGAACGCCGCCCATGCAGAAAGCTCGCAATAAGCCCACTTCTTATTATCATCAACCCCTCCATCAGGAGTCGCACAAAGCTCGTCTAGGTAGAGCTCGCAATCACCTGCCATTGCGTCAAATACGTCCTCCTGATAATAGTCTCCTCTCATAATGGCTCTTATCCCATCTCCAATATTAAACGGCAGGCTGTCAAGACCTGGGCGTGCTAGGCAGTGATCAAATACCTCTTGGGATTGGTTGGGGTCCATAAGAAAGGTTTCTGTATCTTCTGGGTCTGCTTCTTTTCCGGAACCAGAAACATAGGGATCGTTTATCTCGAAAGTATATTTTGCCCAATCTCCTGTAATATTTACATCGCTTGTTCCATAAAAAAGAGAGTACGGCTCGACTGTATCTATAAAGAAGAAAGTCGAGGAAGCTGCTGCTACGATGACGTCTGTAATCTCTGCGGGGCAAGGGATACCAAATCTTTCAAACTGAGATAAGATAAAAGAGATACACCCGTCTGGAATGTCGCCAAAACAAAAACTAAAGATGCCCTGGCCATCGGATTCTACCCAATCGTAGATCTGGTCTGCGTGACTATCCATATAATCATGAGCGGGTCCGTGGTGCATTCTTCCCTCCTTTTCCCCATAACCATGAAAAATTTAAAGGTTTTTTAGTATTTCCTATCCTCCATGTATTGTCCTTGTTTGCGTACCTTGTCTCCCAACCCATGCCGTAAAGAAACGTAGGAGCCTCTTTTGTTATCTTGCATACGAAAAGAGCTGGGTTCCCTCCGTACTGGGCGAATGTGAACCCTTTCGGGGACTTTAGAGAATCCCACCGCAATGACCCCCACCTAAAAGAAGAAGCCCGACCTCCGGGGATACTGCGAGATTTATATCTGGGTATGAATTGTCTCCAAGACATATTTCCTCCAATATATTAGTTATTTATCTATATCTCTTATAACAATAAGGGCGGGATTTATATAAACTGCGGGGGATGAAAAAGAGCAGGGACCTCGCTAGACCCCTGCTCTTGTTTCTTGGAGAAGAATACTTACTGAAAAGAAGACTGGGTAACTTCCAAATCGGGCATACCCCAGCTGTCAGTAACATCCTTAAATTTTACCTCAAAATCCATAGTCTTTGGGGGCTCAACTTGGTCTTTTGCTATATTCCTGAAATTGATTGCTGCGCTACCGGCTGCTGTATACAGGTTATTTGCATACTTTCCCTTAAGAGGAGATCCTGCAGAAACCACGTTAAGGTCTTTTGTTTTAATGTTGGTGGCCCATGTAAGGTAGCCATCAAAGTGCTTCCCCTCTGAGCAAGCCATCTTTACTGCTTCTTTGAGCTTGTCTTCAGGAGTAAGCTCAATTACGTCGCCTTTGTTTTTTCCTGTCTTGATGCCTTTAATTCTCACTTGTGTTCTCCTTTTGCATAGCGGCCTTGCCTTTTCCGGCAGAGGTATCACTATGAAGCATATATTCTTGGCCTGTATCTTTCAAATGCTTAGTAAACTCAGGAGTATAGCTTGGCCTTATTTCAGCGTTGTCTATCCAGCCTTTTTTGCTAGCAGACATGTAAGACGTCCCCTTACTGCTCTGAAATTTATAGCCCTTGACTCCGTTGTGCTCGAACGGGGTGCATATCAATCCTCCGGAAAGCTCTTCTTTTACAAAACCTGCATACTCCACAATAGCCCCGCAATTGCAGGGCATAGTAGTAGCTAGCATCTCCTCTCTTTGATTTGCCTTTGCTTCTTTGGTAGAGGTTTTGCCGCAAGATTTGCACTTAAACTTGTAAGTTATCTTCCTATCGCTTAGCCATCCCATTAGCTTTTATACCCCCTAAATTCTGTTTTAGTCTGCCTCGGTAATACATCTGAGAGTTCTTTTACAATGGCTTCATTGCCAATCGTCCAGATTGATTTTGAAATGGTTTGGTTAAAACTCATAAAGGCCCTCGGGTCAAGCTTGTGCTTTTCAAATATAGCATAAACCTCCTTCCTATGAGACTTGTTTACTTCGGTCCAGTCAATGCCTGATTTTGGCCTAAACTCATACATCACACCCGGTATAGCAATAGGCCCAGTGGTTTTTACATGAGCTTTTAGCTCTTTTGTGGCAACCTTCTTAACGTTATCAAGCACCTCAATAAGTCCAGCAATCTTAACTGCTTTCTGCGTATCGCCCATAACCTTAAGCCCATCCTTTTTGACGTGGATTCGTCCGTCTTGATCTTCCTCGACAAACTCTCCCATAACAGGACATTCAGATAGGAAAGGGCAATATTGGCAGAGCTTGTTGGGGGTGGCTTCACTTGTATCGGTGCGGCCCTCAATGATGCTAACCCTTGTTATGATCTCGTCTTCTATTCTAGAAAGAGCTTCTCTATCCCAAACAAAGGGCTTTGAGTAGTAGTTAAATCTTGAGAAATGAAGGATCGTGCTGATTCGCTCAAGGAACGGGTGCGTCTTGGAAATCACCCACGCATAAAAGCCCATCTGGAAAGTATCAGCTTCCTCAATATTAGGTTGAGTCTTATGGTCAATGATGATCGCCTCTGTGGTGTCCTCAGATACCATAAAAATGTCAGCTCTTCCTCTTGCCAAGGCGTTTTCATCCGAGTAGCTGCATTCTATAAATTTTGGCTTACCCTTCTCGCTAGACGGGTCTACCTTAACAGCAATCCTGAGCTCCAGCTCTGCTGTGGAAGTCAGGATAGGAGAGGGCTTATTCACATACCCCATAGCCATCTCCATAAGAAGAGGGATCTCATCGTAAGCCGGAGGATGTCTTCTCACCGCCTCAGTTACGAATCCCCTAAGCTCTTCTTTTTTAAAGATATAATCGGGGTCCTTTATAAGCCGCCCAGTGATCTCCTCAAAAACCTCATGAGCCGCAGAACCTCTAGCTTGAGCTAACCCTTCAGGTTCTTTATATCTTTCTTCCCCTCCGTAAAATTTATGAAGCGCGTAGTGGCAGATACCTCTTTCCAACCTTGATGGGCTGTAAGGTCCGTACTTAAGTTTCATATTCTCCTCCAAATTTACTTTGTTACAAAGTCGCAATATACTTAGTATATTGATATCTGGAAACCTTATACCAAGGTTATTAAAATATGACGGGGTAGCTCAGTCGGTAGAGCGCGCGCGGCCAGTCTGAAGTTGGGGGCGAGGTTATCTGATCAATATCCCCAAACTCAATGTAGGGCCGTCCGGCGTAGTAAAGGATGTGGACCATCGCGCGGTGGAAAGCGTTTGTAGGTACGCACAAACATGCATGAGGTCGGAGGTTCGAATCCTCCCCCTGTCACCAAAAAGGTAGATTATGTCTTACTATTTTTTTGAAGGCTTCGAAAAAAGAGCAAAAGCTAAGTGGCAGAAGATGTGGAAGACTTTGTCCAACAAAGGAAAGCAAAGACTTAGAAATTACTCTGGAAGCGGCATACGAAATACCTCCAAAATGAGAGAGGGTATGATGGCGCCCAAGATCTCAAAGGGTGAGCTAAAGCGCCGAAACCGAATGGATAAGTTAATCTACGATAACGTCAGAAAAAGAAGCCCCGACGTTAAAAAGCTAAACAGTAAAGCTATGCCATACGCTGAAAAGCAGGTCGGAGAAAAGGGTTATATGGCTCTTCCGAAAGATCCATCTAAGGGCAACATGACAAGATCAAAGAAAAGGACAGATCTTCGAGGGGCGGAAGGAACGCACAATAGGTCTATGCTCGCCCACGAAAGCTCGGAGCTAAAGATGGAAAGGCTTAAAGCAAAAAAAGGTCCTGCGGGGAAAAGGGCAAGGAAAGATAAAGCCATCAAAGAAAGCGATGATGTGATACATAGCTCAGCGCACCCCCTGGTGGCTGAAGCCAACATCGCAAGAAGAAACCCAAAAGCCCTTAAAGATATGGAAGAAGGGTGGAAGGAATCTCCTGCTCAAGGAAAGATGCTAAAGCATCTAAAAAACGTAGGGTGGACACCAGCCAGAGGCCTGCCAGAAGGCGGAAGGCAGGCAGCCAAACTTCAAAGAAAAGCTGAAAAGACTTTCGGGCCTTACTATGGCAAAGAAGTTAAAAGAAAAATAAGTAGAGCGAAGAAAACTCTTAAAGGAAAAAAGCTCAAAAAAGAACTAGCAGAGATAAGGCGGGAGGCTAAAGAATATGCTAAATAAGGAAGCTCTAATATCTAGAAGCGGAATGCAAGAAGGCCCCCCGATGCCAGCAAATCCTCCCAAGCCTACAAAGTACAAACAAAAAAGCAATTTTTCAAAAGGCTTTGCAGAAAAAGCAAAAGAATACGCTGCACCCATAGCAGGAATAGGTGCTACTGCCTTAAGCTACGCAGCTCTTAGAGGTCGTGGGGCAAAAGGAGCAAGAAAGAAACTAACATCAGTTATCCAACCGGAAAAAGGTGCTAAGCCGGGGCGGGTTAGAAAATTTATAGATAAGATGATCTACGGAGCCGATGATATTCATTACACCCCTGAAGGTATGGCTAGGCCAGGAAGGGCTAAAAAAATAGAAGGAACCGTTTTACATACAACGTCGGATAGTCCGCATTTTGTTAAAGGTGATAGAAACGTCGGAGATATAACTAAAAATAGGGCAGCTAAGCGGATGGAAAGCGATAAGGCTACCGAAGCTAGGTATATCAAAAAGAATGCCCCTGAATTTGCAGTACCTTCGAAGTCTCTTGGAAGTGCCCACAAAGGAAGAAAAGGGCTTGAGCGTCTACATAAAAAGCACAAGAACAAAGGATATGTAATTAAACCTAGAGATGGGTTTGGAAGCGGTGTAGGCGGAGGAGGTTTTGTAAACTCTAGTGATATAGAAAAATACCTAGCTGGAAAGAGACTCCCTGCAGGTAAAAAGAGTAAAATTGAAAACATAATGAAAAACCCAAAAGGGCAGCTTCTCCAAGAAGATCTAAAAATTAAAAAAGGGCTCGTAACAAGACAATCTAGAGAAATGAGAGTGCATGCGGTAGGCGGTAAAGTTATACCGGGGGCTAGTGGAACTAGAGCCGGAAACTTAGAAGACCTAGGAAGAACAAGAGAAGCCGAGAAGTACTTTCAAAAGTTCCTTGATGATCTGCCAGCAGCAGAAAAGAAAAAGATGGAAAACGTCTTCTGGGCTCCTGACATCGCCATGACAAAAAAAGGGCCAAAAATTATCGAGCTTAACGCAGGAGATGCAGCAAGCGGACTGATTGATCCCCGATATCTCACAAAGAAAAAAGGAGTTGGGGAGCTGGCTGCCGGTGGAGCCGCCATAAGGAAGAACATGGCTATTTATAGAGCGCTTACCGGAAGGGATCATGCTCTGGTTGCTGGAGGAAAAGCTCTCGGTGCTGGCGGGGCTGTGGCATACGGAACTAGCGAGGCAGGGCAAAAGAAGATAAAAAAAGGTAAGAAAAAAGTAAAGAAAGCCTACAAGGAATATAAAAAAGAAGGGAAACTGCCAATCCCTTCTTTACCGTCTAGACAATCGAATTGATTATCTTTTTGCAGTAATTTAGTTTTTTCCTTAGAGTCTTGCTAATCCCTTTTGGGATTTTGCCCTGCTCCAGGAAAAGCGCAAAACTATCCGCAAAGTCTTCCTCCGGATGGGTCTGTGCATACGGAGTTGCGTAGTCCTCATCTTCACTTTTCAGTGTAGATAAGAACAAAGCAGTTACGCCTTTGTAGTCTTTAGAGAAATCTCCAAAGATTTTCACCGCTTCCTCATCTTCTTCTAAATCCAGATGATAGAATACTGCGTGGCCAAGCTCATGGTGGAGCGACCAGTTTTTAGTTGCAGGCCTTCCCATAATAAACTTTATGGCGTGGCCTACCATTTCATCATCGAGTTTATTGAGATAGATCGTGTTCTCTTCGGTGTCGTATTCATTGACGCCTAGAGTTTCCTCAATCTCACACTCGGTCCAATCGAGTAACTTTTGCGTAAACATAATATCTCCTAAAATTATTTGTGAAGTTACACCTGCGAAGAAACATACTTATGTTCCTTCATATCTCTTATACCAATTAAAAGATTTACCTTACTAAAACTAAGGGTTATCATGGAGTTGCGGAGGAAGTAATGAATAGCAACTACCTAGATCTCTCGGACCTGATAAAGCAAGCTGCTGCTAGTAATAGCAAGAAGGCTTCGCCCAAAAAAGTAAAGTCAGACGCTCGAAAAGCTACGGAAGTAGCCGCAGGAACTACAGGAGCTCTGGCTGCAACCAAAGCTCTAAAGGAAGAGATCGTAGATAGGGTAGAAAATGCAAAGGTAAGAAAAACAAGGTCTATTAAAGATCTAAAGAAAAAGCTAAAGCCTGGGGATATACTATTTACTCGATACGACCCAAAGCACTCACCTGATTGGGATTTTGATGTTCCTAAAAATCTTCAAAAATATGTCAAAGGGAAAAAGAACATTAAGCTACCTATAAAGGCTAGCGAGTTTGTCCAATTCGGCGCCGGCGGAAGCACCCACTATCACGGAGCTTTATATGTGGGAGGAGGGAGAGCCTTAGAAGCTGAAGGGCAGGCTTACAAATCCAAGATTAATTCACTAAAAGAAGTGGTTAAGGGAAATGATGTAAAGGTATACCGGGTAACTAATCAGCCTAAATCCGAGATCACAAAGGGAGTTAACTGGGCTAAAAAGCAAAAAGGGGTAAGGTATGGAACAATGCCAGAGCTCCTTAGGCATGGGGCTGGGCATCTTTTCGGAAGGGGAGGGCCTAAATCTTGCAGAACCCCAAAAGGTAAAGGAAAGCCCATCGTCTGCACAACAACAATAACAAAAGCTCACCCTAAGACATTCAAAAGAGAGTACATGAGTCCCGACGAGATGAGGGCTAAAAAGGGAGTAAAGCTCGTAGCTAGGTTTGGGCGAACACCTCCGACTAGGGTTAAATCCAAAATTCTCCAAAGAGTCGTTTACCCTGTTTTAAAAAAGGGTAAATGGGGAGCCCTGGCTGGGGCAGCGACTTATCTCGGCGCAAAGGGCAAAAAGAAATATGACAAGAGCCCTGAAGCGCAAAAGAGAGTAAAGAAATTTAAAAATAAAGTAGGCATTAAGTAAAGAAGAGGGAGGCCCCTCCCCCTTTAGGCTACATCTTTAATGCAGCCTAGGATGTACTTGATCTTGCTATTAAGAGCCTTATTTCCGTATGTATACCTCTTTCCTGATTTGAAGCATTTCCATGCTTCTACAAAACATTCCGCAAAATCTTCTTGAGGGTGCGTCTGAGCATATTTACTTATATACTCAGGATCATCCTCGTACTCTTCGTAGTCCTCAAATCCCCAATACCAAGCTGAGGTATAGTAAGGATCTTCGAAACTTCCGAAGTACTCCTCAAAGTCTTCTTCTTCGATAACATCGCTACCATAATACTCGGCCAAGAACGCATGGCCGATCTCGTGAATCAAATGATCCACTGTCTCTTTCTTGTTCAGGTCCGACCTGATTCCGATCACCTTCGGACCGTAGGGACTCAGGCAAAAGCTGCTCCCTATTGGCACCATTATCAACAAATGTGTACTCAACCCTAATGTGCTCGAGATACTGTCGAGCCGTTGTTTTAAGTCCATACATAACACCTCCTATAAATTTTATGGGGTTAGAATAAAACAAGGCCAAGACATATAGACTTGACCTCGTTATTCTTATACCAATTTAAGAAGGGAAAACCTTACATAGGGCTGACGGGCTCCTCCGCTTCTTCAGACTCAGTTTCACTCCACTCTCCTTCTAGCTCTTCTGGTGGGAGCATGTCTTCTTCCTGACAAGGCTCATCCATATACTCTACTTCCTCAGGCTCAGGCTCAGGTTCAAGACCAGGATCAGGCTCAACAACCTCGCACCCATCTTCTGTCTCGGACTTAGCAAACTCTATTAGATTTCGACTAGAACCTTCTTTCTTTAAGGCTTCCGCTTTTCTTTGAAGAAGCCCCGAGAAGCCATCAACCTGCTTCATAACAAGAGGGATCATATCAACAGCGGCTTGGAAGTGTTCTCTACTAACTAACTCAGCTAAGAAACTTACCGAGTTTTTGACGTTTGCGTTGTAAGCTCCGTGTATTGATGAAACAACATAATGGGCTTCGTGGTATTGCTTTCCAGAATCTTTTCCCTTACAGCAACCACCTGGCTTAGTCTCTTCGGCTTTTTGCTTATTTTTCATTAGTACTTTCTCCATTTTTGTCAATAATAATTTCTTCATCCTCCCCGAGCTCTTCGTCAGATAGTAAATACTCGTTAGGATCTTTGGGGCTTACTTTAGTTTTATCAGTAATCACAGGAGTAATTGGCTCAAAGATATCGACTTCATCTTCTCTCATATTTATTTCCTCACTTTTCCACAACTATTATGGCACAATACTATAAAGTATTCCTGCTTTAAAGGCGCGGGTAAAAAAAGACGCCTCCCTACGGGGTTAGGCAAGGGGTGGCCCCGTAATGCCTTCAGGAATAAAACACTACAAGCCACCCCTATACCTTCAAAAATCCAGCCTCTCTAGATCATCCGCAACACTTCTAAGGGATTCAATAAGTAGCTTTTTGCGATCTAGATGGAGTGCAGCATCTAGGTGACCGCCGAGACCACTGTTGACGAGGACATCTTGGACGCAGACATTTAGCAAGTATTTGTGGATTTCTTTCTTAAGAGAGGCAGATCTTTTAGCTGCCATCTTTTCAACCTCTTCACTCAGATTTGACTGGCATGATGACATTAGAAAAACCCCCTTCTTTAATTACTATTGGAGAGCTAGGGCCCCGTATCTCAATATTTATCTTTTCGTCTTCGCACCGCCTTACCCCTTCGAGAAGCATCCTTACGTTAAAACGCATCTCTTGCTCTAGGCCGCTTTGGCAAGGTACTTCTTCCTTAGCGCCCCCAATAGTATCAGAAGTTTCCATACATATTCTATTTCCACTAAAGACGAAGTCTGCGCTATAGGTGTCGCCAGACATCATCAAGACTCGTTCAAGTGCTGAGTGAAATATAGCTTTATCTACTATGCAAGTAGAGTGTGTTCCTCCGGGGATTACTCCAGAATAGTTAGGGTATGTTTCCTCGTGAAGAAGCCTTAAAGATGTTCTTATATTCCCGTTTGCTAGGATTAAAGAATAAGGCCTTCCTTCTTGGTTTAACCCTATATTGACAAAACCAGAATCTTCGCCACCCCTAAATAGTTTTCCAAGTCTTCCTGCACACTCTGATTTGATAAGGATCGGGGGCGCGTCTGGGGGCATACACGTATTTTTAGTAAAAGCGAGTCTGTAGCCATCAGTAGATACAAAGTGTTTATCATTAATACATATGGCAGCCTTATACGCCTTATCAGGAGCGCCCTTATGAGTGCAAAACGATACCCTATTTAAGGAGTACAAGAAGGAGCTAAAACTAATATCTAAGAAATTCATATCATCAAAACCAATTGGTTTCATGAGGTGTTCTTCTGAGATTAGGTTAAGTCTATAAGATCCTGTAGGCATTCGTATCGAAACAGACCTATCTGTAACACTAAACGATAAAAGGCAAGATGGGAGGGAAGAGATGATGTTCTTTACAAGCTTGCCTGAGCACCCAAATACTATAGGTGCCTGTATATCGCTTTCACAGTCAATAATCGCCTCAGCAGAAATAAAGCTACTCCTAGCAGAGATCTTCATTTTGTTTTCTACAACGTCAAAACGAGTACTTAAGAAAGCTTCCTTTTCTCCTACTTTGCTCTCAAGGGCTGCTGATATCTTATCTAATGCGTCGGCTATAATATCACTTTGCACTCTTAACTTCATAACGTCTCCTATCAAAGCAAAGTCTGTAAAGTAAAAGAAAGAAGTTTGTGGGAGCCGAAGCCCCCACAATCAGAAAGCCTAAGCTTTCTTCTTCTTTGAATCCTTCTTGGAAGATTTCTCTTCCTTCTCGCCTCTGTTATCCCACCAGTTTTTGAGAGCTTTTCCAGCTTTCCATAAACCGTACCCTACTGCCGGTGTTCCTGCTCCGGCGGCGCAGCCATAAGCGAACGAGCGCTTATCGAAAGTTTTTTGATCTTTCATATCAATACCCTTTCTTTTGAGATACTCGATCTCAGTTAACAATGTGTTACACCATCTCTTTAATATCTTTTACCCAGAAATTGCGTAAAAGTTTATTTTCAGAGAAATAACAAGGAGTAGCCAGTAGCTACTCCTTTACTCTAAATTACTTATACCAAGAAATGGCCTATTTTTACCTATTGGTTAGCTACTTTTTGCTGCGGCGTAGCAAGGTAATCTACTATCCATTCAACTGAGCTGTCAGCTAGATTGGTTATCTTTTTAGAAGCGCCCGACTCCGATATAAGGGCCAGCATGTTATCTCCGGTAGCTCTTATATAATCTTCCGCGCTAACTTCCATATCAGTGCTCTTACCCTCGTCTAGGCACTGACAAAAAGCGTTATACGACTTAACAAGATTAAAGAGTTCTTGAGCAATCTTCATCCTGATTTCATCAGAAATGTCGCTTTGCATAAAAACGTGTATATCTGAAAACCTCATTAACATCATATCTTGATGCTCTACGGGAATTCTACTCCTTAGTTTTGCCATTTCTTCAAACAAAACTACTTTCCCGCCTTCTTCTCTTGGGAGGCTTCCTTCATCCTGCTCGACATCTGCTTCTTCATCTTCTGGTTTCTTTTTCTTTCGAAAGATCTTCCAACAAAGTCCGCAAATACCTACAGTTCCAGAGCCTGCCGCTGCGCCATAACCAAAACTTCTCCAATTCATACTACTAACTGCGTCATCCATCCTCATCGCTGCTCTCCTAAGGTACGATTAAAACAAAAGGGAGCGGCCTAAGCCACTCCCACTACAACTATCTTATCCCAAAAATCTAGTCGAAATTTTCTTTCATATCTTTAGCCATCTCTTCCATGGTTTTACGAGGTGGCAGGCCCTTTCGATACACGCAATAGTTAATCGAGCGTATCTCAAGGACTCTGCCATTGGTGTAACCCCACTGGAGATCGGCCTCACAGTTCGTTTTTTTCTTCCATTCATCCATTTCGATATTAAACCTATCGACAATCTTCGTTAAAGATTGTTTTATCATCTTATCTCTAAGCTCTTCATTTACACTAACCATTATTGTCTCCTAAAGAATATTAAAAATGGGAGCCCGAAAGCCCCCAGTTTAAATCATTGATTCCAAAAGTCTTATACCAAGAAGTTTAGCTACTTATCAGAGTCCTCTTCAGGAGGGATGCAGTACGAAGGCTCAAAGTATCTTCTTACAAAAGCCCTTCCTTTAGGAGTAAAGTAGACTATAGCCCTCTTTCCTTTAGGCTCTTCATCTTTAGTTACGTCGACTACGTTTTCAGAGACAAGGCCCCACTTTATAAGTTTCGATAAGTCCCTTTTTTTAACCCTGTAGCCTATAACCGCTGGGTTTAAAAACTCAGCCCTTGTAAGGGGTAACCTTCTTTTCTTCATCTTATCGATCTGGCAACAACTCTCGTAGAGCCTAGCCATAATATCCATATAAAGGGAGCTCTTTAGATCGAATCCATTAGGGAGATCCCCAAGTTCCTCAACTGCATAAGGTAGCTCCCTCTCAACGCCGTCTTGCCTTTGGACTATAATTTCGCCATGAGGAGTAAACTTCTTTAGAGGTCTTTTCCTGTTAAGATCTTCTATTTGTTTTTTGATATGTTCTTCAGGATCTACTAAAGGATTAGGCTCCGCCTGTTGTTGATGTTCCAAAAGGGTCTCCTCCTATTATAACTTTATACTGTTTAAGGTACTTGTCTGCTTCTTCGTCTTGGGCTTCCTGCTCTTCCCAGTTGATATTAAGATCTTTCCAAACGCCTTTGCTCTTTAGTTCCTGCTTTGTAGGGAACTTTGGGGTAACCTGAACAAGATGATTTCCTATCTTAAGTACGCCCTTCTTTTTAATAACAAGGGTTTGCCCTGGCTTGGTTCCTGCGGGAACTTTTAGGGTCTCCATCCCATACATCGTAAGGACCTCGATCTTACCCCCTTTAAGCATAATATCTAAAGGAACTTGCTCTTCAGATACAATGTTATCCATCTGGGTTTTAAATCTTGAGTGGGGAAGAGGCGTGAAAAACAAAAGGGCATTGCCGTAGGTTTCTTTTCGAAGATGCCCTTTTCCTTCCGCCAGCTTCTCATAGCCTTGAAAGCTGCCTGGAGGGATTGTCACTTTCTCAAGTACTACGTCTGCTTCTTCCTTTGGCATAGGATTAAACTCCTCATCAAGCTCAAGCCTGTTAAAGGATACAGTAGTAGTTCTTCCAAAGAATGCGTCATCAAAGCTAATAGGGATTTGCACCCTGATATTGAGATCTCCTCCTCTATTAGAGTTGCCCTTTTTGATATCGTTAACCATCTCGGTCTGGCGGTACTCTGGATCAGTAAGCATCTTGTAGGCATGGGTGATCTTTCTGAACTCGTCGATATCCCCGTTAGCGTCAGGGTGGTGCTTTCTACATAAAGATTTCCATTTGTTTTTTATATCTAAAAGAGAGGGGTTAGTGGAAGGATTGATGCCAAGGTCTTGGAAGTAGGGCTCTAAGTTTTGTCTTTTCAAGTTACATTAGCTCCTTTGCAATTAGGCTTTCCTGGCTGAGGGGGTTTTTTGACTTTAGGGGGCTTTACTTTTGAGGAGGAAAGAGGAACTGTATCATCATTCTTCTTAGGTGAATTTCCGAAAGCTTCCTCCATTTTACCTCTAAAGGCAGTGCTAATCTCTTCAGCTACTTCATCAATAGTTTTATCGTTAGTATCTATAACAATGGTATGTAGACCCTCCGACTCTGACTCAAACTCAGTATCTACAGGTACTGAGCCAATCCTTTCAGCTATCGCATCATCACTAGCCAAGAGCTTTACTTTAAAAGACTGCGGGAAAGCATCTCCGAAGACGCGCCCAAAAGTCCCATCAAGGATAACAGCGTAAAAGAGCTTCTTTTCTTCCCAAGAGGAGGTAATGTCGAATATCTTATACTTAGCCGCCGAGAGGAGAACCTCCGGGGTTATCCAATCAGGGCATAGATTAAGCTCAATCCCTTTTGGGGGATCTGGCATTCTGTACTGAGAAGATACGATATTAAGAACATCTCTCATTTCTTTAAGAGGCCGCTTAACATCGTAAGGCCATACGGCAATGCCTCTTCTCCCAAGAACATGGCGCAGCTTTTCCGTTACAGAAGTCTTCCCAGAGCCGGATCTACCGCTAATTAAAATAAACATAATAACTCCTAGTTTTTCATCTCAAGAAGATTTCTGATTTCCGCAAGATCGTTTGCCATGCTATCTAGGTGCGACTCAATCTTTTCAAAGATTTTGCCAAAAGCTAATATAATCAACCCTTCAGGCTCAGTGCCCTCGGCTATCCCATCTTTAAAGGCTTTACCAAAGAAAGAGACGTCTTGAGATTCAGGCTCTTTTGCGGGGATCTCTTCACGCTCTAGCTTTAACTCTTCTGGTTGTTTTTCCATTCTTTTCTCCAGCTTAAAAAAAGGGCGGCGACTCCGCCCCTTAATTTAAAGTATTCCATCTTCGTCAACCGAAGGCTGTCCTTCAGTGGCTGCAGGTTTTACATTATTACTTGGAGGATCTTTTGGCAACTGCTCAGCTACCTCTTTCTGCTTACTATAAGGATGAGCGTTATCTTCAATAGGCGGAGATTGGTTGCTAGCCGGCATATCTATCACTTCTGGAGGGGGTGACTCTTCTGGGGCGGGATTGGCTTTTGCATGAGCTTCGTTGATCATCCCTTTTAGAGTAGCTATTACCGCACCCCTAACGTCGGCTTCTCCTTCTTTTTTCCTTATAGAAATAAGACGGTTCTGGGGCGAAAACTTCTTGCCACTAATCTGCTCGTACATATCAAAGAGCTTGTTAACCTCAGGATCTGCCGCCACCTCTTTAGAAGTCTCTAGGTCGCTCTTTACATCACCAACGGTAGTCGCTTCCTCGCAGTAGGCTTCCTCGTAGCTACCTTCGTCGTATACGGGGTAGTTATCATCCATAAATGAGTTTACCGTCTCTTTCGCCGAGGGAAGCATAAGTTGAGTGCCCTCTCTAATCCAAGATAGTTTGGATTTGATCTCTTCACCATGAAGAGCCAAAAGTCCTTCATTAGATTTTAATGTCACAATGTATGGGGTAGACACCTGCTCTTTCCCGTTCTTATCAATATAGCGAGTAGTGATTTGCTCTTTCACCATCTTTAGGGGGATACCCCTAAAAGAGCCTCCATTCATATTAGCGATAAAAGCGATCTGGTCGTGAAATCTCCTAATTGAATTCCAAGAGGTAGTATCGAGGCGATAAACTCCAGTCCAATCAACTCGGGGGAGTATCACATAGATATTCATCCCAGGCTTGCACTGGCGGTTTCCTCTACTATCATTCCAGTCAGGGCATTTTTCTCCAAGGCAGGGCCTTGTAGGAACAACTCCAGTTACGGGGTCTTTCTGAGCGTAGAACTCGGCTACCCCGGCGTTACCTTCTGAGTCAGGCCCATTACCCTTACATCTAAGTTTGCCGTCGACCCTAGAGCCATCGCTCTTTGTCATCCCACCCGAGTACCACCTGAAATATGTAGGAAGAGCAATCTCTGGGTCGTCCACTGGAAAGATAATATCAATCTCTTTAGGGGTTTCTCCGTAAATCTCAGCCACACCTGGGGCGTCCTTAAGCACGAAGTGCTCTACATTATCTGGATAAAGGGATCCTTTCTTGCTCTGCTTTTTAATACCTAGACGGATCTTTCCCAAGACTGGGAGAGATCTTCTATTTTCAATTGATTGAATAGGACTCATGTTGTCTCCTGTAAAAGAAAAAAGATAAGTGGGATTACCACCTATCTTTTACCCATTTTCTAACTCTTTTTTAAATCGTGCTCAGTGATTTTTTCTCTTACTAGCTGAAGCCTCGACTGAAGTTCTTCATATTTTTCATCTTCAGCAGCCGTCTTCATAGGGTTTGACATATAGGCCGCGATCTTGGCCATAAGTTTACCCTCTTCATCCCTAAGCCCCTGTATTAAATCCTCCTTCGCTACTCCCACTTTCTCCATCTTTTCCCCTTTCGGCTTGGGTTACTCCTAGAAGCAGCCCTTGCTTTAAACCGTCAAACCACATTTGTAGACCGTACTCAATGACCTGTGCCTGCAAAAGAGCCTTCGTTGCTTCATTCATGCCCTTGCCAGCTGCCATTTTGAACATTGTTTCCTGGCCCGCGGTAGCACCTTTAAATACATCCTCGAGATGGGTAGGGCTATCAATATACGCAGACCCTTCGCTATTAAAGGTATAGCCACAAGCCTTGCAACCGTACACAGCTATCCTCTCATCAGCCACCTTAAGCGGGATAAGAAGCCCTGAAGCTCCTCCACACTTAGGGCAATCTTTCATTGCTTCAGCCTTTTTAAAATCTTTAACCATCTCATCTCCTAAAGTAGTGTTACGCCTTCTGGAGCTTCTTCACCGTTATATGAAGATACCTTGGCTTTTCTACCAGAACGTGTCTTCTTTTTTCTTATAGCCGCCCTATGCCTTACCATATCTTCTTCCACTGTGGGAGCTTTTGGAAGATCAGCCATCTCGGTAAAGATGTCCTCTGCTGTCTTATCCCAAGCTTCACTTCTTTCGAATTCTTCCGCAAATGTAGCGTAGTCGGCCTTAGCTTCTTCGTTTGGCTTTTCAACTTCCATATCGTGATCGAGCTCGCTATCGCTAACTCCTCCTTCTGGAGGGACAAAAGCCAGTTCGTCTTCTGTGCCCTCAACTTTATCGCTAGGATCTTTGTCCTCATCGTCATCATCTCCAAGGCCGTCAGATATACCTGTAGCATCTGTATCTTCTGAAAATACTGCGGCATCACTGGACTTTGCCGATCGGTAGCTTCTAAAAATACTGCGAGGATCGTTCACCTCCGGAGGGTTTGTAAGTTCATCAGCTAATACTCCGGTAGCCTCCTCAACAATCTTAGTTGATATGATTTCTTCCATAAGTGTTGCTATTGTTCTATTAAGGTCAGAAGTTCCGCCTATAAGAATATTGTAAGCCTTGATTTTTTTAATAAGGCTGTGGGGGGCCCTAAAGGTAATTTCTTTCATAAGTTATCTCCAAAAAAGAGTGTGGGGAACAGCGGGCTATATAGTGTCTTTCAACACCGGAAGATAATGGTATGCTACAATGAGGAAATGATATAATATCGGTAAGTATGACAAAGGTAAGTCTTTGGCAAGTGCCCACTGTGTTCCCCGGGGTTGTATTCTCCTGACTAGATACTAGTCCTGTGTGTCTTCGTTTTCAACAGTTTCTTCAGAATCTTCTTCTAATGTAAGTTTGCCTACAAGCCTTAGATTTACAACATGTTTTATAAATGAGGCATATGCCTCCTCAACAGTCTTAGCTTTCGATGGAGGAGGGCACCCGTAGCTAAGCCATAGGGCTACATATTTTCCATCATTGGTAACCGTAATATCAACGTCTCTTCCAGCAAGAACCTTTGCGGCCGCCTTGAAATCATCTATTAATTTGGTCATTCTTATCTCCAAAAAAATCCTTAGCCCAATAAAACTTCGTACCTGCTTTTTCCCCTGCCAACCTGTCTGATTCCATATCACCTACGGTTATGCTTTTACCTAGATCTATATTCATCTTTTGGGCAGCGTGAGTAAACATGCCAGTATTTGGCTTTCTGCATGGATCTTCTTTATTAGCTGACTTGGCATAAAGCATTAAATCAAAAACCCCACCCATCTTTTTATTAAGATCCTCCAGGCAATCTTGGCAGTCAGATTCTTTCATATAACCAAGATCTATTCCGCTCTGGTTCGTTACGGCAACAATAGAATATCCCTTATTCTTGTACCCCTTAATCTTATCTACCCTTCCTGGAAGGATTTCTTGGTCAGAGGGTTTATTAGGACAGGGCTTCCCATTATTAGTAACCCTGACGGTCCCATCAAGATCCAGAAACAGAGCCTTCCTTTTTTTCATTTATGCGCTCCTTAAAATCATCAAAGATAGAGTCTATCATCTTGTGGAAAGATGATCTAGTTTGTTCAAGATCCTCAATAGATAGGGTAGTTATTGGAATAATTGAGGCGTTTTGGGATTGGTTAGATAACGCCTTAATCCCGGGGCTATATACAGTTGTACCGTTTTTTTCCATCTGGCCTACGGCCATTGAGGTAATGTGGCTGTCGATTTCGTCTACATCAAAAGGCACTAGTCCTACTGCTAGTATTGCTGTATCCATACGATCTCCTAAAAAATAATAAGGGAGGGGCGCAAGGCCCCTCCACTAAGCTCTTCCCTTGTTACCTTCCTTAATAGCCGGTTTCGTTTGAACGGGCACCTGCCGATCCACTTATATTTGGCGTTGTGGACATAGGGGGAGCTTCTGGGGTCGTTTCTTCAATTGAGAAACTATCAAGAAGCACATCCCTGACTTTGCTAGTTTCCTTCTGGTAATACTGGATCTGCCGCATTGTGAATTCGTCAGCTTGACCATCACTTTCGGCTACCTGGTTTTCATAAAACTCTAATCGTTTGTTGAGGGTTCTAAGATCGTTTTCTAGAAGTTTGGACATGTCGTTTCCTCCGGTTTAGTAAAAAAACAGATGCTAGCATTATCTGCATAAGTCTTATATCTATTAATGCCTCATTTTTTCAAATATGGCTTTAGGTGCTTTATGGCCTCGTCAGTAGAGTTTACGCTTCCGCCGATGTCATCCACTGCTAGTTCTCCTTAGTTACAGTCATCGATTCAATAGTTATTTACAGGTTTGATTGGGACAAACCTTTCGACAAAGTTCTTGTCTGTCCTGATGTATTCCTGCCCGTTATAATCTGCATCCGTTCTCTGATATGCAACACCCTTAACCCATGATCCATCAGGTTGTTTTACTAGAACCTTTCTTTGTACACGGTAAAGATTCCCATTGCCTTTGTGTCTGTAATCTTTGTCAAATTCTATTAACACTAGTATCGCCCTCCTTTTCTGTTTTGAATTAGTCGTACTCTGGGATAAGAGCCGAGTCTCTTCTCAAATTTAAGATTTTCGTTTTTCTAAATTGGAGGGCTTGCAGCCATGTCGCTACACGAGATAACTCATAGGAGTCGTCTGCCCTAACATAATAAACATCATCCTCAGAAAGGCCAGCGTGGATGATTTCTTTTCTATCTTCATCACCTAGAAAGATTTTTAAAGTTTTCCCTTTTGACCAAGACCACTCGCTATCTATTACCTCTATACGGTATTTCTCAAACTCACCTTCATCGCAGGTTTCGCTAACCATCTCACATAATTCATCAAAGAATTTATCAAACTCGATCTCGTCACGAGTTTCTCCAACAACCATGCTATTGATGTATTTGGAAATATCGTCTTTTCCTTTCTCAGAAACAAAACTTGCAAGAGAGTTATTGACCTCTTTGATAAGGAATTCTCTATATTCAGGCAGTTTAATAGCAGAGAAATCTATTCCAATTTCTCCAGCAATATGTTTTTCAAGCCCCTTTGAAAAATCGCTGTAGCTTCTAAATTGCTCATTAACTGCAGCCTTTACGGCTTTTTCGACTTGTTCTTTTGCTGCGCTTACTGCAATTTCTTCAAAATCAATTGTGCCAATTGCTTCCTGTATCTTCTGATTGATATCCATCTTTTACCTACTCCATTCCAAGAATCGTTTATTTTTTGAATTGTTTGTTCCAACCTTGAACCATTTTCTTGTGCTGATATTTTTGTGGTTTGATGCAATCGCCTGTTTCATGGGCATAAGTATCACCACATTGATACCAACTATATAGGACAGTAGCTTTTCCGTTAGAGTATTCGCATCGAGAATAGGCAATTGGTTTTTGTCCACACCAACATTTTTTAGGTCTTCGTTTTCTACCCATACTATTCATCTTTCTTTAGTTTTTTAGTGTCGGGGCTGGTCTTAGATTCGCTACCTTGCCAGAGAAGCGGCCACGCTGCGCTGGTAGACCATTTTGGCATTTACCCCGCTCAATTATCCTTTAAAATCGCTTTTTTCAATCCGATCCATCAGCCTCTCTATATCTTTTTGAACTTTTTCTTCATATGTACCGTGAGCAATATCTATTGCGAAAAAGGCGACAGTACACCCAAGAAAATAAATTCCGTAGTACCACTTTTCCCCATATAGCAATTCAGCTATCCCGAGAAAGAGCATTAAAAAACAAATAATTATTGTTGGCCATTTGATATAACTTAGATACTTAATCACTTTCCTTCTCCAGTCTTTTGATAACAATCCTTAGCTTCTGCTGAAGTTCATCGGTAGCGTCCAAAAAAGTCTGACCTTCCTTGAACCTGCCAATAGCCATATCGAGAATATCAGCCTTATGAGTATATGCACTAGAAGCCTTGCAAGCAAATATATCCGCTTCCTTTAAAACTTCAATCAGAGCTTCTTTAGTTAGATCCATCACACCTCCTCAAGAACCATATTTCCAAAGCCTGGAGCTTTTGAGATTAACTTCTCCATCTTCTTTGTAAGTGGTATTTCTACTTCTACAGTCTCTAGGACCTCCTCATCGGCCGTATCATGCATTACAGGAGTGATTACCCCGTCATCCCATCGCATCATATCAATCTTAATTTTTGCAATCATAAGTTCCCCAATCTGACAAATGTGGCAAGTCTTTCAAACACAAGAGCAGTAAACCACATACCGCCCCAAAGAATCCAAGCAGTCTTGCCGCCCTTAGAGTCTAAATAACCTGCGCATATGTAAGTAGCAGCAGCAGCTAGACCGGCAAATAAAATGGTATATATAATGTACTCAACCATTAAAGCGTCCTCGCTTCTCTTTTGTATCCATTAATTGTCCTCCGTTCCCTGCAGTAGCTTGGACTTGTTGCAGATCGAGACTACATCTCTAACAATTTCTTCTTTTGTTTTTTTGACTGCACTGGCAGCGTTATATATTCTGTCTACTGTCTCGTAGAGGGTGTTTACCTTCATTCTGCACTTAACAAGAAGTCTT
>Ga0180434_10002014_pt1 | contig 28006 bp, 30 predicted proteins | sample SS_ome_7_FD_132453 | JGI IMG/M metagenome (GOLD analysis project Ga0180434, IMG submission 132453) | Hypersaline lake sediment archaeal communities from the Salton Sea, California, USA - SS_1_D_2 metaG | ecosystem: Environmental > Aquatic > Non-marine Saline and Alkaline > Hypersaline >... | reverse complement strand
GAGCACATCACCGGAGCCCGCGGTGGCCGCCCAGGAGCCATGCGCCGGATTCAGGAACGTGGGCCCTGCCCCGGCAGCGGCGATCACCGTGACATGTCCCTTCAGCAGCACGGTGGCGCCGGTGGCCTCAGCCAGCCGCCGGGTGGCGGCCACCCGGTCCGCACCCACGTCGCCGAGACCGAATCGCTGGTACTCACCGGCATGCGGTGTCAGCACGGTGGGCGCGGTACGGCCGGTCAGCAGGTCCGGGTCAGCCGCCAGGATGGTCAGCCCGTCGGCGTCGACGAGCACCGGAAGCGCGCTGCCGAGCACATGCCGTACGGCGCTGACCGACTCGGGTCCGGTGCCCAGCCCCGGCCCAACCACCCAGGCCTGGACCCGACCGGCCGTCGCGGGGCCGGGGGCGGCGACCACCTCCGGCCAATGCGAGACCACCTCCGCCGCGGCGGGGCCCGCATAGCGAACCATCCCCGAGGTGGCCGCGACCGCGGCTCCCGCACACAGGACGGCGGCACCCGGGTAGGCCGCCGAGCCGGCGACGATGCCGACCACCCCCTGGGTGTATTTGTCATCGTGGGGCCCCGGGCACGGCCACAGCTCCCGGACATCTGCCGCGTCCAGACCGACCAGATCGGTAGCGGGCAGGTCCAGGCCGATATCGATCAGGTCGACGTGGCCGCACTCGGCCAGCGCGTGCACCGGTTTGAGACCGCCGAAGGTCACCGTGCGGGCCGCCCGGACGGCCGGCCCGGTGATCGCACCGGTGGCCACGTCCACGCCGCTGGGGATATCGACGGAGACCACCGGGATTCCGGCGGCCGCCACCTCGGCGAAGATCTCCGCTGCCGCCGCTCGCAGCGGCCCGGTGCCGGAAATCCCGACCACACCGTCGATCACCAGATCGACCGCCCCGGGCGGACCGGTCACCACGCGACCCCCGGCGGACCGGAACGCCGCCAGCGCCTGGGGATGGGTGTGCTCGGGGTTCAGCAGAATCGCACTGGTGGCCACACCCCGGCGGCGCAGCAGAGCAGCCGACCAGAGCGCGTCACCGCCGTTGTTCCCGGATCCGACCACCGCGCAGACCGACCGCCCCGCCAGCCCACCGGTGCGGCGGCGCAGTTCGGCGGCGACCGCCCCGGCGAGCCCGGTGGCGGCCCGCCGCATAAGCGCACCATCGGGCAGGCGGGCCAGCAGCGGGGCCTCGGCGGCCCGGATCTGCCCGGCGGTGTAGTAGTGCCGCATCAGTGCACTACTCGACGGTGACGGACTTGGCCAGGTTGCGCGGCTTGTCCACATCGTAGCCGCGTGCCCGGGCCACCGAAGCGGCGAACACCTGCAACGGGATGGTGGCCAGCAGCGGCTGGAAAAGCGTTGACACCGAGGGTATTTCGATGAGGTGATCGGCATACGGGCGCACCGTGTCATCGCCCTCCTCGGCGATCACGATGGTGACCGCGCCGCGGGCCTGAACCTCACGAATATTGCTCAAAAGTTTACCGTGCAGCATCGCGGCGTTCTTGGGCGACGGCATGATCACGATGACCGGCAGCCCCTCCTCGACCAGCGCGATCGGACCGTGTTTCAACTCGCCGGCGGCGAAACCCTCGGCGTGCATATAGGCCAGTTCCTTGAGTTTCAGTGCTCCTTCCAGTGCCACCGGGTAGCCGACGTGGCGGCCGAGGAACAGCACCGCCGAGGATCCGGCGAACCGCCTGGCCAGTTCGGACACCGGACCGATATGGTCCAGCACCGCCGCCACCAGTTCGGGCATCATCTCGAGTTGGCGGTACTCATGCTCGACCTCGTCGGGGTATTTCGTGCCCCGGGCCTGAGCCAGCGCGAGGCCCACGAGATAGTTCGCGGCCAGCTGGGCCAGGAAGGTTTTGGTGGCCGCCACCCCGATCTCCGGGCCGGCCCGGGTGTAGAGCACGGCGTCGGCTTCACGCGGTATCTGACTGCCGTTGGTGTTGCAGATTGCCAGCACCTTGGCCTTCTGGGCCTTGGCGTGCCGCACCGCCTCCAGGGTGTCGGCGGTCTCACCGGACTGTGAGATCGCGATCACCAGCGTGCTGCGGTCGAGCACCGGGTCGCGATAGCGGAACTCGCTGGCGAGTTCGACCTCCACCGGCAGCCGGGTCCAGTGCTCGATTGCGTACTTGGCGAGCAGACCGGAGTGGAAGGCGGTGCCGCAGGCGACGATGAAGACCTTGTCCACCTCGCGCAGTTCCTGATCGGAGAGGCGCTGTTCGTCGAGGATGACACGGCCGTCGGCGAAATGGCCGAGCAGGGTCTCGGCGACTGCGGTGGGCTGCTCGGCGATCTCTTTGAGCATAAAGTAGTCGTATCCGCCTTTTTCGGCGGCTGAGAGATCCCAGTCGATATGGAACGTGCGGGCGTTGCCCGCGTCGTCGTTACCGTCGAAGTCGGTGATCCGGTATCCCTCGGCAGTGATCACGACAGCCTGGTCCTGGCCGAGTTCGACGGCCTCCCTGGTGTATTCGATGAAAGCCGCAACATCGGAGCCCAGGAATGTCTCCCCTGCCCCGACACCGACGACCAGCGGCGTGGAACGGCGCGCGGCGATGATGGTGCCCGGGTCTCCGGCATGGGCGAACACCAGGGTGAAGTGGCCCTCCAGTCGCCTTAGCACCGCCAGCACCGAAGCCACGAAATCGCCGGCAGTGGCACCGTCCCGGTAGGCCCGGGCCACCAGGTGAACCGCGACCTCGGAGTCGGTGTCGCTGGCGAATTCCACGCCGGCGGCCTCGAGCTCGCAGCGCAGCGCGGCGAAGTTCTCGATGATCCCGTTGTGCACCACGGCGAACTCACCGGCGGCATCCCGGTGCGGATGCGCGTTGCGGTCGGTGGGCCGGCCGTGGGTGGCCCAGCGGGTGTGGCCGATACCGGCGGTTCCGGTCAACGCCCCGCTGTCGGTCTCCGAAAGCGCTGCCTCCAGGTTGGCCAGCCGGCCCGCCCGACGGCGAACCGTCAGACCGCCGGCATCGTCGAGCAGAGCCAGACCCGCCGAGTCGTAGCCCCGGTACTCCATCCGGCGCAGCGCGTCGACCACAACATCGCGGGCGGGCCGATGCCCCACATAAGCCACGATTCCGCACATCGTCCTCAGGGTAGTCCAGCGCACCCGTGGGACCGGTCGGCTACCGTCAGGGAGTGGCCCGTACCCGCAGCCTGTTCACCACTCTGAAACGACGCGGCCCGCACCGGGTTCTGCGCGGCGACCTGGCCTTCGCCGGGATTCCGGGGACGGTTTACACCCCGGCCTCCGGCTACCACCTGCCCGGTGTGGCCTTCGGGCACGAGTGGCTCACCGACTCCGGCAACTACAGCCGGACCCTGGAGCACCTGGCCAGCTGGGGCATCGTCGCCGCGGCTCCGGATACCCAGCGCGGCCCGATGCCCTCGGTGCTGGGCCTCAGCCATGATCTGACCGCCACCCTCGATGTGATCAGCGGGGTGCGGCTGGGTACCGGCCAGATCAGCGTCGCGCCCGGGAAACTCGGCCTGGCCGGCCACGGCTTCGGCGGTTCGGCGGCGGTGCTGGCCGCGTCCGGAACCGTGCGCCCCAAGGCGGTGGCCGCGGTGTTTCCGTCGGCAACCAAACCCTCAGCCGAGGCCGCCGCCGCCGGGCTGGCGGTGCCCGGGCTGGTGCTGGCCACCCCCGACGATGCGACCTCGCTGCGCACCGATGCTCTGGAGATCGGCGCGAACTGGACCGGGGCGGTGGTGCGGACCGTTGACAAGGCAGCTGCCGGGGAGCTGGCCGAAAAACGGCGTATCGCGGGTCTGCTCGGCCTGCCGGGGTCGAGCACCCGCACCCAGCGGACCGTCCGGGCTCTGCTGACCGGGTTCCTGCTCTTTCATCTGGCCGGCGACAAGGACTACCGGGCCTTCGCCGACCCGGAGGCCGATCTGCCCGGCACCGGTCGGCCGGACCCCGATGCGACTCCGGTGACCGACGAGGACCGGATCGTCGCGCTGTTCCGGTAGCGTCCGCCGTATGCGTACCGGTGTCTCCCTGTCCTACGCGGGCAACTTCCGCGAGTCCGCCGACCAGGTCGCCGAGTTGGAGAAACAGGGTGTTGACATCGTCCTAGTGGCCGAGGCCTATTCCTTCGACGCTGTCAGCCAACTCGGATATCTGGCGGCCAAGACCTCGACGATCGAGCTTGGTTCGGGAATCCTTCCCCTCTACACCCGAACGCCGACTCTGCTGGCGATGACCGCAGCCGGACTCGATTACGTCTCCGACGGCCGTTTCCAGCTCGGTATCGGCACCTCGGGCCCCCAGGTGATGGAGGGCTTCCACGGTGTGGCGTTCGACGCCCCGCTGGGGCGCACCCGCGAGGTCATCGATATCTGCCGCCAGGTGTGGCGCCGCGAGCGGCTATCACATCAGGGCCGGCGCTACCAGATCCCGCTTCCGCCGGACCGCGGCACCGGACTCGGCAAACCACTCAAGCTGATCAATCAGCCGGTGCGCGAGCGTATTCCGATCAGCATCGCCTCCCTGGGTCCCAAGAATGTCGAGCTGACCGCTGAGATCGCCGACGGGTGGCAGCCGATTTTCTTCTACCCCGAGCGTGCCGACCGGATCTGGGGCGAGGCGCTGCGAGCCGGTCGGGCCAAACGCGACCCGCAACTCGGTGACCTCGACGTGATGGTCGGTGTGTCGCTGGCCATCGGTGACGATGTCGAGGACCGGCTGCAGTGGGCCAAACCGCAGCTGGCGTTGTACATCGGCGGTATGGGTGCCAAAGGGCGCAACTTCTATCACAACGTGGCCACCCGCTACGGGTTCGGTGCGGTCGCTGACCGGATCCAGGATCTCTACCTCGCCGGTCAGAAGGCCGAAGCCATAGCGGCAGTGCCTGACGAGTTGGTGCGCGGCGTATCGCTGATCGGCCCCCGAGGCTATGTCAAAGAGCGGATCGCCGCTTTCGCCGAGGCGGGGGTGACCACACTGCTGGCCGCCCCGGTGGCCGCCGACGGCGCCGAGTACGTCCATTTCGTCGAGCAGCTGCGGCAACTGATGCCCTGACGGCTACCCGCCGACCTGCGGGAGTTCGTCGGCGGCGATCTCACACGGGGTCGCAGGATCGGAATCCGGGTCGGCAGCCGCGTTCACCGGAGGAGCTTCACCCGGCGGGGGTGATTCGGCGGCCAGCAGGGCGTCCGGATCTGCTGTCGCCTCAGCGTTAACCGGAGGCGGCGGAGCGGCGAGCGGCGGGTCGGCGGCCGGTGGGGCGGGATCGGATGCGGTGACTGGTACCGGGACCGGTGGTGGATCATCCTCCGGCTGCGGTGGGTCGGCGCTATCCGGCGCCGATTCGACCGGTACGTCGACCGGCACGTCGGCCGGGACGTCGATCAGGGTGTCCACCGGTAGATCCGGCCCGAGGGAGTCGGCGATCTGAGCGACGAGTCCCAGCAGCGCCCCTCCGATATCGGGCAGGGGCATCGCGGCCGGCGCCCAGGCCTGCGGCGCCGCGGCGGTCTGCGCGGGAGCCGGTGGCACGGGCGGCATGGGCGGCTGAGCAACCGGTATATCGAATGCCGCCGGGGCCGATTCGTCGGCCAGTCGGTCCCGCAGCAGGGCCACCTCACCGGCAACCCGCTGCAACTCCGCCACGATCTCGACCCCCTGGGCACACTCCTGCTGCACGAGGTCGACGGCAGCCGAACCGGATTCACCGCCCCAGCCCTCGGCCAGAATGGCCAGCGCCTGCTGCTGCAGACACAGCGCATCCTCGGCAGCCGCCCCGGCAGCGCTGAGGCCCGCATGGTCGGCGGCAAGCGCCTCGAGCCCCGTCATCGCAGGGCCGCGGCCGACCGGGCCTCCGACTCGATGTAGCGGTCCGCGGCGGCGCGAAGGGCCGCGGCGATTTCGCCAACCGCAGCTTCCCAACCCGCGACCGCGGCCATCAGCTCCTCGACCCGCACCGGCGAGCGCAGTCCGGCAAGGTGGACGCGCCGGATCGCATGCAGAATATCGGCCGCGGCATCAAGGCGGGCGGCGGCTATCGGTAGCGCCGACGGATCGACAGCCGTCGTTCTGTCGAGCGCGGCCGTCCGCACAGCGGCCATGGTGTTCGTACCAGCCGTGGTGCCCATACCGGATTCGACGCAGCGGCGCCGACATCGGTTCCCGATCAGCCCGCGGCGGTGACCGATCTGGCGACCCGGCGGGCCACCTGTCGTGCGGTGTCCTCGTCGGCCGCCTCCACCATGACGCGGACGATCTGTTCAGTGCCGGAGGGCCGCAACAAGATTCGACCGGTCTCGCCGAGTTCAGCTTCGGCTTCGGCAACCGCCGAACGCACGCTTCGCGCCTCGGAAACACCGACCTTGTCCGCAACCTCGACATTGATGAGCACCTGCGGCACCGACTGCATCGGCGCCGTCAGTGCCGCGAGCGGCAGTTGGGTCTGGGCCATCCGTGCCATGAGCCGCAGACCGGTGAGAATACCGTCACCGGTGGTACCGAACGCCGGCATCACGATATGCCCGGACTGCTCGCCACCGAGCGTGTACCCGCCGGCCCGGATCTCCTCGAGGACGTAGCGGTCCCCGACCGCGGTGGTGCGCACCGCGATACCCGCCTTCCGCATCGCCAGGTGCAGTCCGAGGTTGCTCATCACGGTGGTCACCAACGTGTCCGCCGCCAGTTCCCCGGCCTCGTGCATGGCCAGCGCGAGAACCGTCATGATCGCATCACCGTCGACCACCCGGCCGCCGGCATCCACCGCCAGACAGCGGTCGGCGTCGCCGTCGTGCGCCAGACCCAGATCGGCGCCCTCGGCGAGTACCGCGCCCCGCAGGTGCTCGAGATGGGTGGAGCCGCAACCCGCGTTGATGTTCTCCCCGTCCGGCTCGGCACTGATCGCAACCACCCGCGCGCCGGCGGCGGCATAGGCGCGGGGGGCGGCAGCGGCGGCGGCACCGTTGGCACAGTCGACGACGACGGTGAGCCCGTCGAGCCGGGTCGGCGCCGCGGCGAGAACGTGCTGAAGATAGCGATCCGGCGCATCCGGCGCGCCCCGCACCCGCCCGATCTCGGCCCCGACCGGTCGCAGGCCGGGCCCCTGGGCGAGGAGTTCCTCAATGCGGTCCTCGACATCGTCATCGAGTTTGTGCCCGCCGGGGCCGAAGATCTTGATGCCGTTATCGGGCATCGGGTTGTGCGAGGCGGAGATCATCACGCCCAGGTCGGCACCGTAGGCCGCGGTCAGATGTGCCACCGCCGGTGTCGGCAGCACCCCGACCCGCAGGGCGTCGACCCCTTCGCTGGTCAGTCCGGCGATCACCGCCGCTTCCAACATCTCACCGCTGGCCCGCGGGTCACGACCGACCACCGCGAACCGGTGACCGGATCCCGGCGGTGCGGCGAGCCGCCGCGCCGCCGCGGCCCCGAGTGCCAGGGCGAGTTCGGCGGTCAGTTCGCGGTTGGCGACCCCGCGCACCCCATCGGTCCCGAACAGTCGGCCCATGCGGTCAAACCTCTCATACCTACCGGCTCATACCGAGCCACAACACCGCCAACGGCGCACCATTCGCCGGGCGTTTCCCGCACAGCGGATAACGCCCGGCGAAAGGGATGCGCAGATCGGCGATCAGCGCTTGCTGTACTGCGGAGCCTTGCGGGCCTTCTTCAGCCCGTACTTCTTGCGCTCGATGGCCCGCGGATCACGGGTGAGAAAGCCGGCCTTTTTCAGTGCGGGCCGATCCTCGGGCTGGACCAGAATCAGCGCGCGTGCGATCGCCAGGCGCAGCGCCCCGGCCTGACCCGACGGGCCGCCCCCGTCCAGATGGGCGTGGATATCGAAGTGATCGACTCGGTCCACGGTGACCAGCGGGGCCTTGATGAGCTGCTGGTGCACTTTGTTCGGGAAGTACGCCTCCAGCGATCGTCCGTCCAGGTTGAACTCGCCGGTACCCGGTACCAGACGAACCCGTACGACGGCTTCTTTACGACGGCCGACGGTCTGGACCGGCCGGTCCATGAGCACCCGCTCGCGGGGAGCGGACTCCACGGCGACCTCGGCGGCGGCCTCGACCGGCGGATCGTCGACCGTCTCGGTTGTCACGTTCTCGTCGCTCACTGCGCCACCTGCTTGATCTCGAACGGAATGGGCTGCTGAGCGGTGTGCGGATGATCCGGACCCGCGTAGACCTTCAGCTTCTTCTGCACCTGCCGGCTGAGCTTGGTGTGCGGGAGCATCCCGAGGATCGCCTTCTCGACGACCCGCTCCGGGTGCTTCGCCATGAGCTCCCCGATGGTGCGCGAGCGCAGACCACCGGGATACCCCGAGTGGCGGTAGGCCAGCTTGCTGTTGAGCTTGTCTCCTCCAATGGCGACTTTGTCGGCGTTGATGACGATGACGAAATCGCCGCCGTCGACATTGGGCGTGAATGTCGGCTTGTGCTTGCCGCGCAGCAGATTGGCTGCAGCAACGGCGAGCCGGCCGAGCACCACGTCGGTGGCGTCGATGACGTACCACGAGCGGGTGGTGTCACCCGCCTTCGGCGTGTACGTGGGCACGGGTGGGTACCTCTCCTCTTTCGGGGTTGATCCCGGGCGGGGCCGGGTGCCGGTCAGACGTCGGCGGTCGGGTGTTCTCGGCGACCAACAGTGACCCGAGTTTCCGGTTTACCCAGCGAGTGTCCCCGCGGGTACCGCACGTCAACCGGGTATGCTACCGGCGCTGATCGGCGCAGGTCAAAACGTACTCCATGATCCGGCTGCTGTGCGGTGCCGACGGCTCTCCTCCACCGGAACCCGCACAGCTGCCGGATACCTCAGGTTCGACGTTCAACGCCCGGTTTCGGTTCCCAATGCCCGCGCCGAGCGCACCGCTTCGGCGCAGGCGGCCCGGACCGCATCCTCCCCGGCCGGCGGGCTCTGGCAACCGATACCGATCCGGACGGCCCCGGCGGGCAGCACCGTCCACCGGATGACCCGGCCCGGCCGGACCTCTTGATAGGTCACCGCCGAGCGTCCGGCGACGTTATCCGCGGCCCGGAGGTCGACAAACACACCTGCCGGTTGGCCGGCGATCGCCCGTCCGATCAGGTCGGCGGCGTCGGCCAGCGTCGTCCCCGGCGCGTAGGACTGGGTGATATGCAACGCAACCCCGGGCTGCGAGGGCGAGTTGACCTGCACCCGCCGGGACCCCGGCCCGCCGGTGATCCGCTGGATCGTCCAGTCCGGCGGGACCCGCACCACGACGCGCCCCTCCACGAGGGCGGTCGGTTCGGGGGCGGCCGGTTCGGGGGCCGTCGGTTCGGGGGCGGTCGGTTCGGGGCCGGGACGCGGCATGCCGAACACACCAAACCCACCGAGCACAGCGAGTGCGGCGGCCAGTATCGGGGCCAGCAGCGCTGACCGGCCGGGGAGGCCCGGTAGGGCCAGTAGCCGTCGACCGTTACACCGCGGCCCGGGGGTCGGCTCGGGCGGACCGGCTTCCCGGTCGCCTCCCGGATCGGTTCCCGGACCGGCCGGCGTCCACTCGTTTCGGCTCACCGCTACCACCCGGTCGGCAAAGGCATTCGCCGCCGCCAGGGCCCGGCCGACCCGCGGTGCGGGCCAATCCGGCGGATGAACCACCACCACCGAATCGCAATCCCGGCCGATAATGGCCGCCATCAGTTCGAACCACAGGTCGGCGACCGCGACCGGTGATCCCTCGAGCAGCCCGACAGGATCGTCAATCCAGTCCAGTGCGGCAGCGACCAATGCGGGAGACGCCGGCCGTCCGGTCCCGCCGACGAGCACCCGGACGGTACCGGGCCCGACTTCCAGCACGGTCGACCCGGCGCCGCTGGCCATATCGTGAGGCTAGGTCGCGCCGGCCGGCCCGCAAGACCGCTATCCCCAGGCGTACCCGGCACGGGGCCGTGGCCCGCGCGCCGCCGGCACTCAGCAACCCTTGGCCCGGCGTTGCCGGTAGGCGGCGACGTGCTGACGGTTACCGCAGTTACCGGTGTCGCAGAACATCCTCGACCGGTTGCGGGAAAGATCCATCAGCACCGCCTCGCAGTCCGGGGCAGCGCAGGTCTTGAGCCGGCGCAACTCCCCGGCGCGAATCACGTCTGCCAGCGCCATCGCCAGCTCGGCCCCCATCCGCTTGGCCAGCGGATCCGAGGTACCGGCCAGGTGCAGGTGCCATTCGGGCATCTCCGGATGGCGGGTCAGCCATGGCGAGGCGCGGGTATCGGCCAGCAGCGCGTTGACTGCGTCTACGGTGCGGACCTCGTCATCGGCCGCTGCCCAGATCCGGCCGAGTCGGTCGCGGAGTCGGTGCACCGCGGCCAGTTCGGCATCGTCGTGGTCGCGGCGGCCGGTCCAGCCGTAGACCTCGAGGAATTCGTCCAGCGCGGCCTGGTCTGCGAGCTGTTCGCCATTGACCCGGTTGCTGTTGACCAGAACACCGGCAGCCCGCAGTGTGAGCTCCGTGTCATGAGTGAAACGCATTTGACCCGTGACCCCCTCGGGACCTAGTGTCATGACCGAACCTAATTTTACTCATGAAACGCGCGGGGAGGTAGGCAGATGTCCGGGATCAAAGGTCTGAATCAGTTTCGGCTCGGCCTGCTCTTCGCCACCGGATCGGCATTCAGCTTCGGGCTGTCCGGCCCGCTGGCGAAGTCGCTGATGGTCGCGGGCTGGTCACCGACGGCCGCTGTCGCCGCCCGGCTTGCCGGTGGCGCTCTGGTACTGGCCGTGGTCGCCACGATGGTCCGGCCGGACTGGGTTCGGGAGGCCCGCAACCACGGCCGCACCGTGGTGCTGTACGGGCTGATCCCGGTCGCCGGGGCCCAACTCTGCTACTACAACGCCGTTTCACATCTCTCGGTCGGCGTCGCACTGCTTCTCGAGTACACCGCTCCGGTCCTGGTCATCGCCTGGGTGTGGGCAACGACAAGGCGCCGTCCGCAGGTCCTGACCCTGGCCGGAGTCGCGCTGGCCGTCGTCGGCGTCACCGTCGTCCTGGACGTGTTCTCCACATCCTCCGGAGACACCCGCACCGACGCGGTCGGGGTGGCCTGGGGCCTGGGCGCGGCGATCTGCGCGGTCTGCTACTTCATGATGTCCGACAGTGTGAGCGCTGACGGCAGCGGCCTGCACGCGGTGACCCTGGCGGCCGGCGGCCTGGTGGTGGCCTCGATTGCCATCGGTGCACTCGGATTGTCCGGGCTGATGCCGCTGCGCTTCACCGCCAACGACACCGTAATCGCCGGTGTGACGTTTCCCTGGCTGGTCCCGGCGCTGCTGCTCGGTGTAATCTCCACCGCGATCGCCTACACCCTGGGTATCAGCGGAGTGGCCCGACTGCGGCCGAGTTTCGCCTCCCTGGTGGGCCTGGGCGAGGTGCTCTGCGCCGTGCTCGCCGCCTGGTTGTTGCTGGGAGAGGGCGTCGGACCCACACAGGCGCTCGGCGGGGCCGTGGTGCTGGCAGGCCTGGCACTGGCCCGGCAGGGAGACCGCAGCCCCGCTGTGACATCGGCGACATGGCCCGACACGGGACCCCTGGAGGAAGTGCTGCCGGGTGGCACACCCGTCGGTTCACGGTAAATTGACCGTCGGCTCGTCAGATCACTATCCGTGAGGTTTTTCTCCGTGTCTTTCCCCCTGCCGTCATTCCCCCTGCCCGCGATCGCGGCCGCGCTGGTCGCATCCGCAGCGTTCGCGACACCCCTGGCCACCCCCGTCGGCACGCCCGTGGCACAGGCCGTGGCCTGTAACGACATCCAGGTGGTCTTCGCCCGCGGCACCAAGGAGGCGCCGGGTATCGGCCGGGTCGGCGAGGCCTTCGTCAGCGATCTGCGCAAACTCGTGGGCGGGCGCAGCCTTGGCGTGTACGCGGTGAACTACCCGGCCAGCTATGACTTCCTGGCTGCCGCCGACGGCGCGAATGACGCCAGCACCTATATCCAGAATGTCGTCAACAGCTGCCCGAACACCAAACTGGTGTTGGGTGGCTACTCCCAGGGGGCGGCCATCATCGACGTCCTCGCCGCGGTGCCGTTTCCGGTAATCGGGTTCAAGAATCCGCTGCCGCCCACCGTCTCCGACCGGATCGCCGCCCTTGCGGTTTTCGGCAATCCCTCGACCAAGATCGGCATTCCGCTCACCTCCAGCCCCGTCTATGGGACCCGGGCCATCGACCTGTGCAACCCGGGCGATCCGATCTGCTCGCCGGGTGATGATGTTCCGGCTCACCGCAGCTACGGTCCGGACGGAACCGCCGGCCAGGCGGCCGCCTTCGTCGCCAACCTGCTCTGACAATGCACCGCAGGGGGTTCATCGCCGGGCTGTCGACGTTACTGATGGCCGTCGGCACAGTCTCGATCACCACAGTCTCGATCACCACGGCCTCGATCACCACGGCCGTACCCGCCCGGGCCGCAACCTGTCCGGATGTTGAACTGGTGTTTGCCCGTGGCACCAGCGAACCGGCCGGCCTCGGCCGGGTCGGTCAGGCGCTGCGCACACAGTTGGCCGCCAACCTGGACGGACGCACCCTCGGGGTCGCAGCTGGTTCAGTTCTAGTGCGATTAAGTACGAATAGGCGTGTTGTAGTTCGGTTGTTGCATGCCTCGGAGTTTGACTCGTATCCGTCCCTGCGTGGTGTGTTTTGAACCGGTTCGTGTTCCTGCCGGCTCTGATGAGGAGTGCGCGCTGGTGCTGCCGTCTGAGCCGCCCGCAGTCGAGCGACGAGGAAGCGTGGTCCGGGTCGTTGGCCCCGCGCCGTGCTATCTGGTCTGGGAGGCTTGCAGCTCATCACTTTGGGGCCACGCACTGGCGGGAGGGCGGCCAGCCCGTGGGGAGTCAGGGATGCGCTAGGTGAACGCCACGGAGACACCTATGCTGCGTGGACCTCGCCATCAGCGCTGACCGCGTTGCTGAACGAGGCGGCCGAGTATCTGGGTAGCCACGAGGCCCGCGACGGGATGGACTTCGGTACCTGGCAGAAGGTGCGGGACCTCCAGCGGTGAATCTGAAGGAATGGGCGCGTGCACAGGGGATTCATCCGCAGACGGCATACAGGATGTTCCGTGAGGGGACGTTGCCCGTCCCTGCTCAACGAGTCGGGACGAGATTGATCCTGGTAAATCCTGAAGGTGTCACCGCGGTGCCGGTCGAGGGTGTGGGCCTTGACTCCCGGGTGTCCTCACGCGACCAGAAGGACGACCTGGCGCGGCAGGCAGCCAGGCTCACTGCGTGGGCTGCGCAGGCGGGTCACCGCGTTGTCCGTAGCGAAGCCGAGGTGGGTTCGGGCATGAACGGCGCACACGTGCCGCCGACAGCACGGGCTAAAGCGCGGCGGCTGTTGTCAGACCCCGAGGTGACCATCGTAGTTGTGGAACACAGAGACCGGCTCGCGCGGATGAACACCGAACTCGTGGAGCCGGTGTGATCGTCGAGATGCGGACCTGCGCCCAGGCGACCAAAGTTGCCCAGGCAACTGGCGGTGTTCAGCTCGTGGGCCGCCCGCGACCCGATGGTGCGGTGTCGATGTCGCGGTGGGTCGATGTTGGGGCTGACTTCGAGCCCCACCGCGCTGCGGTGGAGGCGGTGTCGACACTGTTCGCGCTGTATTCCGGGGACGCCGCTGGCTACGCCGAGGCGGGCGAGTGGGGGGCGCCGCTGCCTACCGGATGGTCGACCACCGCGGCGAAGTTCGAGCTGCAGTGGCCGGCCGACCCTGCGCGCCGGTCGGCGATCCGCGCGCATTTCGGTGCCCGCCGCAAAGCGTTCAATTGGGCGTTGGGCCAGGTTAAAGCCGACATGGACGCCCGCAACCTCAACCCCGACCACCGGTCGGTGGCCTGGGAACTCGGGGCGCTGCGCAAGCAGTGGAACCAGGTCAAAGACCAGGTGGCCCCCTGGTGGTCGGAGAACAGCAAGGAGTGCTACTCCACCGGGATCGCTGATGCGGTGACGGCGCTGAACAATTGGAAGTCCAGCAAGGCCGGGACCCGCAAGGGACGACGCGTGGGGTTCCCGCGATTCAAGTCGCTGCGGACCGACCGCCCGAGGGTGCGGTTCACCACCGGAACGATGCGCTTTGACGACGACCGTCGCACCATTGTGGTGCCGGTCATCGGAGCGTTGCGGGCCATGGAGAACACCCGCCGTGTCCAGCGCCCCCTGGCCTGCGGGCGGGCCCGGATCTTGAACATGACCCTCTCTGAACAGTGGGGTCGGCTGTTCGTCTCGGTCAACTACTCGGTGCGCACCCCGAATGTCGCTGCGGCGCCGAGGAGTCCGGCGGTTCGGGCGGGTGTCGACCTCGGCCTGCGCACCCTGGCGACGGTGGCCACCGTCGATGCGAGTACCGGCGAGCAGACCATCGTCGAGTATGCGAACCCGGCTCCGCTTCGGGCGTCTCTGCGTGAGCGCCGCCGGACCGGTCGACAACTTTCCCGCCGGATTCCCCGCTCCCGCGGCTGGATGTCAGCGAAAGCCAAGCTGACCCGGCTGGACCGCCGGTGCGTGCACCTGCGGCGGGAAGCCACTCACCAGCTCACCACCGAGCTGGCGAGTGAGTACGGCCACGTGGTGATCGAGGATCTCGACGTGGCCGCCATGAAACGGAGCATGGGCCGGCGGGCTTTCCGCCGCGCTGTCTCTGACGCCGCGATGGGACTGGTCAGACCGCAGTTGGTCTACAAAACCGCCCGCCACGGCGCAACCCTCACGGTGGCGGATCGCTGGTTTGCCTCCAGCCAGATCCATCACGGTTGCTTCTGGTCCGACGGTTCGCCGTGCCGGCTGGAAAGCAAGCGGGATTCGGGGAAGATCAAGATGGACAAAGTCCTTCGCTGCCCGATCACCAGTGAAGACGTGGACCGCGACATCAACGCGGCCCGCAACCTCCGCGACTGGCCGGAGCTGCCAGTCGACGCCCAGTCAGGGCGTCGCCCCCGCCCGTCAGCAGGTCCAGGGACGGCCCTGGAGACGGCGGCTCAGACAGTCGGCACGACCGACCGCCTGGGGAGTTCGCCTAAGACCGCCCGTCAAACGGCGGCCGCGAGCAGTGAGGGCAGAACCAAAGCGACGCCGCGTGAGCGCATCGCCGAGGAACCTCGCAAGAGGAGCGCCTAATGCTCACTAAAGAGCACCCAGACGCAACGGTCTATCCGGTGAACTACCCCGCCAGCTACGATTTTCTGGCCGCCGCTGACGGTGCCGTCGATGCGACCAACCGGATTGCCGAGATGGCGAGGAGCTGCCCGTCCACCCGGTTCGTACTCGGCGGTTACTCCCAGGGCGCGGCGGTCGTCGACATGCTGATGGGGGTTCCTCCCCTCGGCGCCAAGGTCGGTGATGTGGGCTCGGCACCGCCACTCCCCTACAGCCTCGCCGACCGGGTGGCTGCGGTCGCGGTATTCGGCAACCCGGCGACCAAATTCGGCAACCCGGTCTCGCGCGCCGTTGCGCCGTTTGCCGGCAAGGCCATCGACCTGTGTAACGACGGCGACCCGATCTGCTCACGGGGACGCAACCCGCTGGCTCACACCGGCTACGAGAAAAGTCCGCTGGTCACCCAGGCGGCAGGATTCATAACAAGCCTGCTCTAAGGCCTGCCAGATAATTCTTATCTGGCCGCGGTCGCGGTGTGCCGATAACATAGCGTGATGCGCGTGAGGCAGATGTGCACAATGATGTCGCTGGTGATTTCGGTCACAGCGTCCCTCCTGGTGGCGCCGGCTGCACTTCCGGTTGCCAGCGCTGCCCCCTGTCCCGAGGTCGAGGTGGTGTTCGCCCGGGGCCGCGTCGAGCCGCCGGGCACCGGACGGATCGGTACCGCCTTCATCAACGCGTTGCGCACCAAGACCGATAAGAATGTCGGGTACTACGCGGTGAACTACCCCGCGGACACCGAGATCATGCTGGGCGCGAACGATATGAGCCGCCGCATCCAGTCCATGGCCGCCAAATGCCCGAATACCGATCTGGTCCTTGGCGGATACTCCCTGGGAGCCGCGGTCACCGATGTGGTGCTGGCAGTGCCGTCGGCAATCTTCGGCTACACCAACCCGCTGCCCCTGGGCATGAACGACCATATCGCCGCGGTTGCCCTATTCGGCAACGGCACCCGCAAGATCCTCGGTCCGGTATCCGATGTCAGCCCGCTGTGGGGCGCGAAGACCATCGACCTGTGCACAGCCAACGACCCGGTCTGCAATGACAACCTGGAACCCGAAACCTGGGCGGGCAATTGGTCCGCCCACCTGTACGGCGCCTATGTCGACTCGGGGCTGGTGGATCAGGCCGCCTCATTCGTCGCGGCGCGGCTCTAGCCGAGACGTCGCAGCTCCCGGGTCACCGCGATCCGCGCCGCCAACTGTTCGTCGGCTGGATAGTCCACTCCGATCAACGTCAGCCCGCGGGCCGGGGCCGCCGCGAAATCGCTGGAGCGCCGACTGGCACCGAGCAACGTCGCGCACCAACCGGGTTCACGTCTGCCCTCTCCCACCGCCAGCAGTGCGCCCACCAGCGACCGCACCATCGACCAGCAGAACGCATCGGCGCTGACGTGGGCGGTGATTAGATCGCCGTCGCGTTCCCAGTCGCACCGCTGCAACTCACGGATTGTGGTCGCCCCGGGCCGGTGCCGGCAGAACGCGGCGAAGTCGTGCAGCCCGAGCAGGTCTGCGGAAGCCGCAGTCATCGCGTCAAGATCCAGCTGCCGGGGCCAGGGTGTCACGAAGCGGGACTGCTGCGGCGCAACGCCGTAGGGCGCCGATGAGATCCGGTAAATGTAGTGGCGGCGCAGAGCGGAAAATCTGGCGTCAAAACCAGCCGGTGCACGGCGAATTCCGGTCACGCGAACGTCCTCGGGCAGGAACCTGCCCAGCCGGCGAATCAAAGCGGTGAACTCCGGATCACCGGCCCGGTGGTGCCGTGGATAGGCATGCCCCAAGGCGTCGGCGGGCACATCGAGATGGGCGACCTGCCCGGTCGCGTGCACCCCGGCGTCGGTGCGGCCGGCGGCAAAGACCCGGACCGATTCGCGGAATACCGTCGACAGCGCACCGTCAAGCACGCCGGCCACCGTACGCTGCCCGTCTTGGGCTGCCCAGCCCGTGAAATCCGTTCCGTCGTAGGCGATTTCGAGCCGTAGACGAACGTGCCCGCCGCCGGTGTCGGCGGCGGGCACGGTCTTGCTCATAGCATCAGGACTTCTCGGAGTCCGAATCCCCGGTCTGCTCGGCTGCCTCTTCAGAGGCACCTTCGGCAGCCTCCTCGGTGGCCGCCTCGGCAGTCTGGGCGTCGGCGATCCCCGCGTCTTCCGCCTCGAGATCCTGCAGTGGAGTCTCCGCTGCGGGAGCCTCATCAGCGGAAACCTCCACCGGCGCCGCGGCTGCGGTGGCCTTGGCGGCGTTGCCTGCCGCTCGCTTGGCGCGGTTGGCCTCGGCGGTCACCGTCTTTTCCCGAACCAGTTCGATGACTGCCATCGGGGCGTTATCGCCCTTCCGGGCTTCGACCTTGATGATCCGGGTGTAACCACCGTCACGGTCGGCGAAGAACGGCCCGATCTCGGCGAACAGGACGTGCACCACGTCCTTATCGCGGATCTTCTTCATCACCTCACGCCGGTTGTGCAGCGTGCCCTTCTTGGCGTGGGTGATGAGTTTCTCCGCGTAGGGCCGCAGCGCCCGAGCCTTGGGCTCGGTGGTCTTGATCCGGCCGTGCTCGAAAAGCGACGAGGCCAGGTTGGCCAGCAGCGCTTTCTGGTGCGAGGACGACCCGCCGAGGCGAGGCCCCTTCGTGGGCTTGGGCATTGCGACTATCTCCTAGGTGGGCCGACCTTTTCAGGCCGGTGGCTGTTAAAGCTGTTCGGTTTCGGCGTAATCCGTGTCAGTGTCGAGTTCGTAGGCGGCATCACTGTTCCACGTGCCGGTGGCCACGTCGTAGCCGGCCACCTCGGACGGATCGAAGGTCGCCGGCGAGTCCTTCAGGGCCAGACCCAGCTGGTGCAGTTTGATCTTGACCTCATCGATCGACTTCTGGCCGAAGTTACGGATGTCGAGCAGATCCGACTCCGTGCGGGCGACCAACTCGCCGACGATATGCACACCCTCCCGTTTGAGGCAGTTGTAGGACCGCACCGTCAGATCGAGATCATCGATCGGCTGCGCAAACGCGGCGATGTGATCGGTCTCGGCCGGTGACGGGCCGATCTCGATACCCTCGGCGTCGACGTTGAGTTCCCGCGCCAGGCCGAAGAGCTCGACCAGGGTCTTACCGGCCGAGGCCAGGGCGTCGCGCGGGCTGATCGAGTTCTTGGTCTCCACATCGAGGATCAGCTTGTCGAAGTCGGTGCGCTGCTCGACGCGGGTGGCCTCAACCTTGTAGGTCACCTTGAGCACCGGGGAGTAGATGGAATCGACTGGGATGCGGCCGATTTCGGCGCCGGAGGCTTTGTTCTGCACAGCCGGCACATAACCGCGGCCACGCTCGACGACGAGCTCGACCTCCAGCTTGCCCTTGTCGTTGAGGGTCGCGATGTGCATATCGGGGTTGTGCACGGTGACACCGGCCGGCGGCACGATATCGCCGGCGGTCACCGCACCCGGGCCCTGTTTGCGCAGGTACATGGTGACCGGCTCGTCCTCCTCCGAGGACACCACGAGGCCCTTCAGGTTGAGGATGATGTCGGTGACATCCTCCTTGACACCCGGGACGGTGGTGAATTCGTGCAGCACCCCGTCGATGCGGATGCTGGTTACCGCCGCACCGGGGATTGACGACAGCAGCGTCCGGCGCAGCGAGTTGCCGAGGGTGTAACCGAAGCCCGGTTCCAGCGGCTCAATGGTGAACTGAGAACGGTCCTCGGCGATGACTTCTTCGCTGAGTGTTGGTCGCTGAGAAATCAGCATTCGTTTTCTCTCCTTCTCGGCACCCGCTATTTGATGCCGTTGGGTGTTACTTCGTGCCCCGCGATGGGGGATCTCGGGGATTCACCCCGAAACGATGTGCAGTTTTTGGGGGGATCTCGGGGGGTTCACGCCGAAACAATTTGCAGTTTTTGGGGGGATCTCGGGGGGTTCACGCCGAAACAATTTGCAGTTTTTGGGGGATCTCGGGGGGTTCACCCCCCGAGTGTGTGTTTACTTCGAGTAGAACTCCACGATCAACTGCTCGGCGAGCGGGACCTGGATCTGCTCGCGGGTGGGCAACTGGTGCACCAGGATTCGCTGACGCTCGCCGACGACCTGGAGCCAGCCGGGAATCGGCCGGTCGCCGGCGACCTCACGGGCGATCTGGAACGGCACCGTATTCAAGGAGTTGTCCCGGATATCGACGATGTCGTACTGCGTCACCCGGTAGCTCGGCACGTTGACCTTGACACCGTTGACGGTGAAATGACCGTGGCTGACCAACTGCCGGGCCATCCGCCGGGTGCGCGCCAGTCCGGCACGGTAGACGACATTGTCCAGCCGGGTCTCCAGGATCTGCAGCAGGTTCTCGCCCGTCTTACCGGCCGCCCGGTTCGCTTCCTCGTAGTAGCGGCGGAATTGCTTCTCCATCACGCCGTAGGTGAAGCGAGCCTTCTGTTTCTCCTGCAGCTGCTGGCGGTATTCGCTCTCCTTGATCCGCGCGCGGCCATGCTGACCGGGCGGGTAGGGACGCTTCTCGAACGATTGATCACCACCGACGAGGTCGACGCCCAGGCGGCGCGACTTGCGGGTGGCGGGTCCGGTGTAACGAGCCATGAGTCTTCTTCTTCCTTCCCGATCCCGACCTAAACCCTGCGCCGCTTCGGCGGGCGGCAACCGTTGTGCGGTTGCGGGGTGACATCGGAAATAGCGCCTACCTCGAGGCCGGCGGCCTGCAGCGAGCGGATCGCGGTCTCCCGGCCCGAGCCGGGCCCCTTGACGAACACGTCGACCTTCTTGACGCCGTGCTCCTGGGCTTTGCGGGCGGCGTTCTCAGCTGCCAGCTGCGCGGCGAATGGCGTCGACTTGCGGGAGCCCTTGAACCCGACATGCCCCGACGAGGCCCAGGCGATGACGTTGCCCTGGGGGTCGGTGATCGTCACGATCGTGTTGTTGAACGTGCTCTTGATATGCGCAGCCCCGTGCGGAACGTTCTTCTTTTCCCGGCGCCGGGTCTTCTGGCCCTTCTTGGGGCCGGACGGGGTGGCTTTCTTCGGTGGCATTACTTGGCCTTCTTCTTCCCGGCGATGGTGCGCTTCGGGCCCTTGCGGGTACGCGCATTGGTCTTGGTCCGCTGGCCGCGGACCGGCAGCCCGCGACGGTGTCGCAGACCCTGATAGCAACCGATTTCAATCTTGCGGCGGATATCGGCCTGTACCTCACGGCGCAGGTCGCCCTCTACCTTCAGACCAGCCTCGATGTACTCGCGGAGCTGGGCCAGCTGATCGTCGGTGAGGTCCTTACTACGCAGGTCCCGGTCGATGCCGGTGGCCGCCAGGATCTCCTGGGAGCGGGTACGGCCGATACCGTAGATATAGGTGAGCGCGATCTCCATCCGCTTATCGCGCGGCAGGTCGACGCCTACTAGACGGGCCATGTGGGTGGCTATTCCTCTTTTTCGTTCGGAGGTCTGTTCCCAGTCCGATCCCGCGCGCTTGCGGGGCCCGGCCTCCGGTCCGGGCGTGGGTGAACGGCGTCATGCCGGTGGAATTCTCCGTGGCGCCTGAGCGCCGTGCCGTTCACTGGTACTGGGAGGTTCTTATTCAGTTGTTCCGCTTCCGGTGGCGGGTGTTCCGCGCCCGGTGGCGGTCGGGTGCTAGCCCTGCCGCTGCTTGTGGCGCGGATCGGAGCAGATCACCATGACCCGCCCATGCCGGCGGATCACCCTGCACTTGTCGCAGATCGGCTTGACGCTCGGGTTCACCTTCACGGCTGGTTGATCCTGTTCTCGTACATCGTGCTCATTCGTCGCTGGTTTGGTCAGGCGCTGGTCTGGTTGAGCGCTGGTTTCGTTCGGGCGGGTGGCCCGGGTTCGTCCCGGCCTACTTGTACCGGTAGACGATGCGGCCCCGGGTCAGGTCGTAGGGGGACAGTTCCACCACAACCCGGTCCTCGGGCAGGATGCGGATGTAGTGCTGCCGCATCTTGCCGCTGATATGGGCGAGCACCTTGTGGCCGTTTTCCAACTCAATGCGGAACATCGCATTGGGCAGGGGCTCGACCACGCGGCCCTCGACCTCGATGGCACCGTCTTTCTTGCCCATAACCTCACAGATCCTGCTTGTTTCGACTCCTGCTTATCTCGAACGGACAGCATCCGTCCGACCGCAAAACGTGAGCCCACGGGAAAGTCCGTTCGGAATGTGTCGGGACCGGGCACGCATAGAGTCGGCGCGGAAACCGCACCGTCGGACCACGATACCCGCTCGGCGCGCACTCTGGCAAAATGCCACCGGAGGCAGCTCCGTGGGCCGGTCAGTCCCGGTTAGGGTGACCCGATGCGACTACTGGTCACCGGCGGCGCCGGGTTCATCGGGGCCAACTTCGTCCGCGCGACGGTTCATCAGCGGCCCGGGGTTGAGCTGACGGTGCTGGATGCGCTGAGCTACGCCGGCAGCCGGGAGTCGCTCACCGGCCTCGGTGACGCGATCCGCCTGGTCGAAGCCGACCTCACCGACGAGGCGCTGGTCGATCAGCTGGTGGCCGAGTCCGATGCGGTGGTGCACTTCGCCGCCGAGACCCATGTCGACAACTCCCTTGCCGACCCGGGCCCGTTCGTGCGCAGTAACATCATCGGAACTTTCTCGGTGCTCGAAGCGGTCCGCCGACATCGGGTGCGGCTGCACCACATCTCCACCGACGAGGTCTACGGAGACCTACCGCTGGACGGGTCGATTCGATTCACCGAGGCCACCCCCTACAACCCGTCGAGTCCCTATTCGGCGACCAAAGCCTCCGCGGATCTGCTGGTGCGAGCCTGGGGCCGATCCTTCGGAATCAACGCCACCATCTCGAACTGCTCGAACAATTACGGTCCGTTCCAGCACATCGAGAAGTTCATCCCCCGGCAGATCACCAATGTGCTCACCGGCCGGCGCCCCAAGCTGTACGGCGCGGGTGCAAACATTCGGGACTGGATCCATGTCGACGATCACAACAGCGCCGTGTGGCGAATCCTCGAAGACGGTGAGCCGGGGCGGACGTATCTGATCGGAGCCGACGGGGAGCGCGATAACGCCGCGGTGCTGGGGCTGATCCTCGAACTGATGGGTCGCGACCCCGGGGATATCGACCACGTCACGGACCGCGTCGGCCACGACCTGCGTTACGCGATCGACGCGACCGCGCTGCGTCGGGATCTGGGCTGGGCGCCCAAACACACCGACTTCGCCGAGGGCCTGCGCGCGACCATCGAGTGGTACCGCGACAACGAATGGTGGTGGGTTCCACTGAAGGAACAGGTCGAGGCCCGCTACGCCGGACGGGGCCAGTGACGTGAGCATCCGCGAACTGTCGGTACCCGGTGCCTGGGAGATCACACCGCAGGTGCACGGCGACGGCCGCGGTGCCTTTTTCGAATGGTTCACCGAGGCGGGTTTCGCGCAGATGACCGGACACCCATTCGATATGCGGCAGGCGAACTGCTCGGTCTCGGCGGCCGGGGTGCTGCGCGGTTTGCATTTCGCCCAGTTACCGCCCGGCCAGGCCAAGTACGTGACCTGCGTCAAAGGAGCGGTCTTCGATGTCGTCGTCGACATCCGGGTGGGCTCGCCGACCTACGGCCGGTGGGATTCGGTGCGCCTCGATGATGTCGACCGCCGGTCGGTCTACATCTCCGAGGGTCTGGCGCACGGATTCCTGGCGCTGACCGACGGCGCTACCGTGATGTATCTGTGTTCGGCCCCCTACGCTCCGCGACGAGAGCACACCATTGCCGCCACCGATCCAGCCATCGGGATCCAATGGCCGCTGCCGGGCCCGCAACTGCTGCTGTCCGATCGCGATGCCGTGGCACCCCCGCTGACGCAGGTGCGAGCGGCGGGATTGCTGCCGGACTGGAACGGGACCCAGGCCTTCATCGCTTCCCTGTGACGCCACCGCTCCGCCCGCGCACCTGGGGACCCACCGCCGGTGCGCAGCGCTGCTTGCGCCGAACCTCCGACATTTACTAGGATATGCAAGTATTTTGTATTCCCGGGCCGGAGGCAGTCCATGATCACTCAGATCCCCCACTTCATCGACGGCAAGCGCAGCAAGCTGGCCAGCACCCGCACGACGGACGTGTTCAACCCCTGCACCGGCGCGGTACAGGCCCAGGTGCTGCTGGCCTCGGCGGCCGATGTCGACACCGCCGTCGCCTCGGCGGTCGAGGCCCAGCGAGACTGGGGCGCATGGAACCCGCAGCGGCGGGCCCGGGTGCTGATGAAGTTCATCGAACTGGTCAACGCCAATATGGCCGAACTGGCCGAACTGCTCTCCCTCGAGCACGGTAAGACCCTCAGCGACGCCCAGGGCGATATTCAGCGCGGTATCGAGGTCATCGAGTTCGCGACCGGCATCCCACACCTGATGAAAGGCGAGTTCACCGAGGGCGCCGGACCCGGTATCGACGTCTACTCACTGCGCCAGCCACTGGGCGTGGTCTGCGGTATCACCCCGTTCAACTTCCCGGCGATGATCCCGCTGTGGAAAGCCGGCCCCGCACTGGCCTGCGGTAATGCCTTCATCCTGAAACCGTCTGAGCGCGATCCCTCGGTACCGCTGCGGCTTGCCGAGTTGTTCCTCGAAGCCGGCCTGCCGCCGGGGGTCTTCCAAGTGGTCAATGGTGACAAGGAGGCGGTCGACGCCCTGCTCGACCACCCGGATATCAAGGCCTATGGTTTCGTCGGCAGTTCCGATATCGCCCAGTACATCTACTCCCGCGCCGCGGCGGGCGGTAAACGGGCCCAGTGTTTCGGCGGCGCCAAGAACCACATGATCGTCATGCCCGATTCCGACCTCGATCAGGCCGTCGACGCCCTCGTCGGGGCGGGCTACGGCAGCGCCGGCGAACGCTGTATGGCCATCAGTGTGGCCGTCGCGGTGGGCGAGGACACCGCGAACCGGCTCCGCGCCCGGCTCGCGGAACGCGTCGAACACCTCCGGGTGGGCCACAGCCTGGACCCCAAGGCCGACTACGGGCCGCTGGTCAACGAGGCGGCACTGGAGCGGGTGCGCGGCTATATCGACGCCGGTGTTGCCGCCGGAGCCGAACTCGTCGTCGACGGTCGGGATAAAACCAGTGACGATCTGACGTTCGGCGACGAGAGCCTCGAGGGCGGTTTCTTCATCGGACCGTCCCTGTTCGACCACGTGAGCACCGACATGTCGATCTACACCGACGAGATCTTCGGGCCGGTGGTGTGCATCGTGCGGGTCGACGACTACGAGCAGGCCCTCCGCCTGCCCAACGAGCACGAGTACGGCAACGGGGTGGCCATCTTCACCCGGGACGGTGACACCGCCCGCGATTTCGTCTCCCGGGTGCAGGTCGGCATGGTCGGGGTCAACGTGCCGATCCCGGTTCCGGTGGCGTATCACACCTTCGGCGGCTGGAAACGATCCGGATTCGGAGACCTCAACCAGCACGGCCCGGCCGCCGTGCAGTTCTACACCAAAGTCAAGACCGTCACCGAGCGGTGGCCCTCGGGCATCAAGGATGGGGCTGAGTTCGTCATCCCCACGATGAAATAGGCGGAGATGACGTTCACCAGCCTTGACCACCATGAACGAGTGATCACCGAGACCGCGGCCGCCTTCGCCGCCAAACGCCTTGCGCCACATGCCCTGGAGTGGGACGAGACCAAGTATTTTCCGGTCGACGTGCTGCGGGCCTCCGCGGAGTTGGGCATGGCGGCGATCTACTGCGGCGAGGATGTGGGCGGCAGCGGGCTCCGCAGGATCGACGCGGTGCGAATCTTCGAACAACTCGCCATCGCCGACCCGGTGATCTCATCGTTCATCTCGATTCACAACATGTGCGCCTGGATGATCGACACCTACGGCACCCCCGAACAACGCAAGTCCTGGATTCCCCGGTTGGCCACCATGGAGCTGATCGCCAGCTACTGCCTGACCGAACCGGGTGCCGGATCGGATGCCGCAGCGTTGCGTACCAGAGCGGTTCGGGACGGCGACTACTACATCCTCGATGGTGTCAAGCAGTTCATCTCCGGTGCGGGGGCCTCGGACGTCTACATCGTGATGGCGCGTACCGGGGCCGAAGGCCCGCGTGGAATCTCGGCGTTCATCGTCGAAAAAGGCACCCCTGGAATGAGTTTCGGCGCCAACGAGCAAAAGATGGGCTGGAACGCCCAGCCCACCGCAGCGGTCATCCTCGAGGGGGTGCGAGTTCCCGCTGATGCGATGCTCGGCGGCAGCGAGGGTGCGGGCGGCGGTTTCGGTATGGCGATGAACGGGCTCAACGGCGGCCGTCTCAACATCGCGGCCTGTTCCCTGGGCGGCGCACAGGCCGCCTACGACAAGGCCGCCGCATACCTGGTGGACCGGCATGCCTTCGGCGGAGCCCTCATCGACGAACCGACCATACGGTTCACCCTGGCCGAGATGGCGACCGCACTGGAAACCTCGCGGCTGATGCTGTGGCGGGCCGCCGGCGCGTTGGACGCCGACGACCCGGATAAAGTCGCGCTGTGCGCAATGGCCAAGCTCTATGTGACCGACTCCTGCTATGACGTCGCCGACCGCGCCCTGCAACTGCTCGGCGGGTACGGCTACCTGCGGGAGTATGGGTTGGAGAAGATCGTCCGGGATCTTCGAGTACATCGAATCCTGGAGGGCACCAACGAAATCATGCGCGTGGTGATCGGCCGCTCCGAGGCCGCCCGGGTGCGCGCATCAGCGTGAAGGGATTCCCGATATGACGGTCATCGCGTTTCTGGGTCTGGGCAATATGGGCGGGCCGATGGCCGCCAACCTAGTCGGCGCCGGCTATCCGGTACGTGGGTTCGATCCGGTTCCCGCAGCGAGGCAGGCTGCCGCCGATCAGGGCGTCACCGCCGTGGAGTGCGGCGCCGACGCCGTGGCCGGTGCCGAGGTGGTGATCACCATGCTCCCCAACGGGGCCCTGGTCAAAGAGTGCCTCGCCGAAGTCATCCCGAACGCCGACACCGGAGCTTTGTTCATCGACAGTTCCACGATCTCCGTCGACGACGCGCGCGAGGTACACGCCTACGCCGGACGACACGGCTTCGCTCTACTCGACGCCCCGGTCTCCGGCGGGGTCAAGGGGGCCGTAGCCGGGACCCTGGCGTTCATGGTCGGCGGTGCGGCGGATGCGTTGGACACCGCCCGCCCGGTGCTGGAGCCCATGGCGGGCAAGATCATCCACTGTGGCGACTCCGGCGCCGGCCAGGCCGCGAAGCTCTGTAACAACATGTTGCTGGCCGTGCAGCAGATCGCCGTCGGCGAGGCCTTTGTGCTCGCCGAGAAGCTCGGGTTGTCAGCACAGTCGCTGTTCGACGTGGTCACCGGCGCCACCGGCAATTGCTGGGCGGTGCACACGAATTGTCCGGTACCGGGGCCCGTTCCGCCCTCCCCGGCCAATAACGGGTTCAAACCGGGGTTCGCCACCGCGTTGATGAACAAGGATCTCGGTTTGGCCATGGACGCGGTGAGCTCGAGTGGTGCATCGGCTCCGCTGGGCAGCCACGCAGCGCAGATTTACGCTGAATTCGCCTCGCGGCACGCCGATCTGGACTTCAGCGCGATCATCGAGGCCCTACGGAACTAACCCGGGCCGACCCTCCCTCACCTCGGGCCGCGACCAGGAGTCGGTCGGCGAGCTTTGCCGCGGCTGGACGGATACGTTCGTGTTTGGCCCAGCCAAGGTAGATCGTCAACGTCAGCGCCGGGACTACCGGAACTGCGCGCAGATCGTGGAACCGTTGTGTTTCGCTGGCCGGCATGAAGATGCTGCCGAGTCCGTGTCGCACCAGGTTGGCGCCGGTGGAGAAGTCGGTGTCCACTTCGTAGGGCACCCGCGGAGTGATGCCCGCGGCGGCGAACGCCCGTTCGACCACACGCTGCAGCCCGAACTGGGCGGGGAAACCGAGCAGCTCCTCCTCGGCGAGATCGGCGATGGCGACATGATCGCGTTGGGCGAGGCGGTGGTCGGGCCGACAGACAAACAACATAGGGCCCTCGGTGAGCACATGCATCTCGACATTCGAGGGGAAGCGATCCGGCGCCGATATCAACCCCAGGTCGAGCGAACCGTCGGCGATCGCCGCCAGTCGCGCCGCCGGACCGGCTGCGCTCTGCCGCAGCCTGATTCGCACCTGCGGGTAGTCCCGGTGGAACTCGCCGAGAACCTTGGGGACATCCAACGCGCTGAAGGTGATGAGGGACCCGAACTCCACCGTTCCGCTCAGCTCACCGCGGTAGTCGCTCATCGCGTCCTTGGCCGACAGGGCGGTGCGGATGACCTCGCGCGCATGCTGGTAAAACGTCTCCCCTGCGGGCGTGATCCTGATCTGCTGCCTGGACCGGTCGAAGAGTTCGACCCCGAGTTCCTTCTCCAGTTTGGCCACCGAGGTGGACAGCGCGGATTGGACGACATGGACTCGTTCCGCCGCCCGGGAAAAGTTCAATTCACCGGCCACCGCGATGAAGTACTCGAGCTGGCGGAGTTCCACCTGCTCATACTATCTGCTTTAGAGATGGTAAGTATCTAATTTAATCGTTGGACGAGATGACGCAGTCCTGGTGTCCTAGGTGCAGAGCAGATCAGTCCGACACCGTGTCGGCACGGTCGAGAAAGGCACAGATATGACGAGGAAAGCTACGACAGCCACGCCGGCTACGACAGCCACCAGGGCGCGCAACACGACCAAGATCGCAGCTACCGCCGCCGTGGTGTGCGCCCTGGCCACAGCACTGATCGGACTGGCCGGCCCCGCCGCGGCCCAGCCCGGTGTGGCCATCCCCACCCACCTCGACCATCACACTTGGCTCGACGACAACGGCGGTC
>Ga0180434_10002013_pt1 | contig 28011 bp, 22 predicted proteins | sample SS_ome_7_FD_132453 | JGI IMG/M metagenome (GOLD analysis project Ga0180434, IMG submission 132453) | Hypersaline lake sediment archaeal communities from the Salton Sea, California, USA - SS_1_D_2 metaG | ecosystem: Environmental > Aquatic > Non-marine Saline and Alkaline > Hypersaline >... | reverse complement strand
GTGGAATCACGCCGCTGGGGCCTGTCTTGAACTTGCGATCTTCGAGCACCGCGAAGTCCACCCCGCCGACGCGCAGCCGCGTGAAGTAGGTCCCAATGTCCTGGGCGATCGGGCGCGGATCGGCCGGGTCGGGCAGGTGCCAGGTCTGGCAGCGCTCGACCATGCGGACATACTCGGCCGGATAGAAATATCCGCCGTTGTCGCCGGCCGTCGATTTGGCGACGATGCCCCCTTCGCCCCAAAGGTTGCCGTGGCCGATATCATGATCGTCGGGAATGGTCACGACCGGCCGGTCCTTGATGACCTCGCGGAACTGCCGCCCCCAGAGCAGCCACGAGGCCGTGTGCTCGGTATGGTCGTAGCTCTGATCGCCGGCGAAGAACAGCAGGTCGGGGTCCTGCTTCTTGAGGTTGGCGACGATCGGTTCGCGGTCGCCGCGGTCCTTGTTCGAGCTGCACGAGAGCGAACCGACGACGATCTCGTTCTTGTCGGCCGGGTCCTTGCGGATCAGCCCCTCGAACATGGCCTTCTCACCGTGGCGGACGCGGTACGGCACGTCGCGCGTGTTGTCCCACGGCACCAAGCGGAAATGGGCCGACCAGCCGGGATAGAGCACCGGCGCCTTGGCCACCTCGCGCCATTGCCCGTCGGTCTTCAGCTCCAGCAGCACTTCGCGGGCTTCGCCTTGCTTCAGCGGGAACAACTGGGCCGAAAGCTTTAGCACGCCATGGTCGTGCGTGTACAGCGCGAACCCAACCACCTCGTCGCGCGGCGCCTTGACGAACTCGTGCAGGAATCCGCCGCGGTCGGTCTGCCAGATATCCTCCCGGCAGGCCGTCTCGAGCTTCGCACCCCGCGGGCCGGGAAACGGCGACTCCTCACCACGCGCGCCCGGTAATAGGCTAAGGGCCGCGGCTACGGCCAGGGCATGGAAAGTTCGAATCATCTGGCTGCCTCCACTCTTGGGTCTTGCTCAGGGAACAGGCTTCCAACTCCGATGCAGTACTCCCGAAAGCGGCCAGGGGCCGACACGCAAGGGCCGCTGCCGTCGTCGGAACCCGCGGCTCAGCAGGGGATTCGCCCAACCGCTCGATCCCCTTCACGGCGAAACTCGAAGCCACTGAGTTTGTACGGAGCCGCAACGGTTGTCAAGTCCCCACATCCTTCGGTCCAAAAGATGACAGTACCTCGTTGAACGGAAACCGAAGGCGATCGTGCTTCGTTCAGGAACGACTCACACATTACTCCCCGGATTCGAGCGGCCTCCGTGTCCATCTCCTTTATCGAACGTTTCTGGTCGAGGTTGTGCTTCCGCGGGATCTGCTGGATTCTGTTGGTGGCGCGGTGTTCCGCCTTTTTGAGCCCTTCTCGCAGGGATGTCAACTTTCGATCCTCGGCTTGCTCCTCGGTGGGCGGTAAGACGCGGCGCACGCCATGCACCCGCCGGCCGGCCGGCAGCCGATCCCGCTTTCCCCACGACAGTTCGATCAGTTGGCTGGCATCGCGTCGGTCGGTCTTCCGCCGTGATTTCTGCTCGGGTTGGACCAGCACGGTCTGCTTGACGCCGTAAGTCGGTCAACAGGCGGAGGAGCCAGTCGTTGAACCCGCATACCTTCACGATTGCCGGGAACCCCCCATCGGCTTCGGGCAGGGCCACCACATCCTGGAGGATCTGGTGTATCCGGTCCCATTTGGCACTCACCGGACGCTTCAGGACCACGGAGCCCTCCTGGTTAAGAAGATCGAGGGCGACCTGCTTGCAATGCTGGTCGATCCCGAGGTAAAACATAGTTGGTCCTTCTGTATTACTAACATGCAGGACTGTGAGCTTTTTGGCAAAGTTTTGATCCCGCTTTTGCGCGGAAGCTCGCTTTGGCTGGCGGCCCTGCCGCCCTGTGTGGTTTTGTTAGGAGCCTTAAGAACAGTAACTACACCGTATTGAGCGCCGGGAGGCCCCCTTTCCTAGAATCAGATGCTCCTTTTGAACAAGCGTTCCAACGTGGTTCGTCTCCTACGGAAGAGTGTCCGGCCTACCCAATGGCCGCTAAACGGCGGCAAGACATGACGGAAACTAGCAAAGGACCCAACCGATGAACCCTTCGGTGAAGCATATCGCGGTCTACCCCGGCTCGTTCGACCCGATCACGCTGGGGCATCTCGACGTTATGGAGCGTGCCAGTGAGCTGTTCGACCGGCTGATCGTCGGCGTGGGAATCAACATCGAGAAGACGGCCATGTTCGCCGCCGAGGAACGACGGCAGTTGATCCACGACGCTACGGCACATCTGGAGAACGTCGAGATCCGCACGTTCAACGGCCTGGCGGTCGAGTTCGTCAAGGCGTGCGGTTCGCGGGTAATGGTCCGGGGCGTTCGCCCTATCACGGACATTCCGGCCGAATTGACCATGATGATGGCCAACCGCCGGCTGGCGCCGGAGGTGGAGACGCTATTCATGATCGCCGACGGCGAGCTGGCGCACGTTTCCAGTTCGCTGATCAAGCAGATCGCCCCGCTGGCCACCGACGAGGCGCTCTTGCGTTTCCTGCCGCCGAACGTGGTCCACGCCCTTCGGCGGAAGCTGGGAGAGCATTGACGGCTACAGCCGTCCCGTCGCATGGCGCAGCCGGAGCACGGCGAGGACGGCGTCGTAGGCGGCGTGGTGGTGGTTGCGGTAGGCCCGGGTGCGAAGCGTTTCGGCGTCGAGCACCTCGGTGTTGGTGGCGGTTCCCAGGAAATAGCGTTTCCTGACTACCCGCAGATTCTCCTCGGCCTGATCGATGGCCTGGGGGGTTACTTCCAAGCGGCGTTGTGCTTGCTGGACGTCGAGCCATCGGCGACGCACGTCCAGCTCGATTCGGGATAGGAGATCGGCCTTCAGACGCAGAAGGCTTTCCGCCCGGTGGGCCAGCGACGCGGCTTCGTGGCGCGTGCTGCCGCTGTCGAAGACGTTCCAGGAGACGCCCACGCCCAACGCGGCAATGCCCTCCGGCTCTCGGTAGCGATTCTCCTCGAAGCTGTATTCGCCGCGCAGGTGGACCTGGGGTCGGTTGCTTGCCCGGAGGCTCTCGGCTTGGTGCCGCAGCGCCCGGGTTTCGGCGTCAAGCCGGGCAAGCTGCCGACGGTTCCCCCGGGCGGCAGCCGTCAACTCATCGACGCTCTCGCCGGGTGCCGACCAGGGGGCTTCGGCAAGGCGAACCGGATAGGTCAACGGACGGCCGAGATAACGGTTATAGGCTGCCCGGGCGATGTCCAATGCGTTGCGGGCTTCGATCGCACCTTGCCGGGCGTCGGCCAAGGCGACCTGGGCTCTCAGCAAATCGTGCTTCGGGACCTGCTGATGCTGAAACCGCTGGGCGACGTCGCAAAAGTAGGAATCGAGATTCCGCACGGCCGTTTCGCGCACGGCCAATTCTCGCTGAGCGCGGAGCACCCCGACGAAGACCTCGGCGACCTCCATCTTCACGTCGACGGTGGCGTCTTCGTACTGCAACGCCGCCGCGAGGGCTTCGGACGAGGCGGCGTCGATCGTGTGGCTGATACGCCCGCTGGTGTAAAGCGGCATCTCGAAGGCGGCCCGGGCGGCGAAGTTCTCATCCTGCATCAACGGGGTCAGGTCGTTGCTCAACGGGACGCCGGGCAAGTGCAGCCGGAACCTTGGCTCGTCGCTTCGCGCTGTGTAGGAGGCCTCCAGGTCGACCCTGGTCCACCGCCTTGCCTTGACTGCTTGGAGCTGCTCATAGGCGGCCGACGCGCTGTACTGCTCGCCTTCGAGTCGGCGGTCGGCAGCCAATGCCGCCTGCCAGGCAAACTCAAGCGTCTCGGCCGGCGGGGGGGCATGGGCCGAAGCGGCCGCCGATTTGCCCAACGCCGGTGCCCGAGCAGCCGTATCGGCAACCCGCGCCTGCGGTGGCGCAAGCAAGATCATCAGACAAAGGCCGCTATAGACTGCCATTGATCGGCGGGATCCGGGCGCCCGAGGTATGCCATCCGCTTACAAAAGACGTGGAGAACGGGTGATACCAATTTGGCGCCCATGGATCAAGAGCGACTTCCTCCCCAAAAGAGCGGATTGCCTGGCCACCGCTGCTTGGAAGCAAGGCCTCCGCCGAGCCGCGAAAAGGATCCTACGGGGTCGCCACGCTCGTGCCGGTGGCAGACGACTGGCTGTCCGGCAGCGGGGCAAAACTGAACTTCGTGTCGATCATGGTCTCGAAATAGGCACGTTGGTCGGCCAAAATCGGTTGCGGGCGAAGCATCACGTCCGCAATCGGCTGCCCAAAGAACGTGTCGTGCAGCTCCGGCCGATCCTGCTCAAACCGCTGTAGGTCCAGGCTCAGCGCGACGGCCGGATTGTTGCGGACGGTCGGATACTCCCGCTGCGGGCCGGCCGGGCAAAACCCGAGAAACCGCTTGTAGAAGCGGGCGTGCCGTGGATGGACCGCCGCCATCAATCGATCCAGGCCCTGCTTGCGGCAGTATTGGAGGATCAAGCGGCTGAGACCCAAAAACACAGGAAAGAATCGGCTGAAATGCTCGCGCCGGTCGGCCAGGCAGGTGACCTCGGCCAGGCGAAGTTGCTCTGCTCGCAACCCCTCGACCTCGTCGCCGTAGACGACTTCCATTGGCAGCCCTAGCTCGCCGTCGGTTACCAGCGTCATCGTCAGGATGGGCTCGCCACGACAGACGGCCACGAATAGTTCGGTTGTCGGCAGCAGGTGGTAGGGCGTCACGCGCAACGCCCGGGCATTCGGGTCGGTCAATCCGGCGTTGTAGTACGAACGGTACACCAAACGGAAAGCGGCTTCCCGCTCAGCCTGCGTGGTCGCGATCTTGTAGAAGATGTCGGACGTCGTCGTTTCTTGCGCCTGAAAGGCGTGGTTGGTCTCAGACATGATTCCTGACCGAAGGTCTCTTTTCCGAGAGGTGCGACGGACGAGTCATTGCCGTGCGGGGGAGGAAAAACTACTCCGCCTACGAGAACATAGGTTGCCCTGCGGCCAAGTCAAAGATTGCTTGCAGTCGCGTTGCCCCAGGCCGCGGGGCCGGTTTTGCGGCTTGTAGGGCCTGGCGGAGGAGTGCCCCCCCACGGGGAAGTCAGAGATAGAGGGGGGGCGAAAATGCGCCGTTGCGGTCGAAGGTGCCAGAGCTGCGGCTCATCCGGGTATGCGGGGTGTCCGTCCTCTTCAGTTGGGCTTCTTGGTAATTCAGGGTATTGACGGGCCATGCATTGTGTTTAATGATAAAGTGGTTTGCTTGGCCGGGATTGCCAGAAAAAGCAGCGAATATTGCTTGCAGGTCTGGACTAAATCTATTACATTCAAAGCGTTCGGCAGGATGCCGGGTCAATCTCAAAGGGCTTGGGGGATCTGAAAAAGGAGAAATCGCGGCGAGTGGAATTGCTGGGCTCCCCTCAAGGGCGGGGGTCTGCGCATGCATGGAGTGGTCCGGTCATTGAGACCTTCTGTGGTTTCGCTCGCCTATCGCCTTCGCGCCTTCCAAGGCGATGCCCTGGAGGTAACCGCTTCGAGTGACGCAGGCTCTGGGGTATTCGAATCGCTCGACCACAACCCGACATCCCGGCCCAGGCCAACGCGGGGTTTGTTGGGGGTGGTTACGGTCGTTGCGGGTGGATGCCTCTTTGGGGGCTTCCGAGGCAATTGTCGGGCGTCCGCATGGCAGTGCCTTCCTGCCGAAAGAGAACTCTGTATCAATAACACGCAAGATCGTGAACTTTTTCCCAGAGTCTTGATCCTGCTTTCGAGCGGAAGCTCGCTTTGGTTGGCGGCCCTGCCGCCTTGTGGAGCTGCGGCGGGAAGCCGTAGCCTGAACGCCAGTGACGGCCTGGAAATGTCGAACCACTTGGAGGGTGCGTTGATGGATGCGACTCGGCCGTTCTCCCGTTATTTTGTGCAAGCTGATACCGACATAACACCTTATGGAAGCTGCGACGGGAGCCATCCCCCCTGCCGTTTCCGGCTCTGTGCCAAGGCCAGGGGGCACCGGACCAACGGCCCCAGCCCCTGCTTGAGCGATTGTTTCCGGATCGCCGTTTGTCCCCGCGGTGTATTTGGCGCACTGGCGCTGGTCCACGACACCTATGTGCGTCGTGGGCTAATGCGGCCGAACCGGTGGCGGATGCGGGTGACTGCCTATCACGGGCTGCCGACGAGCGAGATCCTCGTGGCCATCCGCGGTGGCGAGCTGATCTCCACGCTGACCATCGTTCAGGACAGCCATCGTGGCCTGCCGATGGAGTCGGTCTTTACCGGGGAGGTGCAACGGCAGCGAAAAGCGAGCGCCGCGCTGGCGGAGGTGAGTTGTCTGGCAAGCCGCCCGGGCACGAGCGATGCCTCGCCGGCGGCGATGTTTCGCCTCATGAGTCTCACCGCCCAAGTGGCCGTCTTCCGCGGCATCGATCAGCTCCTGATTGCCGTGCATCCGAAGCATGTCGGTTTCTATGTCCGATTCCTCGGTTTTCAGGAGATCGGCCGAGAAAGCTCATACGACGCAGTCCGCGGCAATCCGGCGGTGCCATTGGTGCTCGACTTTACCGATCTGGCCGAGAGGTGCCCGAAGGCGTATCGTAGACTCTTTTCCCAGCCCTTCCCCCGTTGGGCATTGGAGCAACAGCGGCCGTCGCGGCGCGTGCTTTCGGCCCTGCGTCTGCTGGCCTGGATGGACAACCACCTCGGTACCCCGCGCAAGGCGGCAGCCGAGACGGACCAAGCGTCTGCCTTCGAGGATATGCGTCCCGCGTTGATGGTGGCGTAGGGTCCGCCTCCAGAATCCTCGACGTTGTTTTGCGGAAAGGGCGAGCAGGGCGCAGGCCCGGCTGGGCATGGAGGGTGATTTGCATACCCCTCGCTCGGGCTAATGCCGTGGCGGGTTTTTCTGGGGCGGCTGATGGTCGGCATCTGGCCTACCGATGAATAGGAAATGCCGTTATTATCCGCCGATTCCCTTTTCGTAACCGTTCACGGGGGACTGTCCCCTTACCAGCCTGTATTGCTAACGCACAAGATCGTGAACTTTTTCACAAAGTTTTGATCCAGCTTTCGAGCGGAAGCTCGCATTGGCTGGCGGCCCTGCCGCCCTGTGAACGGCTACCGCTTTTCGATGTTCCTATGAGCATGTGGTGCCATGACATTCTTGACAAAAGCTTTCGGCGCTACCGACTCATTCACGGCCTGGATTGCGACCTCTCGAGACGAACTCACCGCCGCCTATGAGCTGGCATACCGATCGTACTGCAAAAAAGGTTTCCTCCGCCCCGACCAGGGAGGGAGGCTGATCTACCGCCCCGCGTTCGCCCTGCCGGGCAGCCGAACGCTGGTCGCCGCGTCCGCGGCCGGCCCGATCGCCGGAACGCTGACCGTCGTCGGCGACAATCCCGGGGGCATGCACCTCGAATTGGCCTACCGGCAGGAGGTCCGAGCCTTAAGGCAGACCGGCCGCCGCTTGGCCGAGATCACCTGCCTGGCCATGGAGACGGCGAATGCCCGACAATCGATGGCACTGTTTTTCGTCCTAACGAAATTCGCGATCCATTTCGCGTCGTGGCGAGGGCATGAGGACCTGCTGCTGGCGATCCATCCGCGGCATCGGCGCTTCTACCAACGCGTTTTCGGCGCGCAGACCGTCGGCCCGATTCGGGCGCATCCCGGCGTTCAAGGCCACCCGGCCGTCTGCTGTCGCGTCGACTTGAAACGCATGGCCGCCACTATGGAACCGGAGCAAAGCCGGCAGTTCTTTTCCAACCCGCCGAGTGTCGAGCAGTTCGCCGCGGCCGGCCTCAGCCGGGAAGACCACCGCCACTTCTGCCGCTGTGCGGGCGTGAGAACCCTCAACGCCGCGTCGCTGCCGGGCAGCAGCGATGCCCGGGCCGCATGACTCCGCCCGGAATCGGCTAGACCGACAGGATTCACGCAGGGCGGCGGGGCCGCCAACCAATACGAGCTTCCGCTCGAAGGCGCGATCGATACATCGTGAAGAAGTTCACGATGCTCAGCGTTAATAATACAGGGATGCGAACCATGTGGTCGCTCGCATTGACAACACTGCTGCACGATCGGGGCAAGCTCGTCACCGCGCTGGTGGGCGTCGTCTTCTCGATCGTGCTGGTCAATACCCAGGGCGGGCTCTTCCTCGGCTTCGTCATGCGGGCCAGCCTGCTGGTCGACCACAGTCGGGCCGATATTTGGGTCGGTCACAAGCACATGCACAACGTCGACTTCCCCTCCGACATCCCCAGACGCTGGCTCTCGCGCATCCGCGGTCTGCCCGAGGTCCGCCGCGCCGACCCCTACCTCGTCGGTTGGGCCGATATGGCGCTGCCCAGCGGCGGCTATGAATCGGTGGTCGTCGTCGGCGTCGATCCCGGCAGTCTGCTGGGCAATGTCTGGAACGTCCAAGATGGCACGCCGGAGGCCATCTTGCAGAACGACGCCATCATCATCGACCGCTGCGAGGTGGAGAAGCTCGAAGGCATTCGGCTCGGCGAAGTCCGCGAAATCGGCGGGCGCCGCGCGCGGGTCGTGGGCATGAGCGAAGGTATTATCGGCTTTCTCGTTGCCCCCTATGTCTTCACCACCTACGACCGCGCCGCCGCCTATACGCGCAAGCCGGCCGATCGTTGTTCCTACTTCCTCGTCAAGCTCGAGCCGGACGCCGATCCCCGGCAGGCGTGTGCCGCCATCCGGCATCGCCTGCCCGACGCCGAGGCGATGCCGACGGCCGAATACGCCCGCACTTCGCTCGACTTCTGGATGACCCGCACCGGCCTAGGGATCAGCTTCGGTGCGGCCACCCTGCTGGGGCTTTTGGTCGGCATGGTCATGGTCTCGCAGACCCTGTACGCGATGGTGCTCGACCGGCTCGGCGAATTCGGCACCTTCAAAGCCATTGGCGCCCAGGAAAGCCAGATCGTGACCATCCTGCTGGTTCAGGCCACCACGATGACTCTCTTCGGCACGGCCATCGGCCTGGGGGTGGTCTCCGCCATCCAGTACGCCTTCAGTACCCCTCGGGCGCCGATCATCATTCCATGGTGGCTTTCGGCCGGGAGCTTTGTGCTGGTGTTGGCGATTTGTTTGGCGTCGGCCTATTTACCCTACATGCGCATCCGCAAGGTAGATCCCCTGACCGTCTTGCAGTCATGACCGCGAACCACGCTTCCACCAACCGCGCCGAGATGGATGTTACCATCCGCGCGGAAGGGCTGCACAAGACCTACGGCCGCGGCTCGGCGGCGACGCCCGTGCTGCGCGGGATCGACTTGCAGGTGCGGCGGGGGCAATGCGTCTATCTGGCGGGTCCTTCGGGAAGCGGCAAGACCACGCTGCTGTCGATCATCGGCGGGATCCTCTCGGCCGATCGCGGCGAGGTATGCGTTCTGGGCGAGGACCTGGCGACATTGGCGCCCAAGCAACGGGCCCGACTCCGCCTGAACCGGCTTGGGTTTGTCTTCCAACGGTTCCACCTGATCCGCGGCCTGACCGTCCTGGGCAATGTGCGCGTGCCGCTGACGCTGCAGGGCGTGCCCGAGTCGCAGGCGCGACGCCGGGCCATGGAACTGCTCGAAGCCGTCGGGATTCCCGAAAAGGCCTCCGCCCGGCCCGAGCAACTCAGCGGCGGTCAATGCCAGCGCGTGGCGTTTGCCCGGGCGCTGGTGAGCAATCCGGACATCATCCTGGCCGACGAGCCGACCGCCTCGCTCGACGCCGCCAACGGCCAGGAGGTCATGCGGCTGCTGCGCGGCTTGACCGCCGAACAGGGGCGCACCGTTGTGGTCGTCACGCACGACCAACGCATCTTTCATTTCGCCGACATCGTCTACTGGCTGGAAAACGGGGAAGTGGTCAGTTCCGGGAAACCGGACGCCGTGCCGCACCCAGCGCCGGTCGCCACGGATAGGGGCATTTCGCAATGACCAAATACGTCGCAATCGTTTCGAGCTTGGCGATCCTGGGATCGCTGATGCTGATGATCGACGCCCAGTCGCAACTGCCCGCGGCTCGGCAGCACACGCCGCCCACGGATGAGCCGTGGTCGATCTACGCGCAAGGCCGCATCGAGGGGGCCACGCCGGAGATCGAATTGCGGCCGCGTTTGCAGGGGCCGGTGGCGGTGATCCCGGTCGAGGAAGGCCAGTTCGTCGAACAGGGCGAGTTGCTGCTGCAAGTCGACGAGCAGCAGCGGCGCCATGAAATGGAACTGTTCGAGGCCAAGGTCGCGCTGGCCGACGCGGAACTTCGGAAGCTGCTCAACGGCGCTCGGCAGCAGCGGCGCGATCAGGTCGCGGCCGAGTACGAAGCCAAGCAGGCCCAGTTGCGTAATGCGGAGATCGCCTGGCAACGCGCGGAGGGATTGCGTAGTGCCAATGCGATTGCTCCACAACTGGCCGACGATAAGAAGGAGCGCGTCGAGTCGCTACGCGCCGAGGCCGAGGCCGCCAAAGCCGCGATGGACCTGGTCCACGCCCCGCCCCGTCCGGACGAGGTCGAAATGGCCGAGGCGCGCCTGGCGGCTGCGAAAGCGGAGCATGCCCTGGCCATCGAACGATGGAAGCAGACCCGACTGCTTGCGCCGGCGGCCGCCCGGGTGCTGAAAATCCATGCCGAATTGGGCGAACTGGTCGGCCCGGCAACCGCCCAGCCGGCGATCATCCTGGCCGACACGAGGCGATTTCGTGTCCGGGCGTTCGTTGAGGAACTCGATGCCCCAAAGATACGCCGTGGCATGACGGCCACCATCACGGCCGATGGCTTGGGCGACCGGGAGCTATCGGGCAAGGTGGTCTGGGTCAGCCCTCGGATGGGTCGGAAGCATCTTTGGAGCGACGCCCCCACCGAACGCCAGGACACCAAAACACGAGAGGTGCTCATCGAGCTTTCCGAGCAAGGCGACCTGGTCGTCGGGCTGCGGGTCGATGTGACGATCGATCCGCGCACGGGCACAGTCGGCCCTTCCCGGCCACCCTGCGAAGGGCCTCGCACGGGCCAGCCGGACGAGGCGGAGAATGCGGCCGCGCAAACCGACTGCTAAACGGTTGTCCGTGACGAGTCCAAAGAAACGGGACAGTTCACCCGCATGGCTTGAGCTCACCTGCGAGGGTGATGCTCGCGCGGCTCGGCCCCGATTTCCGGCACATCCCGAACGACCGTGAAAAAGCGAAAAACAGCAATGGTCGAGCCATTTCTCGTCGCCACGGGCCCGCCTGGCCGGAAGCCTTGCGACCCAATCGGACGCGAGCTTCGTACCAGAAAAATGGCGATGCGCGGATCGGGGGGCAGCGGGTATTTCGGTAAGCTATGCTTCAATCGGGCCATAAAGCCGTTTCTCCCGATTGTCTGAGGTGTAGCGAAAGGCCGAATCGTGTCCGGACTGACCTGCCAGGAGTGCTCGATGAAGACGGGTGCCGAGCGAAACAACAACGATCCGTTGTCCTCGGATTGGGTGTACGAGGACGCGTTTTCGCGGAACCTGGGCCTGATCAGCCCGGAGGAGCAACAGCGACTGCGCACTAGCCGCGTTGCCATCGCCGGGATGGGCGGGGTCGGCGGCGTTCAACTGATCACGCTGGCCCGGCTTGGGGTGGGCCGGTTCTCGATCGCCGACCCGGACACGTTCGAGGTGGTGAATTTCAACCGGCAATTCGGCGCGGAGGTGTCCAGCGTCGGTCAGGGAAAAGCGGCCGTGATGGCGGAGAAAGCTCGAGAGATCAACCCGGAGGTCGATATCCGGCTTTTCGAGGAGCCGGTCACGCCACGGAATGTCGACGATTTCCTCGACGGCGCGGATGCCTTCGTCGACGGGATCGATTTCTTCTCGTTCGACGTCCGACGCATGCTCTTCGCCGAGGCGAAGAAACGGGGGATTTGGGCCGTGACCGCCGGACCGATCGGCTTCAGCACGGCCTGGCTGTTGTTCGACCCCAACGGGATGAGCTTCGACGACTACTTCGACCTGCACGACGGCATGGAACCGGTCGATGTGTTTGCCGCGTTCCTGATGGGGTTGGCCCCGCGGGGGACCCATTTCCCGTACATCGACCTTTCCTATGTCGATCGCCAATCGGGCCGAGGACCGTCGGCCGGCATCGCCGCCGCGTTGTGCAGCGGGGTGACCGGCGCCGAGATCATCAAAGTTCTGCTGAAGCGAGGTCCCCTCTATCCCGTCCCCCATTACACCCAGTTCGACGCTTACCGACGCATCCTGCGAGCCGGGAAGCTGCGTTGGGGGAACCGCGGGCCGATACAGCGTCTCAAACGAGCCATCCTCCGTCGCCGCATGACCGCGCTGGGCTATGGCAAAGAAGAGGAGTGAATGTGTCGGCCTTGCCGGACGGCGAGCCCTTCGGTTCCGGCCTTCCGAACCCACAACTTGGCTCCGAACGCCGCATTCCCGCTATAGCGGAGCTGAGTGTTACGACGACGGCTCCCAAGGCCAGCGCCTGGCCGTCCGGCGATTTGGCATGGCGTTGACCAAACCCGGCAATTCCGAGTATGGATCAAACCGATTATGGATACCGCTTATGGATAAGGCTTGCAAATCTCTGATAGCCGCCGCGATACGGGCCCCTTCGGGCGACAATACGCAACCGTGGCGGTTCGTGATCCATCCCGACGCGAGTCGGATCGCGATCCACTTGGATCAGACGCGGGATCCAACCCCGATGAACTCCGGCCAACGCATGGCTCGCTTGGCAATTGGCGCGGCCGTGGAAAACATCGTTCGCACGGCCGAATCCTGGGGTTGGCGGACGCAGGTCGAAGTGCCCGCGCCGCCGGCGGTAATCGCGGTGCGAATCATCGACCGTGGCGACCGGGTAGAAGGCCTGCCTGTCGACCCGTTCGTCCAGCGCCGATTGACCAACCGCCGGCCCTACATGCGAAAGCCCATCCAGGCGGATATTGTCGAAGACCTAAGAGACTCGACCGTCGACCTCCCCGGTGTGAACACCGTCTGGATTCTTGACGAAGACCGATTGGGCCGGCTGGCCGGTCTGATGGGGCGATCCGATGCGCTGATGTTGGGCGAGCCCTCGATGCGACACGGGTTTTTGGACAACCTCCGATTCGATCTCTCGCCGAACGACGAGGCGGAGGAAGGCATGTCGCTAGGCACACTGGAGCTGTCGCGTGCGGATCGGGCGGCCGTTCGTTTGTTGCGGTTCACTCCAAACTGGATTTTCAGTGCCTTCGGAGCCGCAAGCAAGTTCGCCAAGACTGCTCGGCGACTCGTCGAAAGCTCTTCCGGCTTGTACATAGTGGCCGAGAATGGTGGAACCGAGCAGGACGAAGTTGTCGCCGGTCGAGCCATGCAGCGTGCCTGGCTTAAGCTGACGGAATACGGCTTGGCGGTGCAACCGATGATGTCTCTTGCCATTCTCGAAAGCGTGTTGGTTCGAGGTTCCGCGGAATTGCTGCGGTCGCTCGGCAAGCCGCAAGCGGAGCAACTTGTTCGTGAGTTCCACGAAATCGTTCCGCACCTGGAGAACGCCCATGTGGCGTTTATTGCACGGTTTGGGTATGCGGAGCCGCCAACTTGCGGAACCGGAAGGTTGCCGGTGGATGCGAACACGACAATTGCAGGCGGCGAGCGCGATGCAACGGACCTTTGACCCTGACGGTCTCGACGAGGAACCAACGGTGAAACTGCCGCATCTATTCGAGTTCATGGATCAACCGTGGCTCCCAGACAGTCTTGCCGCGACGCTGCGGGAGATCCTCTCCTGCGGCAACGCCGCGCCCTTCCGCCGCTACTATAGTTGGGTTGCCGATAAGGCCGTGGAGATCGTTCGGCGCCATGGCAGCCGGCACATCGTGGAACTGGGGGCTGGAACCGCGCCGATCACGCGCGAACTCGTCCGGAATCCAGCGGTCGGAGACGCCACGCTGATCGTCTGCGATGCAAGGCCGGATCGGGCCACGTACGAGGCGTTGCAGAAGCAATACCCCGACAAGATCGCGGCACGGTTGGAGCCGGTCGATTTTTCCTTGCCTCACCAATGGCCGAAAGACACCCTGCTCATCCTGTCCGGCACATTCCATCACATCCCCGATAAGGACCGGCGAAAGGTACTCACGGCCTTGACCGATTCGGCCGATGTGGTGGTGATCGCGGAACCCTTGCGGAAAACGCTCTCGTCGGTGGCTTTCGTGTTTCTCTCGATCGTGCCCGCGATTCTGCTGCCGCTGTGGTACATACGTCGGCCGGGCCGACTGCGGCGCGTCTTCTGGTGCTGGTTGCTTCCGGTAGCCCCGATCATGTTCTGGTGGGATGGGTTGGTGTCCTGTATACGCATGTGGCGCAACCGGGAGTGGCTGGACAATCTGGGCGCTGTTGCGCCGCCGGAGAGAAGCCCCTCGGTTGCACATTCGCTATTCTGCCAAATGGTGGCGTGGTGACGCGCACGGCTGCTGTCCCAACTGTGCCAAGAAAAGAAGAACCCGCGCCGACTTCGGCGCGGGTTCTCTTTCTACTCAAACGAAGATCGCCAATCTTTGGCTAGGCAAAGCGGCGTCGCAGCAAGCCACCGATCAGCCCCAAGCCGCACATCACTCCCCACAGGAGCAGCGTGCCGGGCTCCGGAACGACCGTCGCATTGACAACAACATCGGCGTTGTTGACAAACGACAAGCCGCCACCTTGCTGAAGGCCAACGCCGTCGAAGATGCCGCCGAAATTGCCATTGACGACGGACAGATCGTACAGGTTGCCCTGCCCCCAGTTGATACCGGTGTTGTTCTGGGGAAACAACGAGATGATCGTTTGGTTGAACGTCGCCAGAGGGATGAAATTGTCGATCACCGACAAGCCCGCACCGAAGTTACCCAGTTGGGTACTAGTCGAAATGGTTTGGGTCGCGGCGGGGTTCAAGACGAAATCAGCCGGCTGGCCCACCCCGCCGAGCGGGACGGTCTCGAACTGGAAGAAGTCGGCCGCCTCGGACAAGCCAGCGGTGAATTGAACGGTCCCTTCGCCGTCAAGGATGCTCGCGATGGCACCATCGACATTGCCCAGGCCGGGCAAACTCACCGTCGCCAGATCCTGCGAGAACACGGCCGGTCCAGCCACGTCCACGAAGGCCAGCAAGGCGTTCGCGCTAATCGGGTTCACGGCGTTATTGCCGGCGAGCAATTCTTGGAGACTGTATCCATTTCCGATATTCGGGGTCGGCAGGAAGCCACCGGAATACCGCGTTCCGCCAAAAGCCGCCTGCGCATTGAACGTCACCGGATCGAACGTCTGCGAGAACACCGCATAGATGTCGTTGTTCGCGCTAGCCGCCGGCGGCGACGTCTGGGCGATCTTGGCATAGCCGAGCAGCACGTCACCGGGCGAAAGCGACCCGGATTGATCAACGTCGATGAGCAGTTCGCGGCTGTCGTCTTCCAGAAACAGGTCGGAGGGCTGGGCGTTGCCGAGCCGGCTGACAATGCTCGCTTGCGCACTACCGGCCAGGACGGCCAAAGCACAGAGTGTCAAAAGAAATCGCTTCATCACAAAATCTCCTTCTTAGGAAACTGCCGAAAGACGTCTCTCCCAAGGGGTGCAAAACGGCTTTCCGCAGATCTTCTCCAATCAAAAAAACAAAAAGTACGAACGCACTCGGACACGATTGGAATCCTAAGCAGGCCGTAGGAGCTTGAAGGGTAAGCCGGGGGGGAGAACGAGACTCGCTTCGCGCGGAAGCGGAGTATGCAAAAGCTCCTCGGGCACATGGCCAAGGTCGCCGGCGACGGCCGCAGGAGAGGTTCCGCTGAACGATTGCGCGACCGAGGCGGGCTCGCAGGACCAACTGCCGGCCATGCCGGAAAGGTTCCGTAGGTCGCGGCGGCCGTCGCGATCCGACCGCTCCGGCGGCAACGCGCCGGCGCCGAAGATGTCGTCGAAGGCGTCGGAGGCGTCGAACGTGTCGACCAACGCCGAGTCGAACCAGTCGCACGACTCGAAGGCGTCGAGCTTCTCGTCCGGCGTCGCGGGCAAAGCATCCGGCGCAAGGATCGCCGCCTGCCCCTGGCTGAGCGTTCCCGCCCAGAGCAGCGCCGTGGCGATCAGCAGATTGGTCCGTGCCCGAGTCATCGCGGTATTGTTGCGTAAGGCGGCCGCACTTTGGCTCCCACATGGCCCGTTCGCCGTGGGAATGCCTTCACCGAAGGGCAATCCTACCCTTCCTCTATTAGTTAAACCACCGGAGAGCGGCCAAAACTGACAGGCTGGCGGAAATTTTTCCTAAATCCACTCTACTGGGTGGAATTCATCCCGGGGTTATCTCCTCACATGGGTGGAAATTTATCCGGTAGCCGCCAAGGCATAGCCGACCGAAGGGGACCGTCCCCCGTAGACGCCCGCCCCCCCCTCCGACCGCTTCAAGGCTGGCGGTCAGCGGCAATGTGTTCTAGTAAAATCGGCTGGCGCGGATTTGTCAATAGGGCACTTCGGGAAAAATCGAGAGGCCGTTGTGTCAGTGGCTCCCAGCCAGGATTTGGTCGTGTTGGGCATCCGGCGCCAACCGGCTCAAGCCGACCATTTGCTTGACCCATTTTCTATTATGTGGAAGATCGGGGTTTCCAGGCGAATTCAAGCGGGATTTTCCACGCCTCCTTGACGGAAGTCACTGCCCAATGATACTAGCCATTGCATGGCGTTTAGGCCCCCACGCGAGTCTTTCCGCACGAGATTTCTAAGCGTTATTTCCTTTCCCCCAACATGGCCCGACAACTGTCCAGGAATTCCCCCCGGCGGACCCCCCAAGATGTATGAGTTTTGTTAATTTGGGTTGAGATTCAGCGGCAGGCGCTTGACTTCCAGCCCTTCGGTTGATTTAGTAGAGGAACCAGAGGGGGGCAGATACTCCTCGAAAGAAAAAAGACCCAAGGATACGGCGGGCAGGTTTGGCGTCTTTTGCGGATTCGGGACTACGGGAGTAGGAAAGGGCAAGGGCAAGCTCTGCGAGATCGACCCGACGCTGACAACCAACCAGTTCAGCCCGGGGAGAGGGGACTATCTGAACCTCGCCAAAGAGGGCCAGCAGCCGGTGTCGAGGGGCTTTCTTCTTGGCAGCGGTACGTACAGGACGGCTCTCGAAAGGATTCGAGCAAGGAAGCAATCGCCTTTTCGGGGGCGGTGTGCGCGGCAATGCGGCGCTGCAACCCACGAGAACGGAGTGTGCGCCGACGACTTGCGGGAGAAGCGATACTTCCCGCCGGTTTGGGGCCTGGAGATTTGGGGCAGAAAAATATGGGAAGAAAGAAAGAAAAGAAAAAGCCGTCTATGTCGAATTTACAGCAACGGGGAACCGAGCAACCTGATGTTGCCATCGGAACGCCGGACGAACCCGCCGTGGGTCCGCACTCTTGGGCGTGGCGCGCGATGGCGGCGGTCGTGGCCGCGAGCTTCCTCTGGGCGTATTGGCCCACCTTGGTCGAGCTGGTTCGCGTCTGGGACCGCGAGCCCGACTATTCGCACGGATTTCTGGTCATCCCGCTGGCCCTCTATTTCCTCTGGGTGCGCCGGGAGCGGTTTCCCGGGCTGGCAACCGGGCTGGCCTGGTCGGGGCTGGCGCTGATCGGGGCGAGTCTGGCGATACGTTTTCTCGCAGGGCGATTCTACCTCGACGCACTGGACGGCTGGTCGATCCTGGCCTGGCTCGCCGGGGTCGTGTGGCTGCTGGGCGGGCGGAAGGTACTTCGGTGGGCGATGCCGTCGATCGCCTTCCTCTTCTTCATGATTCCGTTGCCCTACCGGCTCGAACATGCCATGCGGCTGCCGCTGCAGCGCGTGGCGACGGAGATCAGTTGCTGGAGCCTGCAAAGTCTCGGGCAGCCCGCCCTGGCCGAAGGGACGACGATCCTCTTGGGCGAACATCAGCTCGGCGTGGAGGAGGCCTGCTCGGGCCTGCGGATCTTCATGGTGGTCGTCGCGTTGGCGTTCGCCTACCTGATGCTGGTCCGTCGAAGCTGGTGGGAGCGGGTGTGGCTGTTGTTGAGCATCGTGCCGATCGCCCTGGTGGCCAACGCGACACGCGTGGTTGTGACCGGGCTGCTCTATCAGTACGCCTCCGGCGAAGCCGCGCAGAAGTTTTCGCATGACGTAGCCGGATGGATGATGATTCCACTAGCGGGGGGCTTGTTCGCCCTCGTATTGTGGTATTTGAGTAAGTTGGTTCGGGAAGAAGATGTCGTGGACATCGGCTCGCTGGTTCGGTAGAAGCGTCGTCCGCGGTCTGGTTGCTCCGAAGGTATGCGAGATATTCAGGAGAGAATTGGCATTTAGGATTGGTGACAATGTCGTTGCCCGGTGGCGACGACCAACCATGTAGCGTTGAGAACACACGATGGTCGAGATGAAGAACACGAATCCAAACGGCCGACATCTGAGTGGCAATGGGGCGGGCCATGGGGGGCCGCGATCCGCCAGTCCGCGAGCCATGCACCGCGAGGCGGATAGCGCCACCCCATCAATCACCCCGGGACTGGTACTCGATGCCTTGCGGCGGTGGTGGAGGATCACCATCCCGTTGGGACTGATTCTTGGCATCAGCGCCGCGGCGCTGGTCTATGCGTCGTTCAAGCCGACGTACCGGGCCGCCGCCTGGTTGCGGATTGCCGACAGCCGGCCGTACATCGCGTTCAACAGCCGCGAGGACTCGCGGAGCTTCGTCAGCACCCAGGTGGAATTGATCCGCAGCCCCTTGGTTCTCGGACCGGTGGTGAGCCATCCCGAGATCGCGCGGTTGCCGGAGTTGGCCGTCAGACAGGATCCGATCGCCTGGCTGGGCGACCAGATGGAAGTGCGCGGGATCGGGCGCTCGGAGTTGTTCCACATCGCCTTTTCCGGTCCCGACCCGGGCCATTCCGCCAAGATCGTCAATGCGGTGGTCGAATCGTTCTTCCAATTGCGCGGCCAACAGGACGCCGAGCAAATGCAGCGGGTGATCCAGCTTCTCGAAGAAGAGCGGGACCGTCGCTCGGGCGAGGTGAAACGGATGCGGGAGGAGGTCCGCGAGTTGACCAAGCAGTTGACCGGCAAGGACCCCTACCTGGTGGAGAACGAACCGCAGAGGCGGATGGAGCATCCGCTGGCCAACTTGCAGACGAAGCTGACCAATGCGGAAGTCGAGCGGGAGATCCTGGCGGCCCGCGTTCGGGCTTTCGAAGAGTCCGCCTCGCAGGCGCCGATCGCCCTTTCCGCCGCCGAGGTCGAGCAGGCGGTCGACGCGCACGACCGGGTGCGGATGCTGAAGGAATCACTACTGGTCCAGACTCTGTCCCTGCAGGAATACGAATCGAAGCTTGTGCGGGGGAAAGACGACCCGTCCTATCGACGGCTTGCCACCCAAGTCCAACAGGAAGAGGCGTTGCTCGAACGTACCAAGGCCGAGCTTCGCAAGCAGCTCCGCGTCGAGATGGAGTCGCAACTGGCCGGCCGGCGCCAGGAGACACTGGCCAAAATGAAGTCGGAACTGGAAACCTACCGGCTGATGGCCGACATGCTCAAGGAACGCTGCGACAGCCAAGTGCAGGACGTTCAGCAGGTCAGCGGCGATACGGTGGAATTGGGATTCAAACGCTCCGAACTCGAGCGGGCGGAGCAGGTTCTGGAGTTGATCACCGCGCGCGTGGTGAAGCTGCGGACCGAACAGCGCGCTCCGGAGCGAATCAGTCTGTTGCAGGAAGCCAAGCCGCCGATGGCCCCCGTCGAAGTGCTCCCGTATAAGAAGATGGCGATGGTTCTCTTCGCCGGCTTGTGCGTTCCGTTCGGGCTGGCTGTCGCGTGGGAGCGGTTTGTGCAGCGGGTCAGCACGCCCGAGCAGTTGGAGCGGCAATCGCACCTGCCGGTGATGGGCGAGGTGGCTCGGCTGCCGTCGCGCAGCCGCAACGGCCATGCCGAAGCGCGCACGCCGGAGATGGCCATGCTCCAGGAGAGCATCGACAGTTTGCGGACCTGCCTCGTGCTTTCGGAGCAGCTAGCCGCGATGCGTGTTCTGGCGGTCACCAGCGGTGTGAAGGGCGAGGGGAAGACCAGTGTGGCGACGCAACTGGCCGTCAGCCTCAGCCGCGCCTCCGGCAAACGGACGCTGCTGGTCGACGGCGACATGCGATCGCCCGACGTCCACAGGCTGTTGGGCCTGTCCGTCTCGCCAGGTCTGGCCGAAGTGCTTCAAGGGGAGCATTCCACGAAGGATGCGATCAACACCCAATGGCACGATCTGGTTGATGTGCTGCCAGGCGGCAAACTGGCCAGTAGCCCTCACAAACTGCTGGGCAACGGCGAATGGACCGCGTTGCTCGACGAGTTGCAGCAAGACTACGACTACATCGTCATCGATACGCCGCCGATCCTGGCCGCTAGCGAAGCGGCCGTGCTGACCCGGCTCGCCGATGCCACGCTGGTCTGTGCGATGCGGGATGTGAGTCGGATCGACCAGATCCGCAAGACCCATCACCGGTTGCTGTCGGTCGGTGCGCGTCCGGTCGGGGTCGTCCTCAACGGCGTTTCGCTGCGGCAGTATGCCTACCGTTACGGCAATTACTACAACGCGGTCAAATAGGGCCGCAAACCGCCGCTTTCACAAACCCGACCCCCCTGGACAGCCATGCGGCAGACGCGGACTGAACAAGAGCCGGGAAGCGCGGGTTCCCATGCCTGATTCCGAGTTGGGACGAGCCCACGACATGAAAGAGGACCTTTTGCAATGGCGTCGACCGTAACCACTCAATCCCCGAACAAAGACCGGCGCGCATCCGGCCGACCTGCCATGCCTCGGCAAACGCGCCGAGTGCTGAACGCGCGGTTGTTGGCAAGCACGCTGGTGGTGGTTGCCGCGCTGGTGCCGGCGCTGGTGTTGTGGCACCACTATCAGGTTCGGGTCACCGCCGGCGCGTTCTTGGACCGCGCGTCGGCCTACGAAGCCGATCAGCAGTGGAACGACGCCGCGAAGTACCTGCATCGCTATCTGCGGCTGCATCCGGAAAATGCCGAGGTCCACATCCGCCTGGCCGAGGTCTTCGATCGGACGGCGAACCATTCGGCGGCCAAAGCCCGGGCGGTCGAACTCTTCTACCGGGCGTTGGGCGTGGCCGCGGAGGACGAGCAACCGAAGTTGCGTCGCCTTTTGGGTGAGCGGCTTCTGGAGCTAAAGCGATTTGCGGCCGTCGAGGCCGAAGCCAAGAAGCTGTTGGCCATCGACGAAAAGGATCCGGTCGGCCTGCGGCTGCTGGCATTGGCCCGGTATCAGCAGTTTCGCCTGGGTTCCGTCGGGCCGGTCGCCGAGGACGGCACGCCCATCGCCGAGCAGGTGAAGGCGGCCCGGGCGCGGAACCCGGCCGACGTCGGGCTTGCCCTGCTGATGGCTGGCATCTACCGAGAGCACCCGGAGCTTCTCGGCCAGAAGGAGCAGACGCTTTCGGTCGCCCAACGCGAGCAGGCGGCCGACGCAGTGGTCGATCGGATGGTCGAAGCCGCTGACCACGATCCGGAAGCCTATCTTGCCCGCTATCGGTATCGGCTGCAGTACGGTCGTGACGGCGCGGATGCCGACCTCGACCGGGCCCTGGAGCTTGGGCCGGAAAACGTGCAGGTGTTGTATGCCGCGGCAGGTCGGGCGCAACAGAGCGCGCGCCTCGCTGCCCTGCGGCGACAGCCGGCCGAGGCCATTGCCCGATTCCACCAGGAGGCCGAGTCGCATCTCCGTCAGGCCATTTCCGTCACCCCGACCTACGAGCCGGCGTATCTCGCTCTGGCGCAAGTCTGCCTTGCGCAGCAGGAAGTCGACGAGGCGATTGCCGCGTTGGAGGATGGCCTGGAGCAGTGCGGCCAGCGCAGTCTAACGCTGAATCTTCAGTTGGCCGAACTTTTGATCGACGCCGAGCGGATCGAGCGCGCCGGGCGGGTCGTCGATCTGCTGGATGAAACGACCCGGCAATTGGCTCCGCGTCTTTCCCGTGCGGAGAAGCTGGGACTGGACCGCTCGCTTTCGCTGTTGCGGGCGCAATGGTTGATTGCCCAGCAGAAGCACTTTCAGGCCATCCCCTTATTGAAGCGCGTGATGGCGGGCCAGAGGGCCTCCCGCGAGGAGGCGTTACACGTGTATCGGGCTGGAATGGGGCTGGGCCGGGTCTACGTCGAGTTGGGGCGCTGGGACCAGGCGGTACGCGTCTTCAGCGAAGTGGCCGTCGAGCAGCCCAAGGCGATTCCGCCGCGTCTGGCGGCCGCCAACGCCCTGTTGCAAGCCAACCAGCCGGACAGCGCCATTCGCCAATGTACGCAAGCGATCTCGCTGGGCGCTACCGCCGAAGCCTGGATGACGATGGCCTTCGCCCAGCTTCAAGCGCAGCGGAAGGTGCCCCTCGCTGATCGCCGCTGGGACGAGTTTATCCACGCGGTGTCCGAGGCCAAGCGGCTCTTCGCCGAGCAACCGCCGTCGATGCCCTGGCGGCTTCGCCTGCTGGAGGCCGATTACACGCTGGCCCGGGCTGAGGAGCGGCAAAATCGCGCCGAGGGTATCCGCGAGGCCCTGGCCATTCTGCGCGAATTGGAAGAGCAATATGCCGAATCACCCGAGCTGGTCCGCCGATTGGCCGTGGCCTACCAACGGTTCGATGCGAACGAAGATGCCGATCGGCTTCTGGCCAAGATGGATCATGATTCGGTCGCCGCCTGCCTTCTGCGATCGCGTATCTACCAGTTGCGGAAGCAGTACGACGAGGCGAGCCGGGTGCTGAACGAAGCCCTGGAAACCTTCCCTCCCGATCAGCGTGTTCCGCTGCGGCATGCCCTGGGACAATTGAACCTGGCCCGAGGCCGCGTGGACGAGGCGCGGCGCGAGTTGGCCGAACTTCATCAGGCCGACCCGACGAACGTCGGACTGATGCAACAACTGGCGGAGCAGGCGTTGCGGGCGGAGGATTGGGCAGACGCCAAGCACTGGGAAGAAAAACTTCGGGATTTGGAGGGTGAAGACGGAATCGTCTGGCGCTACTGTCGGGCACGCCGGCTGTTGGGCCAATCGAACAGCATCCACGATCCGCAATTCCAGGAAGCCGCCGAGTTGCAGGTGAAGATTCTCGAGATGCGGCCCGACTGGCACGCAGCGCATCTGCTCGGCGGCCTCATCCAGCAGGTCCAAGGCAATCCGACCAAAGCGATCGATGCGCTGCAGGAAGCGATTCGCCTGGGAGAAAGCCGCCTCGTGGTGTACGAGCGTTTGGTTGCCCTACTTTGCCAGCTCCGCCGGTTCGACGAAGCGGCGACCTACCTTTCTTCCTTGCGAGGGCAAATGCCGCGCTCCGCAACGCTATCGGGCCTGGAGATTCTCGTCAGCGTCGGACGCAAGCAACCCGACCGGGCCGTGGCATTGGCCCAGCACTGGGTCGAGCGTCGTCCCAACGACAGCGAGGCCCGGCTCTGGCTTGCCCGAGCATTGATTGCCCAAGGCAGCCACGACAAGGCCGTCGCGGCGTTTGAGGAGGCCATCACCGCGGCGCCGGCCGAGATGGGGCCGTACCTGGAACTCGTGAAACTATGCATGCTCCGGGATCAGAAGGAGCGAGCCCGAGAGGTGTTGCGGCGGTTGGCCGAGCAGCCAACGCTGCCGGCGGTTCGCAAGGCGGTGGTGCTTGCCCAGGCGTATAAGACGCTGGGAGACCGGGAAGCGGCCGAACAGCACTATCGCGAAGCCCAGCAGCTGATGCCGGACGACGAGAAGGTTCAGGCATCGCTGGCCGACTTCCTGTTGCAGAGTCAGGACGCCGAGGATATTGCCCAAGCGCATAGTATGTTGAGGCGGCTCGTCGCGTCGGTGCCGAAGACCGACGGTCTGCGGCGGCGTTTGGCGGCAAGCCTGGCGACGCAGGGGGGCGATCCAGGATGGGAGGAGGCTCGGTCGCTGCTTCAGAAGCCCGGCTCCAGCCCGGAGGAAACGCGGCAGAATCGGCGATTGCTTGTGCGTCTACTTGTCCGGAAGAATGCTCCCGAAAGTCAGGCCGAGGCCCGACACATGCTCCAGAGCTTGCTCGACGGCGGAAGCTATCCGAACGCCGACAGCGATCGGCTCCTGCTGGTGCGCATGGAGGAGGCGGCGGGCGATGTTCAGGCGGCTCGTCGGCAGTGGGAGAAGCTTGTAGCCGGGGCGGCCCCCGAGGCGGCGCATCTCGGCGGCTATGTGGAATTCCTGCTGCGAAACCGACAGGTCGCGGAGGCCCAGCGCTGGCTGCGGCAGTTGGCTGCCGCGGCCCCGGACGATCTGCAAACGGCCCGACTGACGGCGCTTCTGTACCGGGCGCAAGGCCGGGAAGCGCAGATCGAGCCGTATGTCGAACAATTTGCCAAACGCCTGCTTGCCCGAACTGAAGGAGTCGAACAGCAGGCGGTCTTGTTTGCCCGAATCGGCGCGTTGTACACATCGGTGCGGCAGTACCCGGCGGCCGAACGTTGGTATCGGAAGCTCGTGGCTTCGAACCGAAAGGCCTATGTGGGGTTGGTCGAGGCACTAACGCTGCAGGGGCGGTTCGAAGAAGCGCTTCAGGTGTGCCTTTCGTCCGCCAACAGCCAAGGCGACATCGCCCGGGCGGCCAAGACGTCGCTTAAGGTCCTCGATGCCAGCCCGGCGACGCCGCATTTGATGGCCTTGGCCGAGCCATTGGTCAGCACGGCCCTGAAGCAGCACGGCGACGACCTGGAACTGCTGATGCTGACGGCTGCGCTGCGGACGACTCGGCAGGAGGTGCCCGAAGCCGTTTCTCTCTACGAGCAGGTCCTTCAGGCCGAGCCGGAGAATGTTGTTGCGTTGAACAACCTGGCCGCCCTGTTGGCCGAGAATCACCAAGAGAAAGACAAGGCGCTGGAGTATATCGAACGCGCGATCGAATTGTTGGGCCCCCAAGGGCCGCTGTTGGATACGAAAGGAATGATCCTGATCTACAACGATCGGATCGATGAGGCGATCCCCTATCTGGAGCAGGCCGTGAAGGCGCCGCCTCCGGATCCGCTGCACCAATTGCACCTCGCCGCCGCCTACTACCGCGCCGGCAGTCTGGAGAAGGCGAAGGCCGCCTTCGACGTCGCCCGCGAGGGCAAGGTGTCCGACCAGCAACTGAACGCCACGGACAAGCAGTTTTTCGCGGAACTGGAGAAACAGTTTCTGCCGAACTAGGCGGCTCCGCGAAGGATTACCGCGAAAGACGTCCGGGAAAAGGGTCCTGCCCCCTTTCCCTCACCGAAAGACGAACCATGACCAAACGCTTTCAACCGGTTCTTGCCCTGGCCTTGATTGCCGTGCTGACGTTGGCATCGGGGATGATGCATGGGCGCATGAGCAACCGCTGGGGAACGCCGCCCGACATGACGGCCGCCGGGGCGGAACTCGACCAGATCCCCGACCAGATCGGCCCGTGGCAGCTTGCCGCCACGGCCGAACTCCACGAGGTCGCGGCCGAGACGCTCGAGACGGCCGGCAGCGTCACGCGCACCTACGTCAACGAAGAGACGGGAGAAGCGGTCCAGTTGGGACTGATCTTGGGACCGGCGGGGCCGATCTCCGTCCACACGCCGGACGTGTGCTATTCATCCCGCGATTTCAAGCAGTTGGATGATCGCCGTCGAGTGGCCGTGAAGCCGGCCGACGGTTCTGAAGAGACTTTTTGGTGCCTGACATTTCAGACGAACGATTTGAGTGGGAGTTTGCTTCGCGTGTACTACGCCTGGAGCCCCGGCGACCATTGGTCGGCCCCCGACCAGCCACGGCTCACCTTCGGCGGCAACCCGTACTTGTATAAGATCGATGTCACCAGCCGGATGCCGCCGGGGACCGATTTTGCGAAGGTCGATCCGTCCCTCGATTTTTTGACCCTGTTCGTGCCGGCTAGCCGAAACTGCCTGGCACCGCCTTCGAAAGACTAAGACAGCCCACGATGGACTCTCAACACTGCAACTCTTAGGAGCGGCTCATGTCGGCTACTTGCGAAACAACGACCTATCCCGCGAAGGTGCCCTCTCCCCCGGAGGCTCGCTGTGCGGCTCCACACGTTACCCCGACGAATTACTTTCAGTGGAAGCCGTATCTCGACCGCGTGCTGGCTTGCCTGCTGCTGATTCCCGGCCTACCGTTGATCGGGCTGCTGATGTTGCTGGTCCGCGCGACGTCGCGCGGACCCGGCATCTTCCGCCAGGTGCGCGTGGGCAAAGGCGGACGCCGTTTCACCATGTACAAGATCCGTACCATGCGCCAGGACGCCGAAGCGAAAAGCGGGCCCGTCTGGAGCCAGAAGAAGGACGCCCGGGTAACCCTCCTCGGCCGCGTCTTCCGGAAGCTCCACCTCGACGAGCTGCCGCAGTTGTTCAATGTCCTCCGGGGTGAGATGTCGCTGATCGGTCCCCGGCCCGAGCGCCCGGAATTCGTCGAGCTGCTCGCCCGCAAGGTTCCCGGCTATCTCGATCGGCTTGCCGTGCCGCCGGGGATCACCGGCCTGGCCCAAATCAACCTCCCGCCCGACTCGGATCTCAATAGCGTGCGTCGCAAGCTGGCGCTCGATCGGGATTACATCGAAACGGCCAGCCTCTTCCTCGACCTTCGGATGTTCCTTTGCACCGGCGTGCGGCTGGTGGGGCTGCCGGGGGTGATCGTGATGTACTTGTTTGGATTGCATCGCGAAGCGCCCGAGTTCGAAGACGCGACGGATGCTGCCATCATGCCCGATCAGGTCGACGCGACGGTCAGTCCGGCCTCTCGGTTGCGTCACGAATCGATTGCCGACAACGGCGACGAAGAGTCCGCCGCGGTCCGCAAGCCGTCGCCGCGCCGCCGCAAGCGCCGTGCCCAAGCCGCCTCCAAGCCCCGTTAAGCATCTGTTAAAGGTATCGCCCTGGCGCTCCCAGCCACACGGTCCGAAAAGCCCCATGCCCGGGATCATCAACGCCCTGACCATCGACGTCGAGGACTACTTCCAAGTGTCGGCCTTCGAGAAGAATATCGATCGCCCTCAGTGGGAAGAGTGTGCGTGTCGCGTGGTAGCCAATACGCAGCGGCTGCTTGCCCTGCTCGACCGGCATTCGGTTCGCGCCACCTTCTTTGTCTTGGGCTGGGTCGGTCGACGCTATCCCGAGTTGGTTCGGGAGATTCACGCCGCCGGCCATGAGGTCGGTTCGCATAGCTTCTGGCACCGGCTAATCTACCAGCAGTCGGCCGAGCAGTTTCGCGAGGACCTTCGCCAATCGCGAGACGTCCTCGAAGACGCCATCGGCGAGGCCGTCGTCTCGCATCGGGCACCGAGCTTCTCGATCACGCGCCAGTCGCTTTGGGCATTGGAGATTCTCGCCGAAGAGGGGTTCCGCTTCGATTCGAGCATTGTGCCCGCCCGGCACGACCGCTACGGCATTCCCGAGGCAGAGCAGGGCATCCATGCCGTGGCGACGCCCGCCGGGCGGCTTTGGGAGTTCCCCCTGCCGATCACCCGGATCGGGCGGCTGCAACTGCCGGTCGGCGGCGGGGGGTATTTCCGCCTGTATCCGCTGCGATGGACCGTGCGTTGCCTTCGCGCGATCAACCAACGTCAACAGCGTCCTTTTGTGTTCTACTGCCATCCGTGGGAGATCGACCCCGAGCAGCCGCGACTTCGGGCAGGCTCGCGGATTTCCCGCGTGCGGCACTATGTCAATCTGGCCTCTACGGAGCGTAAGCTCGACTCGCTGTTGCAGGCGTTCCGATTCGGCCGGCTCGATGAGGTTATCGAACAAACGCTTCCCCAGCCCGGCGGCAAAGAGCCGGCCCCCGTTTAGAACTCGCCTTGGATAGAACCAACCAAATCCTGTACCTCGTGCATCGCACGCCCTATCCGCCCAACCGGGGCGACCGCATCCGTTCGTTCCGACTGCTTGAGCGGCTGACGGCCTTCGGCGACGTGCATCTGGCGTTTCTTTGCGAAGAGGACCCACCGCGGGAAACGATGGATAAGCTCGCCGGGCTCTGCCGGCAGGTCGCCGCGGTACGGCTGGGACGCACGACGCGC
>Ga0180434_10002012_pt1 | contig 28018 bp, 30 predicted proteins | sample SS_ome_7_FD_132453 | JGI IMG/M metagenome (GOLD analysis project Ga0180434, IMG submission 132453) | Hypersaline lake sediment archaeal communities from the Salton Sea, California, USA - SS_1_D_2 metaG | ecosystem: Environmental > Aquatic > Non-marine Saline and Alkaline > Hypersaline >... | reverse complement strand
GGCATGTCCTCCTGGACGACCGACCCGGATGTGTTCGTCAAACGCTTCAACCCCGACACGCACACCAACGACTTTACCATCGACACCGAAGCGCACGAACCGGGCGGTCCCTACGAATTGCCGACCCCACTGGCCGGGGCAGGGCCTTCACCCACACCCGGCCCAACGCCGCAGCCGATAGCCGCATTGTTGCCAACGCAGGCCGAAGCGAGCAACTGTATGTCCTGCCACACCGACAGGCAAAGCCTGGAGGCCTTGGCTGTAGAAGAAGAGGAGGTAAAGTCGGAGGAAACCTCCGGCGAGGGCTGAGGTGGCGAACTGCCTCCGTTGGAGGCATGGGAAAAGGTATTCATCGACAGTGAGTTCCTGGCAGATGTCCACAACAGCCAAAACTGCATCGGTTGTCACGGCGGCGTCGGAGAAGCAACCGACATGGAAGCCGCTCACGAAGGCGTCGTGCGCGATCCCCTGGTGGAATCGGATCGGGTCTGTGGCATTTGCCACGTGGACGCCACCCGGCACGCCGATACCAGCCTGCATCAGAACCTGACGGGCTACGAAACCATACTGACCGCCCGCGGGGCCGATTTCAGCGATCCCCACATGCAGGAAGCGTTCGACAACCACTGCGATAGCTGCCACACCACGTGCGGTCAGTGCCACATCAGCCGACCGACGGAAATGGGCGGCGGCCTGCTCAAGGAACACGCGGTCAAGAAAACCGCTTCGATGAAGGACACCTGCATGGCCTGCCACGGCGCCCGCGTGGCCAACGAGTATCAGGGCAAGAACGAGGGCGTCGAGGGCAGCGTCCACTGGCTGGAGGGAGGGATGTCCTGTTTCGCGTGCCACGAGGTGAGCCACTATCACGGCGATGGCACCGAAGACGCGCACCGCTACGAGGGCGCTCCAGGGGTGGATTGCCTGAAATGTCATTCCGAAGTAGCACCGGGTCAAGGCGAGATCTTGGAGCACAACATCCACGCGGACAAGGTGGCCTGCGAGGTCTGTCACGTGTCCGGCCCGTACAAGAGTTGCTACAACTGTCACGTGGCAGTGGACGACAAAGGGTTGCCCTACTACAAGACGGACGAGAGTAAGTTGACCCTCGAGATCGGGCACAACCCTCACCAAAGCGAGGACCGGCCCTGGGAGTACGTCCTGGTCCGCCACATTCCCGTTGCGCCAGACACGTTCTCTTTCTATGGGGATGACATGCTGCCCAACTTTGACAATTTGCCGACGTGGAAGTACGCCACGCCTCACAACATCCAGCGGGTCACGGCCCAGAACGAGAGCTGCGACAGTTGCCACGGCAACGAGGAGCTCTTCCTGACGGCTGGCGATGTGGCCCCGGATGAACTGGCGGCCAACGCCGACGTCATCGTCGAGGATGTACCATCCAAACCTCACCCCGGCCTGGCAAAATACAAGATCCCCCAGGCGTGCGTCACGTGCCATCCCAAGGCGGTCGAAGATGATTGGGAACTGGTCAGCGCCAACGTACACTCTCTCAACTGGGAGGTCGAACCGCGCGGCGAGGTGATCCTCTGCGAGGATTGCCACTCGCCGGAAGGCAATTTCGACTGGACGGCGGCAGGTTACAGTGACGCAGAAGCCGCCGATCTCATCTGGTCGGAGTATCCAGCCATCAAATCGCCCTCTCCTCGCCCACCCGGGTTGGGCCTGTTCGGATTGTTGGGGATAAGCATCGCCGTCGTCGGCGTCGCGGCCGTGCCGCTCGCCCTGGTCCTGCGGCGCAACAACAGATGATCGACAAGGAGACACACATGACAAACACACTGACGCGGAGAGAAGTGCTAAAGCTGGCCGGAGCCGGCGCGAGCGCGCTCTTGCTGAAAGTAGACTCGGCTCACGCACTGGATGAAGTCGTCGCCGACGACGCGGCGGCAGTACTGTACGACGCGACCCGGTGTGTGGGCTGCCGGGCCTGCGAGGAAGCCTGCAAGGCATGGAACAAACTCCCGCCGGACGAAGAGCCTCCCTCTGACCTGACGGCCCACAACTATACGCTGATCAAGCAGCATCAGGAAGGAGCCGACGAATCCTTCCGCAAGTACCAGTGTATGCACTGCGTACATCCCGCCTGCGTCTCGGCCTGCCCCGTGCAAGCCCTCACCAAGTCGAAAGATGGGCCGGTGATGTACGACGCCAACAAGTGCATCGGCTGTCGTTACTGTATGGTGGCCTGTCCTTTCCACGTTCCCAGGATAGATTGGAGCGATCCCCTGCCCATCATCGCCAAGTGCACGTTCTGCGCCGACCGCATCATGCACGGGCAGATACCCGCCTGTGTCGAGGCGTGTCCTGTCGAGGCGCTCACCTTTGGCACTCGGGAGCAGATACTGGAAGAGGCCCGCTCCCGCATCAAGCAATATCCCGACCGGTACATTGACCACGTCTACGGCGAGACCGAGGCAGGAGGCACATCGTGGATGTACATCTCCGCGGTCCCCTTCGAGCAGATTGGCTTCCCGAAGCTTGATTCCGATCCAGTACCGGAGCTGAGCGACGACGTAGCGATGTACGGTACGCCGAGCATGTTGGTCGGCGTGGCAGCGCTGCTGGGAGGCATCTACTGGGCCACCAGCCGTCGCAACGAAGGGAAACAGGAGGAGTAGCCCATGTCTGTAATCACCAAGATCAGAGAAGAGAACTTTCCCATTACGTATTGGATTCTGGCGGCGCTCGTCCTGCTTGGCATGGCGTTTGGAGTCACGAGACTGGTGCTGGGATTGGGCGCTACCACCAACCTGAGCAGCGGCTATCCCTGGGGGCTGTGGATCACCTTCGACGTCTTTACCGTGCCCTTCTCCGCCGGCGCCTTCACCCTCGCCGCTGTGCTGCACGTCTTTAACCGCAAAAAATATCACGCCGTCGCTCACCTGGCCCTGCTGGCCGGCTTTCTGGGATACCTCCTGGTGGTGCTCGTCCTGCTGATGGACCTCGGTCGTTGGGATCACTTTTACAGCGTGTTGATGCCCTGGCGCTGGAATCTCCACTCCTTCATGTTCGAGGTCAGCATGTCCATCGCCATCTACTTTGGTGTGCTGGTGCTGGAGCTGGTCGGCGTCGTCTTCAAAGGCCAGGATTGGCTACCCGTGCAGTTCATCAACCGGCTGATCCCCCTGATCGCCGGAACCGGCGTCATGCTCTCCTGTGTGCATCAGGGATCGCTGGGGGCGCTCTTCCTCATGCTCGACCAAAAGCTGCATCCCCTGTGGTGGACGCCCATCCTGCCCGTGCTATTTTTAACCTCGGCCCTGTTCAGCGGGCTTTCCGTGGGCATCTTTCTCTCCATTCTAACCTGGCGGGCGCTGGACAAGCCGGTTCCCATGCGGCTTTTGAGCGGTCTGGCCAAGGTCGTGCTCGTCATCCAGGCGATCTATCTGGTGCTCAAAATCGGAGACTTGCTGCTCGCTGGAGAAGCCGGGCTGGTATTCGGAAGCGGCCTGTTGAGCGTCCTGTTCCTGGCAGAGATATTCATCGGGGTGATCATGCCGCTGATCCTCTTTAGCTCCCGCGCCAGAGAAAGCGAGCGAGGCTTGTTGCTGGGAGTGATCTACACGCTGGTGGGCCTGGCCATCAACCGGTCATCTATCGCATGGTTCGGCCTGCGCGCGCCAGCAGAGGCCACCTATTTCCCCCACTGGATGGAGTTTGGGATCGTCATCGCAGCCGCCTCCTTCGGCATCCTCTTCTTCACCCTGGGCATACGTTACCTGCCCGCGATCCGCAAGGGAGTGCTTGAAGAAGGACATCACTGAAACCATCAGTGACGCCACAATCGAATCAGGGGGGTTCCACGGAGGGACACGCGAACAGATCGCGTGTCCCTCTATGCGATCCTGGGAGACGGGTCATCCTTGCGCTCAGCGGAAAGCATGTTAAAATCAAAAAGTATTTGTTTACTGCTCTGATAAGTGCAGCTAATAAGCAGCGGGCGAGCGGATGAGGATACCCTCTTGAGAGAAGCGACGATTACAACGTCTGACAGGGCCGCGACTAGCTGTTCGTCAGATTTTTATCCGCTGCCCCGATAAACGAATCTGGAGAACAGGATGCTGAACCTTTCAGAGATGCAAGTCTTTGCCGTCGCTGCCGAGACGGAGAATTTCTCCGAGACCGCCCGCCGGCTCCATCTCAGCCAGCCGGCCGTCAGCCAGCAGATCCACTCGCTGGAGCGTTACCTGGGCGTCCAATTGTTCCGGCGTTCCGGCCGCAGCGTCACCCTGACCGACGCAGGGCGAATCATGCTGCCCATGGCGCGCGACCTGCTCGAACTGGCCCAACGCACCGAGGGGACGATGCGGTCGCTGGAGGAACGGGTCGTGGGCCATCTCGTCGCCGGCTGCACGACCACGGCGGGAAAATACGTACTCCCTTTCGTATCCGCCGCCTTCAGCCAGTACCATCCCGGCGTTCGGGTGACGATCACGATGTGCACCGAGGCCTCGATAGTGGAGCCGCTACTGGCCCAGGAGTTTCATCTGGGCGTCTCCAACGTCAAGGTCATCCATCGGGACCTGGAGTGCCAGCCTTTCTTCACCGATCACGTCGCCCTGGTCGTCCCTGCCGACCATCCATTTGCCCATCGCTCCTCTGTCCAGCCTGCCGATTTGCTGGATCAACCGTTCATCCTGCAGGAAGAAAACTCCAGCACACAGCACACCGTGCGGGAGGGACTGGCCGAGCACGGCATCACGATGGATCAACTGGATGTGGTGATGGTAGTGGGCAACCCGGAGGCAATCGAGGTGGCCGTCGAGCACGGTCTAGGCATCGCGTTCATCTCTCGCCTGGCGGCCAGGCACGGCATCGAGCTGGATCGCGTCGTCGAGATCCATGTCGAAGGGCTATCTCTGGAACGCCCGCTCTACGTGGTGCGCAACATCCGGAGCGCCAAGACTCCGGCGCAGACCCACTTTTGGGATTTTATCCAGGAGAATCGGAAGCAAATCGTGCAGACATTGGGTGCGTAAAACTTCCCGCTCATGACTGGTTCAACCATAGAACGGAAATTGACAACCACAAGACTGTGTGGTATAGTTACTCTCACGAACCACAAATACCCAAACAACCCAATATAACATCTCCGAGCCTCCTGGCCTAAAGACTCTATTCACAGTCCATGGTAGTAGGCCGATAAGGCATAGCTGGAAACGGTTATACCTCCCGTGTTTGGAAAGGGGATGTGTTGCCCGATCATTCGCAACGCATACTCCGCGTTGCGAATTTTGCTAACGGAGCCCTTCAGGCGACGCCTCTTTCCTCGAAGCGTCGCTTTTGTTTATCCGGCAGAATCTAGGTATTAGAAATTCTAATGGGTGGCGTAGAGACAAGGCACATTACGACCTCTGTTCATGGCAATTGGCACCCTGTTATAAGGTTTACTTATAACATCCTATACAGTCCGCTTTGTGTTCAACGTAGATGTGGTATACTTTGCGGGTCGCCAAGACAGTTCACCATCTGACTTGAACATTTAGAACCGAGGAGTAACAAGTGTTCGCGTTGCAATACCGCCACACCCGCCGTGCATCCTGTGAAGCCAGTTGGCGTCTACAGGCATCCCGCACGCGCTGGAAAGAGAGTGGCGGTAGAGCTACTCCCTGAGACAGATTGGTTGTGTCGTAGCACAACCGCTGCCAGTGTGTGCTGACAACGGTTTCGTTTTGCTCAACCAAGTTCTTGAGGAGGGAACCAAGATGCTCAGTTTCTCGGAAATACATGCGTTTGTCGCCTCTGCTGAGACGGGAAGTTTCTCCAAGGCCGCACGACGGCTTCATCTCAGTCAGCCGGCAGTCAGCCAGCAGATTCACTCGCTGGAATGTTACCTGGGCACCAAATTGTTCCAGCGCAACAGTCGAGGGGTCACGTTGACCGACGCAGGAAAAGCGCTATTGCCGATGGCCCGCGAGTTACTCAGCCTATCGCACCGCATTCGGGAGACAATGAATTCGATGGAAGCGCGGAACACGGCTCATCTCACAATTGGATGCACGGCGGCAACCGGAAGGGTTATGCTCCCGCTCGTGGTAGCAGCTTTTAACCAGGAACGCCCAGACACTCGATTAACTATTGAAATGAACCATTGCGACTCGGTAGAGAGGGCTTTGCTAGCCCAGGAAATCCAACTGGGCATCTCTGGAAGAAAAGTGGCGCATCGGAACATCGAATGCCAATCCTTTTTCACCGATCACGTGACCTTAGTGGTTCCACCTGATCACCCATTCGCTCATCGTTCATCTGTCCAGCCTGGCGAACTGATCGGTCAACCATTCATCCTGCATGATGAAAAAAGCAGCACCCGGAAGATGGTCCAAGAGGAACTGGAGAAGCAGGGGATCCGCATCGACCAATTGCAGGTGGTGATGATCGCAGAGCAAGCAGAAGCGCTCGGCGTGGCTGTGGAACATCGCCTGGGCATCGCCTTCACCTGCCGTCTGGCGGCCAGGCACGGACTCCGGTCCGGGTATCTGGTCGAGGTTCCAGTCGAGGGATTACGCCTGGAACGTCCCCTCTACCTGATGCACAACACCCATTCTCCAACGCAAGCAGCCCAGAGCCAGTTCTGGAGCTTTGTGGGGACACATCAGGACAACATCGCGCAGATAGTGAGCGCGTAATTTTCTATTCTCATCATATTCTTCGAGGAGGAGATATATTATGACAAATCTAGATTTGGAACAGAGCTTGAGCCATCGGGGAATCTCGAGGCGCGAGTTTCTCAAGTTCTGCACGGTCATGGCGGGCACCCTGGCGCTGGAGAGCGCCCTCGGACCCCGGATCGCCCGCGCGCTGGAAACTTCCGGACGCACGCCCGTCATCTGGCTCGAGTTCCAGGACTGTGCGGGTTGCACGGAATCGTTCCTGCGAGCCTCTCGGCCTACTGCCGCCGAGGTCGTGCTGGACGTACTATCGGTCGACTACCACGAGACGATCATGGCCGCCGCCGGGCATCAATCAGAAGAAGCAAAGGCCCAGGCAATTGAGGCAGGCGGCTATCTGCTCGTCGTCGAAGGCTCCATCCCCACCGCCGAAGGCGGGATCTATTGCACCATCGGCGGGCGGACGGCGGTCGACATTTTGGAAGAAGCCGCCGCCAACGCACTGGCCGTCGTCGCCGTTGGCAACTGCGCCACCTTTGGCGGGATTCCCAAGGCATCGCCGAACCCCACGGAAGCCAAGTCCGTGATGGATCTGGTGACGGACAAGCCCGTCCTCAACCTGCCCGGCTGCCCGCTCAATGTGGTCAACTTAACCGCTACGGTGGTCCACTTCCTCACTTTTGGCGCGCTGCCTGAGATGGACGACCTGCACCGGCCGCTCTTTGCCCACGGCGCGCGCATCCACGACAACTGCGAGCGACGCGGACACTTTGACGCCGGAGAGTTCGTGCGCGAGTGGGGCGACGAGGGACATCGCAAGGGCTGGTGCCTGTATCAGATGGGCTGCAAGGGGCCGGTGACGTATCACAACTGCCCCACGGTCCGCTGGAACGAGGGGACCAACTGGCCGGTCGGAAGCGGCCACGGCTGCATCGGCTGCTCTGAACCGGGCTTTTGGGAGTTTGGCGCGTACAAGACTGTCGAGATATTCGACGCCACACCGCCGTCCACGTTCCCGCCGATAGAACAGCCCGCCCAGACCGACGAGACGGTCAGCGCGGGCGTTCTCGGCGGCGTCGCGGGCGCGGTCATCGGGGCGGCTGCCGTGGCGACCGCTCGACAGCTCTCTAAACCCGAACAAGGCGAACCTGAGCCTGAGAGCGAAGAGTAAGGAGGCCCGTTATGTCTCTCAATCGCAGGCAGTTTATCAAACTAGCCGGGCTGGGGATGGGCGGGATGCTCCTCTTGCCAAAGGACGTAGAGGCTTCTGGCGGCGGCGATGCCGAGAACGGAGTGGCCATGCTGTACGATACAACTCTGTGCATCGGCTGCAAGGCCTGCCAGAATGCCTGCAAGGACTGGAACGAAAACCCGGTCGAGCCAGACCCCACCGGCCTGTACGACGCCCCGCTGGAGCTTTCGGCTGATACCTGGACGATCATCAAGCTGTACGATGGGGATGATGAACGTTCTTTCTCCCGATTGGGATGTATGCACTGCATCGACCCGGCATGCGTCGCGGCCTGCCCGGTTCACGCCCTGCAAAAGACGTCGGAAGGCCCGGTCGTCTACGACGCCAATCGCTGCATCGGCTGCCGCTACTGCATGATCGCCTGTCCCTTCAGTGTACCCAAGTTCGAGTGGGAGGAGGTACTCCCCAGGGTTTCCAAGTGCACGTTTTGCACCGGTAACAACCAGAACCGAGAAAAAGATCGGTTGTCTGTGGGCAAAGGGCCAGCTTGTGCGGAGGCCTGTCCTACCGGCGCACTCACCTGGGGGACGCGCGGCGAGCTACTTTCCGAGGCCGAGCGCCGCCTGGCGGAGAACGCCGACAAGTACGTAAAGCACATCTACGGCAAGAACGATGGAGGGGGCACTTCGGTGCTCTATCTATCCCACGTCCCCTTTGAAAAGCTGGGACTCCCCACTCTCGGCCCCGAGCCGGTCCCGGAACTCAACGATCAACTGGCGCCCATCATCCTCCCCACCCTCTTCATCGGCGGCGTGCTGGTTCTGGCGGGCGCTCATTATTTGACCGGCAAAAAGTCCCAGGAGAATTGACATGACGACCATGACAAAAGAGAAACGCGGTATTCCGCTCAGCTTTTACGTACTGGGACTTTTGACGGTGATCGGCGTGGGTCTGGGAATCTACCGACTGGCGGTCGGGCTTGACTCGACGACGAATCTCAGCGACCACTATCCGTGGGGGCTCTGGATCGCGCTGGACGTCTTTCTGATCCCCGCGGCCGGGTCCGCCTTTACCGTCTCGGCCATCAGCCACTTTTTTGGCCGCGAGGATTACCACAAAATCCTGCGCCCGGCCGTCCTGACCGGCTTTCTGGGCTACATGGCCGTCGTCGCCATCCTGATCCTGGACCTGGGCCGCTGGCACCAATTCTACAGCATCCTGCTGCCGAACCGCATCAACCTCCACTCGTTCCTGGAAGAGGTCGCCCTGAGCGTCACGCTCTACACGATGGTGCTGATCTTGGAGCTGGCTCCGACGTTTTTGGAAAAGTGGAACCTGGATCTTCCCATCCGCTTCATCGAGAGCGGGATCATGATCATCGCCGGAGTCGGCGTCCTCATCTCCACGGTACATCAGTCCTCCATCGGCTCAATGTTTGTGATCCTGGAGCACCGGTTACACCCTTTGTGGTGGACGCCGATCATTCCCCTGCTCTTTCTCACGCAAGCCCTGTTTGGCGGGCTGGCGGCGGCGGCTGTCGTCATCAAACTGACTCGTGAGAGACTCGGCCTGCCGCTGGATAGAAAGCTGCTTTCGAGCATAGGCAAGGTCATCCGCATTCTGCTCGCTTTTTACCTGATCTGCAAGGTGGGCGACCTGCTGTTGACCGGCGAGCTGGGCTTGCTATTCACCTCAGGGTCTTACAGCCTGCTGGTCTGGCTGGAGCTTGCCCTGGGCGTCATCCTGCCCCTGGCGATCCTCTTTTCCAAACTGGGGAAGCGGGCGGATGGCGTCTTTTGGGCCGGCGTCTGGATTATCATTGGATTGTTCTTCAACCGGGTGACCATAGGCTGGATCGGCCTGGAAGCGCCCGCCTGGGCGACGTACGTCCCTCACTGGATAGAAGTTATGAGTTCTATAGGCATCGCGGCGGGGGCTATCCTGGTCTATATGATCGTCACCCGCCTCTTTGACCTCTTTCCTGAACACACTCACTAAGGAGAAAATGAGAAATGGCAAAAATTGTAATTGATCCCGTGACCCGTATCGAGGGGCACTTGCGCATCGAAGTGGAAGTGGATGGAGGACAGGTGACCGACGCCTGGGCCTCTGGCACCATGTTCCGGGGCATCGAGCTGATTCTAAAAGGGCGCGACCCCCGCGAAGCGTGGACGATCACGCAGCGTATATGAGGCGTCTGAACAACGGTTCACGCCGTCTGCTCCGTGCGAGCAGTTGAAGACGCTCTGGGAATCGAGATCCCAAATAACGCTCGAATTTTGCGCAACATCATCGAAGGCATCCAATACGTGCAGGATCACGTGATTCACTTTTACCACCTGCACGCCCTGGACTGGGTGGACATTGTCAGCGCACTGGACGCCGACCCGGCCGGAACGGCTCAACTGGCCCAATCGATCTCGGACTGGCCGCTTTCCAGCGCCGACTATTTCAAGGGCGTCCAGGACCGCGTGGCGGCTTTTGTAGCCAGCGGGCAACTGGGGCCTTTCGCGAACGCCTACTGGGGCCACCCCGCCTACAAGCTGCCTCCCGAAGCGAACCTGATGGCCGTGGCCCACTACCTGGAGGCGTTGGAGTGGCAGCGGGACGTCATCCGCGTCCACGCCATCCTGGGCAGCAAGAACCCCCACCTCCAGACCTACCTGGTGGGCGGCATGGCCTCGCCCATCGACCCGAACAGCGAAATGGCGATCAACGCCGACAAGATCGCCATGATCCTGGGGCTGTTCGAGAAAGCCAAGACGTTCGTCGACCAAGTCTACCTGCCCGACGTGCTGGCGGTCGCGCCGTTCTACTTGGAATGGGCCGGCATCGGCGAAGGCGTGGGCAATTACCTCTCCTACGGCGACTGGCCCGACGCCAACGGCGTCCCCTGGCTCCCGGCCGGCGCGATCCTGGGCAAGGATCTGAGCACCGTCCATCCGATAGATCATCAGGACATCACCGAGTACGTCGCCCACTCCTGGTACGAATACGACGACGAGGGCAAGGGCTTGCATCCCTGGGACGGCGAGACCCGGCCCAAGTACACCGGCCCTCAGCCGCCGTACGAATACCTCGATACGGACAACAAGTACACCTGGATGAAGGCTCCTCGCTGGAAGGACGAGCCGATGGAAGTGGGGCCGCTGGCGCGGATGCTCGTCGCCTACGCCTCGGGTCACGAGCGCGTGCAGGCGGTCGTCAACTCGGTGCTCGAGACGCTCGGCGTCGGGCCAGAGGTGCTCTTTTCCACCCTGGGCCGGACAGCCGGGCGCTGCATCGAGACCGTCCTCGTGGCCGAAAAGCTGGTGGATTGGACCCAGGAACTGATCGACAGCATCGCGGCGGGCGACCTCGACATCCACGACCAGGACTCGTGGGATCCAGCAAACTGGCCCGCCGAGGCAAAGGGCTGGGGCTTTACCGAGGCTCCTCGCGGCGCGCTCGGTCACTGGATTCACATCAAGGACCAAAAGATTCACAACTATCAGGCCGTGGTGCCGGGCACGTGGAACAACTCGCCCCGCGACGCCAACGGGAAGCGCGGGCCTTACGAAGCGGCCCTCATCGGCACGCCCATCGCCGATCCTGAAAATCCGATCGAAGTACTGCGAACGATCCACTCCTTCGACCCCTGCGTCGCGTGCGGCGTCCACGTGCTGGATGCCGAGGGGAACGAGATCACGAAGGTGATCGTGCAGGCAACGGGTCGCTCGTGCTAGATCGGCCAGCCATCCGAACGCTCATTCTGGGCGTGGGCAACCTGATCCTCTCGGACGAGGGGGTCGGGTTGCACGTGTTGGCGCGGCTGACGACACTGTATGATCTACCGGAGGGGGTCCAGACCCTGGATGGAGGAACGCTCGGTCTGGACCTCCTCTATTACCTGAAGAACGAGGACGAAAGCCTGGTCGAAAACCTGCTCATCGTCGACGCGGTCGAGATGGGCAAAGAGCCGGGCAGCCTGCTCCGCCTGACCGGAGACGAGGTACCGTCCTATCTTTCGGTCAAAATCTCTCCGCACCAGGTCGGCATCCCCGATATGCTCCTCGCCGCAAAACTCAAAGACCTCTACCCGCGCAACGTGGTGTTGTGGGGCGTGCAGCCCGGCGTGTTGGACGCGGGCCTCGAACTCTCGCCGCCCGTCGCCGCCCAGGTGGATACGTTGGTCGAAAATGTCGTCGCAGAGCTGGCCGAATGGGGAGAGCATCCCACTCCACGCAATAGCCGGTGACGGCAATCATTGCTTACTATCTTTCTTCTCTATAACGTGATACAATGTAGACGGGGTTTCCGTACCTCGCAGGGCCAGCGCGAATGGATGTGGTTAATATAAATACTCATATCTTCAAACAAGCCGTTGGGCAAATTGAAGAGAGGTATTTTGATGATAAACAAGTTGCACAGGTTTCGTAGGCGGATGTTTCATACACCCGGAGGCATAGCGATCTCCTTTTTCATCTTGAGCATGGGAGGGATCTGGATTTCTCGTTTTACACAAGACAGGGAGAGATTTTTTGCCAATCCTCACAGAGAGATACTGTTGACTGCAATGCTCGGTTTATGTTGTGCGATCTTGCTTTATGTAGGGGTCAAAAGGAAAGCTAGGTAAGCTGGTAGGTTGGGTGGCGACAAACCCCGTCGCCACCCAACGCTTGCTCGAAATGGGGTCACATCAAGGCTGTACTCCCTCCGTGCGCAGTATCGCTGATGACGCTGAGTTTCGCTGATAGCGCTGAAAGGATTCGTGGTTCAGCGTGTTTAAGCGTCGTCAGCGATTCAAATCAGTCAGCGCAGTAAGATTGAAGGAGATCTGCAAATGGATAAACGACCAGGATGGCGCGAGGTTTTCACAGGAAAGACAGATTTTCCTGCCGCCTTGCTTGCACTAGCAATATGTGTGACGATGTCAAGCGTCCTACGTGGATTTCTTAATGACTTTTTGGAACATTCCAGCCTCTGGATAATAGTCCGGCTATTTGTTTCTGTCCTTTCAATCGCAGTGGGGATGCTGGTGTACTATGTACTAGTTCGACGCAGCAGTCAATAGGTTAGCTGGTGACGGGGTTTGCCGCCACCCAACGCTTGCTCGAAATGGGGTCACATCAAGGCTGTACTCCCTCCGTCGGCAGTATCGCTGATGACGCTGAGTTTCGCTGATGGCGCTGAAAGGGGTTGGAGTTCAGCGCGTTTCAGTCAATGTAGACGAGGTTTCCGTACCTCGCAGGGTCAGCGCGAATGGATGTGGTCAGTATAACCGATCATTAGTCAATGGAGTGAGATTGATGCCTAATACGCCGCGTAAGTCTCGGAGTTGGATTGTCACACCCTTGGGAATAGCAGTCTTCGTATTTCTTGTATTTGCACCAGGGTTCTGGTTGCGCAGTTTGTTAGTGCGTACCGAGGAGTTTCTTGCTGCCCCAATTCAAGATATACTTTGTAGTACCATAGTTGGGCTGACCCTTTCTATCTGGGCTTACACAAGAGTCAAGAAATGGCTGCATCAACGCGAGCACCAAAGCGAGTAGGCTTACTATTAAACGCCAAGCAAAGCCTGTGAGTTGGATGGCGGCGGGGTTTGCCGCCACCCAACGCTTGCACGAAATGGGGTCACATCAAGCCCGTACTCCCTCCGTCCGCAGTATCGCTGATGGCGCTGAAGGGATAGACTCGCTTTACAAATCTCTGTACATCAGGTATCATAAGCCTGAGGCAACGTATGGATATCACGCGCATCCGTGAGCTATTCCAGCAAGGGCGTTTCAACGTTTACTTCCACGCCTTTCAAGAAGCGCTCAAGGATGGAATCACAGGTGACGACATCTTGCACGTCATCGAGTACGGAGAGATCATCGAGAAATATGCAGATAGAAAACGTTGTCTGATATTTGCCCATACCCGCGAGCGTGTGCCGCTGCACATCGTGGTAGATTACACTTGCAAAGATGAATTGCAAGTCGTGACCACTTATGTTCCAGACCGGCGTGAGTGGATCGCCTACCGCAAACGGCGAAGGTGAATTTCAATGAATACAAATAACTGCCCAAATTGTCAATCTGAGATGGTGTGGGCGCGTCGTACCATTCAGTACGAACGCGAGGGGATTCCCATCACGTTGAAGAACGTGTGGCTCCGTACCTGTTCCGAGTGTGGGCACGAATCAGTACCCGGCCCAGTTGCCATCCAATTGTTGAATCTTGCCGATCAATTGTTCCGGTCGGCACAGCAACTCCAGGCAGTCACTCATCTACCAGCTCCCCAGATACTTTTTTCCTTTCCCGAAACTGACTCTGTCCCTGATGCGCTGTTGTTTCCTGCATAACAGTCGATAGGTTGGATGGCGGCGGGATTTGCCGCCACCCAACGCTTGCACGAAATGGGGTCACAGCAGTATCGCTGATAACGCTGAAAAGGATAAGGATTCACGGTTCAGCGAGTTTCAGTGCCGTCAGCGTTTCAGCGATTTGGACTGGGAACGTGAGCCAACGTTACCGCCTTGTTCCTCGATGTGTTGCGACCAGCGCCACGCATGCTATAATGAACCACCGATGTCACGCCACAAAGCCAGGCTGTTCCTCGCACTGACCGCGCTGCTCTGGAGTAGCAGCGGCCTGCTCGTAAAAGTCACAAGCTGGCAGCCGCTCTCGATCTTTGGCGCCCGCAGCCTGATCGCCAGCCTGGTCTTTATGGTCTATTTGCGGCAGTTCAGTTTTCGCTGGACGCGCTGGCAGATCGGGGGCGCGCTAGGGTACGCGGTCGCGCAACTGCTTTTCATCACAGCGACCAAGTTGACCACCGCGGCCAACGTCATCTTTTTGCAGTACACAGCGCCCAGTTACATCGTGCTGTTCGGGTACTGGGTGCTCCGAGAGCGTCCGCAGCGTAGCGACTGGCTCGCGATGCCCGTCATCTTTGCCGGTCTCTTGCTCTTCTTTGGAGACGAACTGAGCCTCGATGGGCTTACGGGCAACGTGTTGGCCATCATCAGTGGCATGGCGCTGGCGACGATGATGCTGTGTATGCGAGCGCAGAAAGACGGCGTGCCCGCCCAGACCATGCTGTTGGGCAGCCTGCTGGGCACCATCATCGGCCTGCCGTTTTCGTTTCAGGAAACCTGGACCCCAACAGACGTCGGAATCATCCTCTACCTGGGGACGTTTCAGATCGGGATTGCATCTTTATTCTACTCAACCGCCATCAAATATGTACCCGCGCTCGAGGCAACCCTCATCCTGACCCTGGAACCGGTTCTAAACCCGATCTGGGTATTCCTGGTGCTCGGTGAGACCCCAGGGCCTCTGGCCCTACTCGGCGGCACGTTGGTACTTGCCGCCATCGCCGCTCGAGCTATCAGCGGAGCACAGAGACAGATAGAGCCATCCACCACCCCACCCTAACGCCGCTTGACACATCCCAGCCTCGTAGTATAATCTGCGAGGTATAACTATCACTTGTAGCCCCTCATAGCCATAGCTTATAGAACCAGCTTCAAGTTAGTGAGGGACAACAAAAGACGGCGGCGCTTTCAATGAGCTTTACCTGCATTCCAAAGACCATACTCAAAATCCCCCAGGTCAGCTACCTGATAGCTCCGGGGTTTTTACATCTGGCATCAATTGCATTGAAGAGACCCGACGCATCCGTAACGGATGAATGAGGTCTCTTCCCTTTTTGAAATGCGCTATCAGCAAATGGCTTTGAAACCGGTAGAGCGAATGAATAAAGGAGGTGGAGCTAACACACTATCCCATTCGAGATTTGTAGTTTTTTTCACGTACAGTCAAAGCGTTAGAATAAGTAAGGAGGTACGCTGAGATATGAGACTCAGCCGAAGAGAGTTCTTAAAACTAACAGGAGCTGCTGCCGGCGGGTTGATGCTTCCTAGCGGCCTTTCCGCGGCCGCGCTGGCTGCAAGCTTCCCGCTACGCAAGCCCATCGGCGAGACGCCCACCATCTGCTGCTTCTGCGGCGTGGGGTGTGGCGCGATCGTCGCGGCTCAGGGTGATAGAGTGGTCAACCTCGAAGGCGACCCCGATCACCCGATCAACCAGGGTTCCCTGTGCAGCAAGGGTATGTCGTTGGCCCAGCTCAACACTGTGGACGGCAAGGTAAATTCCCACCGCTTGCAGAAGGTCAAATACCGCGCCCCCGGCTCCTCCACCTGGGAGGAAAAAGATTGGCATTGGGCCATCGAACAGATCGCTCGCCGCATCAAGGATACCCGCGATCAGCACTTTATCGAGGCCGACGGCGAAGGCCGCACCGTCAACCGGTTGGAGGCCATCGCTTCGCTCGGCGGCGCCGCGCTGGACAATGAAGAATGTTCGATCCTGATCAAAGCGTTGCGCTCCATGGGCCTGGTGTATATCGAGCACCAGGCGCGTATATGACACTCCGCTACTGTTGCGGCTCTGGCAGAGTCGTTCGGTAGAGGAGCAATGACCAATCACTGGAACGATCTCAAGAACAGTGATTGCATCTTTATCATCGGCAGCAACGCTGCCGAGAACCATCCGGTTTCTTTCAAGTGGATCACCAAGGCGATCGAGGAGAACGGGGCCACGTTGATCAACGTCGACCCGCGTTTCACTCGCTCGTCGGCCAAGTCCGATATCTATGCCAGGATACGCTCCGGCACAGACATCGCCTTCATCGGCGGGATGATCAAATGGGTGCTCGATGACATAGACGCTCGTCCCGAAAGGTACAACATGACCTACGTCACCGAGTACACCAATGCCGCTTTCCTGATCGATCCCGAGTTCAAGACAGCCGCCGAGAACGACGGCAAGTTCTCTGGTTTCGCTCCAGGCAGCGATCCCAATTTCGGCAAGTACGACAAAGCCACCTGGAAGTGGCAGACGGACGCGGACGGCGTCCCGCTCAAGGACAAGACCTTGCAGGATCCCAACTGCGTCTTCCAACTGCTCAAGAAGCAGTTCGCGCGGTACGACGCCGACACAGTCTGCAGCATCACCGGGACAGACAAAGAAGCCTTCCTCAAGATCTGCGAGACCTACGCCCGCACCGGCGGGATCGGCAAGAGCGGCACCATCATGTACGCGATGGGTACCACGCAGCACACCTACGGCACGCAGAATATCCGCTCCTACGCCATCCTGCAACTGCTGCTGGGTAACATCGGCGTGGCAGGCGGCGGCATCAACGCGCTGCGCGGCGAGTCGAATGTACAAGGCTCGACGGATCACTGCCTGCTGTTCCACATCCTGCCGGGCTACCTCGCCCCACCCACCGCGGACCAGCCGACGCTGCAAGATCACCTGGACGCCAAGCTGGCCGGTTTCGCCACGGCGGATCCCAAGAGCGCCAGTTGGTGGCTGAACTATCCCAAGTACTATGTCAGCCTGCTCAAGAGCTGGTACGGCGACAATGCCACCGAGGCAAATGACTTTGGCTACAACTGGATACCCAAGCTCAACCCTGGAACCAACTACTCCCACATCTCGCTCTTCGAGGCGATGTCGAATGGCGTCATCAAGGGACTGTTCTGCTGGGGACAGAACCCGGCGGTAGGCGGTCCCAACTCCTTCGCCGAGCGAAGGGCGCTCCAGAACCTGGATTGGCTGGTGAGCGTGGACCTGTGGGAGACAGAGACCTGCGCCTTCTGGCAGGATCCCAACGTGGACCCGGCCAGCATTCAGACCGAGGTCTTTTCACTGCCCGCGGCCTGCTCCTACGAGAAGGAAGGCACCATCTCCAACAGTGGACGCTGGAGCCAATGGCGCTGGAAGGCGGTGGACCCACCCGGCGACGCGATGGCCGACCTGGAGATCGCCTCCGAGCTGATGCTCAAGGTGATCGAGCTGTACGAGAGCGAAGGCGGTCCCAACGCCGACGCCATAACCAAGCTGCGCTGGAAGGGCTGGTACGACAATCCGACGGCCCATCGCGGCGCCACGAGCCTGGTGGACCTGGTCTCCCGCGAGATCAACGGCTGGGCCGAGGCCGAAATCCTCAACGAGGACGGCTCGGTACAGTACGAAGCCGGCAAACTGATGGCATCCTTCGGCCACCTGAAGGCCGACGGTTCCACCTCATCCTCCAACTGGCTCTACACCCAGTCCTACAACGAGACTGACGGCAACCGTCAGCAGTGGCGCGACAACACCGACTACCATCCCGCCGGCATCGGCCTCTACTCCAAGTGGTCCTGGTGCTGGCCGGTCAACCGGCGCATCATCTACAACCGCGCCTCGGTGGATCTGGACGGCAATCCGTGGGATCCAGATGATTTCGTCATTCGTTGGACAGCAGCGGACGCCAAGTGGGAGGGAGACGTGCCCGACGGCGGCTGGCCGCCAATGAACATGGAGGGTACGCGTTACCCCTTCATCATGAAACCGGTCGGCTTTGCCCACATCTTTGGACCGGGCCTGGCCGAGGGGCCGTTCCCGGAGCACTACGAGCCGCTGGAAAGCCCCATCAAGAACCCGATGTCCGGTACACACAACAACCCGGCCATCAAGGTCTGGGAACCCGACAAGATCGCGGATCCCGCCGAGTACCCCATCGTCTGCACAACCTACCGGGTGACCGAGCACTGGCAGGCGGGCCAGATGACGCGCAACCTGCCCTGGCTGGTCGAGCTGATGCCCCAGATGTTCGTCGAGATGAGCGAGGAACTGGCGGCGGACGTGGGCGTCGAGACCGGCGAACTGGTCACGGTCGAGTCGCTGCGCGGCAATGTGCAGGGGACGGCTATCGTCACCAAGCGGTTCAAGCCGTTCACCATTGCCGGTCAGACCATACACCAGATCGGCGTGCCCTGGCACTGGGGCTTTACGGGCCTATGTGTCGGCGACAGCGCTAACAGGCTCACCCCTCACGTGGGCGACGCCAACACGATGATCCCGGAGTTCAAGGCGTTCCTCGTCCGGGTGAAGAAAGGGGGTGCATAATGAAGGCAGTACTCGTCGATCTAGTCCGTTGTATGGGGTGCCGCGCCTGTCAGGTAGCCTGTAAGGCGTGGAACGACAACCCCGGCGAGGTCACGCTGTGCCTGGGCTGTTACGATAACCCGCCGGATTTCTCCGGCGATACCTGGAGCCTGATCCAGTTCAACGAAGTGGAGACAGGCGAAGAGCTACACTGGGTCTTTACCAAGCGTCAGTGTATGCACTGTGAGCACCCGGCCTGCGTCTCGGCCTGTCCGGTGAGCGCGCTCGAAAAGCTGCCCGATGGGCCGGTGGTGTACCACGCCCAAAAGTGCATCGGCTGTCGGTATTGCATGCTCGCCTGTCCTTTCGATGTACCTCGGGTCAACTGGGGCGAGGTTCTACCCGAGATCAAAAAATGTACTTTCTGTGCTGATCGCCAGTTGCACGGGATGGAACCGGCCTGCGTCAAGGCCTGCCCGACCGATGCGCTCGTCTATGGCGAACGCGAAGAGCTTCTCGCCGAAGCGCGCCTGCGAATTCAGAAACGTCCGGACAAGTACGCGAACCATATCTATGGCGAAAAAGAGGCCGGTGGGACTTCGTGGTTGTACCTGTCCCCGGTTCCCTTCAAGGAGCTTGGCTTCCCCGAACTGGACGAGGAACCTGTGCCCGAGTTGAGCGAGACCCTGGCCGTCTATGGCACGCCGAGCATGTTGGTCGGTGTGGCGGCGGCGCTGGGCGGCTTGTACTGGTTCACCAAGCGCCGGGCCGAGGGAATGGCCAAGCAGGGGAAGGAGGAATAGTGATGACAACAGTAACGAAAACAAAAAAGACGTTCTCCATCGCAGATCTGATCCTCGGGCTGATCGTTGTGGCCGGGGTGGTGTTGGGCATCATCAGGCTGGCAACCGGCCTGGGTCCCACGACCAACCTGAACAGCAGCTATCCCTGGGGCATGTGGATCGCGTTCGATGTATTTACTATCCCCTTCTCTGCCGTGGCCTTTACGCTGGCCGCTGTGGTACACATCTTTAACCAGGAAAAGTACCACGGCCTCTCCCGCTTCACCGTCTTGATGGGCTTTCTGGGCTATCTGATGGTGGTGCTGGTGCTGGTGATGGACATCGGACGCTGGGATCAGTTCTACAGCGTCCTGATGCCCTGGCGCTGGAACCTCCACTCCTTCATGTTCGAGGTCGCCATGTCGATCACCCTCTACTTTGGGGTGTTGATTCTGGAGATGCTCACCATCGTCTTTGAGCGGAGCGGGTCGCCGATAGTGGATTGGCTCAAACGCCTGATCGTCCTGATCGCCGGAGTGGGTGTACTGCTCTCCTGCGTGCACCAGGGTTCGATGGGCGCGGTGTTCGTCATCCTGCGCCACAGAGTGGAACCGCTGTGGTGGACGCCGATCCTGCCTGTGCTGTTCCTCACGTCCGCCCTTTTCACTGGACTGTCAGTGGCCATCTTTCTGGGCGTCGTCACCTGGAAAGCACTGGGCAAACCAGCGCCTATGAAGCTCCTATCGAACATCGCCCGGTGGGTGGTCATCATCCAGGCGATCTACCTCGTGCTCAAGCTTGGGGACCTGTTGCTCGCCGGGGAGTTCGGGCTGATCTTTAGCAGCGGACAGTTCAGCCTGCTGTTCCTGGCAGAGCTGATCATCGGCGTGATCGTACCGCTGGTCATCTTTGGCTCCCAGGCCGGGAAAAGTGAAGGAGGTCTGGTGGCTGGAGCTGTATGCACGGTGGTTGGTATCCTCATCAACCGCTGGAGCATTTCATGGTTCGCGCTGAACCCTCCGCCCCCACCGGCCCATGGCGTTCCAATGACCTACTCGCCGCACTGGATGGAATGGGGCATCACCATCGCAGCCGTCGCCGCGGCCATCCTGTTCTACTCCCTGGCTGTGCGCTTCATCCCGGTGTTCCGAGACACAGTGACCGGAAAAGCACACTAGGGCAGAACAACACAACAGATCACAACGCTCTAGCAAGAGGGACACACGATTGTGTGTCCCTCTTTTTTCGTGCCTCATAGATAGAGATGCTTAGCCTAGATAGAGATGCTTAGCCTACGACAAATCAACTACGAATTTCGGGAAACGGCAATAAGCCTTTTCTGTCAGGACAAGATTGATATTTCCCCCGATGACACGAGCCAGCCCGTGTGGTATAGTGTAGGCACAAACGAGATAAGAAAAAGGGAGGTGCAGCGATGGAAAGTATCATGTTGACGGTCAAGTTCTTGTTGTTTCTCGCCATGGAAGTTTTCGTAATTGCCACGCTCGGAGTGGCTCTGATCCTCGGAGTGTACGAGATCGTAAAACGGAGGATCCGGCGGAGCGAACCGCTTCCTATGGGTCGGACGAGTTTGCCCACCCGGACGGGCTGGTAGACTCAAACGGAGCCCGGTACTCGGAAGGAAAAACACGATGCACAAGAGATTCCCATGGATCGCTGCAACGCTAACTCTGATAGTACTCGCCAGTAGCTGCCAGCCGGTAGAGCAGCCCAATGACGGCCCATCGCGCCAGACGATCATCGTCCACGGCTTTAGCATCGAGGAAGAGACCTTTACCGAGGGCATCTTTCCGACCTTTCAGGCTCTCTGGCTGGAACAGAAAGGTCAGGAGGTGATCTTTCAGAGCGTCTTTACCGGCTCGGAAGAGGTTACGGAAGAGATCATCGGTGGCGCACAGGCCGACGTGGCGATTCTTTCGAACGAACAGCACGCTACCTGGCTGCACATCAACGACCTGGTGGAGACGGACTGGCGCGCTTTTCCCAACGAAGGGATTATCAGCCGCAGCCCGATCATCATCGCCGTTCGCCCTGGCAACCCATTGGAGATCGCGGATTGGGCTGACCTGGCCCGTCCTGGTGTGCGACTGGTCCATTGCGATCCCAGCACCTCGGGCGGAGCGCAGTGGGCGCTGCTGGCCGAATATGGTTCGGCGCTGCTGGCCGAGGGGAGCGGCAACCCAGAGGCAGCCCAGGAGCAATTGCGGGGCATTTGGGCCAACGTCATCGCAACGGCGCCCGCGTGCAGAGAGACGCTAAAGGAATTTCTCTTTGGCGAAGGCGACGCCCTGATCACCTACGAGCAGAATGCGTTACTGGCTCAATCACGCGGCGCGGCGCTCGAGATCGTGATCCCGCGCAGTACCATTATGAGCGAGCACGTGGCCGTCATCGTGGATAAGAATGTCAAGCCCTGGGAGCGGGAAGTGGTCGAGGCGTTTTTGAATTTTCTGTGGAGCGATAGAGCACAGAAGATATTCACCCGCTACTACTTCCGGGCCGTGACCGACGAGGCGCTCAACGAGGCCGTGACCGAGTTCCACGAGATCGAGAAACCCTTTACGGTGCAGGATCTGGGAGGTTGGGGACAGGCATATCCAGAGATCATCAACGGAATTTGGAAAGAGCAGATCTCTGAACAGGCTGAATAGGATGTATAACAATGGAAAGCATCGCGTTGACGATCAAGTTTGTCGTGATCTACGGGCTTGGGATCCTCGTGGTCACCATTGCAGGGACTGTAGTGGTCGAAGGTTTGTATCCGCTCGTCGAGGAATGGATCTACAGCATCCTGAGCCGAATTCGCGGGGAGCATGCTCTTGCTCCTACCACAGCAGGATCACCGCATCCAAATTCAGTCTGGGATACCCCCTCCTGCGGTGTATCCACAGACCTTGAACGCTGGCGAATCATCCTGCTGTGACTACCCAGGAAGGGAGGAAATAATATGTTCGTACACGAGGCAATGTCCCGCAATCCCATCACCGTCGCCCAGGACACCCCGATTCAACAGGCGATCATGGTGATGCGAGATGAAAAAGTGCGCCGCCTGCCCGTTCTCAACGCAAAGAAAGAGCTGGTAGGCATCGTTTCCGAGAAGGATCTGCTGTACGCCTCTCCTTCGCCAGCGAGTTCCCTGGACATTCATGAGCTCCATTATCTCATCTCCAAAATAACGGTGCGAGAGGTGATGACCAGGGACGCCATCACGGTATCTGAGAACACCCCCCTGGAGGAAGCAGCGCGCATCATGGTCGAAAACAAGATCGGCGGTCTGCCGGTCATGCGCGATGGGGAACTGGTGGGCATCATCACGGAAAGCGATCTGTTCAAAATCTTTATCGAGATGTTGGAAGCCGAATCGCGGTAAAGATCATAGACTCGCCAACCCGGCACCTTGTAGCAGCGGTCAAGAGGCAAACACAGGCCAGGGAAGCCGATTCCCCCAGCCTGTGTTTTTTGTTGAACGGGCATGAATCGGGTTCTTCACAGGCTCCTTGTCAGGATAAGCAAGGTGAACTATAATGAGCTATAAGAAAATCTAATAACACGAGGTGATATGACAACAGTGAACCATGGAAAAGAAAATGCCGAACAAGTAATAAAAGCACTCGAAGAAGCCCGAGCGCAGAATCCCGAACTGGCCAGCTTTTACGAGTTTCACCAACAAGTGCTCCAGTTACAGCACCAGGCCAAGGCTCAAATTGCGGCCACGTTGGAGATGGTAGACGAACAGGCCCTCCAGTCGCGGCTACAGCAAGGGCTTCCCTTGCTGTCCTTCGCCCAGTTGCCCATCGAGGAGGGGCGCTTTGCCAACCAAGTCGGGAAGATGGTACAAGTATTGACGGACTATGATCCAGACCTGGAGGCGCAGGCGGCGCCTGGCAACGCCGACGAGTGTCTCACACTGGCTCGCCAGCGATTCGAGCAGGCACAGGTCGTCGAAGGGCCAAGCACGGAACAGGACCAAATCACATTAGCTCAATTCGCCGTGGACCTGGCGCTCCAGCCCTACCTGGAATGGGCCGCCGAACAGATGCTGCCCTACGTAAATCACGAAGAGTGGAAACAAGGGTATTGCCCGATCTGCGGCGCTCCCCCCGATCTCGCCACGCTGGACGAGAAAGTCGGAACACGCCATCTTTTGTGCTCGCGCTGCAACAGCCAGTGGCTCTATCGCCGCATAGGCTGCCCCTTCTGCGGCGTCACCGATCACACCCGGCTCGTCTACTACCCTGGCGAGGACGAGGTCTACCGGCTCTACGTCTGCCAGGAGTGCCGGCGTTACCTGAAGGCGATTGACCTGCGCAAAGCGACGAAAAAAGTCCTGCTGCCCGCGGAGCGAGTCACCACGGTGGCGATGGACGCGGCAGCTCGAGAGGAAGGCTATTGGTAACGACGTACTGCGTAGGATTCGATAGGAGGAGTGGTATGAACAAAACGACTATGTACATCCTTGCTGTCGTCGCGCTCATCGTTGGGTTGGTACTCGGATACGGGGGAGCGACGCTATTTGGACCGGGAGGAGCGGGCAAGGTCCGCAACGCCAGTCTCAAAGTCGGCGACAAAGCGCCCGATTTTCGATTGCGCGACCACACCGGGCGCACGATCAAACTGAGCGATTACCTGGGAAAGAAAAACCTCGTTCTCGCTTTCCTGCCCGGCGCTTTCACACCCGTCTGATCGGTCCAGGTGCCTTCTTACGAAGCCGACCTGGCGCGCTTCGAGGAGGTAGATACCCAGGTTCTGGGTATAACAGTGGACAGTGTGGACTCAAACGCGGCCTGGGTCGAATCGCTAGGGACAGAAAACATCCCTGTGTTGAGCGATTACTGGCCGCACGGACAAGTGGCTCAGGCCTACGGCGTGCTGCGCGAGCACGGTATGACCGAGCGGGCGATCTTTATCGTGGACAAGGCGGGCATCATCCGCTACATAGACATCCACGAATTTGACGCGCCGCCCGACAACGACGTACTTTTCGATACGCTGAGAAATCTTGAATAGGAGGCGGTATGTCTGGACGTACCCTACTTGTCATTGGAGGGGTCGTGCTGGTGCTCCTCGTCGCCGGCGTGGCGATCTATTTCCTGCTTCAATCTCAACCGGTTATGGCGAACGGTCCCGGCATGCTCTACTTTTACTCCCCGGTCTGACCGATCTGCCAAAGCATGAAGCCTATCGTGGATAGGCTCGAAGAGACCTACGGGGACAAGTTCAACATCGTGCGCATCGACGTGACCCAGGTAAGTGGAGAGAAAACAGCCCGCGAGCTGGGCCTTGTCGGTCAGCCCAATTACGTCTTCTTCGATAGCGCCAACGAAGAGACCCGGCGCATGGCAGGGCCACAATCCTACGACGTGATGGCCGCCGAGATCGAGCGAACAATGCAAAAGTGAGCGGCAAAAGGCCCACAGATATGAACAAAAAGCGCACCTTGATCGTCGTCGGGCTGCTAGCGGCGCTGGCAGCAGCGGCTCTGGTCTACATCCTCTGGTTCGCCCCAGCCAGCGACCGCCCGACGCTGATGTACTTTCGCGCGGACCTCTGAGCATACTGCAAAGAGATCACGCCCATCGTGGATGGGATCAAACGAAGGTACGGGAGGCAAATTCAGGTGATCTATGTCAGCATGGACCAGCAGAAAGGGAAAGAGATTGCCAAAGAACACCAGATCGTGGGGACTCCTACGATCTTGCTACTGGACCGCGACGGCAACCAGGTGAATATCCTGCGAGGCTCGCTCCCGCCGCCCTTGATCGAACAAGCTGTCGTGGAACTATTGGCAAAATAGATTACTGTTTCCTCAATGTCATCAAGTTAAGGAAGCGAGCGCCGGTTGAGTAGGCCCGAAGGGCCGTGTCGAAACCAAGCGAGCGGGTCTTGTAACAGATTTCGACTGCATGGGCCGCGCCGTGGTTTCGATACGCTCCAGCGCGAAAAGCGCGCGCTTCCGCTACTCAACCGACGGCGCTTAACTTAATGACACTGACTGTTTCCTCATCGGATCAAGACCTGTCGCACTGAGCCTCGTCGTCAGTGCTTTTCGGCTCCGGCTGTACCGGCGCTTCCACCATAGCCACCGCGCCCTTGCCCGGCTCCGATTGGATCGCCAGGGTCCCGCCGAGGAGCCGCGCCCGCTCATGCATACCAATGAGGCCCAATCGGCCGGAGGGAACCAGGTCGCCTATTCTCCTGGGGGCGCTGAATCCGTGACCGTTATCCTCGACGATCATCCGTACCTTGGCCGGGAGAAACTCGACCTCCACCCTAGCCTGAGAGGCCCCGGAATGACGCCTGACGTTGCTCAGGGCCTCCTGAGCGATCCGGAACAATACCAATTCCTCCTCAGGCATCAAACGCCGTGCCTCGCCGGTTATCACAAGCTCCGTCTCGATCCCATCTTTTTCAAGATCGCCCACCAACCCTTCGAGCGTCGCCGCCAGTCCCAGGTGATCCAGAGTGGAGGGCCTCAAGTCCTGGATAAAACGGCGCACGCCTTTCAGCGTATCGTCGAGCAGCGATTGGAGCGATTCCAAGTGTTCCATTCCATCTTCGGGCAATCGTCCGGCAAGAGCGGCGAGCGCATCGAGGCGGCGCGAGATCACGATCAACATCTGAATCGTCTCGTCGTGCAGTTCGCGGGCGATACGCTTTCGCTCGTCCTCCTGGACGCGGGTGATCTGCCGGGCGTAGAACCGCATGCTCTCGTACAGATGCGCGTTCTCGATGGCGATGCCGGCCTGGCGCCCGATGCTTGTGAGTACGGCCACATCTCCTTCCAGAAAGCTCCTGGCTTTATGCAGGCTGACGAGGGCTAGCGCGCCGAAAGAATGCTCACCGCTCACAATAGGCACCGCTACGACGCTGGCGACACCAGCCTCGATGAAGGCAGGTATGGCCCTGGAGTAGGCCGCGTAATTCTCTATCACAGCGTGGCGGCTGGCGGTCATCACCTCCCAGGATAACCCCTGGTCCTCAGGCACTGCCAGACCTTCCAACCCCTGAGGTAGATTGTGAAGATAAGAATATCTGACGAGATCTCTCTCCCGGTCAAGCAGGGCAATTACTCCTCCATCGGCGTTTATCAACTCCTCGGCGATTCGCAGCACCTTGGGCAAGATCCGGTCCAGCTCCAACTCGGAGGTGATCTGTTCCGCCACCCCGCTCAATCGTCTGAGCCGCAAAACAGCCTCCTGGCGCAACCGCTTCTCCTTTTCCTGGGTCTCGATCATCCAGACCACGAGATAACCGACGACCCCGACAGCGACGGTCTCGGCAGAAGCATCAACCGGATAAGGGGACAATATGGTAGCGCGAGGCAACATGATAAGCATCGTGAGCGCCAGCGTGATCAGCCCCCCCGCTTGTCCAAAAGCGAACGTGGCCCCTGCCACCGGAAGGATAAAGATGATGCGTTCTATGGCGTGCCGCCCCAGAGGGTGCGAAGCCACAGGCAGAGACCTCACTTGAGGCGTGAGGTAATGGATGAGCCCCAGGACGAGCAGCATGCCTCCTACGATCCAGAAACTGCGTCTACTCACCGTCCTCTTCAAGCGATCTATCAAGGATAATGGCGCTGATTCCATCCTACCCGCTCCCGTTTCAATCGTCAGAAGCACTTTCCCGAAGCGTATCATCGAGCGTGATCCAGCCCTTTCTCAGAGCCAGCAGCACGGCCTCGGTGCGCGAACCCACTCCCATTTTGCCAAAGACGTTGCTGAGGTGAACCTGAACCGTGCGCACGCTGATGAAAAGCTCCTGGGCGATCTCGCGGTTCGTCATTCCTTTGGCGGCCAGTCCCAGCACCTCCAGTTCCCGCTCGGTCAGTTCGTCCAGCGTACTTTCCGCCGCGCGTTTGTCTGCGGGTTGAGCGAAGCGATTGATGACCTTGCGGGCGACGGCTGGATGCAGCACCGATTCACCCGCGTGCACGGACCGAACGGCCTTGATCAACTCGTCGGCACGCACATCCTTCAGCAAATAGCCAGCGGCTCCCGCCTCCAGAAGGGCAAAGATGTAGGGATCGTCGTCGTAGGCCGTGAGCACCAGTACAGCAACGGAGGAATAACGGGCCTTGATCTGTTTCGTCGCCTCGATGCCGTTGAGCCTGGGCATGGCGATATCCATGACGGCCACGTCAGGACGCTGAATGATGGCGAGCCGCACAGCCTCTTCCCCATCGCCAGCCTCTCCCACCACTTCGATGTCCTCTTCCTGTTCCAGCAACTCCCGGGTACCCTGACGCACCAGGACGTGGTCGTCAGCCAGCAGAACTCGGATTTTCTCCATGATGACCTCCCGGATTTCTTATCTTACTCAATCATGAAGATTATACTTCATCTCGGGGAGAAAGGAAATCCGTGAATCGCGACCGTATCAAGTTGGGGACACCTCCCGAAAAGCAGAGGCAGGCCACTGAAGGGCGAGTCCGCGGAAGAGTTGAGCCATCGGTAGCTTGTGCACCTCGTAGCCAGCTAGTTCCAGCGG
>Ga0180434_10002011_pt1 | contig 28029 bp, 24 predicted proteins | sample SS_ome_7_FD_132453 | JGI IMG/M metagenome (GOLD analysis project Ga0180434, IMG submission 132453) | Hypersaline lake sediment archaeal communities from the Salton Sea, California, USA - SS_1_D_2 metaG | ecosystem: Environmental > Aquatic > Non-marine Saline and Alkaline > Hypersaline >... | reverse complement strand
TGGAAATCCTCAGAACAGAATGACCACCCCAGAGAGCGTCTCTGTCCTTTATGGGCTCAAACGATGCTCTCGTTGATGTTCTTATTGGAATTGGGTCCTCGATAGTCCCGAGGGCACGAACCCTCCTGACCCAGTTTGATAACTCTCGCACGTTTCCCGGCCAGTCATACGTCTTCAACCTCTCCAGAATCGATGGCTCGAGAAAGTGTTGCGCTTCGTCTTCTGCCATGGATTCTTTGTCCCAGAAGTGCTTCGCAAGCAGTGGGACATCTTTGCGCCTCTCACGCAAAGGTGGAATGGAGACGCTCACCGTGTTGATCCGATAGTAAAGATCTGCTCTAAATCGACCTTCGCGGATCCGTTCCTCGAGATCTCTGTTTGACGCTGATACAATACGAATGTCAAGCGGCGTGAATTTCTTTCCGCCGAGCCTTAGTACTCTCTTCTCCTCGATGACACGGAGCAGTTTCGCCTGTATCTCAAGCGGCATCGATTCAATCTGATCGAGAAAGATGGAGCCGTTAGCAGAGAGTTCAAACTTACCCGGATTACCACTCTTCCGTGCACCGGTAAAGGCACCTTCCTCGTAACCGAATATCTCGGACTCAAACAGATCCTTCGGAAGTGCAGCGCAGTTGATCGGGACAAAAGGTCCTGCTCGACGGTCAGAATAGTTGTGAACCGCCTGTGCGAAAACCTCCTTTCCTGTTCCGCTCTCCCCGGTTAGCAGAACGGCACAGTCCGCTCTTGAGGCTAACTTGAGAGTCTCTACACATCTCTGGAAGGCTTCATCCTCCCCTACGATATCGTCAAATGTGTAAAGCGCGAAGGCGTCGAGATCTCTAGAGGACGTCCTCTGGTTCGTGAGGTCGCTCACAACGCTCAAGATCGCTTGGAGATGGTTGTCGGAGTAAACGGAGGACCAGTAATGGGAAACCCATTTCGTCTCGCCGCTCTTGGTTCTGATGCGGTATTGAAAGTTCGCCTCCCGGCTGGTGTGGAGGGCTTGATGAAAGACTTCTCTGGCCTTATGAAGATCATCGGGATGGACGATCCCTGGTCGGCTGCGCAGAATGTCTTTCCCCAAGAAATCGCTGTAATCGTAGCCTGTGATCATTCGACAAGTAGGACTGAGGAAAGAGACCACTCCGTCCGGCCTCGTCAGCATGATTGCATTTCGAGAAACCTCGGTCGACCGTTCGAAATTCTCTTCCCTCTTACTCATCTGCCGATGATCGTCCTGCAAGCGGGAAACTAATGCTTCCAAGGCAGCGTTCCTGCCACGCAAAGTGGTCAATTCATCTATGAGCTGTGCTTTCGTCTTGTTACGGTCTTTCATCTTCTCACCGCCCAAACAAGATAGATTAACATTGTCCAAAGAGGCAGGCCCCAACATTGAGATATCCCGGATTGCATGGTCAATCATATCACCTAACTGCATTATACGGCTAATCGTGTAGGGAGGTCAGCAAGAAAGTAGTATGGACCTGTTGGCCTGGTGCAACAGAATCTTGAGGGAATTCTCCTCAAGCCGAAGACAGAAGACAAGAGATCGTGTCTTCTATATCCTTGACCCGGACAATACAAGGTGGAGGCAGATAATTGCAATGAATCCAATGAGTTGTGTGGTCTGGGCCCCTGGGGTCGAAACAGCCGGTCAGATCCCATGCCGATCACTGCGCGATGCCAATCCGCACCCCCTCTCGGAAGCCGAACCAGCGCTGATGCGCCGTATCGATGAAATCCACGGGAAGGTCTCCCATTGGGGAAGCTGACGGGTCCGGAATCAACTCAACAGGCGGACGTCTTGGGCCAACAGCAACCCCGGAAGGATTCTCACCGGGACTTTCAGACAACGGAAATGGCACAGGCCATTGGAACGTCCCTCTGCCGCTCACGTTCCCTTCCGGCACATCAAGGCTGAATTCATACAATGGTCACCTTTCTTTCGATTGACGAGAGGTCCTCGACGAGTGGCCGGCTGAATCACTTGAGAAAAAGGAATTGAAATGAAGGGAACATCAATTCTCTTGACAATTGTCTTCGTGTTTCTGCCTGCAACTCTGGACCGCATTTCTTCATAATCCTGCTGCCCACCTGAAGCGATTGCGGTGAGAGCTTCGGATTCATGATCCGAAACCTTGTATTCTCCGTCTTCCCGGTTCAGCCTGAGCCATTGATACGGTTACATTTCATTCTGGCGTATATGGCTCCTCTTCATCGAATCAGGGTGAGCAGGAGATGTTTTTCTCACACGGATTCTCACACCTCGTTTCACAACAGCAAAAGAAAAGGGGCTACGGAATCTCCGTAACCCCTTGTCTTCCCTGGCGCGCCCAAGAGGATTCGAACCTCTGACCTTCGGATTCGTAGTCCGACGCTCTATCCAGCTGAGCTATGGGCGCTCATGTAGATCAACTCACCTTTATAGCACTCCCAGGAGTTGGTTTCAAATCGCTCGGGTCGTGGTAGCATCAATGGCGAGACGCTGTCTTGCTTCAGAATGTGTGTACACGTCCATTCCAGACCTCCGATCGTGCCGCCTTCACTCGGTCAGGGCCTCGAGGGATGAGGCCAGACCGAGGAGCTTGTCCTTGTCGCCCTCCTTTTCCAGGGTGAGCTCGAAGACGAGGTTGCCCTTCTGGAAGAGGATCCCCTTGGAGAAGGCCCCACGGTCCCAGTAGAAGGCCCGATCCCCGACGGCAATCGGCTGGGTGTCCTGGAAGGCGCTTTGTTCGAGGAGAGCCACGGCCGCTTTCGAATCTAGCATTTCATGAACGGTGAGGCGAAGGCGGGCCTTGTCCTTGGTGAGCACGCCGTAAACGGAGCGTTTCCAGCCCAGGTCGATGATCGGCTGGGCCGCGCCGTTTATGTAATCGAAGAACGCCTGTTGCGTTCGAATCTCGTCAGGCCCCTCGATCCACTGATAGCCTTCCCCCTCAGCCCACCCGCCTATCGCCTTGGTTTCGAGGGAGGATCCCCGCTTGCAGGCGGATGCTGCGAGAGCCAGGACGATGAGTGCGGCGATCGGAAAGAGACGTGATTGAGCCACGGTGCTTCTTCCTTATTTCAGAAGCTTGGACATGATCTTGAATTCGTCCGTTCCGGCACGCTCCAGCATCTGAAAGATGATCGTCTCGGTAGAAGAGATCAGCGCCCCGGCCCGGTCCATCAGTTCGAGGCCGGTGTTGCAGTTCTCACGGGTACGGGAGACGACCGCGTCCCGGGGTACGTGAACGGCGATGTCTTCGGCCAGCAGGTCGATTACGGTCTGGAGCACGCAGACGTGAGATTCCAGACCGATCACGATGGCGCAGCTTGCACCTGTCTCCAGAAACCGCTGCGCAAATCCGTCGGCCCTCCAGGAACTGAAGGAGAGCTTCTCAAGGGGCTCGGTCCCCGGTGGGAGCTCCTCTACGACGGGTGGGATCGTCTTGCCCAACCCTTTGGGATATTGCTCGGTTACCAGGACCGGCAGGCCCATGGTCTTAGCGAGTTGGAGGAGGAGCTTTGTGTTTTCCAGGAAGACGTCCTTCCTGTCCGCCTCCATGGCGGGGAAGAACCTTTCCTGGATGTCCACGACGATCAGCGCGGTGGCGTCTCTCGGGGGAATGAAGCGTTCCAGCTTGCTCATGTATCCATTCTCCTCGCGGAAGGAGTCTCGCGTCACAAGGTCAGCTCCCGGGTGTTCGCCTCTTCGAAAAGCCCCCTTGGGTCGAGGACCACGTCTACCACGGCCGGCTTGCCCGAATCCAGGGCGCGCCGGATGGCGGGCTGGATCTGGTCCGGTTCGGTGACCCTCTCCCCGTAGCCGCCCATCGACTCGGCCAGCTTGTCGTACCGGGCCGTCGGGCTCAAGTCGGTGCCCTCGCTCCTGTCGGCCCCGAAGAGTATGAGCTGAGGGATTCGCATTTGTCCCCAGCCTGCGTCGTTCCCGATGACCAGGACCACCGGCAGGTTGAACCGGACGAGGGTGTCGAAGTCCATGGCCGTGATGCCGAAGGCCCCGTCCCCGTTGAGCACAATCACCTTCTTGTCGGGCATGGCCGCCTTGGCGGCCATGGCGAACGGAAGCCCCACGCCGAGCACGCCCATGGGCCCGGGGTCCATCCAGTGGCCGTGCGCGTGGACCTGGATGATCCTGCCCGCCAGGGTGATGATGTCCCCTCCGTCCCCGATCACGATCGTGTCCTCGTCCAGGACCTCGTTGAACTCCTTGATGAGCCTGTAGTGGTTGATCGGCACCGCGTCATTTTCGCACTTGTCGCGCACCGTGGCGGAACGTTCCTCTTCCACGTTGCGAAGGTCCCCGATCCAGGGGAGCTCTTCCCGAGACCCCAGTTCGTCGAGCAGCTGCTGGAGAACCGCTGTCATGTCGCCGATGATGCCGATCTCGGGGTTCCGGTTATAGCCGATCAGGCTGGCATCGGTCTCCACCTGTATCCAGGTGGCTTCACGGTTGATCGCCTTGCCGTAACCCATGCGGAAATCCTGAGGCACCCCAAGGGTCATGACCACGTCCGCCTCGGTGAAGGCGTGGCGCCGGGAGTAGGAGAAGAGGTAAGGGTGATCCGGGGGCAGGGCCCCCCGGCCCATGGCGTTCAGGAAGACGGGGAAACGGGTCGTCTCGGCAAACTGCTTCAGCAGGGGGGCCGCCCCTGCCCACCAGAGGGGGCTTCCCCCCATGACGACCGGTTTTTTCGCTTCGCCCAGGGCTCTCGCCGCCTCGCGTATCTCAACCGGATCGCCCCAGGGCCGCGGCCGGGTCTCGGACTTGTCGGGCCAGACGACCTCTTCCTCCTTCACTACCGCAAGGAGAATATCGGCCGGGATCTCGAGGAAGACAGGCCCGGGCCTGCCCGACGAGGCCTTGCGAAAGGCGATCTCCACATAGTCGGGGATGCGGTCGACCGACGGAATACAGCGCGCCCATTTCGTGATCGGGGCGAGGATCTCGGTGTGATCCATCTCCTGAAGAGAGCCCTTTTCGAAGTCTTTCACCGGGCTGCGGCCTCCGATGACGACCATCGGCACCTCGGCCCGCTGGGCGTTCGCGATCGCAGTGACCGCGTTCGTCACGCCCGGCCCTGCGGTTACCATGGCCACGCCGGGCTTCTTCGTGACCCGGGCCCAGGCGTCGGCGGCATAGCCTGCGCTCTGCTCGTGACGGACATCGATCAACCGGATGCCCTCCTCGTCACACCCCATGTAGATGGGCGTGATGTGTCCTCCGCAGAGCATGAAGATGCACTCCACACCCTGTCGCTTCAATGCCTTGGCCACCAGGTAGCCGCCCAAGATGTCTGCCATCTTCTTTCTCCTCTCTTCTCATGATTTCCAATGCAAACGGAGGAACTCTCCGATTGCTGCGATTGCCTTGCGGGCCTCCGGGACGAGCCGGGAATAGGCATGCCAGACGTGGATCATCCCGTCCCAGATGTCGAGCCTGACCGAAACGCCCATCTGCCCGGCCCGCTCTGCAAACCGGCGGGAGTCGTCCAGAAGGATTTCATCCGTCCCGACCTGGATCAGGATGGGCGGCAGGCCCGCGAGATCCCCGTACAGGGGGGAGGCGGTCGGCGACTTCGGGTCGGCCGACCCAAGATAACACCGAGCGACAAAGGGCATGTCCGAAGGCCGGAGAGTCCGATCCACAGAGGCTTTGGTTCGGATCGATTCTCCGGTCATGGCCAGATCGAACCAGGGCGACATGCAGACGGCCGAGGCTGGAAGCGGCTCTGCCGAAGCCTTCCGTTCGAGCATGGCCGCGACGGCGAGACCCCCGCCCGCCGAGTCGCCGGCCAGGGCGATTCGTTCGGGGGCCAGCCCTCGGCGCAACAGCCAGTGGTAGGCTCGGGTTGCGTCTTCTACGGCCGCCGGGAAGGGGTGCTCCGGCGCGAGCCGGTAACCGAGCAGAAGGAGCGGGGCGCCCGCTTCCATGGAGATGTTTGCGGCAAGCGCCTGATGGGTCGTCAGGGACCCTGCATAGTACCCGCCGCCGTGAAGGTAGAGGATGGCCTGGTCCCGATTCGCCCCGGGGCCCGAGACCCACGTGGCGGGAACACCGTCCGCATCCACCCGCATGAACCGGGCCTCTCTGGGGGGCGCGGCACGCCGGGCCATGCGCTCCATCCGGGCCCTGCGGGCCGAGATGATCTGCTTGTGCCCGTCCTTGAGCCCCTGCGCCATCTCCTCGACCGAAGGGAAGGGCGGTTTGGCGGTCCCGGGGAGCCTGGCACTCAGCTCGAGGAGCTTCCACATCAGCCGGGCTCGTATGCTTGCCATGATTCACCTTTACAAAAATCCGGTTTCCTTGCAAGCGTCCTGGCTGCGTAGCAGGGGTTGACAGCCTGGAAACGAGTCAATATATTTCGTTATATGGCGAAATATAGGAGATGAGAATGCGTGACCTGCTGGCCGTGACCAAGGCCCTTTCGGACGAAAACCGGGTTCGTATGCTTCTTTCCCTGCAGGGAAGGGAGCTCTGCCTGTGTCAGATCATCGAGCTTTTCCGGCTGGCCCCCTCCACGGTTTCGAAGCACATGGGGATCCTCCACCAGGCACGCCTGGTGGACAGGCGGAAGGAGGGACGCTGGACCTACTACAGGCAGGCCGGCAGGGACGCTCCCGCCCCCGTGCGGGGAGCCATCCGGTGGATCCGGCAAGCCGGGGCGGACGACCCGAAGGCCAGGGGGGATGCGGAGCGCCTGGAGGTGATTCTCAAGATCGATCCGGAGGTCATATGTCGCAGGCAACTGAAAAGATGAAGATCCTGTTCCTCTGTACGGGCAACTCCTGCCGGAGCCAGATGGCGGAGGGGTGGGCACGGCACCTGAGGGCAGACCGAGTCGATCCCGCATCCGCGGGTGTGGACCCGAAGGGCGTGGACCCGCTTGCCGTGCAGGCCATGAAAGAGGCGGGGGTGGAGATCGGGGGTCAGGGTTCGAAGCACGTGGACGAGCTGAAGCACATCGACTTCGATTATGTGGTTACCGTTTGTGACCATGCGAGCGAGAACTGCCCGCTGTTCCCGGGCCGGACCCGGGTGGTGCACGTGGGCTTCGAGGATCCGCCGAAGCTGGCTGCAGAAATCAAGGACGAGGCGGAACGGATCGGCCCGTATCGTCGTGTGCGGGACCAGATCAGGTCGTTTGTGGAAACACTGCCGGAAGGGCTGGACGAGAGGGAGGGTCTATGATGGCGGAAGCGAGTAGAGAGACAGCGGGCGCCGAGGATTCGAAAGGACTCGGGCTCTTCGAGAGATATCTGACCGTCTGGGTGATCCTGTGCATCGGGGCGGGGATCGCGCTGGGCAAGTTCGCCCCGGGCGTGGCCACCTTCCTCGACGGGCTCGCCATCTACGTGGGCGACGCGCCGGTCGTGTCGATTCCGATCGCGGTGTGCCTGTTCTTCATGATGTACCCGATCATGGTGAAGATCGACTTCTCCGAGGTCCTCAAGGCGGGCCGGAACCGGCGGCCCGTGGGACTCACCCTCTTCGTGAACTGGGCGATCAAGCCTTTCACGATGTATGGGATCTCGCTCTTGTTCCTCGGTTTCCTGTTTCAGGGTTTCGTCGGGCCGGAGGCGGTGGACTATGTGAAGATGCCCCTTGGGCTCGACCTGGCCCCGGGCGACACACACGGTGTGGGCAGGGTGGTGGAAATGGACGGGGTCAGGGTGCTCGAGGTGCCCCTGTGGCGCAGCTACCTGGCCGGGTGCATTCTTCTGGGCATCGCTCCCTGTACGGCCATGGTGCTCGTGTGGGGCTTCCTGGCCAGGGGCAACGACGGCCACACCCTGGTCATGGTCGCCATCAATTCGCTCGTGATGCTCTTCCTCTTCGGGCCCCTCGGAGGCTTTCTCCTCGGGGTCGGGCGGCTTCCGGTCCCCTGGCAGGCCCTTCTCCTTTCGATCGGCATCTACGTGGCCCTCCCGCTCGTGGCGGGCTATCTCTCGCGCAAATGGATCATCCGCGCGAAGGGGGAAGAGTGGTTTCGGGAGAAGTTCCTGCACCTGCTGACGCCGATCACGATCTCCGCCCTCCTGGTGACCCTGGTTCTGCTGTTCTCGTTCAAGGGGGAGGTGATCCTGTCGAACCCGCTCACGATCCTCTGGATTGCGATCCCGCTGTTCCTTCAGACGGTGCTCATCTTCTGGCTGACCTACGGCCTGTCGCGAGTGCTCGGGCTCTCTTACGAGGACGCCGCGCCTTCGGCCATGATCGGCGCCTCGAACCACTTCGAAGTGGCCATTGCCACGGCGACGATGCTTTTCGGGCTGTCGTCCGGAGCGGCCCTGGCGACCGTGGTGGGGGTGCTCATCGAGGTGCCCGTGATGCTGATGCTCGTGAAGATCTGCCTGGGCACGCAGGGCTGGTTCGGCAGAGAACCCTGAAGCAGCGTAAGCCGCTCTCTGCCGGAGGCGAAAGGGAAAAGGGTCAAGGGATGGTTGAAGATCTGAAGAGGTCATCCCTCCTGGCGAAAGCCCAGGGGCTGAGCGGCCTTTGAACGCATGGAAATGGTGAGCTTTCCCTTGAACTTGATTTCAATACTTGATCCGTCCCTTTCGCCTTTCGCCTTTGCCCTTTCGCCTCTGATGATGAGCTCAACGCAGCAGGTCCTCTGGTTTCAGAGCCCCGCTACTGCCAGATCGTGAGCTTCTGTCCGAAGTGGATCGGCCTCTTCCGGGAGATCTTGTTCCATTTTTCGATGGATTCGACCGTGACGTTGTATTTCGAGGCGATGGCGGAGAGGTTCTCCCCCCTCTTGACGGCGTGAACGACCTTCCTTCTCTTGGACAGGCGCTTGTCCACGCGATCCGCATACCCGTCCGCCTGTTCCGTGGGAACGGCGATTACGTACCGCCCGGACGGCAGGACATTCCTCCTCATCCAGGGATTCAGGCTCCGAATCGTCCTTGCCCCGGCGTTTGCACAGTCCGCGAGGATGTCGACCGAAATGGGCGTCTCCGATGCAATGTCCACCTCCATGACCTTGGGCAAACGATAGCGTTCGTCTTCCGGAACGTGGATGGAATAGGTCTCCGGCCGTTCCATGATGAGTTTCAAGGCCATGATTCGGAACACGTAACGCTCGGTCTCCATGGGCAGGTAGAGGTCGTAGTAGGAGGTCGTGCCTTGTTCCTTTATCGCCCGCTTGACGTTTTTTTCCCCCCAGTTGTAGCCCGCGAGAGCCGTGGTCCAGGATCCCAACATCTCGTGCAAGTCTTTCAGGTAGGCCGTAGCCGCCATGGTCGAACGCGTGAGGTCGCGCCTCTCGTCGATGTAGCCGTTTACCTCGAGTCCGTAGCGCTCCGCCGTTGGTTCGATGAACTGCCAGTATCCAACCGCCTTGGCCGAACTCCTCGCCCGGGAGGTCAGCCCGCTTTCGGCTACGGGCACGTACTTCAAGTCCTCGGGCATCTCCTCCATCTCCAGGATCACCTCTACGATCGGGTTGCACCTGGCGGCCCGTTTTATGTACGTGACCAGGAGCCCCTGCCTGTCCAGGAGGTAGTAGAATTCGTACTCCAGCCTCTCTCTGACGTCCTGTCTTTCCAGAGGCACGGGCTCGCCGAACAGGCTCATCTGCTCGGGCACCGCAAAGCTGGAAACCGGGGGCCTGGGGTTCGGGGTCTCTGTCGGGGTCTCGCCTCCCGCCTTCACGGGCAGGACCAGCAGGATGGCCGCGATACCGCTCATAAGAAGATGCTTCAATGCTCTTCCCTTCGTGTTCCCGGGCGCGTTAGAGGAAGGCCTTTCCTTCGCCCCGGTAGGTCTGGGCCCGGTCGACGATGCGATTCTCGCCGACCAGGGAGAATGAATTGAATCGTTCTGCGATCTCACCGGCTTTGGCATGCTGGAAGAAGATCGGGTCCCCGAGACGCAGGTCAGGACACCCCGTGGGAAGCTTGAGAGGCGTCTGTACCTCGCCGGCGCCTTCAAGGGGCAGGAAACAGCACCCGCGGGGCAGGAAGGGCACCGGCAGCTTGTCCTCGCCCACGGGCCCGGAGGCCACATACCCGCCGCCGTGACAGGTGACGATGCCTTTCGCCGGCCTTCGTACGATCTGCAGCGCGAAAAAGGCGGAAGGCTCGAAGGAGACCTCCTTGAAGTGACGGAACAGGCCGGGGGCGTAGAAGGCCGAGCCTGCAGTGACCTCTGTGACCGACGGGTCCCCGCCGGTGGACAGGAGGCTGCCGCTCCCGCCGCCGTTCACCGCCCGGAGTTCGAGGCCCTCCTGCCGGAGCCTCTCCACGACGCTTCCTCTCCGTTCGGTGAGTTCCCGCACGGACGCCTTCTTCAAGGCTCGCAAGATTCGGCTCTTGATCCGCGCGTCCGGAAGGTCGTCGTTCAAGCCCGCAATGTGGGCCTCGTACCCCATGATCGAGTCGATGCGCACACCCGGAAGGTCTTCGGACCGGCGCGCGAGCGCAAGTGCATCCTCCGCGGTTCGTACGGGACTGCGTCTCACGCCGAGATGGAGCGGGGTCTTCAGCGGGCGATACGACATGTCCACATCCATGCAGGCGCCCAGCACCACGCCTCCCCTTTCGCCCGCTCGAGACAGGCGCTCCAGGTGATCCTCGGAATCCACAATCAGGGACACGGTCTTGCCTGCCCGGGTCAGGCCCGCAAACAGGTCCAGGTCCGTGGGCTGAACCGTCGGGTAGGAGACGATGAAATCGTCGAGCCCCTTCTCGGCCAGAAAGGCGGTCTCTTCCATGGTGAAGGTCATCACGCCCCGGAAGGCATCGCCGCCCGTCTCGAGGATCCTCCGGAGGAGCGGCACGCATCGAATGGATTTCGAATGGACCCGGATCGTCTTCCCCGTCTGGCTCTGGGTGGAGGCGACGAAGGCAACGTTCCGGTCGAACTTCTCGAGGTCCACAAAGGCGAGGGGAAGCCTCCGGCCCCGGAAGATCTCCCGGTAGCGTTCGTATTCCTCCAGGTGATTCTGCCCCATGCCGGGCCCTCTCAGCCTCTGGTCTTCATCGTGTGGATCCGAAGAGAGTCCCTTTTCGGCATGACAACGGTTCCCTGGGGGTAGTGTGCGGCCGGCACGGCAACGCCCGGGTAGACGATCGAGCGGGGCCCCATCAGCGTGCCGGGTGACGTGACCGAGTTGCAGCCCGTCTCCGTCCGGTCGCCGAGGATGGCCCCGATCTTTCTCCGCCCCGTGTCCACCAGTTCCTTGCCGGATCGGACCGAAACGGATCCCGGGATCATCTTGAGATTCGCAAGTTTTGTCCCGGCCCCCAGGTTCACTTCGTTGCCCAGGATGCTGTCCCCGATGTATGCGAAGTGGCCCGCCTTGGCCCCGTCCAGCATGATGGATCCCTTGATCTCCGTTGTGTGCCCTACCACGCATTGGTCTCCGATGATGCAATTTCCCCGTATGTAGGCGCCCTGGCGGATCTCGGAGTTGTTGCCGATCACGACGGGGCCCTTCAGGAACGCGCCCGGCTCGATGATCGTGTCGGACCCGATCCGGATCCTGTCGTCGGCGAGGTAGGCGCCGGGGAGGATGATCGAGGCGCCCTCCAGCAATGCGCCGTCTCGAAAGGCCTGGAGCGAGCCCTTGGGGCCCGTGGGCTTGATCTCGGCGTCTTGCCTTGCCTCTCCCTCAAAGATCACCAGTGCTTTCTCTACCTGTCCCACAGTACCCGCGAGGCCCCTGCCTCCCTCGAACAGGGCTGCAAGGTAATCCTGCAACCGGTCGAGGGCCGACCAGACGAACTCATTTTCCGGAAAGATCTCACGGTGCCCGAACGCCTGCAAGACGAAGAACTCCTTCGGCTCCAGCATGGCTCTATTCTCCGTTTTCCTTCTGTCCGAAGCGGTATCGTTCCCGCTCCTCAAAGCCTTTTTGCAGCATTTCGTGCATGGCCCGCACCACCCTGCGGTGCAGGCGGCCCACCTTCTTCGGGTCTTCGGCGTCTTCGGGCTTGTAGCGGAATCGTATGGGCTTGCCCACGTAGTGGGTGAGCTTGGCCGGGAAAGGCAGGGGCCCCAACCCTACGGGAAGGGTGATCGGGAGGAGCGTCCCCTTGCCGTAGATGCGCTCCGAGAGTCCGTAGCCGTCGAAGAACACGTGGTAGAGCTCGTCGTTTCCGATGCAGATCGCAGGGACGATCGGTGACCCGGTCCGCATGGCGAGCCGTATGAACCCCTTTCTGCGCTTCCACATCAGCTGGTACCTCTCCCGGCTCGGCTTGAAGGCCTCCCGGGAGCCTCCGGGCATGATGGTGACGATCTCCTCCTGCTCGAGCAGGGCCTGGCCGGTTTCCGGACTGGCCAATACGATTCCCAGGTCCATGAAAACCTGCCGGAGGAGCGGGATCCTGAAGATCCGCCTGTCCGTCAGGCCCCGCGGCCATCTCCCATAGGCGTCCCGGATCGCGTAGTGCAACAGCAGGGCGTCTACCGGCAGGATCCCGTGGTTCGCGACCAGTACGGCCCGCCCGGATGCGGGTACGTTTTCCAGTCCGACGACCTGATAGTCAAAATAACCCCTGATGATCGGCAAGAAGGCGTCGACCAGGGAGAAGAAGGAGCCGTTCTTGTGGGTCAGCCGGACTTCATCCCCGGGTGAGTATTGATCGTACGAGGCTGCGGCGGTCCAAAGACGACTCACGAGGGTCGATACGGCCTCGATCCCTTCCTTCAGGCCGGTTCGCCGTTCCGGTTCGGCAAGGGCGTCTTTTTCTTGCGGGTCATCCATCAATCATGCTCCTCACTGTACGTCTGTTCTTTCGACCGGGTGCCCTGGCGGGTCCCTCGCCTCTCCAGCTCGTTCTGGATCTCCGCCAGGATGCGTCCCTTGTCCTTGCCCCACTCCGGTGCGAGCAGGAGATCCCCAGGGGCTTCGCCGACGAGTCGCTGGATCGTGATCGGCCAGGGAAGGTGTTCGAGAAAATCGCAGACGCAACGGATGTACTCGGAGTACCCCGGAGGATGGTACTCGCCTTTCCGATAGATTTCTGCCAGGGGTGTGTCTCGAATCACATGGCAATGGTGGATCTTCACGCCCTGGATGGGCAGGCCGGCAAGGAGTTTCGCGGTCTGCACCATCTCTTTGTGCGTCTCGCCGGGGAGGCCCAGGATGACGTGCACGCAGATTTTGATCGGTCTGGGCGAGGTTCTTTCCACGGCATCGAGGAAATCCTCCACCCGGTGCCCGCGCCGGATGCGATCCAAGGTTCGGTTGTGTGCGCTCTGCAGCCCGTACTCCACCCAAACCTCGTAATCCCGAGAGAAGGATTCCAGCAGGTCAAGGACGGGCTCGTCCACGCAGTCCGGCCGTGTGCCCACGGCCAGGCCGACGACCTCGGGGTGCCTTCGGATCAGGCCGTAGCGTTTCTCCAGGAGTTCCACCGGCCCGTACGTATTCGTATAGGCCTGGAAATAGGCGAAGAAGCCGCGGGCGCGGTATCGCTTCTCTCCGAAGCGAATGCCTCGGGCGATCTGCTCTTCCAGGGGTGGAAGACGTTCGACCGTGCGACTGTGCGGGCTGAAGGCGGCGTTCTCACAATAGATGCAGCCCGTCCCCTGCCGTTGGTCGGCCCCTTCACGATGGGGACACCCGAAGCCTGCATCGAGCGGGATCTTGTGTATCCGCCTGCCGTATTTCCGGTGGAGATAATCACGAAAGCGGTGATAGCGAATTCTCCAGGGCTCGCCTGCATGGGCAAGCGAAAGGGCCGAAACGCCTGATTCTCTCACGGCTCTCTGGTGCCTCGCTAAGTAGCCAGGATAGAAAGATTTTCATTGAGCGGGCCAACCTTATATCCAAACGGAAACGCCCTCGTTTGTCAAGGAAGCACGCTCCATTTCGCGGATACGCGGGCTAGCAGCCCCTTGTTTCCAGCTTCGGATTGACACGCTTGATCCGGATGATCAAGTCGTGGAGGCCGTCTACGTGGTTGAGCATGGGAAAGGTCTTCTTCCCCGAGGTGACGATTCGGAGATAGCTCTGGTAAAAGGGTGAGACGCGAAGAGCGGCAATCTCGCTGCATGGGACCTTCTTCGTCCTGAACAGGGAATGGAGCACGAGGGACTCGTTCCCCTCCAGACAGACCCGGTGGGGCATGGACAGCAGGAAGGCCCAATACCAGAGGAGGGCCAGGGCCCAGACGGTCAGAAGCCCGCCGATCAGGTAGTCGCGCCCTGAGACGGCCATCGGAAAGAGAAGGGACAGAAGAAGGACGCCGACCAGGGTGAGTCCCAGAAGAAGCAGGTATCGGTAGACGATCGACACCCGCGAGACCGGAAAACAGTCCTCTTGGGAAGAGGCTTCGTCCGGCGGGACTGGGGGAGCGGATTCGAGCTTGTCTGTCTGGGCAGGATCACTGTTCGGCATGGTCTCTTCCTCCACGGCCAAACTATCAGAATCCCGGATGAGTGCGCAACCCGCCCGCACACCGCACGAAACTTCGAGGCCATTGTCGTCTCACCACTCCCGCCCTCAAGTCTTCCCACAATGTGCAGGTTGGTGACTCGCCGGAGCAACCAGCCCTTGTCTTTTTCTCTCGCCGTGGGTTAACCTGGGTTCCCCTGCGAACAGACACGAGAACGAGGCCCCCCGTGATGAGCGTTCTGAAGGAATGGCTTGAGATCCTGCTGCCTCTCATAATCTTTCTTGGATTGTTCCTGCTGCGCTACATCTCCCAGTTTGTGAAGGCGAGACGGCTGAAGGAAATCGCGCCGTACCTGAACGGCGAGGCTGTGATCTGGCCTTTTTCGCCTCCCAAGATACGCGGAACGTACATGGGCATTCCCTTCCAGATCATCTTCCTTGCGGCCGGGCGAAATTCGCCGGGCCGCATGCAGATCAAACTCTCCTTCTCCTTCCCCTTTGGTCTGGAGCTCCGAGGGGCCTGCGCGATGCAGGGACTGGAGCAGCTCTTTCAGAGGGGGAAGCCGATCGAAACCGGGGACGAGGCCTTTGACGAGGCGGTGGTTGCACGGGCGGAGCATGAGCGCGACAAGGCGGAACTCTACCTGGACAATCCTGTCAACCGGGAGTCGATCCTGGAGATCCTCAAGGAGGGATTCGGGAGCGTTCGTTTTACAGAAAAGGAGTTGATCCTCACCCGGCAGGGCGATTTCCTCGGAGAAGAACTGACCCCGGAGCATGCCCTGCGCGACCTTGCACTCGCCGCCCGGCTGATGCAAAGGCTGTGAACTCGCAGCAGGCGGGTGTGAGATACCTGTCCGCGGCACTACACGCATGGTTCCAGGCGAAAGGGCAAGGGCGAAAGGCGAAAGGGATGGATCAAGTATTGACGAGTGAATCAAGGAAGCTTCACCTTGTCGATTCGGTCAAAGCTCCTCAGACATCCTTCCTTCCCTTGACCCTTTATCCTTTGCCCTTTCGCCTATGGGCGGTTATGGGCGGTCGGGCTTGGGTTTGCCTCTCTGGTCCGCCAGGATGCGCTGGTCCTTCTCCTTGATGTGCTCTTCGGATCCAACGATTGGGTGTAGGTCCAGCCGGGGGGAATACCGGCTGTTCGGGACCGTTCGCCCCAGGGCCTCGGCCATGGCCCGGATGTGATGGGGGCCGGCTCCGCAGCAGGCGCCGATGTACTCGATTCCCATTTCCTTTGCCCTGAGGGCATACGCGGCCATCTCCCTCCTGGTCAGCATGAAGGGGTCGAGTTCGAGGGGGAAGGCAGGGTCTCCATGGATCTCCTGGGCCTGGAAGTAGGGCCTGTCCGGCGAGCAGTGGTAGGCCACCGGCTGGGTGGCGATATGGCCCGGGACGGCCTGCCGAAGCCTGGCCGCCAGGGGCAGCATCCTGTCCGGGTCACGGAAGCAGTTGATCCCCGCGATGTCTGCGCCCGCATCCTTGAGGTGCTTGAACGCTTCTTCCAGGCCGACGCCGTCCAGGGTCTTGTCCTGGTACTTGAATCCCAGAGTGATCATGGCGGGTTGGCCTGCTGCCCGGATCGCCTCCAGCGCGATCTTCGCCTCCCCCAGATATTCGATCGTTTCGGCGACGTAGAAGTCTGTTTTTTCGACCCCCTGGTACGCGATCTGCTCGTCGAACTGGCGGCGGGTTTCGGCGTGGGTTGCCGGATCTTCCGGGTCGTAGACCCAGGTGTTGCAGAGATTCCCTGCAACGAGGATTCCATACTCGTCGGCCACCTCCCGGGCCAGATGGGTCGCGGCCTGATTGATCTCCGCGAGGGCCCCTTGCATGCCGATGTCCCTGAGTTTCTCTTCGTGGGCATAATAGGCACAGGCCTGGATGACGTCGGATCCGGCCCTGGCGAAATCGATGTGCAATTGCCTGACCACCTGCGGGTCTTCGACAACCACCTCCGGGGTGTACGGTCCGGCACGAACGTAGCCCCTGCGCTCGAGCTCGAAGATCATACCGCCGTCCCCGAGGACCACGTCCTTCTTGAGCCTGTCAAGAATCATGTCTGATTGCTCCTGATCAATGTCCCATATTTGCGGACGCTGCGAGCGAAGCGCGGCAGCTCCCCGGCATCCCGAAGCTCCTAACGGGGTGCGGACTGCTAGGGAGCGGGTGCGGGGCCTGACCCCTGACCCCCGATCCCTGGCCACTCAGTTTGCCCATTGCCCTTTCACCTCCGAATTAGGAGCAATATGAGGCCACGGACCTTTCCGCTTCCACGAGGACGCGCCAGAGGTCCTGGCTGTCTCCCATGCCGACCTTGATCAGGTAGGAAGCGATGCTCAAGTTGGTTCGCGCCTTGAAAAGCTCTACCTGCCGCAGGAAATCGGACGGCAGGGAAGGGGCGTTCTGTTGATAAGCCTCGAGAAACGCCTCCTCCGTGTATTCCTGAAGGATGCCGGAGTCGGAGAATTGGTTGCGGAACTGGGCGAGGAAGGTGCCTACGTCGTAAGCGTGAGGGTAGGATTGCGCGTTCTCGAAGTCTATGGCAGACACGAAAAGAGAGGACCTGTCGGTGACCTGGTCCTGTCCCACAAGGACGTTCTTCGGGTGGAAGTCGCCGTGACCCAGGACAAACGCCTCCTTGCCGAAATCGGCGACCCTCTTTTCGGCTGCCAGGATCGTTTCGGCCAGGGCCGCCGCCCTCCGGGTGTGGGGATGGTCGCATTGTACGAAGCGCTTCATGTAGTTCTGTATCCTTCGTTCTTCCGAACGATGGAAGGTCTCGGGCATGGAGAGGGTTACCGGCGTCCGGTGGAAGCGGGCCAGCCACCCCGCCACGTCTTCGATCAATCGCCGTCCTTCTCTGGGCGGGACGGCCAGAAGCATTTCGTACAGGCTCCTGCCGCGTTGGCCGACTTCGATCAGGGTCTGCGTCTCCGGGTCCAGGTCGAGAGGCTCGGGCACGCGATACCGGCCTCTGTCAAAGCCATTCCTGAAGACCTCCTCCATGACGCGATAGGCATGCCGGGCCTTTTCCCACTTCGACCGGCCGTGCAGCCTCTTGATGATCCACCTCTCACGCGTTTCCTTCCTGCCCTTGGTGCCCACGACGATCTCGGTGACTTGCAGGTTCGCGCCCGTTCTGGGTATCTCCTTGAAGAACGGGCGGCATCGTCCGCTTCGGATCTCGGTGACCAGATCCTCGAGGGTGTCCACCCAGTGGTCGAACTGGGTCGGATAAGTTCCCGCGTACCCCTCCCCGTGCGTGTCCGTTCCTGCCAGGGCGGTGAACTTGTGTCGGTGCCAGTCCTGCAGGCCCTGGATGTTGTCACGGACCGTGTGGTTCGATGAGAAGACCTCGATCCCGTGGAAGGGACCGGAAGCCTCAAGAAGAAGGGGGTCCGGCCGGACCGAGTTGCGGTAAGGGTGCGCCCAGACGACGGCGGCATCCGGATGGTTCCGCAGGATTTCGGAAAGCTTGCTGTGCCTCTTGATCGCCTCGGTCGGTCCGAAGACCAGTACGTCCCCGCTGTCGGCAGTGGTCACTTCCTGGCCGGAGAGCAACACGAAGTGCTCCTCCAGTTTCGCCTCCCTGCGGAGCCGGGCCAGGTCCTCAGGGGCCCACACATGATGATGGTCTGTGAGCACGAGACCCTGCAGCCCCTTGTCCCGGACCTCCTGGGCCAGCGTCACGGCGGGGATGTGGCTGCAATCGGAATACTCGCGCGTGTGAGAATGGGTTTCAAGAAGCAATGTTGTCGTTCACCCGGAAGAGACCATCGTTTTCAGCCATTCGAGCAGCTCGTTGTAATATGTCTGGACCATGGCCAGGAAGAGCACGACCAGCAGGATCGCCACGATCGTGAAGAAGGGATCGCTCGTTTCGGACATCTTCTCCCGGATCTTCTCTCCCGGGCCCACGAGAAAGGAGAACACGAACAGGAGGATGACAGCCAAGGCGAGACCCGCGATGATGAGTCCTATGATCTGCTTGATCGGCAGTGGTTCGCTTGCTTCGAGCGCGCCGGGCTCGAAGTATTCCGACAGCGACTGCGCCATGGGCCCTGGGTCTGTGAAACGCTCCCAGCTGCAAAAACCGGAGAGGGGCGGAAATAGGGTGACCAGAACCAGGACGCACAAGATACCTGTTTTCATGGATTCTTGCGCCTCGCTTTCAGTTTGTCCCTAAGGGTAGTGAGGAAGCCGGAGGAAATCAAGGCGCTGCAGCCTCTCTTTTCACTGAAACGTGAATCTGCTATAGTCCTGCTCCGGTGGGCAAGCAAGCCCTCCTGTTGCGCGAGACTTCGAAGCCCGCGTGCCGGGAAGTTTGGGGACGAGTTTGGAGTTTGGGGACAGCCACTTATCTCCCTTCAAGGGAGATAAGTGGCTGTCCCCAAACTCCACCCCAAACTCCACCCAAGGGTTCGCCGGCTGCCGGAAAAGGGAGCGTTGTGGTATGCGTTATGTGCTCGTCTTCGTCCTCGTGGCGTCCGTCGTGATGGCCTTCATCTTTGCCGATCAGTTCCCCGGATTCTTCGCAAAATATCCCCGGCTCCAGGAGGCGAACTGGACCGTTCGGTCCTGGGTGGGCATGACGAGCCCCCGTTCCTCCGGTCTGTCGGAACGCAAGTTGAGGGAGACCGAACAGATCCTGAGGCAGGAGTCGCCCTCGACCCAGGAAGTCACCGAACAGGACCTCCGGGAATACAGGGAATAGGAGTTCCCCCCCTTCGCCCGGGGGAAAATTCTATCTGCTACAGGCCGGCAAGGTAGTCTCTGGCGATGATCATCCTCTGGACCTGATTGGTTCCCTCGAAGATCTGCAGCACCTTTGCGTCGCGCATCATCCTCTCCACCGGGTAGTCCTTCATGTATCCATACCCGCCCATCATCTGCACTGCGTCGGTCGTGACCCGCATGGCCATGTCCGACGCGTAACACTTGGCCATGGAGGCATAACGGCGGACCGACGGGTGCCCCTGATCCTGCATCCCGGCCGCCCGATAGACGAGCGAGCGTGCCGTCTCGATGCCCATCAGCATGTCCGCCAGCATGAACTGGATTCCCTGAAAGGTGGAGATCGCCTTGCCGAACTGGGATCTGTCGAGCGCGTATCGGGCCGCCGCCTCCGTCGCTCCATCCGCAAGGCCGAGCGATAGGGCCCCGATCAGGATACGGGTCTCTGAAAGGCCCTCGATCAGAAGCCCCCACCCCTCTCCCTCACCACCGATGCGCGCCTCCTCGGGGACGAAGGCATCCTCCAGGATGAGCTCCGTCGTCGGGGAGGCCCGCATGCCCATCTTGTCTTCCTTCTTGCCGATGCGAGCCCCCGGATTCTCGTCCTCGAGCAGATAGGCGGTGATGCCCTTCTTCTTCAGGGCCGGATCCTGGGTGGCAAAAAGGACGAAGACCCTGGCGACCCCGCCGTTGGTGATGAAGCACTTGGTCCCGGTCAGGCGGTATCCCTTGCCTTCCTTGCGGGCCCTTGTCTGGAGAGAGGCCGCATCCGAACCGGCCTCCGGTTCCGTCAGGGCGAACCCGACGATGTGCCCCTCCTCCACGATGGAGGGCAGGAAGCGCGATCTCTGTTCTTCCGTGGACCCTGCGATGAGGGGGGCCAGACCCGCGAGGTGGTTCACGAGCATGAGGCTGCACGAACCGTCCACCCGGGCGATTTCCTCGGTAACGATACAGCACGTTACGGCGTCAGCGGGCACGCCGCCGTACGCCTGAGGAATCTTGAGCTTGAGCAGACCCTGCTCGACAAAGAGCCTGTGGATGTCTTCCGGGAACTCCTGGGAGGCGTCCATTTCTGCGGCCCGCGGAGCGATCTTCTCCCGGGCCAGCCGGCCGACCGATTCCTGGAGCAGCCTCTGCTCTTCTGTCAACTCGAACATGCCGTGGTCCCCTCCATCTAGCCCGCCATGGTGAGGCCGCCGCTGACGCTCAGGACCTGGCCGGTCACGTAATCCGAGACCGGCGAGGCAAAAAAGGCCACCGCACGGGCGATGTCTTCCGGCTGGGCAACCCGGCGGAAGGGGATGGCCCTCTCCAGGGCAAGACGGACCTTTTCCGGTAGATCCCGGAACAGATCCGTATCGGTCGGGCCGGGGCAGACACAGTTCACGTGTATCCCGGATCGCGCCATTTCCCGGGCCAGGGACTTGGTGAAGGCGATGACCCCACCCTTCGCTCCGGCGTACGCGGTCTCGCCGAGGCTGCCCACTCGACCCGCATCGCTTGCTATGTTGACGATCTTCCCCTCTCCCGCTTCCATCATGTGCTTGCACGCCGCGTGCGAGAAGTTCAAGACCCCCTTGAGGTTGATGCCGATCACCTTGTCCCAGAATTCCGGGTCCGTATCCACGAAGGGTTGGGTCTTGTCCCAGCCGGCGTTATTCACCAGGATGTCGATCCGGCCGAATCGCCGTGAAGTCTGTTCGACCGCCTTTGCCGCTGCAAGGCTGTCCGCCACATCCACGGGCAGCGCCAGGGCCTGTCTCCCGAAGGACTCCACCACCCCGGCCGTCTCTGCGGCCGTGTCCGGGTTCAGGTCGCAGACAGCGATGTCCGATCCCCTCCGGGCCAACTCCAGGGCGATGGCCTTTCCAATCCCCTGACCCGCACCGGTCACAATGGCCTTCTTGCCTTCCAGTTGCATAGTGTCCTCCTTGTCCACAACGGGTAACCAGCTTCCCCTCAGCCCGGTGTCGGCTTCGTTGCCAGTTTCCGCACTACAGATAGATCAAACTCGTCAGGGGTGTCAAACAATGAAGGGCTGGGATCAGGGGCCAGGGATCCGGCCCCGACCGGCCTTACGGAGGGCAGGGCCGGACATGGGAAATTGGCAACAGCCACCGATATCGCGGGAAACCCATTGCAAACATTGGAGGTAAAGAGGTGAGACAGGGGATGAAAAATGACAAGGAGAAGTGAGTAGCGCCGGAGCATGCTGGTAGGATCACACCAAACGGTCACCATGCTTCCGTGAGAGAGCTCGAGTAGTCCGGTGTTGTCCGGGTTTCCCTCGGAGATTTGCGCCGGGCGACTTCGGGGGAGCGGGAGACGGAGCCCAAGCAAATCGGAGAGGGAAGCCCGGACGGCACCGATCGGCAAGCCTCTTTCGGAACGTAGCGAAAACTGCACATCACGCCACTAAGCCCCTCTATAGAAAGCCAGCCTCCCCGCATGGGGGCGGAAGGCATCCACCAGAGTTGTCTGATCCTCCTTCGACATGGGGTGGGGATCCCGGCCCGCGTCGGCCAGGGTCTTCACCTCCTCGGGCGAGGAACAGCCTACGATGGCTACGTCGATTTCCTGTGCCAGGGCATACCGAATCAGCAGGTCCGCGGTGAGGCCACTTTCGGGTTGGAGGTAGTGGGATTGGCCCAGGATCTTCATCCCGATGACCGCGACTCCCTTCTCCTTTGCAAGGGGCAGGACGGAGTCGAGGAAGCCGGTCAGTGTACCTTCCGCAGGGTTGACCGGCATCATGACCGAATCCACGGGCCACTCCTCCATCGCCCTCTTCAGGATAACCGGATCCTGGTGTCCGGTGACCCCGATGAATCGAACCTTGCCCGAATGCTTTGCCTCGAGAAAGGCCTCGAGCGCCCCGCCGGGACCGGAGATCATCTTCAGGTCCGCTTCGGACCTCACGTCGTGGATCTGCCAGAGGTCCAGCCGGTCGGTCCCCATCTTTGCAAAGGTGTCCTCCAGGTCCGCCAGAGCACCTTCCCGGTCCCTGCTCGCCGACTTGCTCGCCTGGAAGACCCGGTCTCGAAGCTCGGGGTCTTTCGACCAGATCGTGCCATAGTACTCCTGGCTTCCCGCATAGGCACGGGCCGAGTCGAAATAGGTGATCCCCTGTTTCAGGGCCTCGAGGATCACAGCCCTGGCCTCATCGGCCTTGCCGTATGTGCGCAGGACCCCTTCGCCCCCAAGGCCTACCGAGCTGATCAAAGGTCCGCTATCTCCAAAAGCCCGTGTCTGGATCCCCTTGTCGTTCATCGGTGCCTCCTTCGGGGCTTTGGTGGAGGGGCCTGACCCCCGACCCCTGATCCCTGACCCCCATCTTTCTTTATTCCCCTCTCAAACAAGGATGCTTGAAACCATGGATTCGACTCAGGAAACCCGGAGACGGCCGATGTGCGGGCCGGTTGCTTGACGGAGGAAGGGTTTTTCTTTAAAACAGGAGAACACTTCTCACGCTTCCCGAGGCAGAAAGAAGGGCAACGCGATGTACAAAAAAAGCAAACAGTTATCGGTGTTCCTGGAGAACAAGCCGGGCGAGCTCTCCCGGTTGGCCAAGACCCTTGGTGGCCATGGGCTCAACATCCTGGCCATGTCGATTCAGGACCCGGCAGAGCACATTCAGGGCCTCTTCCGGGCCAGGGAGGTCACCCTGAGGAGGATCGCCTCCACGGCCAGCTACTCAGCGATCCTGAAGGAAGCCTCGCTGCTGACGCTGATCCGGTTCGTGACCACAGACCCGGACCTGAGCCAGAATATACTCAAGGAGGCGGGTTACAGCGTTGCGACCGCCGAGGTCATTCTCTCTGTATTGGAGCATCGCCCCGGGCGCCTTGCCGCCGTCTCCGACTGCCTGGCGAGGGAGGGGATCAACATCGACTATACCTATGGGTCGTCCCTGGAAGAGATGGACCGGGCGCTTTTTGTCTTCCATGTATCCGATATCAAGGCAGGCATGAAGGCCCTGAAGGCCATGAAAGATTAGCTCCATGTGATGTGTCTAGCGTCTTTGCGCAGATGCTGACCGGATGAAATTGGAGCTTTTGGGGTATTGGGTATTGGGTATTAGGTATTAGGTATTAGGTATTAGGTATTAGCCCACCCCCTTCCATACCTGATTTCCAGGCATCCCACGGGGGGGGATGGTGCGGAGCTAATACCTAATACCTTACAAACCAACACAGGCCACGTACTGCGCAGAGGGGGAAGCATGCTGCCTCTCTCGACCGCCCTTTGCCTCGTCGTCCCGCCGATTGTGATCCTCACGATCGCCATCCTGTATTTCTTCCGCAAGGAAGGGCCGAATTGATCCTTCTCGTCTTTCTCGTCTATCTCCTGCTTCTGGCATGCATCGGCGTCTACTACACGAGGGCAAATCGTGCCTTGGAGGATTTCGTCCTGGGTGGCAGGAGGCTGGGTCCCTGGGTGACCGCCGTTTCCGCCGAGGCCTCGGACATGAGCGGCTGGCTTCTGATCGGCCTTCCCGCGGCCGCCTTTGCAGGCGGGTTCTCCATCCTTTGGGCGGTTGTCGGATGCGCGGCCGGTACCCTGTTCAACTGGGTGGTCATCGCGCCGCGGCTCCACAGGGCTGCTGAACGAGCCGGTGCCCTGACCATCCCGGACTTTCTCGAAGCGCGCTTTTCCGGGCAGGGTGGCCTCCTCATCCGGATCGTGGCGGTTACCATCATTCTGGTCTTCTACGCAACCTACATATCCGCCCAGTTCACGGCGGCTGGAAAGATCTTCGAGACCACCTTCTCCGAAGTATCGACGCCCTGGGGCCCGGTGTCGGTCCATTACGTGCAGGGAATCCTGATCGGTTGCGGGGTCATCCTGTTCTACACGATTTCGGGCGGTTTCCTGGCCGTGGCCATGACCGATCTGGTCCAGGGCATGATCATGGCGTTCTCCGTGGTTGTGATCCCTGTGGTGGGAATCTGGCAACTGGGAGGCCTGGACGGGCTGTGGAATGCCATGGCGCATGCGCGGGAAGGGGAGGTCCTGCTTCGGCTCGGAGGAGAACAGAAGGGGCTCGGTTTTTTGCTGGGCGTGGCGGCCGGGGGGCTTTCCTGGGGGTTGGGGTATCCGGGCCAGCCGCATATCCTTGTTCGATTCATGGCCATCAAGGAGGCCGCAAAGCTCAAGTTTTCGGCCCTGATTTCGGTCTGCTGGGTCCTGGCCGCCCTCTACGGGGCCATGTTCGTCGGTTTCGTCGGTAGGGCCCTCCATCCCGGAGGCCTGGAGGACCCGGACAGCGTCTTTCCGCTGCTCGCGACCCATCTTCTTCCGGACTGGCTCGCCGGCATCATGATCGCGGCGGCCATTGCTGCCGTGATGTCTACCGTGGATTCCCAGATCCTGGTCGCTGTCTCTGCAGTTGTGGGCGATGTTTACGGCAAGCTCCTGGGCGGTGAAGTCCGTTCCTCCCGGGGGGTCTGGCTCGGCCGGCTCACGGGGGTCCTGCTTGGGGGTGCGGCCTTTCTGCTGGCTCTGCAACGCAGGGGTGTGTTCGAACAGGTCTTCGACGCATGGGGAGGCCTCGCCGCCGGGCTGGGTCCTGCGGTCTGTTTCTCCCTGCTGTGGCCTCGCACCACCTATCAGGGAGTCCTCGGAGGCATGCTGGTCGGCGCCGTCCTTACGCAGCTCTGGCCGACCCTGGTCGAGTTCTTCCCACACCCGCTCGTTACGGTCTGGCCGGGCGCCCTGATACCGAGCTTCGGCCTGTCGTGTTTGACCATTTGGATGGTGAGTCTGCTGACGGGAAAGGGAAGTAGCCGTTAGTAGCCGGCCGTTAGGTATTAGCTCCCATCCACTACCCCATCGCCGGGATGCACTCCAAAGGAAGGGGGGTGGGCTAATACCTAACACCTAACACCTAATACCTAATACCCTATACGAGCTAACCCAGCCCGCGCACTGTACAGGAGCCAAAGAACCGAGACAACGCCCCCGCCTGCTCCCTCAAGTAATCAGGGGCATAGGCGTGCAGGTCGGAGTAGAGGGGGTCGAGGCATTTCCCGGGACGAAACTGTTGCAGGAAGTATCTGTGCCTGCCCTCGAGCCATTCACCCAGATGAGTTAGGTCGTTCTCATCGAGCAGACCCGGCACGACGGTGGTCCGGAGCTCATACGGAACGGCCGAGTCCCGGAGCAATTCCACCGTCCTTTCCGTAGCGGCCACGAGTTCGGTTTCCGGCATGGCCGTGCGGGCGATGTGGCGGATCTTGTCCGGTGGCCCCTTGATGTCCACGGCCACGTAGTCCAGAAGGGAAGCATCCAACAAGGCCTCGAGTCTCTCCGGCAGGGAGCCGTTGCTGTCCAGCTTGACCTGAAGCCCGAGTCCACGGATCCGTCGGCACAGCTCAGCGAGCCCCTTCTGGAGTAGAGGCTCTCCACCCGTCAGGCAGACCCCCTCCAACATCCTGCTGTAGGTTGCCAGGTAGGTGATCACCTCGTCCAGGTCGACGGGGGCCTGTCCGTCTGCCTCCCCGTACAGGACGAGCTCCGGGTTGTGACAGTAGGGGCAACGGAAATTGCAGCCCTGGAGAAACAGGGTGGAGGCCACCCGCCCCGGATAGTCGAGCAGCGTGGTCTTGGACCAGCCAAGAATGCGAACCGGCGGCTCCTCGGTGGGAAGCTCCAAGTCGGACGGAATCAACGACATGAGGGTCAATCTTGGAGAATTTCGCGGATTTCTCGCGGACCCATGGCCCACCTCAGAATCTGGCCGTCTCCCGCGACATTGAGCAGGACGGGAAGGTTCATCTCTCCGCTGTCCTTGCGTGTGACCTTGTCCCGAATCTGCCTGTAGTACTGGGTGAAGAGCTTGCGGCCCGCGGTCTCCTGCAAGTCCAGGATCTCGACGTGAAGGTCAAGGGTGCCCAGGTCCTCTTTCACCTCGTCGCATTTCGAGCAGTTCGGCTTGGTGAAGAGCTTCCAGTCGCTCGACCCGTTCACGCGGTGGGCTCGGGTTTCCATGAAGCTGTTGAGCTCCAGGACCGGCATCGTTCGTACGTCCGGCTTTCCCAAGGAAAGGTCGTCCGCACCGATCGGCTCCCTCTTCTCCTCTGCGATGGCCTTGTCCACACCGTGGAGGGTGACCACATTGCCCGAGGGCTGCGTCGAAAAGAGCCTGCGGTCATAATATTCCTCTGCCTTGCCCTTGTTCCAGTTCTTGACGGGCCGATAGTACCCCACGATCCGGGCGTACACCTCGGTTTCATTGCCGCAAGACGGGCACTTTTCCTGCTCTCCCTTGAGGTACCCGTGGTCTGAGCAGACGGAAAAGGTGGGGGAAATCGTGTAATAGGGGATTTGGTAGTTCTCTGCGATCTTCTTGACCAGCTTCTTGCAGGCCTCCGTGTCCTCGATGCTCTCCCCCAGGAAGCTGTGAAAGACCGTACCGCCCGTGTATTTTCGCTGGATTTCCTCCTGGAGGTCCAGGGCGCCGAACAGATCCGACGTGTGGCCGACCGGGAGTTGGGTGGAATTCGTGTAGTAGGGCGCATCTTCACCCGCTGTCACGATCTCCGGGTAGCGTTCCTTGTCGATCTTCGCGAGCCGGTACGAGGTGGATTCCGCCGGGGTGGCCTCGAGGTTGTACAGGTTGCCTGTTGACTCCTGGTATTCGATGAGGCGGTCCCGCATGAAGTCGAGCACCTCCAGGGTAAACGCCCGCCCCTCCTCGGCCACCAGGTCCTTGCCGAGGAAATTCGTACAGCATTCGTTCATTCCCACGAGACCGATGGTGGAGAAGTGGTTGTCCCATGTGCCGAGATACCTCTTCGAATACGGGAACAGCCCTTCGCCCATCAGCTTTGTGATGATTTCTCGTTTGATTTCGAGGGAGTCCCGGGCAATATCCATGGTCCGGCCGAGCCGCTCGAAGAACTCTTCCCGGCTCCTGGAGAGATAGCCCAGTCTCGGAAGATTGATCGTGACGACCCCGATCGACCCCGTGAGCTCGGCCGCACCGAAAAGGCCCCCGCCCTTCTTCTTCAACTCCCGCTTGTCCAACTGAAGCCGGCAGCACATGGAACGCACGTCGCCGGGCTTGAGGTCGCTGTTGATGAAGTTCTGAAAATAGGGGGTGCCGTACTTGGCGGTCATCTGGAAAAGAAGCTCTGCGTTTTCGCTGTCCCAGTCGAACTCCTCGGTGATGTTGTAGGTGGGTATCGGATATGGAAAGCCCCGGCTCGCCGCGTCCCCTCCCATCATCACTTCCAGGAAGGCGCGGTTGATCATGTCCATCTCTTCCTGATAATCGCCGTAGCAGGTGTCCTGCGCCTTCCCCCCGATGATGACCGGCTCGTCCTTCAGATCCTGGGGCACGACCCAGTCCAGCGTGATGTTCGTGAAGGGCGCTTGGGAGCCCCAGCGACTCGGGGTATTCACGCCGAAGATGAAGCTCTGGATGTTCTGCTTCACCTCCCGGTAGCCGATGCCGTCATGCCTTATGAAGGGGGCCAGGTAGGTGTCAAAGCTTGAGAACGCCTGGGCCCCGGCCCACTCGTTCTGGAGGACGCCCAGGAAATTGACCATCTGTGCTATCAGGGTGCTCAGGTGATGGGGAGGGTGAGAGCTGATTTTGTTCGGCACACCACCGAGACCCTCCTCGAGGAGTTGTTTCAAGCTCCAGCCGGCGCAGTATCCTGAGAACATGCACAGATCGTGGAGGTGCATCGTTCCGTTTCGGTGGGCGTTCGCGATGTCATTGGTGTAGATGTTGTTGAGCCAGTAGTTGGCGGTTACCGTTCCGGAATTGTGAAGGATGAGCCCTCCCAGGGAGTAGTTCACGTTGCTGTTTTCCCTGACGCGCCAGTCCGCCTGGCTGAGATAGCCGTCCATCGTGTTCTTGATGTCCAGGGCCAGGCTCTTGGTGTCCCGTATGCGGGCATGCTGCTCCCGG
>Ga0180434_10002010_pt1 | contig 28030 bp, 23 predicted proteins | sample SS_ome_7_FD_132453 | JGI IMG/M metagenome (GOLD analysis project Ga0180434, IMG submission 132453) | Hypersaline lake sediment archaeal communities from the Salton Sea, California, USA - SS_1_D_2 metaG | ecosystem: Environmental > Aquatic > Non-marine Saline and Alkaline > Hypersaline >... | reverse complement strand
TCAAAAATACTCAGACCGGTTTCGGCGCATTTCAGATAGTTGGTGGAATCGCGCAAATGCGTCAGCACCGGAATTTTCTGTTCCTCGAGGAAATCTTCCAGAGTGTGCCAGGCAACAGAGTTTTCCCTGACACGATTGGCCACCATGGCAATTTTCGTCTGTTTTTTACTCACCCGGCCCGACTCAAGCAACTCTGTGAGAAAACGCCTAGCAGCACGCATATCGATGGGAGAAGGCAACACGGGAACAATCAGGGTTTCCACTTTTTTCAGGATTTTGTTGATTTCATCGCCATGAATACCGGCAGGCACATCAATAATCAGGTATTCGGTGCCACGGGCAGGCTTAACGGGCTCATTAGTAGCATCAATGCCCTGAATCTCAGGAACGCCATCGTAGTCATTACGGGCTTCCAGCCAGTCCAGCGAAGAGGCCTGCGGGTCAAAATCAGCCAATGCAACTTTGCCATCCTGATCGGCAAACCAGCAAGCCAGATTAGTTGCCAGGGTTGTTTTTCCACAACCGCCTTTTGCATTCATGATCATGATTGTTCGCACTATTTTTCTCCCTCTGCAACTACAAAAAACGGCACTAACATTAACCCGTATCGGCCACCAGAAGCCATTGGAAGAATTTATAAAGCAATAAATTGTGAAACTGACAGCTGTTTAAAAGTGCTCAAAATTCTTTCCATGCTGAAGCTTTTCGCACTTCCAGGCGACGTACAAAGATTTTTTCGATTTCCACCAGGAATAATACGCTGGAAGCAACCCCCACAATCCATACCCACTGCATCGCATCGATCGACGCTGTACCAAAAAGTACCTGTAATGGCGGCAGATAAGTAAATGCGATCTGAAATACGATTAACACGCCAATGGCCATTAACACATACCTGTTTCCGGTCAAGCCTTTGACATTCAGTATGGATTCACTGATATAGCGGGAATTAAACAGGTAGAAAACTTCGAACATCACCAGTGTATTCACCGCCACGGTTCTGGCCACTTCCACGCTCGCACCCTGCTGCGTTTCATAGATAAACAGCCCGAAGGTACCAAGCATGAGGATGGTCGCCACAAACAGTATGCGCCACATCAGGTGATGGTTGAGTATGGGTTCACCGGCGCGTCGTGGCGGACGGCGCATCACATTGTCTTCCGGGGGCTCGAACGCCAGTGACAATGCCAGCGTCACTGCGGTAATCATGTTCACCCACAGAATCTGTACCGGTGTCAGCGGCAACTGCTGGAAGCCCATGACAATGGCCGCAAGAATCACCATGGCCTCACCGCCATTGGTAGGCAAAATAAACAGGATAGCCTTGCGCAGGTTGTCATAAACCGTGCGTCCTTCTTCGACGGCATGGGAGATAGAAGCAAAATTGTCATCAGCGAGCACCATTTCAGAGGCTTCCTTGGCCGCTTCTGTGCCATTGTGTCCCATCGCAGTGCCAACATCAGCGCGCTTGAGAGCGGGAGCATCATTCACTCCGTCACCTGTCATCGCTACGATCAGCCCCCTTTCCTGCAACAGTTTGACAAGCCGCAGTTTATGCTCGGGGCTGACCCGGGCATAAACATCAATGTCCTCGACCTTGCCACGCAATTCCTCATCAGATAATGATTCCAGTGCGACGCCTGTGAGTACCTCTTGCGAATTGACCAGATGCAACTGGTTGGCAATGGCAAGAGCCGTTGCACCGTGATCTCCCGTGATCATTTTTACGCGGATACCGGCATCGCTGCATACCCGTACAGCTTCAATGGCTTCTTCACGCGGCGGGTCAATGAGCCCGAACATACCGAGCATCACCAGGTCCTGTTCAACATCCTGAAAATTCATTTCCACCTGTTCGTGACTGACCCTTTTAGCAGCAATTGCCAATACCCTCTGGCCATTACCGGCCATCTGTTCAATAGCAGACAGCCAGCAACTTTTTTCCAGTGGCTCGTCTCCTGCCAGTGAACGCTGATGGGTGCACATATCCAGTACCCGTTCGGGAGCTCCCTTCAGGTAAATACAGGCTTCTCCCTCATGACTGTGATGCAGGGTAGCCATGAAGCGATGTTCTGACTCAAAAGGAATGAGATCAGTGCGCGGCCAGGCACGGCTTTCCTGCTCAGGGTCCACACCGGCTTTCATACCGGCAACCAGCAAAGCTCCTTCCATTGGGTCACCAGCAACCACCCATTCATCGTTTTTCATTGCTACCGAAGCATCATTGCAAAGCACGGCAGCTCTCGATAATTCGTTGAGTAGCGCATGAGTTGAAGGCACCACATGCCCATTTCGATAAAACACCCCGCCATGAGGGTCGTATCCCAAACCATCCAGTTCAAAAGCCTCGGTGGCAGTCCTGATGGCGCGTACAGTCATTTCATTGCGCGTTAGAGTGCCGGTCTTGTCAGAACAGATAACCGAAACAGCTCCCAGGGTTTCCACGGCGGGCAGACGTCGGATAATGGCATTGCGCTTTGCCATGCGCTGTACCCCGATAGCCAGGGTGATGGTCATAATTGCAGGCAGCCCTTCCGGAATGGCAGCAACAGCGAGACTTACCGCGGCAAGGAACATCTCGGAAGCCGCATAGTCACGAATCAGGTAACCAAACACAAAGGTGAGACCGGCAATACCCAGTATCGCCATGGTCAGCCAGCGGCCAAATTCTGACATCTGCATTAGTAGCGGTGTGGATACCGAGTCCACCTGCGAGACCATTGAACTGATGCGACCAATTTCGGTGTTGGCTCCCGTAGCGACAACAACCCCGGCACCCTGTCCATGGGACACCAGGGTGCCGGAAAATGCCATGCAATATTGATCACCGATCACCGCCTGGGAACCCACCGGGCTAAGCCGCTTTTCCACAGCCAGTGATTCTCCGGTGAGGACCGCTTCCTGCATCTGTAAACCTTTTACCCTGATAAGGCGCAGATCAGCCGGTACCTTGTCACCTGACTGCAGTAACACCAGATCACCCGGCACCAGTTGCTCGGCATCAATGGAAATTTTCTTACCGGAGCGCATCACAAGTGCGGTAGGAGACAGCATCTTGCGTATCGCGTTCAGGGCATTTTCAGCTTTGCCTTCCTGAACATAACCGATTACCGCATTGAGGATAACCACACCAAAAATCACACTGGCATCAACCCAGTGTTCCAGCAGGGTGGTAACCACTCCTGCCGCAATCAGCACATAGATAAGCACGTTATGAAACTGCGTCAGAAAACGCTTCAGCGCACTCTGCGTTTCCGGTTCCGGCAAGCGGTTGATACCATACTCTTCGAGTAGCTGCTCAATTTGCCACTGTCCCAGGCCTTCCATGCCGGTTTTCAGTATCTCACATACTTTTTCCTTTTCTAGACTGTGCCATTGATTAGGTGAGTGTTCACTTTTTTGGTTGGAATTGTTGTTCATTGGATTTCAAAGTAATTACTGCTTCTTAAAATATAATAGCTAATGAAGCACTCTAAAGCTTGTATACAAGGCTCGATTCAAGCCAGGTCAATGGCAGGGATCTTTGACAAATTGCAGATTGAGAGGAGTTAGACTGAAGAAAAAAATCAGCTTAGATGAGCCTGGATGGTGCGGGATAATTTCTTATCGCAGACGAAACGATGAAGCTTGCGGATATCTACAAATTTTCGGCGCCGCTGTTTCATTTCAGGCCATTTGTTATGTTGACGATCTACCTTAATCAGAAACAGCTCTGTCTGACGTACTTTTCTGCCACTGGGGCTACAGACTTCAATGGATCTGCGGAAGGACTTGTCGAGCTTGCCTGTCACACCAGCTTCTTCATAAGCTTCAAGCAAAGCCACCTGGGCATCCGTCAAATGCTTTTCGCGCTTGCCAGTGGGCACAATCCACTTGCGCTTGCAACGACTGGTCACAAGACACACATGATGGGTATTATTCTTTCTGATGACAGGTACAACTGCCACGCGTTTTTGAGCCATGTACGAATCCTATCGTGAAATCATGACATTTATGTTTCAGTCTTACGACCTTTTAATTTTCTTTTCCATCTCTTTCCACAATGCCAGGTAAGCCTTGTTGGCTGGACGGTGTTTGGCAAATTCGCCAATCGGTGTGCGATGCTCACCCATATTTTCAACATCAGCCGAGAATGGCAGCTCGGTTTTTAAAAAACGAGCGTAGCGGTTCTTCATGTTTTTCATGGTACTTTTGTGTAGCGACTTTTGCGCCTGCACCATGGAGAAAAATGGCACGATGCGTTTTTTCGGAAAATCATTCTTTTTGAAAAACGCCAGTAACTGCTCATAGGTTCTTTCAGAAAGCGTCGTCGGAATGACCGGCACAAAAATCACATCCGATGCAGTGAAAACCGCTTCCGAGAGATAACTGATGGTTGGCGGACAATCCAGCACAATCAGGTCATATTCCTTTGAAAGCTTGTCAAAGGTCTTACTTAATCGATTATTACTTTTCTTCAACTGGCCCAGCAAATTGTCGAAATGACGGAAACTCATATGGGCCGGAATGACATCGAGATTATCAAAGTCACTGGCCTTGATTTGTTTAAACAGGCTTTGCGAAGCATTAATGAGACGCTTTCCGCGTTGCTTTTTTGCCGGCTTGACGCGAAAATAAAATGATGAGGCACCCTGTGGGTCGAGATCCACCAGCAGGGTACGATAGCCATCAGCCGCTGCCATGTACGCCAGGTTGACGGATGTTGCTGTTTTACCGACGCCACCTTTAATGCTGTAACAGGAAACAACCTTCATGCTTTTTCCTCCCGGCTGTCGATCAAGCCAAACAGCTCATTGAATTCATTAGTAACCTCCTGCTGATTGAACACCGAAAATGCCTGCTGCACCTTGGCCCGTTCCTGAATCTGTTTCTGATGCAATACCGCAATCAGGCCATTGATCGCTGCGGCAAGTTCCACCGACTTGCCGTGCGTTTTGCCATATTCAGCGAGAAACTCTTTCTGTACCGAATAATCATTGAAGTCCCCCAGAATGGTCTGCAGCTTTTTCAGGGTTTTAAGCAGATCACGAATACGTTTTTTCGGGAACAACTCGGCAAAAAACTCCATCATGTAACGCAGCTTTTTACATTCTATACGCAACTCGTGCACCTCATGGTCGGGCGTATCATCATTGATCTGTTCACCCAGCAGTCCAATCTTTTGGTATCGCTTGAGAATCTTTTTCTGTGCCGCCTGTTTTACCGGTTGCCTGGCAAAGCCGTTACAAAAAACCGGCCGTTGTTGCAGTAACGCAATCACTTCCTCAAATGCCTTGTCATGCGCTGCATCTTTAAAACTGGCATTAACCTGCTTTCTGGCTTTTTCACGGTCTTTGGCGATGAAGCCGAACAGCTGATCAAAGCCCTTGTTGAAATTTTCCGGCAGCATCTGCTGATAGTAATCACGACTGAGCAGGAAAACATCCATATCTCTCAGATCATTGGTCTTGCCGGCCAGTTGTGCCAGCAGGGTTTTTAACTTTAAGTGCAGTTCAGGAGGGAAAGCCTTCTTCATCAGGTTCACCAGCGAACGGGTTTTTCGCAGGCTGACGCGATACTGATGCAAAAACTCGGTATCAATATCATCCAGAATACCCTGCTCATTGGCACGCGCCACCTCAAGCATGGCAAGTGACATTTGACGTACAGACTCTTCCACGCTTTCATCAGCGCTAATGCCAAAGGCTTTTTTCTTTGCATTAATTTGTGGTGCAAATCCGGAATGCTTAACCTTGGCATGTAATGACTCTGAATCCAGTTGCATGGACAACAATAGCCCGAGTTGCTCAACAACAGTTTTCAGCTCCTTGTGATAGCCGCGTAACGGCACAAACTCGACAAACAGCCGGCCATTGTCACCTGTTTCATCAACCAGGGAGGTCAGGTTTACGCGCAGCACAATTTTACCATCGTCATTTCTCAGCACATGTGCGCTGTCACTGATGTTAAAACGGGTGACAGGTAACACAGCACGCAGGTCAATATATACAGCCAGCCGTTCACGTAATTCAGACTCGGGAAAATCCCACCAGAATTTTGCATTGCGTTTAACACGCTCCACCTGCAGTCTGGCTTTTTCGCCATACAGGCACCAGCCATTATTCTCTTTTCTGACCAGTATTAAACCTGCCTTCCACAGATCGAAATCAGGGTCATCCAGCAAAGTCACTGTTGCTTCGTCAGCATCACTGGACTCAATTGCATATTTGCCTGACATGGCCTCCATAAGCTGCTGCTGACTGACCCCTGAATTTATACACCAGCTTTGTGGTTCCACTTGGTTGATCATTGATATTTTCTTTACCTGTCATCCCTGCACAGACGGGGATCAATTATATTCTTAAGATGAACTCGCGCTTTCGCGGGAGTGAAGATTGACTACATATTATGCAATATACATTGTATATACACAATATCTTGTTTGAAAACCCTACTTGCTATTCACCTTGATCGGCTTTTTCTCGGGGATTTCATTTTCTGTTTCCCAGGTGATACGAATATTCAGGCGATTTTTTTCATCATCCTGAGAGCCACTGATTTTCAGTCGCAACAGACCTTCCGGATGCATAGTCAGCACACCATCTTCATCCTCCAGCTGCACCTTGCCCTTGCCTATACCGTGAGAAATAGCCTTCAGCAGTGACTTGATACTGTCGGTATCCTGCAAAGATTCATGAGTAAATTTCGAATTCTGTTTCATGCTGCACGCCTTCTTTTATTCAGTGATTTTTTCAGTTGCTTGAGTGTCATTTCGGGTTGAAACAGCTTTGCATAAGGATAATCACTCGAAATAGCCAGAATATGCCCTTTCGGGTCAATGATAGTAACACCGGCACCGTTGCCTTTCAGACCTTCATGATGTCGCGTATGCTGGTCAACACTGGTATCACATTCAAAGTTGAGCATGGATTTGCGCAATGCGATGCGCTGCCCGTTATGCAGATTACGGTGACCATGAATCACGGCACTGATACCGGCTCGTTTTACCAGCCGGGTGCCATGACCGGTCAAGGGATGATCAACATCCCGGTACTTGGTACGTACCATGTTGCACAGTGGACCGTAGTAAAATGAAAATGGCTTGTGTTTCAGTGCCTGCGCAAAGGCCTTGTTAAGTTTTTTCACTCCACCATGATACAGCTGTTTGGCCATGGTGTTATCGAGACCGGCATGTACAAACAGAAATGATCCGGCCTGTATTGCCAGCTTCATTTCGTGGAAAAACCAGTAAAACTCACCCGATGGATCCATGAATAATTGCTTCCAGGTTTCCACAGCAGCATAAACATCGCGCATGTCCATACCATGCTTGGCACACAAGGCTTCAAAACGCTCATGTTTCTTGCGAATACGGATCAGCTCACGCCGGATCTGCGCGGGGCGTATCGTGTCCCTGGCTATTTCAGGGAAGGCCTCGAACCAGCCATCCGAAGGAAACAGCCGCTTGCGACATTCCTTGTTGCCGGGCATTTTTGCCAGAAATTTTTTGCTGACATGCTGCTCGCGGATTTCCTTCAACAGGGGAATGATCTTCTGACCGGTGCGAATAAAGAAGTGCTCATTGAAACGATCCTTCTTCATATCGACTGCCATCATGCCAAGCAGCACTCTTACATCATGGTTGCCGGCAAGAATATGTACACTGGCATCAAGATCCATCAGATGCCGGATAGTACGCAGCAATTCGAGTGTACTCGGGCCTTTATCAAAGCAATCGCCGCCGATTATGAACCAGGCTTTTTTTCCCTGTTTGGTTAATTCAAAACTGGACGGCCGGTGACCGGTGCGCCTGACTCCGCCGGAGGCTACCAGCGAGTCTGTGAATGCTGCTGCATCACCATGCAGGTCACTGAAAAAGTAGATGCGGTGTTTAGGCCACTTCCATGCCTTGCTTTTGTTTAGTTCGGCAATACGTCCAATCACTTTTTCCAAACCGGAACCGTCATGGGTGACAGACTTGTGCAAACCATGCGACCAGTCACGTATCCTGGTCGGCAGATTGGCTCTTAGGTGTCGCTTGCCATGATATTCCGGTACACAGGTATAAACTTTCAGGTTTCTCATCAGTCGAGTTGCTCCCGGCTGTCACGCACTTTCCATTCACCGGCGACATGCAGGTAAGAGCCATCGGTCTGTTGCTGCAATGCAACCGGGGTGGCGTGATACATACTCAATTTTTTTATCTGTTCAAATTCCAGTACGCCAAGTATGTGGGCCGCATGACGGAAAGCAGCACCATGGCCGACAAACAGCAGCGCAGGCGTTTTATCATTCTCTGCAGTCACTGAATCCATTGACTGCTGCACATGTGCAGCAATACGTTTTCCGGCCATCATCAGTGACTCTGCACCCTGTAATGGCAAACAATAATGACTGTTTGACTTCCAGTCTGTTGGTGGCATTGCAAAGCGCGGATCCTCAGCAAGAATGTTTTCGATCTGACTGACGCTCAGGTTGGCGGCACTACCCAGGCCGCGTTCGGCCAGTTCATCAAAACCCTGTACCTTTTCTATCTCTTCAAGCCCTTCAGCAATGATGCTGGCAGTTTGCCAGCCTCGTAACAGGTTTGAACTGTGTATCACCTGATGCAGCTGCCAGTCATGCTTTTGCAACATGCTCCTGAGCAAGGGCACACATGCAGCCGCCTGGTGCTTACCATCGCTGTTCAATGCAAATGGCTGGTGGGCACTGGGTGTATCCGGCAACTGCTGGTAGTCACCATGACGAATTAAAATGGCAACTGGCTTCATGGATTCATTTCCAGCCATTGCGGCAACGACTTGACCAGTTGCTGCACATCCGGGTTCTTGATCAGGGCCGCAGCCTGCTCAACTGGCAACCACTGGCGCTTGCGATGACTTTCCTGCCAACGTGCTTCGGGTACGACCTTGCTGACAGGCATAGGATAAACCTTGACCTCGCATTCAGCATCCCACTTGGGATAAAGGTAGCAACCAATTTCTTTTTCTGATGCCTTGCCCTCCACGCCAGCTTCTTCGAAAGCCTCTTTTTCGGCAGATTGCTGTGCAGTAAGTCCCGGGTCATGAATACCTTTAGGAATTACCCAGTGCTTGTTCTTGCTGGACATGACAATCATCACTTCAATGCCATCGTCCATTTGTCGATAAGGAATGACCGATGACTGTTCGTAGTAATAGGCAGGGCGTGTGCGGGTTTCCTCATCATACAACCCGGGAAACGGAAACAGCCGGGGCAGTGTTTGTGGATAAATAATCTGTTCAAGTTCTGAGGTAGCCTTCTCCAGTTTTCGCCAGCTGACATCCAGCTTCAGGCAGGCCAGTGAGGCCGGAGACAATACTCCACCTTTGTCACGACGCGGCACCTTGTTCCAGCACAGATAATCCAGCAGCATCTCGAGGGAAGGATTATGCCCGACCAGCAGTACCCGTTTATATTTGTCCTTCAACTCCCGTAATACCTCAAGAAGATCATTTACCCCGGCCTGATAAATGCGCTTATCGGGCTTCACTGTGTCGCCTGACAAGCCAGCTGTCTTACAGGTTTTTTCTGCCGTTCTTCTGGCCCGTGTTGCAGGTGAAGCCAAAACCAGATCTGGCAGCTTGTGATGACGTGCCAGCCAGATGCCGATGCGCTGCGCATTTCGCTTGCCCTTGTCACGCAGTTCCCGGTCGATGTCGGCAATCACCTCATCCTGTTTTGCATGGCCGTGACGATAAACCAGCAGTTCTGCCATCAGACCGCCTCACCACGATTAAGCCACTGCAAACAATAATCACTGGCATAGTCAAAATCCACTTTACCGGTTGCCTCGAATACGTTCAGGTGCTGCAGGTAATCAATATATTCAGCTTCCGGCAAAGCCATATCATCCTGAAAGAAGCGCCCATCAGAAAACTGGTAAAAAGGCCCGGGTGATTTCATTACCGCTTCTAATAATTCAGTTCGCTCTGAAATATTCACCTTGTTGATAGAGCATGGAGCCTGATTTTTGAAAGACCAGTTAAGGATCAGGAAAGAATCCATGCGCTGGCGGGTAACAATCTTGCCTTTGCCATAGACCTGTTCCACATCGACATCGTATTTTTCTTCCAGATGCCAGAGCTCTTGTTTTGGCATTAGCAGTAATTGTTCACAGCGCTGTTGCGATAAAATCGGCTTGAGGCGTGGATTATTGACGATAGTGCCGGGATTGATACGCGGCAGCTTGGGAATGCCCACAGCCTCGATGGTGTGATCTTCTTTAGTCAGAAACAGACGATCATTGGTCAGATAATGGACGTTGTCATCATCCATCATATGCAACATCAATGTTGATTTTCCACCACCTGAAAATCCGGCAATGCCCATGCACCTGTTATTAACCACCAGCCCGGATGCATGACAAATCAGGGCATGGTTTTGTTGCAACCAGTTCATATACTGGGCATTGATGAAGTTTATCACCTGGTTGTCGTATTTATTGCAGGGACCAGCAACGATACGGTGTTTTTCATGCTGTAAAAACAGCATACCTGTACGAACCTTAAGCACCAGTCTTGCATCTTCAAGATCATGGCAGGCGTCCTTGCGTCCTGTCTTGCCCGGCTCGCGTTTCCAGTCGATAAAGTCAAAACCGCTGTCAATGACATGCGAATCAATACAGATCACTTCAATGTCTGCAGAAGTTTCAGAGACCACATGACTGAAATATTGTTGCAGATGATCAAGCAGCTTCCGGGAATTCGATTTAAGCGCAATGACATAGCCGTCCAGGTCCAGGTGGACAATTTTATCTGACAGCTGATGGCCCTGTAACAGTTGGCCGGCGACTTCAGCAGCTGTCGTCATGAGTCGAGTTCCGCCAGTGCATAATCAGCGTACAGCTGGGCTGCATCGATACCGAGGCCTTCTTTTGCTCCACGGAAACCTCCAAAGGCTGATACTTCAAACACAATTGGACCATCCGGAGTATCGGCAACATCCACCGTGGTAAAATCCATACCAAACAATTGCTGTGCCTGTTGTGCCAGATCAATGGTTGACTGCGGTGGTTTGTGCCTTGCGTATTTACCACCGCTGTTAATGGTGGTGTTCCAGACACCACTTTTTGAAACCCGTGCATAGGTACCATGATACTTTCCGCCGATAAACACCATGCCGTAATCCTTGCCGGATAAGTCCAGCTTTTTCTGGATATACATCATCGGGTTTTGCTTGTTGAACGATTCGATCTGGTTTCTGATCTGAATATCTGGCCAGTCCGCTTCAATCAGCGTCATGCCCTGCGCCTTGGTAGAATACAGCGGCTTGAAGACTGCTGGGCAAAATTTTCTTACAGCATCAAAGGCATCAGCGATGCTTTCGGTGATGATGGTCTCCGGCATGGGAATACCGGCATTGGACAAGGTCATGGTACAGGCGAGACGATCTATCATGCGTACAATCTTTTCAGGCGAGGTAAATACCCTGACACCCTGGCTTTCTGCCAGCCTTAAAAGTTCTATACGATCAAGTGTATGAGGACTGTATTGCTGACTGATTTTCTTAACGATAATGCCATCCATTTCACACAGGTCAACATCACGAAACCACAACTTTTTGGAACCCAGATCCGCTGATACTTCTTCCATATCCAGCACCAGGCGAAACCCGGTTTTTTCCTCAATTGCATCAGCCAGAATCTCGGTTGACCATTTACCCGGTATACCGATAACCGCAATTTTTTTCCGACTCATGAAAACAACTCCTTAACCCGTAATTCAAATTTTTCATAATCCTCTGCATCGCAACGTCCAATCGCTTCAAGCAGGTAAACGCCACGATAAAACATGTTTTTCGCCAGTGTACGATCCAGAATAAAACGCGTCGAAGTGATAAAAGACCTGGCCAGCCCTAATGCAAGCCGGATATCAAAGCTTTTATCATTGTTTTTTTGCGCATAGTTAGCGGCAAATTTATAGATATAATTTGACACATAGGCAATCTTCTGTCTGGTGGCCTTGTCCAGCACCTGCAGGCGATAGTTTGAAACCATGAACACAGCGATATCCTGCACATAATCCTGATAGCAGGAACGATGCAGATCTATAAAGCGAATCTTGCCAGCCTCTATATCAAAAATAATGTTATCCACGTTGAAATCTCCGTGGATATACACTGAGAAGGCTGGCGACAATTCACTTTCTGCTTTTTCTGCGCTGGTTATCAATTCTTCCAGTGACGATAGTGGTTCACCGCAAATATTGACTTTTCCCAAAACAAATTCAGGGTGAATATCAGCGACTGATGAGAGCCGTTTTCGCAATTGTTGCATATGGTTGGCCGGTATCGTTTTTTTTCTGCTCGTTTCGTTCCACACAGCCTTCAATGTGCGCGTTAAATGTTTAAGCGTTTTATCCAGACAGCCTTTATCTTCCTGTAACAGGATCTGTTCGAAGGTTTGCCCGGGTAGATGCTCAATGAGCAGCGACGCTTTCTTGCCGCGCTTTGAAAAATTCAGTATCTGCGGTGCCAGACCGGGAAAGATATCGTGCCAGCTTTCCACGCTCTCACGTTCTTCCTTGAGCTTTTCCTTGCTGCCATCTTTAAGAATTGCGGCATAGCCTTCTTCCTTATCATTGCTGCTGATACCGGATATACCACTGCCCGACCTGGTTTCGGCAATCTGTTCGACTCCGGCGTCAATCAGTCCCAGGTCAGATAAGGCCGTTTTTAAAGAACGAAAACGATCAAGGTGCATCGGCTGTCCAAGCCTGGCCGACATGATGGACTCGGCAATATCCTCTAATACATCACCCATTTCCTCGATACGCTGTGCGATAAACAGTGAGGTAATGGCATCTTGCGGGTGCTTGATTTTTTTCAGCTTTTTCAGCTGTTGTTCGTAAAGCTTGTGATAGGAACGATCCAGCTTTCTTTCAATGTTGCCAACTTTCACTGCCAATTGTGAATTATTCTCTTCGATGGAAGCTTCGATAATCGACAGACCCTCTTCAACTTCATCCAGCAATTCCAGGATTGGATATTTTCTCAAACTGTTTTTGCGCGTCAGTTTGAAGGCAAGTCTTACGCAGTCATGGCAGATATCTGTGAGGTTCTCCAGGTCGGAGGCAATGTTTTCTGCTGCCCGTAGTGAGAAGATATCAACATCATGCTTTTTGCCCTTGCGCAGTATTTCAGTGCAACCGTCATGAATTCGCATCTTCAGGTTATAGGAGTAACCATGTCGATCAAGTATACGTTGCGCCACGGTAGCAGAAGAAGTATCGAGAAGCACTTTCAGGTTGGCGACCTGGGAACTGGTTTCAGCCAGCAGAAAAAACAGATTGTCTTTTATGGTTATCGGTAAACGCATGATTGGATTAAACCAGTACGCTCATGTGAATACCAGTACTCACATCCGTATGACATTTTATTGAAATAAAACTGACATCTATGGACTTCCGCCCGCACGTAGATGACAAGGCATTATCCTTCAATCTTAGTTTGCAAACACTCGCTTCAGCAGATCGGTTGTTCTTTCCACCGGGTTTTTACGTATCAGCTTTTCCTGTTCGGCCAGCATCTGGAACAGGCCATCCATGGTTTTATCGGTGACATAGCGATCAATATCGTAATCGTCCGGATTCATGAAGCCACCCATGAAGCCAAGATTGTTAAACAGGTTTTTGTATTGACTGGTGACACCGGTACGTGCGGTAGCGTTTTCTACAATAGGACTGATACGTTCACGCAGTTGTTCACCTCCCACCTTGCGCAGGTAACTGGTAGCTGCATCGTCCGGTCCATTGAGAATGGTTTTCGCATCTTCAATGGTCAGTTCACGCACTCCTTTCTTTAGAATATCTGCAGTCAGCGGCACAGCCTCTTCAGCCGCACGATTCATGGTGACGACAAACTCATCGGCATATTTATCCTGGCCGAGCTGGCGCAGAATCTGCTCTACCTTGCGCAGGTTTTCCGGCATCGGAATTTTCACTTTTTCATTACCCAGAAAACCATCGGCCTTGCCTAGATTGTCCACCGCATAGCCCACGCCTTTTTCCAGGGCTTCTTTCAGTCCTGCGGCTATATCGGTCTGACTCAGCATTGAGCCGCTCATGGTGGTCAATGCCCCATCCGTGCTGCCTTGTGAGCCACTGGTGACCGATTCAACCTGCTGCTTGAGAAAATCCTGCCAGCCGGCAGCAACCGGCATCACCATCAGGCCGGTTAAAATCATTAGCGTTGTTTTTTTCATAGCCATTCCTTATTCAATTCCCAGTTCATTCCAGATGCTATCGACTTTCTGTTTCACTGCTTCGTCCATCATGATGGGCCGGCCCCATTCACGGTCGGTTTCACCCTGCCACTTGTTGGTGGCATCAAAACCGATCTTGCCACCAAGCCCGGAAACCGGTGAGGCAAAATCCAGATAGTCGATAGGCGTGTTTTCAACAATGGTGGTGTCCCGCGCCGGATCCATGCGTGTGGTCATGGCCCAGATGACATCATTCCAGTCACGCACATTCACATCGTCGTCAGTAACAATGACAAACTTGGTATACATGAACTGACGCAAAAAAGACCAGACACCGAACATGATACGTTTGGCATGGCCTGCATACTGTTTCTTCATGCTCACGACTGCCATGCGGTAGGAGCAACCTTCCGGCGGCAGGTAAAAATCCACAATTTCCGGAAACTGTTTTTGCAGTATCGGCACAAACACTTCATTCAGGGCATTGCCTAAAATGGCAGGCTCATCGGGCGGGCGGCCGGTATAGGTGCTGTGATAAATTGGTTGCTTGCGATGGGTAATGCGATCGATGGTTAACACCGGAAAACTATCCACTTCATTGTAGTAGCCGGTGTGATCGCCGAAAGGCCCTTCCGGTGCCATGTCATCGGGGTGTATATGGCCTTCGAGCACAAACTCGGCGGAGGCAGGCACCTGCAGATCATTGCCAAGCGATTTAACCACCTCGGTACGCGAGCCACGCAGCAAACCGGCAAAAGCATATTCTGACAAGGTATCCGGAACGGGTGTAACCGCTCCAAGAATGGTAGCAGGGTCTGCACCCAGGGCCACGGAAACCGGAAAAGGCTCACCCGGATGTTGCAACTGCCAGTCACGAAAATCCAGGGCGCCGCCACGGTGTGCCAGCCAGCGCATGATGACACGGTTTCTGCCGATCACCTGCATGCGGTAGATACCCAGGTTCTGGCGGGTTTTTTCCGGACCACGGGTAACTACCAGTCCCCAGGTAATCAATGGTCCGGCATCACCAGGCCAACAGGTTTGCACCGGTATTTTTGACAGGTCAACTTCATTGCCTTCAATCTTGACCTGTTGGCAATTGGCATTACGTTTTTCCTTCGGCGCCATGTCCAGCACCTTCTTGAAAATCGGCAGCTTTTCCCAGGCGTCCTTCATGCCCTTGGGTGGATCAGGCTCCTTGAGCATCGCCAGCAGTTTGCCCACATCTCTTAAAGCCTCAACATTTTCTTCGCCCATGCCAAGGGCGACTCGCTGAGGTGTTCCAAAAAGATTCGCCAGTACCGGAATATCCGAACCTTTAGGGTTTTCAAACAAAATGGCTGGACCCTGTGCGCGTATCACCCGGTCACAAATCTCTGTCATTTCCAGCCTGGGATCCACTTGCGTGCTGATACGTTTGAGCTCACCACGCTCTTCAAGCTGTTCAACAAAATCTCTTAAATCGCTATATTCCACTTTGACAGCTCCGGTTACAGCCTGAACATCGGTCCAAAACGTTGTTGTACACGCAAACGCATTACGTAATAACCCGCTACAAAGCCAAGCAGCAGAACCGCGATACCGATAATCCATAACAGCCTGTCAGACAGGGAAGCGGTTAATTCATGCAGCATGGATTTTTCAGCCTGCTTGTCCGTCGTTTTGACTGTTTCGGTCTTTGCGGGTTTAGTGCCTGCCTTGCCCACCGGCACCTTTATGATCTCTGCTACCTGCTGTATCTGTTTTTTAAGTAACGCGTTTTCTTTTTCCAGCGCTTTTAAAGCGACCCGGTTCTGCTTTTGCATATCGGCAACCAGTTGCTGTTTCTCCCTTTCCAGCAACTCCCGGCTTTCATCAAGTTGATCGCCACTGATACGCGATGCCTTTAACTGGATTTCAAGCTGGCTGATCTTACCCTGCGCCTGGGCCAGCTTTTCCTGTAACGAGGCGATTTCATCGACCGCTTTTGCCGCATCCGTGTTTTTCTCCAGCTTTGACAGCTTATCCAGTTTCTTTTGCAGCATGGACAGCTTCGCCTGGGTATCCAGCAATATACTGCGCGCCGGTTTTTCATCGGTCAGATAAGTAGACTCCACCCAGCCGACCACGCCATCAGACGTTCGTACTTTGATAAAACCATTTTCCCTGGAAATGACTTCCAGCGGTGTGCCGCTGGTCAAGGCCTTGATCGGCTTATCCGTTACCTTGGCTTCCTTGTACAGCCCCGCTACCAGCTTGTCTGTAATATAGGCAGCCTGGCTGGAGGTCACAGCCAATAACAGTATAAAAGCTGAAATGATCAATCTCATGCAGCAATTCCTGAATGTCTTAACAATGCATCAATTTCCGGTTCGCGCCCACGAAATGCCACAAACAGTTCCATGGCATCTTTGGAACCGCCTTTTTCAAGCACATTGTTCAAAAAACGCTGGCCGGTCCGGGCATCGAAGATGCCATTTTCTTCAAACACTGAAAAAGCGTCTGCCGACAATACTTCAGCCCATTTATAACTATAGTAGCCCGCGGCATAACCACCGGCGAAAATGTGTGAAAACCCGTGTGCAAAACGACTCCAGGCTGGCGGTTTGATCACCGCGACTTCTTTTCTGACTTCGTTGAGAATGTCGTAGATGCGACCTCCCTGCTGCGGGTCATATTCGGCATGGATACGGAAATCAAAAATGGAAAATTCCAGCTGACGCACCATCATCATCGCTGACTGGAAGTTTTTGGCCGCTATCATGCGTTCGTAGAGTTCATCGGGAATCGGATCGCCGGTTTCATAATGGCCGGAAATCAGAGCCAGCGCCTGTTTTTCCCAGCACCAGTTTTCCATGATCTGCGACGGTAGTTCCACCGCATCCCAGGCAACACCATTGATACCTGAAACGGCCGGGTAATCAATGCGGGTCAGCATATGATGCAGGCCATGGCCGAATTCATGAAACAGGGTTTCCACCTCATCATGAGTCAGCAGGGCCGGCTTGCCATCAACCGGCGGTGTGAAATTACAAGTCATGTAGGCAACGGGAATCTGCTCACGCTGGCTGGTTTTCAGACGTGAAGCGCAATCATCCATCCAGGCACCGCCACGTTTTTTTGGACGCGCGTACAAATCGAAATAAAACTGTGCACGTACGCCGCTGTCATCAACAATTTCAAAAAACTTTACATCCGGATGCCAGGTATCGATGCCTTCCAGCTCATTGAATGACACCCCGTACAGGCGGGTAACCACATCGAACATACCCTGGATGACCTTCTCTGCCGGGAAGTAGGGTTTCACCTCTTCCTGGCTGATGTTGTATTTTTTCTGACGCAGTTTTTCACTGTAATAGGCAATGTCCCAGGGATTGAGCGATTCGATGCCATAATCCGCCCTGGCAAAAGCCTCCAGCTCCTGCAGTTCCCTGATAGCCTGGGGATGAGAGCGATCAGCCAGGTCCTGTAAAAAGCCGAGTACCTGCCGTGGGTCTTTTGCCATTTTCTTTGCCAGTGAACGTTCGGCGTAGTTTTCAAAGCCCAGCAGCTGCGCCTGTTCATGACGCAAGGCCAGTGTCTGCTCCATGATATCGGAGTTATCCCATTCTGGATTGTCTGACTGATCAGAGGCTCGTGTATTGTAGGCACGATAAACCTCTTCGCGCAGCGACTGGTTGTCAGCATACGTCATCACCGGATAGTAAGAGGGGAAGTCCAGCGTCAATGCCCAGCCATCCAGTTCGCGGTGCTGGGCATTCTGCCTGGCCAGGGCCATGGCTGACTCAGGTAATCCGGAAAGCTCAGCTTCATCGTTGATCTGTTTGACCCAGCCATTGGTAGCATCGAGCAGGTGTTCAGAATATTCACTGGACAGTTTTGACAACTGCTGATCGATTTCCTTGAAGCGTGCTTTTTTATCTTCAGGAAGATCGACACCGGAGAGGTGGAAATCCCTGATAGCGTTATCCAGTACCTTTTTCTGCTCTGCATCCAGGTCAGCATCATTTTCAGCAACGTATTTATAGGCCTTGTAAAGTGCTGCATTCTGCCCCATCTCGGTTCCGTATTCGGACAGTTTCGGCAGACAGGCATTATAGGCATCGCGCAATTCATCCGAGTTGACCACTGAATTCATATGCGACACCGGCGACCAGGCACGCGACAGGCGGTCATCCAGTTCTTCAATAGGCTCAATGACCGACAGCCAGTCTGGCCGGGGATTGTTTTCCAGCAACTCGGCGATGGTTTTACGGTTAAGTGCCAGCAATTCATCTATAGCTGGTTCGACATGTTCAGGCTTGATCTGGCTAAACGCAGGCAGCCCCTGCATTTCGAGTAATGGGTTAGTCATAAGGTCTGTTAAATCAAAAAGTTACTGTTTCATGGTTAAGACAAGAATACCGAAGCCGGCAAGGCTTGTAACTAGCCAATGTTCGAATTTGACGCCTGGAATCACCCTAAAAAGCATGGGTACTGTAAAGCAGCGACTAGAATCGGCTGGATAAAAGAAATACTGCACCACTGCCACTGAGGAAAAACACCACCAGTAAAATCATCGCGACGTAGCGATAACGTTTGGCAAGGTCAAACTGGGGCAGGGTGGAAATCAGGAACGGGTAACCCTTGATCGGCGACTTGGACAGGGTATGGATAATCATATCCTTTTTCTGCTGTTCGTATTTTTCATTGGCGATACGTTTGGCGGACTCGCGTGCGTCTTCCCATTCATTGATGTCAATCTTGCCATCACCATCCTGATCGAAACGATCCACCATGCGCTGCTTGTCCTGCTTCCACATTTTGAGGATATCGCTGACTATCTCGTTCTTTTTACGATGATGGTCTCTCTCTTCCAGTGAACGGAAATGTCCCAGCGTGTAGACCGGGTCTCCGGCGTAAATGCGCTCTTCGGTATAGCGATACTGGGTAAACAAACCCATTTTCATGCTGCCATGGCCAAAACCATGGCTTTCGACTTTAATCCTGAAACCACCGACGGATGCCTTGATAGGGCTTTTAGGCGGGTTGCGGTCTTCCGGCTGACGTGATTTGCCATACCAGATGCTGCGGTCGGATGGCGTAACCTCGGCACCCTTGGGCAACACGATGCATTTGCCCGTGTCATCCTCAAGGATAAAGGCATTCTCACTGCTGCCCTTTTCTACCGTACGCCAGTTTTTATCTCCCTTGCGCTCTATTTCGTAGCGATACCAGCAGCAGGGCGTATCAGTGAGAGGAGAGATCAACGGATTGCCGTTATCTGTACGCGCGATACCGTCAAGCTCAACGTAACCCTGCGGTGCGGAGCGTACCCTGGCCGTGGGAGTATCCTCGATCAGGCGCGAACGGCGTAAGTAACCGAATGCCACATAAAAACACACAGCGGCAATACCACTGGTAAACAGCATCCATATCCAGAACTCGACTGGAGCCATGTGCATGATTTCCTGGGTGACTGTCATGTTGATAGGACTATGCGTTTATTTGCTCACTCACGATTCGGGATGGTTGATTGAAAACGCCGTGAATACTTCCCTGTAGGCTTATTGCGGCATCCCTGTCGCAAAAATTTCATCAACCATCCCGCATCATCGTTCGCTTATTCGAAAAGTTGCTTAAGATTCACATCCGCCGTTTCTTCTTCGGAAAATTCCAGCAGGTCAGCCGGCAGGAATTTCATGATGCGTGCAACGATGACATCGGGAAACTGCTCGATACGTACGTTGTTATTGTTGACCGCTTCGTTATAAAACTCGCGACGATCGGCAATGGCATTGGCCAGGTCGGAGACTCTGCTCTGCAGATGCTGGAAGCTTTCGTTGGCTTTCAGGTCAGGGTAGTTTTCCGCCACCGCAAACAGCTGTCCCATACCCATGCGCAGTTGCGACTCGGCAACACCCAGCGCTGCCAGGTCATGGCTCTGGCCAGCTGCGTAAACAGCATTACGTGCCTGCATGACTTTATCCAGAGTTTCCTGCTCATAGTTCATATACTGTTTACAGGTTTCCACCAGCTTGGGCAGTTCATCATGGCGCTGCTTGAGCAACACATCAATATTGGACCAGGCCTTGCTGACTCCATGCTTCAACGCTACCAGATTGTTGTAAATAATAATGGCATAGACCACCACAACTGCGATAATGCCCCAGAAAATGAATGTTCCGACATCCATAGCTTTGCTCCATAATAGCCAACAACAGATTTATCCAGCATAACGGCGTACAAATGAAAAACATTAGAGATTTTGAAGACTTCATCCCCCAAGTTGACGACTCGGCCTGGGTAGACCCGACCGCAGTGGTCATTGGTGACACCCACATCGGCGCCGACAGTAACATTTGGCCGAATGTCACCATTCGTGGTGATATCAACAAAATTCGTATCGGTGAAAAAACCAATATCCAGGACAACAGTCTGCTGCATAACAGCCATGACAGCCAGTACATGCCCGGTGGCGCGCCGCTTATCATCGGCAATTATGTCACTGTTGGTCACCAGGTGACTTTGCACGGTTGCCAGATTGGTGATTACTGTCTCATTGGTATGGGCAGCATCGTGCTGGATAACGTGCAGGTTCAGGATCGTGTCATGATCGGCGCCGGCAGCCTGGTACCGCCCGGCAAAGTGCTGGAATCCGGCTACCTCTACGTTGGCAGCCCGGTAAAACAGGTGCGTGAGCTCAAAGCCTCAGAACTGGAATTTCTCCAGTATTCAGCCGAGCACTACTGCGAACTGGCTCAACGCCACAGGGACAGCCTGACTGATTGAAAGCCAGATTGAAAGCCTGATTGATCGGCTGACAGGCCTGCTGACAGACCTGCTGACAGAAAAGTTTTTCAGGGCGCCAGGCAATAACGGCTGTCTAATTGATAGCTTTTCGGATTGTCATCTTCCAGGCTGAATGACAGATAGCAGGCAACCAGCGCCAGATCGTCTTCATCAGTGATTTCAACATCGCCATATAACCTGTCGCCGACAATAGGGTGTCCAGCCTGAGCGAGGTGACGCCTTATCTGGTGTTTTCTGCCGGTTTCAATACTCACTTTGACAACGGACTCATCGCGACTTTCATCGTACGCCAGGGGCGTGACGTGACTGATTGCCTTTTTGCCATCCAGCGCTGTATCAATTGTCATGGCCTGGGCCAGCTTGCCTGTGACCCTGGCCTGGTAAGTCTTTTCGATTTTTCTTTGCAGAAACAGGCGGGAAAATGTTTTGGCGGTCTTTTTGGTATGCGCCAGCAGTATCAAGCCGGATGCAGCGCGATCCAGGCGATGTACAACATACGCTGATCGTTGTGGTGTCAGATGCTGTTCTGCCCAGCGATAGATGGTGCAATGGTCTCCCCATTTGGAACCCTGTGACAACATACCATAAGGTTTGAACCACACACTGTAATCACCTTCATCTGCAATCAGCCGCGCTGCTGACGGCTGCTGCTGTAAAACGCTCTCATCGAAATAAAGGTGTAAAACCGCGCCCTGCGGCAGCTGTTTGTCTGCACGGCGAATGCGTTGTGTGCCCGTTGCAGTGGTCAACCATACCGCACCTTTTTTCATGACTTGCTTGATGGCGGTTTTACTCAGGCCGCTTTCTGCCGAAAGCAGGGTAGCCGCATCAAAACCGGGTTCATCAATATGCAGGTGCTTTTCAAATTTTTGGAATTCTGTCATGGCTGCATGAAGATGGCAGCCAGCCCGAGAAAGATAAAAAAGCCCAGGCTGTCAGTCAGCGCTGTCACCAGAACGCCCGCACCCAGTGCAGGATCACGATCCATGGCCTGCAAGGTTAACGGAATGGCCAGGCCAAGCACAGCCGCAAGAAACAACGTCAGCACCATGGCCAGAGAAATCACACCGGACAGTATCAGATCGAAATAAAACAGGTAGGCAAACAGGCCAACCACACTGCCCCAAACCACGCCGTTGAGAATACTCAGTAGCAGTTCCTTGCGTACCAGATGTTTTACGTTACTACTGTCAATCTGCGAAAGCGCCAGACCTCGTACCACCAGCGTCGTTGTCTGGTTGCCGGTGTTACCGCCAATCGCTGCTACAATCGGCATCAGCGCCGCCAGTGCCACGAACTGCGCTATGGTTGCCTCAAACAGGCCGATGACACGTGAAGCAACAAACACTGTCAACAAGCTCAGCGATAACCATAACCAGCGGTTACGCGCACTGTGCCAGACCGGTGCAAACAAATCCTCTTCGCTTTTAATACCCGCAGAGTTCAGGGCGTCTTCACTGATATCGTCACGTACGAAATCAATCACTTCATCAACCGTTAAACGTCCTATGGGCCTGCCGCGACTGTTAACTACCGGCGCAGAAACCAGGTCATAACGTTCAAAGGCACGGGCTGCATTACTGGCCTCTTCATCGGCATTAAAGGTGACGACCTCGCGTGCCATGACTTCACTGACCCGCTGCTTTGGCTGATTCAATAGCAGCGACTGCCAGGTAAGCACACCGCTGAGATGTCCCCGTCTGTCGACGACAAAAAACTTGTCACTTTGTTCAGGCAGTTCTTGCTGGCTGCGCAACTTTCTCAGCACTTCCTTGAGCGTTGATTCTTCCCTGATCAACACCATGTCCTTACCCATGAGGGCGCCGACAGAATCTTCCCCGTATTCCAGTGACTGGTTGATCCAGGCCTTGTCTTCACCTGTTAAGGCATCAAGTCTTTGCTGTAACAGCGCTTCGGGCAGCAGGTCTGTCAGATAACTCAGGTCTTCAGCATCCAGTTGCAGCAATACCTTTTGCAGATCTGACTGTGCAGTATCCTCAATGATCTGCTCAGCGACGCTGTCACTGAGTTCAAGCAGGATAACCCCGCCCCGTGTGCCAAGTTGCATATGCCACACCAGCAGGCGGTCTTCCTGTGACAGGTTTTCCATCACCCAGGCCACATCCGCCGGATGCAGTTGTTTCAACACTTTATCCAGATGAGTGAGCTGCTGGCGGTGTACCAGTTGCCTGACCACGTCCTGCCTGGGTCCGGCCTGTTGTCCGGCCTGTTGCTCGACAAGGCTTTCCACCAGCTGGCCCTTGCGCAACTGCTCCTTCACCAGCTCCAGGATGTGTTTGGAATGCTTTCGAGTGGTGGTATTCATCTCAGTGAAGCAATAACCTGCGAAGTCTCGGGGCGAACGCCACGCCACAGATAAAAGGATTCAGCCGCCTGTTCTACCAGCATGCCCAGTCCATCCAGTGCCTTGACCGCGTTATGTTGTTTGCCCCAGCGAACAAAGGCCGTTGGCTCAGTGGCATACATCATATCGTAAGTCCAGCCACCCTCTTCCAGGCAGTCATCGGGAATTACCGGCAGTTCCCCGGTCAGGCCTGCCGCCGTTCCATTGATGATCAAGTCAAACCGTTTTCCAGATAACTGCTCAAGCCCCATTCCCGTCACCGGCCCCAACTCACTGACCTGTGCGGCCAGCTCAACCGCTTTGCTGGCCGTACGGTTGGCAATCACCAGTTGTTGCGGGTTCTGCTCCAGCAAGGGACGAACCACACCTTTGGACGCCCCACCGGCGCCCAGTAACAGAATTTTGGATCCGGCGAAATTGAACAGGTGGTTACAACCCAGGTCAGTCACCAGGCCTACACCGTCGGTATTGTCACCACGGATTGAACCATCTTCCCGATAAATCAGGGTATTCACGGCACCGGCCGTCTGCGCCCGTTCACTGAGCTCATCACAGAGTTGAAATGCCTGCTCCTTGAACGGCACCGTGACGTTGAGACCTTTGCCGCCATGATGGAAAAAATAGCGTACATCTTCATGAAAGACTTCCCCCAGGATACGGCCATAATGAATATCCTGTCCGGTCTGCCGGGCAAACTGCTGATGAATCAGGGGAGACCTGGAATGTTCGATGGGATTGCCAATTACCGCATATTGATCAGTCATAATGAATCACCACTGCTGCTACAATGTTCGTGGTATCGTACACCAAAATAGTTACAGCAAATGTTGATTATTCACTGAGTTATTCATGATAAAGCAAATATCCGATTTTTTTAGCAAGCATTTGTTATTGCCAGAAGATGAGTCCAGCAACGATGCAGGGCATTGCCTGCGACTGTCGACTGCGGCCCTGCTGATCGAGATGACACGGGCAGATTACGATATCCAGTCAATCGAAATGGACGCGATTATTGGCATATTGCAAAAGCATTTTGACATTACGCCCGACGAAACTGGCGAATTGATAGAACTCGCCGAACTTGAGGCCGATAAGGCCACCACCTACCATGACTTTACTTCACTGATGAACCAGCACTACAGCCAGCAACAAAAGATCATGGTGATTGAGTTGCTCTGGCAAGTGGCCTATGCCGATGGTGACATCCAAAAATACGAAGACTACCTGGTGAGGAAAATCGCTGATCTGCTATACGTGCCGCATAAGGAGTTTATTGCCGCCAAACATCGCGTAACGGATGCAGGCTAAGGCAACATCATTCCTCTTAGCATGAAGTAGAGCAAGGCTGCCATAAGCCCTGATGCAGGAACTGTAATAACCCAGGCTGCAACAATTTTCAGTAATGCCGAGCGTTTCACCAGCTCCGTGCGATAAACCTTTTTCAGTCCCTTGCGTTCTTTCTTGCTCAATTCCGCTGTTGCTGAATGTTCCTTCAGCTGGCGCAGCATGACGGCTTTTTCATCCAGTGATGCTTTCTGAAACTTCAGCAGAAACGCTTCCACTTCCGACTCATCCCGACCATGATGATGCGACTGAATTTCATCAATCATTCTTGCATAACTACTCTTCAAAAATTCTCGCAGAAAGCCCACACCAAAAACAGCACCCACAGCGATGTGTGTTGAAGAAACTGGCAAGCCCAGCTGGGAAGCGATAATGACCGTGATGGCTGCTGCCATGGCAATGGAAAATGCCCGCATCTGGTCCAGTTCAGTAATTTCTGACCCCACCGTTCTTATCAGCTTGGGCCCATAAAGAGCCAGCCCGATTGCAATACCTAAAGCACCCACCAGCATAACCCACATTGGTATTGTTGCCTTCTGAATAACGCCACCATGCAAAATAGCATCATTAATCGCGGCCAGTGGCCCGACGGCATTTGCCACGTCGTTGGCACCATGCGCAAAGCTCAGTAAGGCTGCGGCAAAAATCAGTGGTGTGGTAAACAGGCGATTGACACTTGCTTTATCATTGGAAAGCCTGTCGGCTGCTCGTTTAATCAACGGGCTGATGATCACATAAATAACTACCGCGATAGCGGCGCCGATGATGAGCGCACTTGGAAAATCCACTTTCCAGATTTTTTTCAGGCCTTTGAGTACCAGGTAGGTTGCAAAAGCCCACGCCATCAGACTCACAAGAACCGGCACCATACGTTTAGCCGCTGCCGTCATGTCTGTTTTATAGGTAATGGTGCGCTTGATAAGATACAGAAAAGCAGCAGCAATAAGCCCTCCCAGCACAGGTGATATGACCCAGCTGGCAGCGATCATGCCCATCTTGTCCCAGTTAGCGATACCCATGCCACCGGCGGCAATGCCTGCTCCCAATACACCCCCAACGATTGAGTGGGTGGTGGACACCGGGGCACCCAGCGAGGTCGCTATGTTCAGCCAGATGGCACCGGCAAGCAACGCAGCCATCATCAACCAGATAAAGGTATTTGCATCGGCAATTGCTTCCGGATTAATAATGCCTTTTTTGATGGTACTGACCACATCACCCCCGGCTATCAAGGCTCCAGAAGCCTCGAAAATGGCTGCAATGATAATCGCCCCGGTCAGGGTTAATGCCTTGGAACCAACAGCCGGCCCGACATTGTTGGCCACATCGTTTGCGCCGATGTTCATGGCCATGTATCCGCCTATCACTGCAGCAGCGATCAGCATGTAGCCACCGGCAATACCTGACATCTGCATACCGGTAAACAGCATGATCAGAACAATGAAAACAAGCGCGAAGCCCAGCCTGAAAAACTCGGGACGACCGGAGTGTGCGGCCTGCTCAATCTGTGAAATATTTTTTAATTCCATGACATGAATACCGTGGAGTATTGAAAAGGATTATGAAAGATAAATGAAATAATTTTGCAATTATTATGTCATATAATTGAAATATTTAATTGATTTAGAACAAACGATTTTGGTTAAGCAGAATTCGATTCTTCTGGCTATAGTAAAAAGCAGGATGTTTTACAAAATTATTACAAAAATATTACTACCCGCCTTTTTAATATCATTGAGCGGCCACGCGTCAGCAGCTGAAACCAATGAATCCGTGATTCAGTGGGGCACCATGGCGATGACACTGTTTGGCGGGCTTGCCCTGTTCCTGTTTGGCATGGAGCAGATGTCGACCTCGTTGAAAGCGGTTGCCGGTGACCGCATGAAATCAATCCTCGCCAAATTGACCACCAACCGCTTCATGGGGGCGGCGACAGGCGCGATGGTAACAGCCGTGATTCAGTCATCTTCGGTCACCACCGTGCTGGTAGTCGGCTTTATTTCTGCTGGATTGATGACTTTATCTCAATCTGTCGGCGTCATCATGGGCGCCAATGTCGGCACCACTATCACAGCACAGATTGTCGCGTTCAAAATTACCAAGGCAGCGCTGTTAATGATTGGCGTCGGCTTTACCATGATGTTTGCCTCAAAGCATGAAAGAACGCGTCAATACGGCACCATGCTCATGGGACTGGGACTGGTATTTTATGGCATGACCATCATGAGTGACGCGATGAAGCCGTTACGCTCCTATCAGCCTTTTCTGGATTTGATGATCCAGATGGAAAACCCCATCACCGGTATCCTGGTAGCTGCAGCCTTTACCGGCCTGGTGCAATCCTCATCGGCCACTACCGGTATTGTCATCGTCATGGCTTCACAGGGATTTATTACGCTACCTGCCGGTATTGCGCTGGCATTCGGCTCCAACATAGGCACCTGCGTAACAGCCATGCTGGCATCCATAGGCAAACCGCGGGAGGCTGTCAGAGCAGCAGCGGTGCATGTTATTTTCAATGTCGCCGGGGTGTTGCTGTGGATCCTGTTTATCCCGCAGCTGGCAGAACTGGTCACCCTGCTGTCACCGTCTTATAACGAACTATCCGGATTGGACCGGCTTGCTGCTGAAACGCCACGCCAGATTGCCAATGCCCACACCATTTTCAATATCGCCAATACACTGGTGTTTATCGGTTTTACCACCCAGATTGCCAGGGTTGTAGAAAGGCTGCTACCGGACAAGGTCGTAGAAATTGAAGAACTTCAGGTCAGATCAAAATACCTTGACCATGAACTGCTTAGCACCCCTGCACTGGCCCTTGACCGGGTCCGCCTGGAAGTGCTGCACATGGGTGAAAAAGTCGAGGACATGTATAACCGAATCATGCCGGCGATATTAAGCGGCAATCAAAATGAGCTGAATTCGATCAAGGAAAAAGATAATGATGTTGACCTGCTTTACGAGCAGATCATTGAATACATGGGACTGATCAGCAAGGAGTCACTCAGTGATAACCAGACAGAAGAGTTCCTGGCACTACTTGAAGCGGTCGGTGACCTTGAAAATATCGGCGATACCATTGAGACCAACCTGGTGGAACTGGGTAAGCGCCGTCTCCGCGCCGGCTTTTCAATCAGCCAGCCAACACATAAAGTTTTAACCGACTTTCATAAAACGGTTCACCGGGCTTTAACACTGGCCATTCAGGCAGTGTCGCAGAGTAATATGGAAGTCGCAAAGTCCGTCATAAAAATGAAAGATGATATTAATAAACTATCCGAATCTGCTGCCATTCATCAGGCTGAAAGACTGGTGGCAGAAGAGCCGAACCGTATACCTGCCTATAC